>Ga0182742_1000479_pt1 | contig 63490 bp, 57 predicted proteins | sample eDN5th37CBELigMG_FD_128880 | JGI IMG/M metagenome (GOLD analysis project Ga0182742, IMG submission 128880) | Enriched Miracle-Growth compost microbial communities from Emeryville, California, USA - eDNA 5th pass 37_C BE-Lig MG (version 2)... ...
GAGGAGCGGACATTCTTGAAGTCCGACAGCCGGTTGCGGCGGACATTGCCCTGCGCCGTGGCGAAGACGAGGTGCAGGTTCTCCCACAGGTCCTCGTCCTGCGGCAGCGGCAGCACCGCCGTCACGCCCTCATTCTCCTGCAGTTGCAGGAGCTGGCGCAGCGAGCGGCCGCGCGCCGTCGGGCCGGCCTCCGGCAGCTTCCAGACCTTCTCGCGGAAGGCCATGCCGCGGCTGGTGAAGAACAGCACCCATTGGTGGGTGTGCGCGTTGAAGGAGCGGACGACAACGTCGTCCTGCCGCATCCCCGCGCTGCTGCGCCCACGCCCGCCGCGGTTCTGCGCGCGGAAGGTCTCCAGCGGGGTGCGCTTCACATAGCCGTCGCGCGTCAGGGTGACGACCATCAGCCCCGGCTCGACCAGGCTCTCGTCATCCTGGTCGGCGATGCCCTCGACGATCTCGGAGAGGCGCGGCGAGGCGATCTGCGCGCGCACGGCGCGCAGCTCGTCGCTCATCAGCTCCAGGCGGCGCGGACGAGAGGAGAGGATCTCCAGCAGCTCACGGATGCGCCCCGCCACCTCGTCCAGCTCGCCATGGATCTTGTCGCGCTCCAGGCCAGTCAGGCGCTGCAGGCGCAGCTCCAGGATGCCGCGTGCCTGTGCCTCGGTCAGGCGCACCGTGTCATCGGTAACGACGTTGCCGGCATCGTCCACCAGCGCCAGCAGCGGGCCGACATCGGCGATCGGCCAGTCGCGCTCCATCAGTGCGGTGCGGGCGGTCACCGCGTCCGGGCTCTCGCGGATCAGGCGGATGACCTCGTCGATGTTCGCCACCGCGATGGCGAGGCCGACCAGCAGGTGCCCACGGTCGCGCGCCTTGCCCAGGCGGAAGCGCGAGCGGCGAAGGATCACCTCCTCGCGGAAGTCGATGAAGGCCTGCAGCACCTGCCGCAGCCCCATCTGCTGCGGCCGGCCGTTGTGCAGGGCCAGCATGTTCACGGCGAAGGAGGTCTGCAGGTTGGTGTAGCGGTAGAGATGGTTCAGCACCACCTCCGGCGTCGCGTCCTTCTTCAGCTCGACGACGATGCGCAGGCCGGAGCGGTCGCTCTCGTCGCGCAGGTCGCTGATGCCCTCCAGCTGCTTGCTGCGCACCAGCTCGGCAATGCGCTCGATCAGCGAGGCCTTGTTGACCTGGTACGGGATTTCGGAAATGGCAATGGCGCTGCGGCCGCCACGCATCTCCTCGACCTCGGCGCGCGCACGCAGCACGATGCTGCCGCGCCCCGTCTCGAAGGCCGAGCGAATGCCCGAGCGGCCCAGGATCAGCGCGCCGGTCGGGAAATCCGGCCCGTGGATGATCTTCATCAGATCGTCGAGCGTGATCTCAGGCTCGGCGATCATGGCCAGGGCGGCGTCGATCACCTCGCCCGGGTTGTGCGTCGGGATGTTGGTCGCCATGCCGACGGCGATGCCGTTGGCGCCGTTCACCAGCAGGTTCGGGAAGGCGGCCGGGAGCACCTTCGGCTCATGGGCGCTTTCGTCGTAGTTCGGCCCGAACTCGACCGTATCCTCGTCGATGCCTTCGAGCAGCGCCACCGCCGACTTGGCCAACCGCGCCTCGGTGTAGCGCATGGCCGCCGGCGGGTCGCCGTCCATCGAGCCGAAGTTGCCCTGGCCGTCGATCAGCGGCACGCGCAGCGAGAAGGTCTGCGCCATGCGGACCATGGCGTCGTAGATCGCGCTGTCGCCGTGCGGGTGGTACTTACCCATCACGTCGCCGACGACGCGGGCGGACTTCTTGTAGGGCTTGTCGGCCGTGAAGCCGTTCTCCTGCATGGAGAACAGGATCCGGCGGTGCACCGGCTTCAGCCCGTCCCGCACATCCGGCAGGGCACGGGCGACAATGACACTCATCGCATAGTCGAGGTAGGAGCGGCGCATCTCCTCCTCGAGCGCGATCGGCAGCGTGCCTTCAGGCGGGATATGGGCCCCAGGCCCGGTGCCGTTATCGCTCTCGCTCACGCGGTCTTCCCATGCAGCAGAAACGGGGCAAGGCGGCGGGGCTGGTGCAGCACCCATGGCCCGGGCGGCGCGGCCCAGCGAGCCGCCCCTGCCCCATTGAATTCCCCGTTCTTATAGCCGATCCGGCGCCTCCCGCCAAACCGGCGCCGCCCTCAGGCGGCAGCCGCCACCGGCGAGCGTTGCTTCAGCACGGCCACGGCCGCGGCAGTGACCAGCGAGCCGGCCACGATGGCGATCAGATACCCAAGCGGATTGCCCACCGCGCCGGGAATACCGACCACGAAAATTCCACCATGCGGCGCCCGCAGCGTGCAGCCGAACAGCATGGAGAGCCCGCCCGCCACCGCCGAGCCCGCGATCAGCGAGGGAATGACCCGCACCGGGTCCTTGGCGGCGAAGGGGATGGCGCCCTCGGTGATGAAGGCAAGGCCCAGGATGGCGGCGGCCTTGCCGGCATCCCGCTCCTCCTGGCTGAAGCGGTTGCGGGCGATGAAGGTGGCGATGGCAAGGCCGATCGGCGGCGTCATGCCGGCCGCCATGATGGCCGCCATCGGCGCGAAAGTCTCCGAGCCCAGCAGGCCGACGCCGAAGGCATAGGCGGCCTTGTTCACCGGCCCGCCCATGTCGGCCGCCATCATGGCGCCGAGCAGCACGCCGAGGATCACCGCGTTGGTCGAGCCCATGCCGCGCAGGAACTCGGTCAGCCAGGCCAGCGCCGCCGCGATCGGGGTGCCGAGCACGTAGATCATCAGCAGGCCGGTGACGAGCGAGGCCAGCAGCGGAATGACAAGGACCGGCTTCAATCCCTCCAGCGCTTCCGGGAAGGGCAGCCGGTCGCGCAGGAACTTCGCCGTGTACCCCGCCAGGAAGCCGGCCACGATGCCGCCCAGGAAGCCTGCCCCGATCGCGCCCGCCAGCGAACCGCCGATGAAGCCCGGCGCCAGCCCCGGCCGGTCGGCGATGGAGAAGGCGATGAAGGCTGCCAGCACCGGCACCATCAGCGCCAGGGCCGACTGCGCGCCGATCTGGAACAGCGCCGCCGGCAGCGTGCCCGGCTCCTTGAAGGCCTCGATGCCGAAGGCGAAGGAAAGCGCGATGCAGAGCCCGCCCGCCGTCACCAGCGGGATCATGTAGGAGACGCCGGTCATCAGGTGCTTGTAGACGCCGGGCGCCTGGGTGGACTTGGCGGGCGCGGGCGCCCCCGTCCCCGTAGCACGGGTTGCTCCGCCCTGTGGCTCGGCGGCAAGGGCGCGGGCGATCAGCCCCTGCCCGTCCTTCAGCGCGTCGTTCGTCCCGGCGATGACGATCCGCTTGCCTGCAAAGCGGGAGGTGTCCACCCCGGTATCGGCAGCGATCACCACGGCATCGGCCTCGGCGATCTCCTGCTCCGTCAGGGTATTCTTGGAGCCAACCGAGCCTTGCGTCTCCACCTTGATGCTGTGCCCGCCGGCCTTGGCCGCCTTCTCCAGCGCCGCGGCTGCCATGAAGGTGTGGGCGATGCCGGTTGGGCAGGCGGTGATGCCGACCAGCTTCTTGCTCCCGCCCGAAGCTTCTGCGGCCGGCGCGGTGGCCTGGGGCGGAGCCGCCGCCGCGGGCACTGCGGCCGGGCGCGGCAACCTGGCGAGCGAGGCCGCGGAGCGCAGTGCCTGCTCCGGCCGGCGGATCGCCTCGACCACCGTGGTGGCGATCAGCGGCCGGTCGGCATGGCGGGCGGCCTCGGCAGTGGCGTCGCCCACCAGAAGCACGGCATCGGCCTGGGACGAGCCAGCGGGGGCCTCGGCCGTATCGAGCGTCAGAGAGAGGCCGGCGCGGTCGGCAGCCTCCCTCAGGGCTTCGGCGGCCATGCGGGCATGCGGCGCGCTGGCGGCGTGGCGGATGACGGCGAGCAGCCGCGTGGGCGCCGCAGTGCCGGAATCAGGAGGCATGACACGCATCCAGGTCAGTGAGGACGGGATCAGAGGCGTTCGACATGCGCCGCCTCCGCCAGCCGGGCGATCTCGGCCGCTGTGGGCAGGCCCTGCGGCGGCCGGGAGACGGCGGCGGCGGCGCAGCCGGTGGCCAGCCGCGCCAGTGCCTCGGCGTCCAGCCCGCGCGCCAGCCCGGCCGCGAGCCCGGCTACCAGCGCATCCCCGGCGCCGACGGTGGTGGTCAGCGGCACGGCCGGCGGCCGCACCCAGAGCATGGCCTGGGGCAGTGCGAAGAGCGCGCCCTCCCCGCCCGCCGAGACGACCACATGGCTGACGCCGCGCTGCTGCACCTCGCGGGCGGCGGCAACCACCGCCGCACGATCCGGCAGGCTGCGCCCCAGCATCTCGGCCAGTTCGGCGCGATTTGGCTTCACCAGATAGGGCTTAACCTCCAGCGCGGCCGCGAAGGCCGGGCCGCTGGTATCCAGCAGCACGCGCCGGCCGGCACCGGAGAGGTGCCGCACCAGCTCGGCCCAGGCGCCTGCCTCCAGGCCAGGCGGCAGGCTGCCGGCCAGCACCATCAGTTCCGGGGCGTGCCCCATCCGTTGCTTCAGGGCGGCCAGGGACCCGGCCGCGACCATTGGGCCAGGAGAATTGATGTCCGTCACCTCCCCCGCCTCAGTCTCCACCAGCTTCACGTTGATGCGGCAGTGTCCCGGCACCGGCTCGAAGTCGCCGATGATGCCGAGCGGCCGCAGGAACTCCTCGAAGGCGGCGCAATCGGCGGCACCAAGCAGGCCCGTGGCCCGGGACGGCTCCCCCAGAACGGAGAGCATCACCGAGACGTTCACGCCCTTGCCCGCCGGGCGCAGCTCGGCGCCCCGGGCGCGGTTCACCTCGCCCCGTTCCAGGCGCGGCAGTGGGATGGTCAGGTCGAAGGCGGGGTTCAGCGTGACGGTGCCGATCCGCGTCAGGGCATCAGCCGGCATGACCAAACTCCCGCAACGCCGGAAGGGCGCGCACCTCGGCGGCGGTGGCGCAGCCCAGCGCCAGGCGCGCCACCCGTTCCGCCTCCGCCATGCTAAGCGCCCGGATCTGCGCCTTCAGAGCGGCGAGGTTTGGGATGGAGACGGAAAGCTCGTCCACGCCGAGGCCGAGCAGGATCGGCGCCGCCATCGGGTCGGCCGCCATGTTCCCGCAGACGCCGACCCAGCGGCCCCGCGCATGGGCCGCTTTCACCGTCATGTCGATCAACCGCAGCACCGCCGGGTCCAGCGCGTCGGAGCGCGCGCCGAGGGTGGGGTGCAGCCGGTCCACGGCCAGGGTGTACTGCGTCAGGTCGTTGGTGCCGATGGAGAAGAAATCCGCCTCGCCGGCGAGCTGATCCGCCATCACCGCCGCCGAGGGCACCTCGACCATGATACCCACCTCCACCGGTGGCGCAGCGAGGTCCAGCCGCTCCTTCTCCACGATCTCCCGTGCGGCGCGCAGGTCGGCGAGGCCGTCTACCATGGGCAGCATGATGCGGATGTCCCCATGGCGGGCAGCCCGCAACGCGGCGCGGACCTGTGCGCGGAACAGCGCGGGCTCGGCTAGCGAAAGGCGCAGGCCGCGCAGACCGAGGAAGGGGTTTGCCTCCGCCGGGTGATGCACGAAGCGCAGCGGCTTGTCGCCGCCGGCATCCAGCGTGCGCAGCACCACGGGCAGGCCGCCGAAGCCCTCCGCCAAGCGGCGGTAGAGGTCGAACTGCTCGTCCTCGCTGGGCGGATGTGGCCGCTCGTCGAACAGGAACTCGCTGCGTACCAGTCCGGTGCCCTCGGCGCCGGCGGCCAACGCCTCGATGGCCTCCTCCGGCCGGCGGACATTGGCGCCGACCTCGATGCGGTGCCCGTCCCGCGTGACGGCGGGGCGGAAGGCGGCCTCCCGCGCCGCAGCGGCGCGTTCCCGCCCGCGCGCCTGGGCCGCCTGGGCGCGGCTGCGCGCCGCCTCGTCCGGGTTCGGCAGCAGGCGGCCGCGGTCGCCGTCCAGCACCACGGGGGTGCCGTCGGCCAGTTCCAGCACGCCCGGCCCGGCGGCGACCACCGCAGGAATGCCCAGCGCCCGCGCCAGGATGGCGGTATGGGCCGTCGGTCCGCCGGCCGCCGTCACCAGCCCCACCACGCGCGCCGGGTCCAGGTTGGCAGTCTCGGAGGGCGTGAGGTCCTCGGCGGCGATGACGGCGCGCTCGGGCAGCGGCTCAACCTCCGCGCCGCCACCGACGAGATGGCGCAGCACCCGGCGGGCGACGTCCTTCAGATCCGTGGCACGGGCGGCCAGCAGTGGGTCGCCCAGGCCGGCAAGCGCCTCCGCCTGGGCATCGGTGGCGTGCTGCCAAGCGGCGGGCGCCGAAGCGCCGCCCTGGATGGCGCGCCGCGCAGCCGCAAGCAGCTCGGGGTCCTCCAGGAATTCCTCATGTGCGGCGAAGATGGCGGCGTGCTTGTCGCCGACCCTGTGGCTCATCTCCACAGCCACGGTCTTCAGTTCGGCGCGGGAGGCTTCCAGAGCCGCCTCCAGCGCCGCCTGCTCGCCGACCGGATCGGTGGCGGTGGCGGCGAACCCGGCTTGCTCCGAACGGAAGCGATGCAGCACCCCAATGGCCACGCCGGGGCTGGCCGGCAAGCCAGCGATCACCCCCGGCTCCAGGGGTTCCTCGGCCGCCATGGGAGCGGCTTCCACCGAGGCGGGCGCGGGCTCGCCGGGGTCGTTGTCGCCGAGTTGGTCGTCGAAGGCGGCGCGCACCGCCCGCAGCGCGGCAGCAGCGTCCGGCCCCGCCACGCTGAGCTGCATGGGCGCAGCCGGCCCGGCACCGAGTTGCAACAGCGCGATCATGCTCCGCGCGTCGGCACTCCGCCCGCCATGGCTCAGCGTGATGCTGGACTGATAGTTCTTCGCCAGTTGCACCAGCACGCGGGCGGGCCGGGCATGCATGCCGGCAACGGCAGGAGCTGCGACAGTCGTTGTCATCGCCCCTTCCTGCGGAGCGGCTCCCGCGGCGGGAGCGCCGGTGGGCAGTGGCTTGTCGGGATCGAGGGCGGCGAGGATTTCGCCCGCATCGCCGGTTCGAGCCAGGTGGGCGGCCAGATCGGCCTCGCCGAGCACGTCCGTCAGCCGTCGCAACACGGCGATGTGCTCGTCGCCCTGTGCGGCGATGGCCACCACAAGATGCGCCACGTCATCGCCGTTCCAACGCACGCCCTCGGGCACCTGGAGGACCGAGATGGCGGTCTGCGCGATCAGCCCGCGATCCGCCCGTTGCCCGTGCGGGATGGCGATGCCGTTGCCCAGGAAGGTATCGGCCTCCCCCTCGCGCCGGAGCATGCTCTCGGCATAGGCCGGCTGGATGGCGCCAGTCTCCACCAGAAGCTGCGCCGCCTCCCGAATCGCCGATTCCTTGTTGGCGGGCCGGGCAGCCAGACGGATACGGTCAGCGGAGAGAATCACGGGGCCCTGCTTCCTGTCCTGCGTGCCTTGAACCGAACAGAACAGCCCGCGTTTCAGCGGGCCGATGATCTGGATCAGGATTTGCGTTCGGGAAGGCAGAAGGCGCTCCGGGGCCGGAGCGCCCGCCCGACGATCAGAACGGGATGTCGTCGTCGAGGTCGCTGCCGCCGCCCTTCGGCGCGTCCCAGCCGCCGCGCTGCTGGCGGCCACCGCCACCCCCGCTCCGCTCACCACCGCCAAAGCCGCCGGACGACCGCCCGCCGCCGCGCTCGCCGCCGCCCTCGAAGCCGCCGCCACCGCCGCCTTCGCCGCCACGGCCGTCGAGCAGCGTCAGCTCACCACCGAAGGCGCGCAGCACGACTTCCGTGGAGTAGCGGTCCTGACCAGCCTGGTCCTGCCACTTCCGGGTCTCCAGCTTGCCCTCGATGTAGACCTTGCTGCCCTTGCGCAGGTACTTCTCGGCAATCTCACCCAGCTTCTCGTTGAAGATGGCCACCGAGTGCCACTCGGTGCGCTCCTGGCGATTGCCCTCGCGGTCCTTATATGTGTCCGTGGTGGCGATCCGCAGGTTCACGACCCGGCCGCCATTCTGGAAATTCCGCACCTCCGGGTCTCGCCCCAGGTTGCCGATCAGGATGACCTTGTTGACGCTGCCGGCCATGCCGCCCGCTCCTTCATGCACTGCCGCCCGGCTGCGCCGGCCAGGCCTTCGGAAAGACGAAGGCCCAAGGACCAGCGCGGGAGCGAGGTTTCATATCTTTGTGCGTCCGCAGGGACGCCTCGGCGCAACCTAGCCACCCAAAGGCCCTTCGGCCAGTGCGCAGCGGAGGGCCTTGCCCTGCCATGCGTCACGCCCACTTCCCGCGGTCAGCAGATGCTGGCACAACAGCGACCAGAACACAATGCGAACGCCCGCCGCCCAGGAGCCTGACCTGACGATGCCGACGAAGCTGCATGCCACCCCCGCCCAGGCTGCCGGGCAGCACGACGAGATCCGCATCCGCGGCGCGCGCCAGCACAACCTCAAGAACGTCGACATCGACATCCCGAAGCACACGCTGACGGTGATCACCGGGCTGTCCGGCTCCGGCAAGTCCTCCCTCGCTTTCGACACGATCTATGCCGAGGGCCAGCGGCGCTACGTGGAAAGCCTTTCGGCTTATGCGCGGCAGTTCCTGGAGCTGCAGCAGAAGCCGGACGTGGACAGCATCGAGGGCCTCTCGCCCGCGATCTCCATCGAGCAGAAGACCACCAGCCACAACCCGCGCTCCACCGTCGGCACGGTGACGGAGATCCACGACTACATGCGCCTGCTCTGGGCGCGGGCCGGCGTGCCCTACTCCCCCGCCACCGGCCTGCCGATCGAGGCGCAGACGGTCAGCCAGATGGTGGACCGGGTCATGGCCATGCCGGAGGGCACCCGCCTTCTGCTGCTCGCGCCCGTGGTGCGCGGCAAGAAGGGCGAGTTCCGCAAGGAGCTGGCCGAGTACCAGCGGCGCGGCTTCGAGCGGGTGAAGATCAACGGCACCCTGACCCGCATCGAGGAGGCGCCGAGCCTCGATAAGCGCAAGAAGCACGACATCGAGGTCGTGGTGGACCGCGTGGTGGTCGGCAATGAGGGACTGGCCCAGCGGCTGGCGGATTCCTTCGAGACGGCGCTCGGCCTGGCCGATGGCGTCGCCTATGCCGAGAATGCCGATGGCGGCGAGCGCACCGTCTTCTCCAGTCGCTATGCCTGCCCGGTCTCCGGCTTCACGCTGGAGGAGATCGAGCCGCGCCTGTTCTCCTTCAACTCCCCGCAGGGCGCCTGCCCGGTCTGCAGCGGCCTCGGCACGGAAAGCTTTTTCGACGCCGCCCTGGTGGTGCCGGACGACGCCCGCAGCTTGGCCGACGGCGCCGTGGCCGCCTGGGCCGGCAACAGCGCGCCCTATTACGACCAGACCCTCGAAAGCCTCGCCAAGCACCTGGGAATCAAGACCTCCACCCCTTGGGGCGAGCTGCCCAAGGCCGCGCGCGAGGCCATCCTGAACGGTACCGGGGATGAGGTCGTCTCGCTCCGCTACAAGGACGGGCTGCGCGCCTATGAGGTGAAGAAGCCCTTCGAGGGCGTGCTGCCCAACCTCGCCCGCCGCCTGCGCGAGACCGACAATCCCTGGGTCCGCGAGGACCTCTCCCGCTATCAGGCCGAGCGCCCCTGCCATTCCTGCCGCGGCGCCCGCCTGAAGCCGGAAGCGCTGTCAGTGAAGGTCGCCGGGCTGAACATCGCCGAGGCGAGCGAGCTTTCCATCGCCAAGGCGCTGCCCTGGTTCCAGCAGGTCGAGCCTACCCTCACCCCCCAGCGCGCCGAGATCGCCCGCCGCATCTTGAAGGAGATCATCGACCGGCTGCGCTTCCTGCTCGATGTCGGGCTGGACTACCTGTCCCTCGCCCGCTCCTCCGCCACGCTCTCAGGCGGCGAAAGCCAGCGCATTCGCCTGGCTTCGCAAATCGGCAGCGGGTTGACCGGCGTTCTTTACGTGCTGGATGAGCCCTCCATCGGCCTGCACCAGCGCGACAATGAGCGCCTGCTCGGCACGCTCCGCCGCCTGCGCGACCTCGGCAACACGGTGCTGGTGGTTGAGCACGATGAGGACGCCATCCGCACCGCCGACCACCTGATCGACATCGGCCCCGCTGCGGGCTCCGGCGGCGGCCGCGTCATCGCCCAGGGCACACCAGAGGAGGTCGCGGCCCATCCGGACAGCATCACCGGCGCCTATCTCTCCGGCCGCCGCGCCATCCCCGTACCCGCGCAACGCCGCCCGCGCGACGCGGACCGGCAGCTCCGTGTCGTCGGCGCCACCGGCAACAACCTGCGCGACCTGACGGCCGCCGTGCCGCTCGGCACCTTCACCTGCGTCACCGGCGTTTCCGGCGGCGGCAAGTCCACCTTCGTCATCGAGACGCTCTACAAGGCCGCCGCCCGCCGCCTGATGGGCGCCGGCACCGTCCCCGCGCCGCACCAGGCGCTGGAGGGACTGGAGCATCTCGACAAGATCATCGACATCGACCAATCGCCCATTGGCCGCACACCGCGTTCAAATCCAGCGACTTACACCGGTCTCTTCGCACCGATCCGCGACTGGTTTGCCGAGCTGCCGGACTCCCGTGCGCGCGGCTACAAGCCCGGCCGCTTCAGCTTCAACGTCAAGGGCGGCCGTTGCGAAGCCTGCCAAGGCGATGGCCTGCTGAAGATCGAGATGCACTTCCTGCCCGACGTCTACGTCACCTGTGACACCTGCAAGGGCAAGCGCTACAACCGCGAGACGCTGGAGGTGAAGTTTCGCGGTAAATCCATCGCCGATGTCCTTGAAATGACGGTGGATGATGCCCTGGAGTTCTTCTCCGCCGTGCCCGCGATCCGGGAGAAGCTGCGGGTGCTGAAGGAGGTCGGGCTGGGCTATATCCATCTCGGCCAGCAGGCGACCACCCTCTCGGGCGGCGAGGCGCAGCGCATCAAGCTCTCCAAGGAGCTCTCCCGCCGAGCCACCGGCCGCACCCTCTACATCCTCGACGAGCCGACCACAGGGCTGCATTTCGAGGATGTGCGCAAGCTGCTGGAGGTGCTCCATCAGCTCGTCGACCAAGGCAACACGGTGGTGGTGATCGAGCACAACCTGGAGGTCATCAAGACCGCCGACTGGATCCTCGATCTCGGCCCCGAGGGCGGCGATGGCGGCGGACAGATCGTCGCCGAAGGCACTCCGGAAGATGTTGCCGCTGTGCCGGCGAGCCATACCGGCCGCTTCCTGGCGCCGCTGCTCCCGGCCCCGCCGGCGCGGCGCCGCAAGCGGGCCTGAGGCCATCGCGCGGGAGGGCGTGCTGGCGCCCTCCCACCCCGCTCAGCGCAGGTTGAAGCGGACGGGCACGACCAGTTCGATCGTGCCGCCTTCCATTTCATCCGGCACGGCGGGCAGAGATGCGCGCTGGATCATCTCGCCCACGGCCTCGTCCAGTGCTGGGGAACCTGAGCTGCGTTCGATCCGCCAGCCCATCAGGGTGCCGTCACGCTGCATGCGGAAGCGCAGCAGGGCGACGCCTTCCTCACGCCGCAGGCGCGCGGAGGTCGGGTAGCGCTTGGCCCTCTCCAGCGCGGCCGAGAGCCGCGCCAGATAGCTCGGCGGCGGAGCAGCCATCCGCTGCGCCACGGGAGCCGGCGCGGCCGCCGGGGCGGGCGCTGCGGGCGCGGGCGCAACCGGCGCGGCCGTCTGCCGGGGTGTGGCGGGCGGCTTCGGCGACTGCCGCTGCGGCGGCGCGGGTGCCGGGGGCGAAGGCGGCCGTGCTGCCTGCGGAGGGGGCGGTGGCGCGGGTGGCGGCGGTGGAGGCAGCTCCTGGGCTTCGAGAATTGGGGCCGCATCCGGCTGCGGTGCCGGCGTGACCTCCGGCGGCGCAGCCTGCACGACCTCGGGGGTGGTGGATTCGACCGGCTCCGCCTCCACGGCTGGGGCCTCTGGCGGAGGTTCCGCCGCGACAGTCTGCGGCGGCTCAACCAGTGGCGCGTCAGGCGGCGGCGCGGCCGTGACGACTTCAGGCAACGCCTCTGCCGAGGCAGGGGCCTCGGCCAGAGTCTCGATTGGTTCCGCCACCGCGCTCGGCGCGCTCTCATCGCTCGCCGGCGCGGTTGGGAGGGTGGCCAGTTCCAGCGGCATGATGGCTGGCGGAGGTTCAGCCGCTGGCACCGCCAGCAGCAGGAAGGCCGCCGCGCCGCCATGCAACGCGATGGAGGTGCCCCAACCCAGGGCACGCGGCGCAGGAAGGCTCAGGCTGGACATGGGATGGTTCCGCTCAGCGCGCCTGCACCGCGCCGCCCGCCTCCGCCTCGGCGATCAACGAGACGCGCGTGATGCCGGCCTGCGTGACTCGCCCCATGACCCGCAGCACCTCGCCATAGGGGACGGAGCGATCGCCGCGCACATAGACCGGCGCCTCCGCGTCCTCCTCATGCAGGGCACGCAGACGGGCCACCAAGTCATCCGCGGCGATCTCGTCCTTGCGGAGGAAGATCTTGCCCTCGGCGGTGACGGTGAGCACCGTCGGCGGCCGCTGCGCGGCGGCGCGGGGCGCGGCGGTCTTGGGCAGTTCGACGGGAACACCCACCACCATCATCGGCGCCGCCACCATGAAGACGATCAGCAGCACCAGCATGACGTCCACCAGCGGCGTGACATTCATGTCGGCCATCGGCAGCGGAGCGTCGTCGTCCCCACCGAAGCTCGGACCGGAAAACGCCATGACGCCTTACTCTGCCGCCGCGCTGCTGCGGGCGTCCGCCAGGCGCGGGGGGCGGCGGGAGAGGCTGGCGGCGAGGTCGGCTGCGGCAGCCTGGCCCTCCTGCCGCAGCCGGCCGAGACGCACCAGCAGGCGGTTGTAGGCCATCACGGCGGGAATGGCGGCGACCAGGCCGATGGCTGTCGCGAACAGTGCCTCGGCAATGCCGGGGGCGACCACGGCGAGGCTGGTGTCGTTGCTCTGCGCGATGCCGGCAAAGCTGTTCATGATGCCCCAGACGGTGCCGAACAGGCCAATGAAGGGCGCGACCGCGCCGACCGTCGCCAGGAACGGCAGACCCGGCTCGACGCCGCGCAGCTCGCCGCTCAGTGCATGGCGCATCGCATGCTCCATGCGGTGCCGGTATTCGAAGCGGCTCTCACCGGGTTCCCGGCCGTCCCGCCACTCGCGGGTGCCAGCGCGCAGCACCCGGGCGGCGAGCCCCTCCCCCTGCGGCGCGGCACCGGTGGCATCGGGCCTGGCCGCACCCACGAGCTGGCGCACCTCCCGCCCGATCCGCCGCAGCAGCATGGATTTCTCGACGATGATGGCCCAGCAGATGACGGAAGCGAGAGCCAGCGCGATCATCACGGCCTTCACCACCCAGTCGGCCTGCAGGAAGAGGCCGAGCATGGAAAGGTCGGGGACCGCATGCAGCGCGGCGGTTGCCAGGTCGGGGGTGGGCGGAGCGATCTCGGTCGGGTTCATCGGGGCCGTCTCACTTCTCGAAGGGAACGCCCTCGACGCGCGAGGACAAGGCTAGGCGGGATAGGCAGGCGCTGCCGCCATTCGGCGCCGGCCCGCAGGACAGCAGGTCGTTCAGCAGCAGCGAGCCGATGCCGGCACAATCCTGGCTGTTCAGGTCAAAGACCCGCGCTGTGGTCTTCTCCGCAGGAAGCGGGCCGACATCCACGGCGAGACGGCGCGAGATCACCCCGTCCTTCCCGAAGACGAGAAGGTCGAGGCGCAACGGATCGATGGCGCTTTCCGCTGCATTGCGCAGCAGCAGCCAGACCCGGCAGCTCTCGCCCTGGGCTTGAAGCCGGTTCAGTTCCACGCCGATGGTGTCGCTCATCGGCTGCGCCTGGACGGGACTGTGCAGGAGGGTTACGGCCAGGAAACCCAGAGCGCCCGTGATCCCTCGCATTCCCATCCGGCCAAACTTCCTTCGCTGCTGCCGGGGTTATGACGCTATTGCGACGCGCTTGCAATGCGAATGAATCGCATCTTCTAGGTGGATGATTACCGGTCTCTCACTTCGGGAGATCGCATCAGTCTGTAAGGAGGAGGCAGGCGTGGCTCCCGCTCACCGCTCCTGCCAAGAACCGCAGTCGCTGGATGAACCGCCCTGATCGGCCTGGAGTCAGGGCTCAAGGATACTTCTGCCGATAATTGCGGGAATATTTCCCACACTCGGCCTTTCTCCGATCCTTGATTTGCCGCCGGATGCCGGAAAAAGGCAGAAGCTTCCGGTGCCGCATCGCTTTCTGCGCCGTTTTTCGCGGGAGCAGAGGCGCTTTCGCTAAAAGGTTTATTCAGCGCGGGGTAATTAAGTTAAAATAGTGTAATCTAAGACAATGTGAGTTGTCTACCTTATAAGTAATGTTCAGTCCCCCTTTAACCGCACGGACATGCGCAAAATTTCGCGATCGGTCCATTTGGTTTGGCATGAGAACTTTTAAGAGACGCGAACATGGCTATGCTGAAGACATCGTTTAATCCCCTGGGATGAAATCAATGCCTGTCGTCCTGATGCCAAGTTCCCTGCGCCGATACACTGCACAGCAGTCCAAGGTTACAGTGGGCGGAGAAACGGTTTCCGCTGTACTGGACAGCCTTGTTGAACAGGCGCCAGAAATGCGTGGGCATCTCTTCGCGGCGGGTCAGCTGCGGCACTTCGTCGTGGTGTCGAAGAACGGCCAAGATATTCGCCTGCTTCAGGGTCTTGAGACGCCGGTCGCCGCGAATGACGAGATCCGCATTCTTGCCAGCATTGCCGGAGGCTAAGTACTGTGGACGTGGAGACCTCCCTGCCTGAGCTGAGCGACGGCGAACTCCGACGCTTCGGCCGCCACCTGATCCTGCCGGAGTTCGGCCTTGAGGGTCAGCGCCGGCTGAAGGCGGGCAGCGTGCTGCTGGTCGGCGCGGGCGGCCTGGGCTGCCCTACGGCCCTCTACCTTGCGGCCGCCGGCGTCGGGCGGATCGGCCTGGTCGATGCCGACGTCGTGGAGGAGACCAACCTGCAGCGCCAGGTGGCGCATGGCTACTCCACCCTGGGCACGCCCAAGACGGAGAGCGCTGCCGCCCGGATGCGTGACCTGAACCCGGATGCGGTGATCGAGCAGCACAAGGTCTTCCTCACCGAGGAGAACGCGCTCGACCTCATCGCCGGCTATGACGTGGTGATCGACGGGACCGACAACTTCCCGACCCGCTACCTCGTCAACGATGCCTGCGTGAAACTCGGCAAGCCGAACGTCTTTGGCGGGGTGCTGCGCTTCGATGGCCAGCTCTGCGTCTTCGACGCGCGGCGCGGCCCCTGCTACCGCTGCCTCTTTCCGGAGCCGCCGCCGGTCGAGTTGGCGCCGAACTGCTCCGAGGCCGGGGTGCTTGGCGTTCTGCCCGGCGTCATCGGCGCATTGCAGGCCACTGAGGCGGTCAAGCTCCTGACCGGCATCGGCACGCCGATGGTCGGCCGCATGCTGGTCTATGACGGGCTCGACCTCAGCTTCAACACGGTGGAGCTGGCCAAGAACCCGAACTGTCCCTGCTGTAGCAAACCTGCCTCCGAGATCGTGCTGCGAACGGAGCAGATGGTCTGCGCGGCACCGCAGGTTGGTCAGACGCTCAGCTCCGCCGAGCTGCGGGCACGGCTCGTAACCGATGACGGCGTGCTGCTTCTCGACGTGCGGAACCCTGATGAGTGGCTGGGCGGCATCATCCCCGGCGCGCTGCGCATCTCCAAGCCGGACCTCGAGCAGGCCATCCGTTCAGTGCTGGAAGAGGGCGAGCGGCCGGAGCAAGGCGTGCTGGGCGCATTGCCGCGTGACCGCGACATCATCGTCTATTGCCAGTCCGGCATGCGGAGCAGCGCGGCCATCCGCAGCCTCGTTTCCGCTGGCTACGATCCTGCGCACCTATTCAATCTGGAGCGTGGTTTTTCCGCCTGGAGCAAAGAAGACAAGTAGTAAAAAAACTTACGGTATTCTGGCGCATCACAGCGACGTCGAATCAAGCGGAACGCTTATCGCGGAAATGTTCCCCTGAATGGGAAGTTCTGGCGATGCGTTCCGCGAATTACTGGGGATGGCAAGAATGCGGTCCCCGCGCACCTGCCTTCTGCGTTCTCCTGCCTTCAGCAAGCGGACCCGACCTATGCCTTTGCAAACCAGCGCCAGCCTTATTGATGAGATCAAGGAGTTGGCTCCGCCCGGCCTTGCTGAGCTGGATGCCAAGACCCTGACCGCGCTGCGCGCGGTGACCCGCCAGCTGATCGCCGCGATGAAGAGCGAAGGCCGGCTTTCCGAGAACCCGATCGAACTGGCGATGACGCGGAGCGTCGATCTTCACCAGGAGGCGGCATCGAAGCGGCTGAAGGGTCGCCGCGTCATGGTGATCGGCGGCGCCGGCTGTGTCGGCACCCGCTTGCGCACGCTGCTCGCCGGCTTCGAGCCGCAATCCCTCGTCAGCCTGGACGTGGCGGCCCATAGCGGCCTCGGCACCGGCGTACAGGTCGATATCCGCGATGCCGCGGCGCTGGACGCGGCCTTTGCCGAAGCCCGGCCGGAGGTGGTGTTCCATCTTGCCGCGATCCGCGAGCCTGGCCGGGCCGAGGTGGTGGTGCGGGACGCGGTCGAGACGAATGTCTATGGCACCGCGAACGTCATCGCCGCTTGCCGGCGGCACGGTGTCGCGCAGGCGGTCTATTCCTCGACAGGCAAGTGCTTCGCCTACATCACCGACCATGTCTACACCGCCACCAAGAAGTTGGCTGAAGCCCAGTGGATGGCGGCCGCCCGCCAAGCTGGCCCGACCCGGTTCGTGACCACCCGGTTCACGCACGTGCTGGAGAACGGAATCGTCGCGCGGGACATCGCTCAGGGGATCCAGGCCGGTCTGGTTGGACTGCATGGGTCCGACCGGCACTTCAACCTGCAGAACCTCCGTCAGGCGACCCACCTCCTGGTCAATGCTGTGGCCCTGGCCGGCGAGCAGGCGCCTGATAGCTTCTGGAGCGCGATCGACCTTGGCTGGCCGGTCAACACCCTCGAAATGGCGCTCTACCAGATCGATCGCGGTGGACAGGATGTGGCCATCCGCTTCCTGGGCGTTCCCCGCGGCTATGACGAGCAGTTCTTCCGCGGCCAGTTCGACTGGAGCGGCAACTATGACTACCACCCTCTGATCAACGCCTTGGAGGCGCCTACCAGCTTCACGGACAGCACGGGCACGATGATTGGCGCGCAGGTGTCCGCCGGCTCTGGCGACCGCCTGGTCCGGGAACTGGATCGCCTGCGGCGGGCTTTGGCGGAGAACCCGCGCGAGGCCGGCTTTGTGGGAGATGCGGTGGTGAAGCGCGCCCTCCTCGACGCCGTGGCCAGTGTAACCGCCTCGATCTTCGAATCGGGAGAGCCGCTGCGGCTGCTGGACATCCTTTGGTGGGGGGCGGCGCCGGACTGGGCTGGCCCCAAGGCGGCGACGGCCCAACGCTTCGCGCCTGTGCTGGCCCTGCTGGTCGATGCGCTCCTGCCGCGGATCGAAGCCCTGCGAGGAGTCCCTGGCGCTGCGGAGAAGCTAATGGACGTCGCGCAGACCTTTCGCCAGGTCCCTGGCCTCGAAGTGAGGGCAGCCAGGCTGCAGACGGCTTTCGAGCCCGCGGTAACCGCGGGCTAGAAGGCCTTTCCTGCCGTTTCCTCATGCGCCTTGGCCGATGACAACGTCTTCCATTTCCGGGGGGGAGCGCTGGAATTCCACGGCCGCCAGTGGGATGCCCGGAGAGCTTTCGGCAAAGCGGTGGTCTCGCTGCATTTTTCCGTCGTCTGACCGTGCTGCGGGTTTGACGGGCGGTCGCGGGGAGGCTAGAAGCGGCTCCGCATACGCCGTGCAACTTCAAACACTCCGCGGAGGGGTGGCCGAGTGGCCGAAGGCGGCGGTTTGCTAAACCGTTAGACGGGGATAACCCGTCTCGTGGGTTCGAATCCCATCCCCTCCGCCACTTCTCCCTTCGAGAGCATCTCGTATGGCTCCCACCTGCCTGTGCAGGCTCGGCTGAGGCATTCACCCTCCCCATCACCAAGCACGCAGAGCGGAAGCAGCCATAGTTCGGGCCGCTGTCATGCGCGGCTCCGTTCCCGCTCGCCCAGGAGAGCGTCCTGCGCCACCCGGCCCCGACCCTTTCCACCCGCCATGCGCGCAAGAATGTCGTCCCGCCAGAGGAACCGGTGTAACAGCGCCACGGTGATGTGCCCGGCGATCAGCACGAGCAGTGCCCAGGCCAGCAGACCATGTGCGGCATTGGCCGGCGCCACCAAGCCCTCAATTCTTCCGTCAAAGCCCGCCATCAGGGGAATTCCAAACGGGGCAAAGGCCCGGCCCGAGCCGTACTGGCGCAGCAGGGCCAGGGCAGGAACCACCATCATCAGTCCATAGAGGACGATGTGCCCAAGTCTGGCCCCCCAGCTTGCAAGCCCCTGCCCATACGCGGGGCGCTGCCGCAGGTTGAACAGGCTCCAGGCCCCGCGCACCAGGACCAGCAGAAGAAGCAGCGTTCCCACGCCCCTATGGGTTCCCACCATGAAAGCCGTCAAGGGCGATCGCCCGACGGCCAGCCGTACTGCCATCCCGGCGAACTGCCACGCAAAGAGCAGAGCCATGCCCCAGTGCAGCATCCTGCTGACGAAGCCATAGCGGAAGGGCGTATCGCGCCACTGCACGGATCAGGTCTCACCTCTGGAGGGCCAATGCTCATCGCCTGCCGTAAATGCGAGGGATTCGCAACCACAGAATAGAGCTGCACGCTCCCGCAAGACCTTCTCTCGGAAGCCACGACGCGTCATCGACGCGGGTTGGCAGCCGCCGTGGCCGTTTTCCTAGTCCGCTCCGGCGGGAAGCGGCCGCGTGCCTCGCAGATCATCGGGCGGATTGCTGGCCGGCACCCCCAGCGGCTGCCCACGAGTGACCTGCCAGTGCTGAAGCGCCCAGCGCACCGAAGGAAAGGCGATCTCCTCCCAGGGAATGTCCTCCCAGGCAAAGAGCCGCACCTCCAGGCTCTCCGGCCCGGCGGCCCAGCCAGGCTCGGCCAGATGAGCCCGGAAGATCATCTGCACCTGGCCGATGCGCGCGATGGAGTAGACAGCCAGGAGCCCCTCCAGCCGCACGCGGGCCCTCGCCTCCTCCCAGACCTCGCGAGCGGCACCCTCCTGCACGGTCTCGCCAAGTTCCATGTAGCCGGCCGGAAGCGTCCAGAAACCGGCGCGAGGCGCAATGGCACGGCGGCAGAGCAGCACCTGCCCTGCCTCCTCCACCACCGCGCCCACCACCACTTTGGGGTTCTCATAGGCGATGAAGCCGCAATCGGCGCAGACGAGCCGCTCGCGGTCCTCGCCTTCGGGAATGGTGCGATGGAAGCGGTCGGACATGCCGCCCAGGGTGCGGCGACGCCACCGCCGCCGCAAGCCCTCACTGCCAGTCCAGCGGCTCCGGGTAGCGGGCAAAGAGGAAGGTCAGGCCCTCCGGGGGAGCGGTCTGGCCAGCGGCGGTGCGGTCCCGCCCTTCCAGCAGCGCGCGCGGCCAGGATACCGGCTGCCGGCCGAAGCCGACCTCGACAAGCGTGCCCACCAGGTTGCGCACCTGATGGTGCAGGAAGGAGCGCGCCTCGGTTTCCACCGTGATCTCTTCGCCATGGCGCGTCACGTCGAGCCGGTCGAGGGTGCGCAAGGCGTCCTTCGCCTGGCAGGAGGCGGCGCGGAAGGCGGAAAAATCGTGGCGCCCCAAAAGTCCCTGCGCGGCCTTGTGCATCGCATCTGCATCCAGCGACGGCGCGACGTGCCAGACACGGCCCGCCTCCAGCGCCGGGCGAGCGCGGCGGTTCAGGATTCGGTAGCGGTAGCCCCGCTTGATGCAGGAGAAGCGCGCGAACCAATCCGCCGGCGCCTGCGCGGCACGCACCACCGAAACCGGATGCGGGCGGCTGTGGAAGTTCAGCGCCTCGCGCAGGCGTTCGGGCGCCAGATCCCGCTCCAGGTCCACCTGGACCACCTGTCCAACGGCATGGACGCCCGCGTCGGTGCGGCCCGATGCCATCATGCGGGCGGGGATCCCGCCATTCAGCGGCGCCGCGGCCTCCTCCAGCACCTGCTGGATGGAAAGCCCATCGAGCTGCCGCTGCCAGCCCACGAAGGGCGCGCCGTCATACTCCACCAGCAGGGCATAACGCGGCATGTGGCTTAGCCCAGCACGGTGCCGGTCGGCAGGGCATAGCCGCGAAGGAAAGCGCCGGCCTCCATCGCACCCCGGCCGGCGCGCTGCAGGCGGAGCAGACGCAGCGCCCCCTCGCCGCAGGCGATGCGCGGCGCGTCGTCGAGCACGGTGCCGGGGGCGGCGGGCGCCGGCAGCGGCTCGGGCATGGCATCCAGCACGCGGACCGTCTCGCCCGAATGGGTAAAAAAGGTCCCTGGCCAGGGATTGAGAGCCCGGATGCGACGGTCAAGAGCACTGGCGCTCTCTCCCCAATGCAGCCGGCCGTCCTCCTTGCTGAGCTTGGGCGCATAGGTCACGCCCTCCTCCGGCTGCGGCTGCGCCGGCGGATTCTCCTCCAGGGCGCTCAGGATCAGCCTGGCGCCCATTTCGGCCAGCGCGTCGTGGATCGCCGGAGTGCCGTCACGCGGCCCGATCGACACCCGGTCGGCAAGCAGCATGGGGCCGGTATCCAGCCCCTCCTCCATCTGCATGATGGTGACGCCGGTTTCCGCGTCTCCCGCCAGGATGGCAGCCTGGATCGGCCCGGCGCCGCGCCAGCGCGGCAGCAGCGAGGCATGGATGTTCAGGCAGCCGCGCCGCGGCGCCCGCAGCATGGCGGCGGGCAGGATCAGCCCATAGGCGGCGACCACCGCGACATCCAGGTCCAGCGCGGCGAAGGCCGCCTGTTCCGCCTCGTCACGCCGCAGGCGCGCCGGATGCCGCACCGGCAGGCCCAGCTCCAGGGCGGCGCGATGCACCGCGCAGGGCGTCTCCTTGTGCCCGCGGCCGGAGGGCCGGGGCGGCTGCGTGTAGACCGCCGCGACCTCATGCCCCGCCCCATGCAGCGCCCGCAGGGCCGGCACCGCGAAATCGGGGCTGCCCATGAAGGCGAGGCGCAGCGGGGTCATGCGTCGTCCCGCCCCTTCGCCTTCAGTTCCTTGGCAAGACGGCGCAGCAGCATGTTTCGCTTCAGCGCCGAGATGTGGTCCACGAACAGAACGCCGTTCAGGTGGTCGATCTCGTGCTGGATGCAGGTGGCCAGCAGCCCCTCGGCGGTGCGCTCCTGCTTCGCGCCCTCCAGGTCGTGCCAGCGCACCTTCACCTGGGCTGGGCGTGTCACGTCGGCATACTGGTTGGGCAGGGAGAGGCAGCCCTCCTCGCGCGTCGCCAACTCCGCGCTCGCCGCAACGATCTCGGGGTTCACCATGATCAGCGGCTCGGGCTTGTCGTCCGGCTGCAGGTCGATCACGACCAGCCGCAGCAGGCTGCCGATCTGCGGCGCGGCAAGGCCGATGCCGGGCGCCTTGTACATGGTGGCCAGCATGCGGGGGGCCAGGGCGCGCACCGCATCGGTGTCGCCGGCGCCAACGGGGCGCGCCTTTGTGCGCAGCCGCGCATCGGGCACCAGGAGAATGGGCAGCAGGTCAGTGTCGGACATGGAAGCGGTGCTGTAGCCCCCGAGCCCGGCGCCATCAACTGCCTTGGCACACCGCCGCCCCTCCCCCTTGCATCCCCGCGGGAACTGCACAATTTATGGGCCAAGGCAGGGTGCTTCGGGTCCTGCCGCAAGCTCGCTCGTTTCTGAGGAGTTCCGCTCCGCCATGTCTCGTTCCTCGCTTTTCGGCTCGCCCCTTTTCCTTGGCTTCGATCATCTGGAACAGATGCTCGACCGCGTGGCCAAGAATGCCGACGGCTATCCGCCCTACAACATCGAACAGACGGGCGAGAACCGCCTCCGGATCACCCTGGCTGTTGCCGGCTTCAGCATGGATGACCTGCAGATCACGCAGGAGGACAACCAGCTGGTGGTACGCGGCAGGCAGCGAGAGGAGCCTGAAGGGCGGGTCTTCCTGCACCGTGGCATTGCCGCGCGTCAGTTCCAGCGGGCCTTCGTGCTCGCCGAGGGCATTGACGTCGAGGGCGCCTGGCTGGACAACGGTCTGCTGCATATCGACCTCAAGCGCCCTCAGCCGGAGGTGCGGGTGAAGTCGATCAATATCGGCACCCGGGGCTCACAGGCTGGCCGGCCGCTGGTGCAGCGCGACACCGCTGACGAAGGCGCCTCAACGCCAGGGTAAACTTTCGGCCCCGTTCTTCATTCTGGATACAGATCCTTCGCAGGAGGGCTTCGGCCGCTGGACTGCCCCGGAGGCAGCGAAGCCGGCCACCGGCGAGATGTGCCGGCAGAATAGGAACGGAGAGAAGGCACCTCAAGGCACGCGACTACGGTCGTTCGCTGGGCTCGCGATGCGAGACAGCACAAGGAGAATCCATGCCATGAACAAGGAAGGCCCCACTCGCTCCTACACCGCAGCCGACGCGCTGCGGCAGCTTGCGCCGGCCGAATGGGCGCGCTTTGGAGCGGAGCAGATCGCCTACATCCGGCCCATCCTGGTCGACGGCAACCAGGCCGTGGCCATCCATGCCGCTGACGGCACGCAGATTGGCGCGGCTCCCGACACGAACCTCGCCACCGCGGCCATCCTTCAGCACGAAATGGTGCCCGTCCTGGTGCACTGAGCACGCAAGGGGCAGCTCCGCTTCACGGAGCCGCCCCTTCTCCACAGATTTCTTCTGCACTCCCCTGCGCAAGGCGGTTGCCCTGCCCCTTTCGGGAGGCTAGATAGCCCCTGCGCGCCGACGTAGCTCAGCGGTAGAGCAACTGATTCGTAATCAGTAGGTCCCCGGTTCAATCCCGGGCGTCGGCACCAGAAGCCTCAAATCCCCGAAAATTCAGACGCTATCGCAGGTGGTTACGCTTGCCTTGCGCGCGGCACGGCTTGCCGGCCCCCCTTGCGAGGGCCGGCCTGTGCCTGCTGTCAGGCCAGCGACACCTGCATCCCACGCGCCACCCCCGGCCGGGCCATCATCCGCGCGTACCACGCGGCTACCGCCGGGAAGGGATCGAGACTGCCGAGATGGCGCTCATGTCGCCAGGCCCAGCCGAGGATGGCGAAGTCGGCAATGCTGGGCTCGCCTTCGGTGGCCACGAAGTCGCGGCCGGTCAGCCGCTTGTCCAGCACGCCGTAGAGGCGCTTGGTCTCGCTTCCGTAGCGCTCCAGCCCATAGTCCCGCGCCGCTCCCTCGGGGCGCGTGAGGAAATGGTGGTACTGCCCGGGCATTGGGCCAAAGCCGCCCATCTGCCACATCAGCCATTCCCAGACGACCACGCGGCCGCGCAGGTCCCTCGGCATGAAGCGGCCGGTCTTCTCGGCGAGATAAAGCAGAATGGCGCCGGACTCGAAGACGCTGATCGGCTGCCCGTCCGGCCCCTCGTCATCGATGATGGCGGGGATGCGGTTGTTCGGGGAGAACTTAAGGAATTCAGGATCGAACTGCTGGCCCTTGGTGATGTCCACGACCTTCACCGTGTAGGGCAGTTCCATCTCCTCCAGGGCCACGCTGATCTTGCGGCCGTTGGGGGTGTTGTAGGTGTAGAGGGTGATCATGGGGGTGCGACTCTCCCGGTCCTGGGGTCAGGACCGGGAGGGAAGCACGGGTAGCGCCGGGCGTCAGCCCGCCAGCTTCTGCTTCAGCAGATCGTTCACCAGGGCTGGGTTGCCCTTGCCCTGCATGGCCTTCATCGTCTGTCCGACGAAGAAGCCGAACAGCTTCTCCTTGCCGGAGCGGAACTCGGCCACCTTGTCGGCGTTCTTGGCCATCACCTCGTCGATGACGGCCTCGATCGCGCCGGTATCCGTCACCTGCTTCAGGCCGCGCTCCTCGACGATGGCGGCGGGCGGCTTGCCCGTCTCGAACATCGCCTCCAGCACCTCCTTGGCCAGCTTGCCGGAGAGCGTGCCGTCCTTGATGAGGTCGAGCAGGCTGCCGAGGTTCTCGGCGCTGACCGGCGAATCCCCGATCGAATGGCCGGTGCGGTTGAGCCCGGCGAAGAAGTCGCCCGTCACCCAGTTGGCGGCCATCTTGGGGTCCCGCCCCTTGGCGACCGTCTCGTAGAAGGCGGCGGTCTCCTTCTCCAGCGTCAGCACATGCGCATCATAGGGCGTCAGTCCGAAATCGCCGACATAGCGGGCGCGGCGGGCGTCCGGCAGTTCCGGCAGGGCCGCTTCCAGCTCATCCACCCAGGCCTGTTCCAGCACCAGCGGCGGCAGGTCCGGGTCGGGGAAGTAGCGGTAGTCATGCGCATCCTCCTTGGAGCGCATGGAGCGCGTCACGCCGCGCGTGGTGTCGAACAGGCGGGTCTCCTGCTCCACCTCGCCGCCGGATTCCCAGACCTCGATCTGCCGCCGCGCCTCGGCCTCCACCGCCTGCATGACGAAGCGGATGGAATTGACGTTCTTCACCTCGCAGCGCGTGCGGAACCCCTCGCCCGCGCGGCGGACGGAGACGTTCACGTCGGCGCGCAGCGAGCCCTGCTCCATGTTGCCGTCGCAGGTGCCGAGATAGCGCAGGATCTGCCGCAGCTTGGTCAGGTAGGCCCCCGCCTCCTCCGGCGAGCGCATGTCCGGCTCGGAGACGATCTCCATCAGCGCCACGCCCGACCGGTTGAGATCGATGTAGCTCTTGGTGGGGTGCTGGTCGTGCAGCGACTTGCCGGCATCCTGCTCCAGGTGCAGGCGGGTGATGCCGATCATCTTGGTCGTGCCGTCGGCGAGCTCGATCTCGATCTCGCCCTTGCCGATCACGGGATGCTGGTACTGGCTGATCTGATAGCCCTGCGGCAGGTCGGCGTAGAAGTAGTTCTTCCGGTCGAAGCGGGACCAGAGGTTGACCTGCGCCTTCAGCCCGAGCCCGGTGCGCACGGCCTGCGCCACGCATTCCCGGTTGATCACCGGCAGCATGCCGGGGAAGCCGGCGTCGATGAAGCTGACCTGCGAGTTCGGCTCGGCGCCGAACTCGGTCGCCGCGCCGCTGAACAGCTTGGCCTGCGAGGTGACCTGGGCATGCACCTCCAGCCCGATCACCAGTTCCCAGGGGCCGGTTTCGCCCTCGATCGTGTAGCTCATGCCGCGGCCCTCAGCGCCGGAAGCGCGGTGAATCCCGCGGCGCGCTCGATGGCGCCGCCCACCGCGAAGACAGTCTCTTCATCGAAAGGCTTGCCCAGGACCTGCAGCCCGAGCGGCAGCCCCTTCGCGTCCTGCCCCGCCGGCACGGCAAGGCCGGGAATGCCAGCGAGGTTCGCCGTCACGGTGAAGACATCGTTCAGGTACATTGCTACCGGGTCGTCCTGCTTCTCGTCCCGCCCGAAGGCGGCCGAGGGCGTGGCCGGCGTCAGGATGGCGTCCACCTTCGCCCAGGCCTGGTCGAAGTCGCGCTTGATCAGCGCCCGCACCTGCTGGGCCTTCAGGTAGTAGGCGTCGTAGTAGCCGGCGCTCAGCACGTAGGTGCCGATCAGGATGCGCCGCCGCACCTCCTCGCCGAAGCCGGCGGCGCGGGTGCGCTCGTAGAGGTCCTTCAGGTCCTCGCCGTTCTCGCGCAGGCCGAAGCGCACGCCGTCATAGCGGGCGAGGTTGGAGGAAGCCTCGGCCGGCGCCACGATGTAGTAGGTCGGCAGCGCGTATTTCGTGTGCGGCAGGCTGATGTCGACCAGCTCGGCGCCCTCGGCCTTCAGCCAGGCCATGCCCTGGTCCCAGAGCGCGGCGATCTCGGCCGGCAGGCCGTCCAGCCGGTATTCGCGCGGGATGCCGATGCGCAGCCCCTTCACCCCGCGGGCGACGGCGGCGGCGAAATCCGGCACAGGGATATCGGCGCTGGTGGAATCCTTCGGGTCGAAGCCGGCCATGGAGCCGAGAAGGATGGCGCAGTCCTCGACGGTGCGCGCCACCGGCCCCGCCTGGTCGAGCGAGGAGGCAAAGGCCACGATGCCGAAGCGCGAGCAGCGGCCGTAGGTCGGCTTGATGCCGGCGATGCCGCAGAAAGCCGCGGGCTGGCGGATCGAGCCGCCGGTATCGGTCGCCGTGGCGCCAAGCGCGAGGCGCGCCGCCACCGCCGCCGCCGAGCCGCCGGAGGAGCCGCCGGGCACCAGGAAGGTCTCGTCCTTCCCCTGGCGCTTCCAGGGGTTCTCCACCGCCCCGAAGGCCGAGGTGGTGTTGGAGGAGCCCATGGCGAACTCGTCGAGGTTCGCCTTGCCCAGGAACACTGCGCCATCCCGCAGCAGGTTGCCGGAGACGGTGCTCTCATAGGGCGGCACGAAGTTGCCGAGGATGCGGCTGGCCGCCGTGGTGCGGGTGCCGGCGGTGCAGAACAGGTCCTTGATCGCCAGCGGGATGCCGGTCAGCGCGCGGCCCTCGCCCTTGGCGAGCGCGGCATCGGCCGCCTCGGCCTGGGCCAGCGCCAGCTCGGGCGTCGTGGTGATGTAGGCGTTGATCCGCGGGTTCAGCGCCTCGATGGCGCCAAGATGGGCCCTGGTCAGCTCGACGGCGCTGATCTCGCGCTTGGCCAGCGCCGCGCGGGCGCCGGCCAGGGTCATGTCGGTCGGGGCAGTCATGGTGTCACTCCACCACCTTGGGCACGGCGAAGAAGGCGCCGGCACGGTCGGGCGCGTTGGCCAGCACCTTCTCCTGGATGCCGCCATCGGTCACCCGGTCCTCGCGCATCCGCAGGGCCTGGTTGCCGCCGCCGGCCATCGGCTCGACGCTGGAGGTGTCCACGGCCTGCAATTGCTCGATCCAGCCCAGGATTCCGTTCAGCTCGGCCTCAAGGCGTGGCAGCTCGCTCTCCTCGACCCTGATACGGGCCAACGAGGCGACGCGCCGGACAGTGGCGGTGTCGAGCGACATTTCTTTTTTCTTCCGGAGAGTGAAAGGTCAGGTTTGCGCGCAAACGGAGGCGGACCATAAACACCGCCATGCCCATCATCAACCTGACCGAGCTTCGCGCCGCGCTACCCCGCGGTCAAAGGCTGATTGGCCTCGATCCGGGCAAGCGGATCATCGGGGTCGCGCTCACCGACGTTTCCCTGATGCTGGCCAGCCCCTATCGCGGCCTGCCGCGCGGGAAGCTCGCCGCCAATGCCGCCGAGATCGCGGCCATCGCCCGCAAGGAGGGCGCGGCGGGGCTGGTGGTGGGGCTGCCGCTGGGGCTGGATGGCAGCTTCGGCCCGGCCGCCCAGGCTGCGAAGGATTGGGCCATCGCCCTCTCCAGCGCCACGGAGTTACCGGCCGCACTCTGGGACGAGCGGCTCTCCTCCTCGGCGGTGAACCGCATGATGATCGAGGAAGCGGACCTGACCCGCAGCAAGCGCGCCAAGGCCGTGGATGCCGCCGCCGCCGCCTACATGCTCCAGGCCGCGCTCGACGCCACCGCGCCGCGCCCGGCGTGACCCGGGCCATGCGCCCCTTCCTGCCGGGCGCGAGGGTGGTTATGGTCCCCCGCCTCTAGCCGGACTGGTCTTCGATGCTCCCTTATCCTCACCGGCACCTCCTCGCCCTCCAGGGTCTGGAGCCGCCTTACATCGCCGATCTGCTGGATCTGGCCGAGTCCTACGCCCTGCTGAACCGCAGCGGAAAGACGCAGCGGGACCTGCTGAAGGGCCAGACGCTGATCAACCTCTTCTTCGAGGACAGCACCCGCACCCGCACCAGCTTCGAGCTGGCGGGCAAGCGGCTCGGCGCGGACGTCATCAACATGTCCGTCTCGACCAGCAGCGTGAACAAGGGCGAGACGCTGCTCGACACCGCTTCCACCCTCAACGCCATGCACTGCGACCTGCTGGTGGTGCGCCACGCCCAGTCGGGCGCCCCTGCCCTGCTGAGCCAGAAGGTGGACGCGGCCGTCATCAACGCCGGCGACGGCACGCATGAGCACCCGACCCAGGCGCTGCTCGACGCGCTGACCATCCGCCGCCACAAGGGCCAGCTGGAGAACCTGACGGTGGCCATCTGCGGCGACGTGCTGCACAGCCGCGTCGCCCGCAGCAACATCCATCTGCTGACCACCATGAACTGCCGCGTCCGCGTCGTCGGGCCGCCGGCGCTGATCCCCTCGGAGGTGGAGCGGCTGGGCGTGGAGGTCTTCCACGACATGAAGGCCGGCCTGGCGGAGGCCGACGTGGTGATGATGCTGCGCCTGCAGAAGGAGCGCATGGCCGGCGGCCTGGTGCCCTCCGCCCGCGAGTATTTCCGCTTCTACGGGCTGGACGCGGCCAAGCTCGCCCACGCCAGGCGGGACGCCATTGTCATGCATCCCGGCCCGATGAATCGCGGCGTCGAGATCGACAGCGCCATCGCCGACGACCCGGCGCGCAGCGTGATCGGCGAGCAGGTGGAGATGGGCGTCGCCGTCCGCATGGCCGTGCTCGACACCCTCTCCCGGAACATGCGGCGGAACGCCCGGCTGTGATGACCCCCATGCGCGACACTGTCTTCGTCAACGCCCGCTTGATCGACCCCGAGGCGGGTCTGGACGCGCCGGGCAGCCTCCTGGTCAGCCGCGGCGTCATCGCGGACCATGGCGGCGCGCTCGGCATTCCCGAGGGCGCCGAGGTGGTGGAGTGCGGCGGCGCCGTCCTTGCCCCCGGCCTGATCGACCTGCGGGCCGCCCTGGGCGAGCCCGGCGCCGAGTACCGCGAGACCATCGAGAGCGCGGCCGAGGCGGCGGCGGCGGGCGGCATCACCACCCTCTGCGCCCTGCCCGACACCCAGCCGGCGCTGGATGACGCCGCCCTGCTGCAGTTCGTCCTGCGGCGCGGCGAGGCCACCGGCAGCCTCAGCATCCTGCCCTATGGCGCCGCCACCAAAGGCTGCGCCGGCAAGGAGATCTCCGAGTTCGGCCTGCTGCGCGAGGCCGGCGCCGTGGCCTTCAGCGACGGCAGCCGTGCCATCGCCGAGGCCCGCACCATGCGGCTGGCGCTCTCCTATGCCCGCGCCTTCGGCACCTTCGTGGTGCAGCACCCGGAGGAGCCCTCCCTCGCCCGTGGCGGCGTCGCCACCGAGGGCGAGCTGGCCACCCGCCTCGGCCTGCCCGGCATCCCGCCCGCCGCCGAGGCGATGATGGTGGCACGCGACATCGCCCTCGCCCGCCTGACGCGCGGCCATGTCCATTTCGCCCATGTCTCCACCGCCGCCGCGCTGGACCTGATTCGCGCCGCTAAGGCCGAGGGGCTGGCCGTCACCTGCGACACCGCGCCTCCCTATTTCGACCTGAACGAGACGGCGATCGGCGACTTCCGCACCTACGCCAAGCTTTCCCCGCCGCTGCGGCGGGAGGCGGACCGGCTGGCGGTGGTCGCCGCCCTGGCCGATGGCACCATCGACGCCATCGCCTCCGACCACCAGCCGGCGGACCCGGATGACAAGCGCCTGCCCTTCGCCCAAGCCTCGGCCGGCGGCACGGGCCTGGCCACGCTGCTCGGCATCACCCTGGCGCGGGTGCATGGCGGGGATCTCTCCCTCACCGATGCGCTGGCGCTGCTGACCTGCCGCCCGGCCAGGCTGCTCGGCCTGGAGACAGGCCGCCTCGCGCGCGGCGCCCCCGCCGACCTGCTGCTCTTCGACCCCGAGCGCGCCTGGAAGGTGGAAGCCGGCAAGCTGCCGGGCAAGGCGCAGAACTCCCCCTTCGACGGCCGCGCCCTCGAAGGCCGGGTGCTCGGCACCTGGAAGGCGGGGCGGCGGGTCTTCGGATGACGCCGGTCGTCCTGGCCGCGCTGCTCGGCTACCTGTCCGGCTCGGTGCCCTATGGCCTGCTGCTGACCCGCGCCGCCGGCCTGGGCGACATCCGCAAGGTTGGCAGCGGCAATATCGGCGCGACCAACGTGCTGCGCACCGGCAACAAGAAGGTGGCCGCCGCCACCCTGCTGCTGGACGTGCTGAAGGGCGTCGTGCCGGTGCTGGTCTTCACGTCGCTCTGGGGCCGGGAAGCCGGCTTCGTGGCCGGCGTCGGCGCCATGGTCGGGCATGTCTTCCCGGTCTGGCTCGGCTTCAAGGGCGGCAAGGGCGTCGCGACCGGCGCGGGCGTGCTGCTCGCCGCCGCCTGGTGGCTGGGGCTGATCTGTGCCCTGATCTGGCTGGCCATGGCGAAGATCACCCGCATCTCCTCCGCCTCTGCCCTGACCGCCTGCTGCGCGGCCCCGGTGATCGCTCTCATCGCGGGCGACACGACCCTCGCCGGCTTTGCCCTCGTGCTCGCCCTGCTGATCACCTGGCGGCACCGGGACAATATCCGCCGCCTAATGGCCGGCACCGAGCCGCGGATCGGCCGCAAGACGTGACGCCTTCGGAGGCGCTGGCGCGGCTGCGGCTCGCGCGGACGGACGGCATCGGCCCGGCGACCTTCCGCCGCCTGTTGGAGCGCTGCCGCACCGCCGAGGCGGCGCTGGAAGCCCTGCCCGCGCTTTCCGCCCGCCGCGCCGTGCCCTTCCGGCCACCCTCCGCCGCTGCCATCGCGCGTGAGATGGAGGAGGTGGAAGGCATGGGCGGCCGCTTCCTCTTCTGGGGCGAGCCGGACTACCCGCCCCTGCTGGCGCTCCTGGAAGACCCGCCGATCGCCATCGCCGTCATCGGCGATCCCGCCTTGCTGACGGCGCGGCAGGTGGCCGTGGTCGGCGCGCGCAACGCCTCCACCCTTGGCCGCCGCCTGGCGGGCGAGCTGGCCGAATCGCTTGTGGCCGTGGGTCTCGTGGTCACGTCCGGCCTCGCGCGCGGCATCGACGGCGCCGCCCATCTTGGCGCGTTGCGTGTCGGACCGACGGTTGCCGTCATTCCCGGCGGGCTGGACCGCGCCTATCCGCCCGAGCACACGGAGCTGCAGTCCATCATCGCCGAGCGGGGCGCCGTGGTGGCGGAAGCACCGCTCGGCACCGCGCCGATTGCCCGCCATTTCCCCCGGCGCAACCGCATCATCGCCGGGCTGAGCCTGGGCGTCGTCGTGGTCGAGGCCGCGCTCCGCTCCGGCACGCTGATGACGGCGAATCTGGCGCTGGAGGCCGGGCGCGAGGTCTTTGCCATTCCCGGCAGCCCGCTGGACCCGCGTTGCGCCGGCTCCAACGACCTGCTGCGCCAGGGCGCGCATCTGACGGAGCGTGCCGCCGACGTGCTGGAGCATCTTCCCGATGCGCCGCGCCAGGCGCCGCTGTTCCGCCGCACCGCGCCCGCGCCGGTATCCGTTGCTGTACCCCCTCCGGGCGAGCTTCCGCCAGCGGCTGCCGAACTCCTTGATCTGATAGGATCTTCTCCAGTCGCAGTTGACGAGTTGGTACGGGCCTGCCACCTCTCGTCCGCTGCGGTACAGGCCGCCCTGCTGGAACTCGAGCTGGATGGGCGCATAGAAACCCTGCCGGGCAACCGCGTAGTCCGCAGTGGATTACGATAGTCACCGCCGAAGCGGCACCACCGCTGAGCGGCCATGAGAGAGCGCACGACACCCGCCATGACCGACGTCGTCGTCGTCGAATCGCCGGCCAAGGCGAAGACCATCAACAAATATCTCGGCAAGGACTTCACCGTTCTCGCCAGCTTCGGCCATGTGCGCGACCTGCCCGCCAAGGACGGCAGCGTGCGGCCCGAAGAGGATTTCGCCATGGACTGGTCCGCCGAGGACCGGGGCGAGAAGCAGGTGGCCGCCATCGCCAAGGCGGTGAAGGGTGCGCGCAACCTCTACCTCGCCACCGACCCGGACCGGGAGGGCGAGGCGATCTCCTGGCACGTCCAGCAGATGCTGCGGGAGAAGGGCGCGCTGAAGGGCGTGCAGGTCCACCGCATCACCTTCAACGAGATCACCAAGCGCGCCGTGCAATACGCGCTGGAGCACCCGCGCGAACTCGATACGCCGCTGATTGAGGCCTATCTGGCCCGCCGCGCGCTGGACTATCTCGTCGGCTTCACCCTCTCCCCCGTGCTCTGGCGCAAGCTGCCCGGCAGCCGCTCGGCCGGGCGCGTGCAGTCGGTCGCGCTGCGGCTGATCTGCGAGCGGGAAGCCGAGATCGAGGCCTTCAAGGCGCGCGAATACTGGACGGTCGAGGGTCGCTTCCTCACCGCGCTCGGCGCCCCCTTCACGGCTCGCCTGACGCATCTGGACGGCAAGCGGCTGGAGCAGTTCGACCTGCCTGACGAGGCCAGCGCCATGCGCGCCAAGGCCGCCGTCGAGGCGGGTGCCTTCACCGTCGCCAGCATCGAGAAGAAACGCGTCCGGCGGAACCCGCCCGCGCCTTTCACCACCTCGACGCTGCAGCAGGAAAGCTCGCGCAAGCTCGGCTTCGGCGCGCAGCAGACCATGCGCCTGGCCCAGCAGCTCTACGAGGGCGTGGACATCCAGGGCGAGACGGTCGGCCTCATCACCTATATGCGGACCGACGGCGTGCAGATGGCGCGGGAGGCGATGTTCGCCATCCGCGACCATGTGAAGGATGCCTTCGGCCCCGACTACATCCCCGCCGCGCCGCGCGAGTATTCCTCCAAGGCCAAGAATGCCCAGGAGGCGCACGAGGCGATCCGCCCCACCGAGGTGACGCGCACGCCGGAGCAGGTGGCCCGCTTCCTCAACCCCGAGCAGCGCCGCCTCTACGAGCTGGTCTGGAAGCGCGCCGTTGCCAGCCAGATGGCCTCCGCCGAGCTGGACCAGACGGCGGTGGACCTCGCCGACGCCGGCGGCAAGCTGCGCCTGCGCGCCACCGGCAGCGTGGTGGCCTTCGACGGCTTCCTGAAGCTCTACCGCGAGGATGTGGACGACGCCGCCGGCGCCGAGGACGAGGACAGCCGCATCCTGCCGCCGATGCGCGAGAAGGACCCGACGAAGCTGACCGCGGCCCAGGCCGACCAGCACTTCACCCAGCCGCCGCCGCGCTATTCCGAGGCGAGCCTGGTGAAGAAGATGGAGGAGCTCGGCATCGGCCGACCCTCCACCTACGCCTCCATCCTGCAGACCCTGCAGGACCGCGACTACGTGAAGCTGGAGAAGCGCCGCTTCATGCCGGAGGACCGCGGCCGGCTGGTCACCGCCTTCCTGGTGAACTTCTTCGAGCGCTACGTGGACACCAACTTCACCGCCGCGCTGGAGGAGCAGCTCGACGACATCTCCGGCGGCCGCGCCGAGTGGCGCGAGGTGATGCGCGCCTTCTGGCAGGACTTCAACGCCGCCGTCGCGGCCACCAAGGACCTCACCATCAGCGAGGTCATCGACGCGCTGGATGAGGAGCTTGGCCCGCACTTCTTCCCGCAGCCCGCCGATGGCGGCGATCCGCGCGCCTGCCCGGCCTGCGGCACCGGGCGGCTCGGCCTGCGCCTCGGCCGCAACGGCGCCTTCATCGGCTGCTCCAACTACCCGGAATGCCGCCACACCCGCCCCCTTTCCGTGGCCGGCGAGGGCGAGCCGGACGCGGCGCTGGCCGGCGGCATCAAGGAACTCGGCACCGACCCCGTGACCGGAGCCCCGATCACCCTGCGGCGCGGCCCCTACGGGCTCTACGTCCAGCTCGGCGAGGGCGAGACCGACGCCAAGGGCAAGGCGATCAAGCCCAAGCGCGCCAGCCTGGCGCGCGGCATGGACCCGGATTCCCTGACGCTGGAGCGGGCGCTGGCGCTGCTCGCCCTGCCCCGCATTGTCGGCGTGCATCCGGAGACCGGCGAGGAGATCAGCGCCGCGATCGGCCGCTTCGGGCCCTATGTGAAGATGGGCAGCATCTACAAGTCGCTCGACCGCGACGATGACGTGCTTTCCATCGGCATCAATCGCGCCGTGGCGCTGCTGGCGGATGCCAAGGCCAAGGTGCGCCCGCTGGGTCCCCATCCGAAGGATGGCGAGCCGGTGGAGATCAAGCGCGGCCGCTTCGGGCCCTATGCACAGCATGCCGGCATGGTCGCCAGCCTGCCGCGCAGCGTGCAGATGGAGGACATCACCCTCGATCAGGCGGTGGCCCTCCTGGCCGAGAAGGGCAAGAAGCTGCCGCCGCTTGGCGCCAAGAAGGGCGCGAAGAAAGCCGCGCCACGCAAGGCCGCCGCCGCGGAAGCCACCGACGGCGAAGCCAAGCCGGCAAAGAAGGCCACCGCCAAGAAGCCGGCGGCGCGCAAGACCACCACGGCCAAGGCGGCAAGCAAAGCCAGCACAGCGAAGAAGCCGGCCCGCAGCGCGGCCAAGGTCAAGGCCTGACGCATGGCGGAGCGCCCTGACGATCCGGGCGCGAGGGGGCCAGAGGATGTCTCGCCGGCCCCTGCCGCCATGCCCAGTCGCGAGGCGCTGCGCCGCTTCCTGCAGGAGGCGCCCGGGCGGGTCGGCAAGAGCGAGATCTCCCGCCATTTCGGCCTGACTGCCGATCAGCGCCCTGCCCTCCGCGCCCTGCTGAAGGAGCTGGAGCGGGAGGGACTCCTCCAGCGCGCCGGTGGGCGGCAGGTGCGGGAAAGCGGCAAGCTGCCGGAAATGGCGGTGGTCGAGGTGTCCGGCACCGACCCGGATGGCGACCCCCTCGCCCGCCCGGTCGGCTGGGAAGGCCCGGGGCGTCCGCCGCTGGTCTATATGCGGCCCGAGCGGCCAGGGCAGCCCGCTCTGGCCTATGGCGAGCGCGTGCTGGCCCGGCTTCGCCCCATCGCGCCGGGTAAGTACGAGGGCCGCACCTTCAAGCGCCTGGGCAGCGGCGGTCCCGCGCGCGTGCTCGGCGTCTATCAGGACGGCCGCCTGCTCCCAACCAGCAAGCGGGAGAAGGCCGACTGGGTCATCCCTGCGGGCGAGGATGGCGGCGCCGAGGAGGGCGAGCTGGTCCTGGCCGAGCCGCTGCCCGGCCGCGCGTCGGGCCTCCGCCCGGCCCGCATTGTCGAGCGGCTGGGGCGGATGGACGCCCCTCGCGCGGTCTCGGTCCTCTGCATCCACGCCCACGGCATCCCCGACCACTTCCCCGCCGAGGCGGTGCGGGAGGCCGAGGCCGCGCAGCCTGTCGCGCTCCAGGGCCGGGAGGACCTGCGCGAGATTCCCCTCGTCACCATCGACGGCGAGGATGCGCGGGACTTCGACGACGCCGTCTGGGCCGAGCCACTCGGCGAGGGCTGGCGGGTGCTGGTCGCCATCGCCGATGTCGCGCACTACGTGCAACCCGGAAGCGCGCTGGACCGTGTGGCCGGCCAGCGCGGCAACAGCGTCTACTTCCCCGACCGCGTGGTGCCGATGCTGCCCGAGGCCCTCTCCAACGGGCTGTGCAGCCTGCGGCCAGGTGAGAATCGCGGCTGCCTCTTCGTCGAGATGCGCTTCGACGGCCAGGGGCAGAAGACCGGACACCGCTTTGGCCGGGGACTGATGCGCTCCGCCGCGCGGCTGGCCTACGAGCAGGCCCAGGCCGCCTGGGAGGGCACGGCGGGCTCCCCCGTGCCGCCCCAACAGGTGGCGAACCTCTTCGGTGCCTTCCGCTGCCTGCTCGCCGCCCGCGAGCGGCGCGGCACGCTGGACCTCGACCTGCCCGAGCGGCGCGTGCTGCTGGATGAGCAGGGCCAGGTGCTGGACGTCGTGCCCCGCCTGAAGCTCGACGCCCACCGGCTGATCGAGGAGTTCATGGTGGCTGCCAATGTCTGCGCGGCCGAGGAGCTGGAGCGGCGCCGGCAGCCCCTGCTCTACCGCGTGCACGACCGCCCCTCGGACGAGAAGCTGGAGGCGCTGCGCCAATTCCTCGACTCGATGGATCTGGACCTGCCGGCCGCCGGCGAGCTGCATCCCCGCCACTTCGCGCAGGTGCTGGAGCGCGTGCATGGCCGTACCGAGGAACGGCTGGTGCACGAGATGGTGCTGCGCGCGCAGTCGCAGGCTGCCTATAGCCCGGAGAACATCGGGCATTTCGGCCTTGCGCTGCCACGCTACGCCCATTTCACCAGCCCGATCCGCCGATATGCCGATCTCGTCGTCCACAGGGCGCTGATCCGGGGCCTCGCGCTCGGCACCGCGGACGCTCTCGGGGAGGAGGAGGCAGAGCGCCTGCCCGATACCGCCGAGCACATCACCCGCACCGAGCGGCGTGCCGCCGCCGCCGAACGCGAGGCCGTGGAACGTTATCTCGCGAACCACATGGCGTCCCGCGTCGGCAGCATGTTCGACGCGCGTATTTCGGGCGTGACACGCTTCGGTATGTTCGTCACGGTTGTATCGAATGGTGCGAGCGGACTCGTGCCGCTGGCCTCCCTGCCGGACGACCAATGGACTCACGAGGAAGTCGCCCACCGGCTTTCCGGCCGATACACGCGCCTGTCCTTTGTGCTGGGCCAGGCGGTGGAGGTGCGGCTGGCCGAAGTCATGCCCCTGACGGGCGGCATGCTGTTCCACCTTTTGCAGGGAAGCCCGCCCGCCGCCGGCGCCCGCCGCGCCCGCGCCCGCCGCGCGCCCGCCGCCTCCCTCTCCCGGAGCCCGCGAGGCTCGTCACGCTGAGGCGGATTCCTTCTCCTCCTCACGCCCTGGCGCTGGCGCGCTTGATGCTCGCCACCGTGGTCCTCGCGCTTTCACTGCCCTCCATGGCCTTCGCCCAGCTGGAGAGCGCCTTTTCCCGCGCCCAGGTACGGGCCGTCCTGCAGGAAGCCTTCACCGCCATCCTTGAGCGGCATCTCGAAGAGGCGGCGCCCGCCGACTTGGCGTTGTGGTCGCTCCGTGGCCTCGGCGCGGTGGATCCGCAGCTTTCCGCCCGGGTCGAGGAAGGTCTGCTCTCCCTGAGCCTCGGCGCCCGCCAGCTCGGCGCGCAGCCGGTGCCTGGCGCCGCGCAGGCCACGCTGGCGGTCCGCCGGGGGGTTCGCCCGCCTCCCGCCGCCGAGGCGCTGGCGGAAACGCTGTCGCAGTTCTACGCCAGCGCCTGGGCGGCCTCGGCCCTCCTGCGGGCCGCTGGTGTCGAGCGCGTGCTGCAGGCCGGCTTCGACGAGGTGTTCAACCATCTCGACCCCTATAGCCGCTACATCACCGCCGATGAGGCCTGGCAGGCCCGCCAGCGGCGTGTCGGGCAGACGGGGCTGGGATTGCGCATCGCCGCTGGCCCGCGTGACCGCGTGGTCGTGGTGGCGCTGGTGCAGGAAAGCGTGGCGAGCCGGGCAGGTCTTCGGGAGGGCGACGTCCTGCTGGCCATCGACGGCATTCCCGTCTCCGCGCGGCGCCTGGTCGAGGCGGCGGAACTGCTGGAAGGCCCGCCGGACAGCGACGTGCAGCTACAGGTGCAGCGAGGCCGGCAGCGTTTCTCCGTCACGCTGCGCCGCCTGAGCCAAACACTGCAAGGTCTGCGCGCCGAGATCCAGAACGACATCCTCTGGGTGCGGCTGAGCCTGTTCTCCGCCACGACGACGAGCGCGCTTGCCGACGCGCTGAACGCAAGCCTGGCCCTTAGCCCGCCCTCCCGCGGGGTGGTGCTGGACCTGCGCGGCAACCGCGGCGGCCTGCTGATGCAGGCCATGAGCGTCGCCGATGCCTTCCTCACCCAGGGCGTGGTGGCGCAGAGCGCCGGGCGCCACCCCGATGCGCAGCGGATCTGGCGCGCCCAGGGCAGCGACCTCGCGCAGGGGCGCCCGGTGGTGGTGCTGGTGGATGGCCGCACCGCCTCAGCGGCCGAAATCGCCGCGGCGGCCCTGTCGGACCAGGGGCGTGCCGTGATCGTCGGCAGTTCCACCCTGGGCAAGGGGCTCATCCAGATTGTCATACCGCTGCCGAACGGTGCGGAAGTGCTGATCTCCTGGTCCCGGGTGCTGGCCCCGCTGGGCTGGCCGGTGCAGGGGCTGGGAGTGATCCCGGAGGTCTGCACCAGCCTGGGGCTGGACGCCACGCGCAAGGAGCTGCAGCAGCTCGGCCAGGGCGCCGCGCCCATGGCGCCGGTCCTGGCCCGCCTTCGCCAGACACGCTCGCCGGTTCCGGCCAGCGAGGTGGCCGCGCTGCGCTCCGCCTGCCCACCCGCCGAGGGCCGACCGCTCGATCAGGAGGTCGCGCAGTTCCTGATCGACAATCCGACCGCCTATGCGGCTGCCCTGGCACCCTGAAAGCCGAGGCTTTGCCGCAGGTTGGACTTGACTGGAGCGCCGGGTGGACTAGGTTGCGCCTCTCGCGTCGCACCCGGGTGCGCGGCTTCGTGCTGCCCGGCTTAAGGTGCCAGCTGGTGCACACGGAACAACGTCATGGCCAAGTCGAACACCATTCTGATCAAGCTCGTCAGCACGGCTGACACCGGTTACTTCTATGTGACCAAAAAGAACACGCGCAACACCACCGGCAAGCTGGAGATGCGCAAGTATGATCCGGTTGCCCGGAAGCACGTCGCTTTCCGCGAATCCAAGATCAAGTAAGCGGACATCTGTCCCAGGATGCAGCAAGGGCCGCACCCCTTTTCGGGGTGCGGCCCTTTCGTTTTTGCGCCGGCGCTTCGCACGAGTTCCGTGCGCCCCTGCTCACTCGCGCTGTCCGAGTGATCCTCTTCCTAGGCCACGTCGGCGGGGCGGCACCCCCAGTCCTCCCTGCCGGCGATCTCCACGCGGTTACGACCATTGGCCTTGGCGCGATAGAGCGCGGCGTCAGCGGCACGCAGCAGCGTGGGCAGGCTCTCGCCGCTCTGCGCCAGGGCAACTCCGATGCTGGTGGTGATGTGCAACGGATGGCCCTGCCCCGTCGGCACCGGCTGCTCGGCCACGGTGGCCCGCAGCCGCTCCGCCACCTGCAACGCCTCCGCCTCGGTGGTGCCGCCCATGGCGACGACGAACTCCTCGCCGCCGAACCGCGCGGCCACGTCCACGCTGCGCAGATGCTCTTTCAGGCGGCACGCCACCTCCTTCAGCACCAGATCACCAACCGCATGGCCGTGCGTGTCGTTCACCGCCTTGAACCGGTCCACGTCCAGCAGCAGCAGCGCAGCCTGCCCCGTGCGCAGCAGGCCTTCCAGATGGCGCGTTACGTAGCGGCGGTTGCGCAACCCGGTCAGGCTGTCGGTAACCGCCATCTCCAGCGAGCGATCCAGATCCGATCGCAGGCGCTCCTGGTAGCGCTTCCGCCGGACCTGGTTGCGCAGGCGAGCCCGTAGCTCGTTAGGATCGATAGGACGGAGGACATGATCGCTGGCACCCAGATCGAAGCCCCGTAGCACCTGCGCGTGCTGGTCGGCCTCCGCGATCAGGAGCAGCGGCAGGTCGCGGGTCGCAGCCTGCGCGCGCAGCCGGGAGGTAAGGCGCAGCCCGTCGCCGCCCTCCAGCGACAGGCTCAGCAGTGCCACGTCGTAAGGGCGCTGACTGAGTTCCTGCCAGGCTTCCACGCCGCTGGAGGTCACGCGCAGCGCCACACCCTCCGCGGAGAGCACGCAACTGAGCAATTCGGCCTCATTGACGTCCTCGGTTGCGAGCAGGACCGTGGCCCCCACCAGTCCCTCGGAGGGCGGGGTTTGTGGAATGACGCCCAGGTCTTGAGCTGTCTCCGCCCGTAGCCGGAAGGCGTCGAGCACCTGCTTCATGCGCTGTAGCGCGCGCAGCCGGGCAAACAGAGTGAGATGATCGACTGGCTTGGACAGGAAGTCGTCCGCCCCCGCCTCCAGGCCACGCACCCGCTCGGCAGGATCGACCAGGGCGGTCACCATCACGATGGGGATATGGGCCGTTTCGGGGTTGGCCTTGAGGCACCGGCAGACCTCGTAGCCGTCCATGCCCGGCATCATGACGTCCAGCAGGATGATGTCAGGCAGCCATTCCTCGGCGCACCGCAGTGCCTCGGGACCCGAGGAGGCAAGGGCCACATCATAGTACTCGGCGTTTAGCCGTGCTTCGAGGAGCCGCAGATTTGCGGCGATGTCGTCAACGACGAGGATTCGTGCGCTCATGCCCCCGGCCTCTCTTCAGGCTGAAGGATGCTCAATCGCGGGCCGGCCGGGCGAAAGCCCGGCATCCGTTCCCACGAGGCCTCCACGGCCCTGCCCACTGAGGCTCGGCAGGACTGCTTCCCTTCCCTGCAGACGGTCGGAAGGCTCCTTCCGCAGCAGCATTTCGCATGTCCCATCCGTTACGCCCATCACACCAGCCGGATCATGTATCGCGGCGCACAATGAACAAGTAACCAACTTAGCGCGTCCGGCGCCACCGTCTAATAGCATAATGATTAATACATTGAGTATCAGAGGAAGCCAGGATTGAGCCTGTGGGAAGGACGGCACTAATCCGGAAGAGAAAGGCTGAAGCTTGCCCAATGGCGCCCGGCAGAATTCCAACATGAGGGGTGCGGCGCAGAAGGTTGCGGCGCATCTCTTCCACGAAGCGGCAGCAGGTTCCGGCATGGATTTGGCAGAGAGGCCGCCGGTTCAAGCGCTCGGCCGTCCAGAAAGCCTAGCTTTGCGAAAGGTCTGCCACGACCCCGGAGACCAGGATGCTGACCACCAAGTCCAGCACAATGAAGCCAACCGCCGTCACACCGCCCACCTGAAGGGTGCTCCTCGCCGCGAACCATTGCAACCAGAGCGCGTAGCCAATTCCCGTGACGGTGATCACCTCCTGCAACCAAGCCGGCAGCGGCGCGGCGGAGAACAGGGTGATGACCAGCATGATCAGGTATTGAAGGAGATTGCTCCAGTTCCAGGCGGACACCAGCCGTGGCCAGAGCGCCTCGCGCCCCATGGAGCGGCAGACCGCCAAGGCCGCCAGCGCATAGGCGGGCCAACCCACGACATAGCCTATCAGCCCGGCCGTCGCGGTGCGCGAGCTGGCGGCGAGAGAGGGGTCCAGCACCAGGAAGAGCGGCAGGCACAGCACCGCCACCCAGAAGGAGCGGCCCGCCCCTTCCAGAGAAGCCGGCAGCAGGGCCGCTCCTTCGGCACGGCCGCGGGCCAGCAACAAAGTGCCCCGGAAGCCGGCCAGCAGCTCCGCGAGTGTCTGGACGGTGATCAGGCGCGTGCCTCCCGTGCCAGCAGGGTCTGGATCACCTGCGCATATAGCGCGCTCAGCGCCCGCAGTTCGGCGACAGGGGTGGATTCATCCGTCTTGTGCATGGTGGCGCCGACCGCTCCCAGCTCCGCGACCGGGCAATACTGCGCCACGAAGCGGGCATCGGAGGTGCCGCCGCCGGTGTCGAGGGCAGGCTCGGTGCCGGTGGCCGCGCGCGTGGCGCTCACCAGGGCCTCCACGAAGGGTCCCGGCTCGGTGAGGAAGGACTCGCCGGAGCAGGAGACCGCCAGATCGTAGCGTGCTCCCTCGGCCTCCAGCGCCGAGCGCAGATGAGCTGTCAGGGACCGGCTGGAATGCAGGTCATTGAACCGGATGTTCAGCTTGGCATGTGCCACGCCGGGAATGACGTTGGTCGCCGGATTGCCGACGTCGAAGCTCGTCACCTGCAGGGTCGAGGGCTCGAACCAGGGGCTGCCCTCGTCCAGCGGCTCGGCGGTGAGCCGGTGCAGCACCCGTACCAGCCGGTGCACCGGGTTGTCCGCCCGTTGCGGATAGGCGCTATGGCCCTGGATGCCGTGCAAGGTGATCTCGGCATTCAGGCTGCCGCGCCGGCCGATCTTGATCGTGTCGCCCAGCACCGCCTTGCTGGTCGGCTCACCGACCAGGCACATGTCCGGCCGATGGCCGTTCTGCGCCATCCACTCCAGCACCTTCACGGTGCCGTTGACCGCCGGCCCCTCCTCGTCGCCGGTGATCAACAACGACAGGGTGCCGGGCAGGTCGCGCGGCAGGCTGGCGATGGCGGCGATCCAGGCGGCGATGCCCCCCTTCATGTCGGTGGCGCCACGGCCATAGACCAGCCCGTTTCGCAGCTCGGCACCGAAGGGGTCCACCGTCCAACCGGACAGGTCGCCGGGCGGCACCACGTCGGTGTGCCCGGCGAAGCAGAGATGCGGACCCCGGCTGCCGCGGCGGGCGAAGAGGTTCTCCACCTCCTCGCCCGCTGGGCCGAAGCGCAGCCGCGTGCAGGTGAAGCCGAGCGGCACCAATGCCGCCTCCAGCACGCCCAGGGCACCGGCCTCGGCCGGGGTGACGCTGGGGCAGCGGATCAGATCCCGCAGGAGGGGCAAAGGGTCCATGGACGTCAGTCGCGCAGCAGTTCGTTGATCGAGGTCTTCTCGCGCGTGCGGGCATCCACGCGCTTGACGATGACGGCGCAGTAGAGGCTCGGCCCCGGCGTGCCGTCCGGCAGCGGCTTGCCCGGCAGGCTGCCCGGCACCACCACCGAATAGGGCGGCACCTTGCCCATGAAGATCTCGCCCGTGCTGCGGTCGATGATCTTGGTGGAGGCGCCGAGGAAGACGCCCATGGAAAGCACGCTGCCCTCGCCGACGATCACGCCCTCGGCGACCTCGGAGCGGGCCCCGATGAAGCAGTTGTCGCCGATCACCACCGGATTGGCCTGTAGCGGCTCCAGCACGCCGCCGATGCCGGCACCCCCGGAGATGTGGCAGTTCTTGCCGATCTGCGCGCAGGAGCCGATGGTGGCCCAGGTGTCCACCATGGTGTTCTCGTCAACATAGGCGCCGAGATTGACGAAGGAGGGCATCAGCACCACGCCCTTGCCGATGAAGGCCGAGCGGCGCACCACCGCGCCCGGCACGGCGCGGAAGCCGGCGGCACGGAACTGGTTGTCGCCCCAGCCCTGAAACTTCAGCGGCACCTTGTCATAGGCGGTGACGCCGACGCCCATTGGCACGCTGTCCTCCAGGCGGAAGGAGAGCAGCACCGCCTGCTTGAGCCACTGGTTGACCTTCCAGCCGCCCTTCTCGTCCGGTTCCGCAACGCGCGCCTTGCCGGAGTCGAGCAGCTCCAGCGCCGCTTCGATGGCCTCGCGCTCGGCGCCCTTGGTGGCGGGCGAGAGTTCGGCGCGGCGGCCCCAGAGGCCTTCAATGGTGGCGGCAAGATCCATGGCTAAGGTCCCGATCGGCAGGAAGAACTGTGCTGCCGGTATCGGTGGGGTGCGGGGCGGTGTCAACGCACCTTCCCCGCCCTACCCTCAGGGACGGATCAGCGTGCCGGCGCCACCGTTGGTGAACAGCTCGATCAGCACGGCGTGCGGCACCCGCCCGTCGACGATGACCGCGCCCTTCACACCACGCTCGATGGCGTAGATGCAGGTCTCGATCTTCGGGATCATGCCGCCGGAGATCCAGCCCTCCGCGATGCCGGCACGGGCCTCGGCCACCGTCATCTCGGGGATCAGCTTCTTCTCGGCGTCCAAAACGCCGGGAACATCGGTGAGCATCAGCAGACGGGAGGCATTCAGCGCCCCGGCGACGGCACCAGCCGCGGTGTCCGCGTTGATGTTGTAGGTCTGCCCGGTCGCGTCCACGCCCACCGGGGCGATCACCGGCACGATGTCGGCCGCGATCAGCAGTTCCACGACCTGCGGGTCCACATGCTCCGGCTCGCCGACGAAGCCGAGGTCCAGCACCTTCTCCATGTTGCTGTCCGGGTCACGGTAGGTGCGGGTGAGCTTCCTGGCCCGGATCAGCCCGCCATCCTTGCCCGAAATGCCGACGGCAATGGCGCCCGCGCGGGTGATGCAGTCCGCCACCTGCTTATTGACGGTGCCGGAGAGCACCATCTCCACCACGTCCACCATCTGGGCGTCCGTGACGCGCAGGCCGTTGACGAAGGTGGATTGCACGTTGAGCCGCTTCAGCATGGCGTTGATCTGCGGCCCGCCGCCATGCACGACCACCGGGTTCACGCCCATCTGCTCCAGCAGGGCGATGTCCCGCCCGAAGCGCAGGGCACTCTCCTCCTCCCCCATGGCGTGACCGCCATACTTCACCACAACGATCTGCTCATCGTAGCGCTTCAGGAAAGGGAGCGCGGCCGCGAGGATCTCCATCTGGTTGCGCGCGTCCTGGGTCATGGACATCCCTTCCCGCTTCAGATCTGCGTCGGCGCGTCTAGGGGGCGTGGTCGCAGGGGTCAAGAGGGGGCCTAAGGGCGGTGCGCCAAGGTTGTGCCTCAAGGGTAGGCCCGCAACCTTCCGGCATGGTATCCAGGCATCCTCCAGGATGGAGCCTCGAACACGTGCCGACACCTCCGCGCAACACCGCCGCCGAAATTCTCAAGGAACTGGCGGATCTGCAGCAGGGCAATATCTCGATCGACTGGCGGCGGGACCGGCCGCACCCTGAAGCCAAGGAGCTAAGGGCGGCCGTCGAGCGCCTTGCGCATGTGAATGGCTTTCGCCTTGCGGAATGGGTCGAGGCGCGGGCGCGGCTGCACCTTCTAGAAGCCGCACCCCTGGATGCACTGGCGGCCCTCGCCCAGGTGCCGGAATGCAACGCCGCGCTTGAGGACTTCGCCTACACGCAGATCCTCGCGATCGCCAACGCTTGGGACCAGATCCGCACGCGCCTGGCCAGCACCGGCTCAGCCGCCGAGGTAAACGCTGCCCGCAGCCGGGCGGAGCGCATCCTCCGCAACCTCGCCGCGCGTCACCCACAGGAGGAGCGCGCGATGCTTGCCCTGCTGCAGTTCATGCGCAAGGCCTCTGGGATTCCCCCCACCCTCGCCTTCCTTGCCCGCTCCTGCAGCCGCTCCGCCAGCCCAGGGGTGGCCAGCTTCTACTTCGACCTGCTGATCGACCGCCTCGAGCGCACGCCGAATGCTGAGGCCGTGGAGGGGGCGGAGCAGATCCCAATTGCCGTGCCCGCGGCGGCCATGCCGGCGCTGGATCGCTTCCGGTTTGAGCGGGCCGTTCATCTTGCCTCCCTGCGCTGGAACACCAGCCTGGACGAGGGATTTGGGGAGGAGGGGCTTCGCGTTGCCCTCGGGCGCGCAAGCGCTGCCGGACCGGGCGCCGTGCTGGATGAAATCCTGAACCGGACCGCGCCCCTGCGCCCACGGGAGGCGACGGAGACGTTGCTCACGCTGACCCGCATTCCGATGCTGTGGAAATCGGCCGCGCCGGAGATGGAGGCGGTGCGTGTCCGCCTGCTGGACGCACTTTGGCAGGCCGCCGAGGACGCAGAGGACAATGCGGGCAATCTCCTCTCCCGCGTCCTGGTCGCCTTGCTCAACGGTGCGCCGCAGACCATCCGGTACTGGCAGGAGCCAGAACGCCGGGTGCAACTGTCCGGCCTGATGATGCGGCGGGGCTCGATGATTCATCCTCACGCCAGGGCCAACTATATCGCGCAGGCCGCCTTCGGCGCGGGTCAGGTGGACCTCGCGAAGGAGCATTTCGCCGAGGCCACCCGCCTGCTCCCTACGGGCTACGGCCATGCCTCCTATCTCGACTATCGCGAGGTTGGCCGCATCGATGCCGCCTTCGTTGAGGAGGAGGAGCCGCTCGCCGACGTGCCGTTCCGCTTCGAGATCCTGCACCGCACTTCGAATCCTGCGGCGAGGGCGCGGCGGGATCAGCAGCCGGTCATGGTGGTCTCCGCGAACGTCAACTATGTCCGGTCCTTCCTGCTGTTCTATGCACGGGGGCTGGCCGCCCATACGCAGGAAGGGCGGCTCCATCTCCATCTCATCGGCGAGCGCGAGCAGATTGAGAAGGAACTGGCGGAGTTGCGCGCCACCCTGCCGGAATTCGACGTCACCCTCTCCAGCGAGCCGGTGACGCTGGACAAGGCCTACTATTTTGCGTCCGCCCGCTTCATCCAGCTTCCCCGGCTAATGGACGTGCTGGAAGGCCCCTTCATCGTCACGGATATTGACCTCGCGTGGCGCGTCCCGCCCGCAGCCTTCCTCGAGGCGCTCGGGACGGACTACGACGTTGCCGTCCGCAGCTTCGACGCCATCCGCCACCAGGTTTCGGCCCATGACGGCGGGCAGGTCATCCTGCGCTACCCCTATGTTCGCCCTTGGGTCGGGGTCGCGGCGGGCAGCTTCGTCTTCGCGCCGACACCCGCCGCACGACGCTTCGCGGAGGTGCTGCGGCGCGTCACGGCGCGGCATATCAATGCGTGCTCGCGGATCCAGAACAGTCATTGGGGCATCGACCAGAACATCACGACGGCGGTCTATACCTGGGCCGTGCGGGCTTACCCGGAGATGCGCTTCGTCAACATCGAGGATGCCGGATTCCCGTTCCAGAGCCTGATGCCGCCGAAGAATCCCGCGCTGCGTCCGCCCATGGGCGCCCACTGGATCAGCCACCCGGAGCTGGAGCACAGCGAAGTGGAGCAGGCCGCCCCCGCATAAGGGGCGGCCGCCTTATGGCGCGGCGGGCTCGGCCAGCGCGGCCAGCTCGGCGCGCAGTTCGGGGATGCCCTGGCCCGTTTCGCTGCTGGTGGTGATCACCAGCGGATGGGCGGCAGTGTACTTCTTGACCAGCGCCGCCGCTTCCTTCTGGCGCTGCTCCAGGTGGGTGGGCCTGGTGTCATCCGCCTTGGTCAGCACGATCTGGAAGGCCACCGCGGCCTCGGTCAGCAGCTCCATGGCCGCGCGGTCGCTGGCCTTGGTCTCGATGCGGGCGTCCAGCAGCAGCACCACGCGGCGCAGGTTCGGGCGGCCGCGGAGGAAGTTGAACATCAACCCCTGCCAATCCTCCTTCACGCTGCGCGCCGCCTGGGCGTAGCCGTAGCCCGGCATGTCCACCAGTGCAAGGCGGCCACCGAGATCGAAGAAGTTGAGCTGCTTGGTCCGGCCCGGGGTGTTGGAGACGCGCGCCAGGCTGTTCTGCCCGGTCAGCGCGTTCACCAGCGAGGACTTGCCGACATTGGAGCGCCCGCAGAGGGCGATCTCCGGCAGGCGCGGCTCCGGCAGCTGATCGAGACGCCGCGCGGCAAAGTAGAACTGGCAGGGGCGCGCGAACAGCAGGCGCCCCTGCTCGATCAGGGCGGCGCGCTCCTCCTCGTCGCGCGCCTCCAGCAGACCGCCGGTCACCCCTTCGCCTTCGCGGTGGCCTTCTTCAGGGCGCGCTCCTCGCGGCGCGCGGCCCGGTCATGCCGCATGATGTAGGACTGCTGCAGGATGGTCAGCAGGTTGTTCCAGGACCAGTAGATCACCAGGCCGGCCGGGAAGCTCGCCAGCATGAAGGTAAAGATCAGCGGCATGAAGGTGAAGATCTTGGCCTGCACCGGGTCCGGCGGCGTCGGGTTGAGACGCTGCTGGAAGAACATGGTGAAGCCCATGATGATCGCCCAGATCGGCATGTGCAGCAGATGCGGCGGGTCCCAGGGGATCAGGCCGAACAGGGTGAAGAGGTTCGTCGGGTCCGGCGCCGAGAGGTCATGGATCCAGCCGAAGAAGGGCGCGTGCCGCATCTCGATGGTGACGAACAGCACCTTGTAGAGGGCGAAGAAGACCGGCACCTGGATCAGCATGGGCAGGCAGCCCGAGGCCGGGTTCACCTTCTCCGTCCGGTACAGTGCCATCATCTCGGCCTGCGCCTTGGCCGGGTCGTCCTTATAGCGCTCGCGGATCTCCTGCATCTTCGGCGCCAGCGCCTTCATCCGCGCCATGGACTTGTAGGCCTTGTTGGCCAGCGGGAAGAAGAGCGCCTTCAGCACCACCGTGGCCACCAGGATGGCGATCCCGAAGTTGCCGAACAGGCGGAACAGGAAGTCGAGCGCGTAGAAGAAGGGCTTGGTCAGGAAGTAGAACCAGCCGAAGTCGATCGCCTTGTCGAAGTCGGTGATCCCGAGGTTCGACTGGTAGGCGTCCAGCAGGTGCACCTCCTTGGCGCCGGCGAAGACGCGGGTGGCGAGGGTGCTGGTGGCGCCGGGCGCCACGCCCTGTGGGGCGGGCGTGGCGAAGTCCACCTGCCAGCGGTCCTGGCCGCCCTCGCTGGAGTGGCGCCAGCTGGCGCGCAGCGGCTGGGCGGAATCCACGGGCGCAATGGCGGAGAGCCAGTACTTGTCGGTGAAGCCGGCCCAGCCACCGTTGGTGTCCTGCTCCAGCGAGATGCCCTTCTTGCCCTCGCCTTCCGCCTCGCCCTTGGCGGCCTTGTAGGTCTGCTCGTGCAGGCGGCCATTCAGCACGCCGACGAAGCCTTCATGCAGGATGTAGTAGCCCGCCACCTGCGGCGTCGCCTCACGGCGCACGCGCACCCAGGGCAGCACCTGCACGGCCTCGCCGCCGTTGTTGATGACCCGCTGCTCGGCCTGGAACATGTAGTTGCGGTCGAGGCTGAGCAGGATCTGGAAGGTCTGGCCCTGGCCATTGTCCCAGGAGAGCGTCACCGGGCTGTCCGGGCCGAGCGGGCCACCGCTGGCGGTCCAGTCGCTATCGGCATCCGGCACGCGGGTGCGGCCATCCGCGGCCGACCAGCCCCACTGGGTGAAGTAGGGCTGCACCTCCTCGCGCGGGGCGAACATGCGCACCAGCGGCGAGTTGGGCGAGGTAGTCTCGTGATAGCCCTTCAGCACCAGGTCATCGAGCCGGGCGCCGCGCAGCAGCAGGCTGCCGGAGAGGCGCGGGCTCTCGATCTTCAGGCGCTGGGCCGGCGGGCGGTTGGCCTCAGGCGCCGCGGCGGCAGCCGAACCGGGGCTGGCCGGTGCAATGGGAGCGGCAGGCGTCGGCGACTGCTGCGCCACGGCGGCTGGCGGGGGCTCGGGCGGCGGGGTGGTCTCGCGTTTCCACAAGTCGAAGGCCAGCAGGATGCCGATCGAGAGTGCAATCGCAGCGAGGAGTCGCTTCTGGTCCATCGGATCCCGTGCCGTCAGGCCTTCTGGTGGGCCCGCGCGCGCTGCGGCGGGCAAGGAGACGGCGCCGGCTCGGGCTCCGTCGAGGATTCTTCTTTCGCGCTGGCCGCCGCGGGCACCGGGTCATAGCCGCCGGGATGCCAGGGATTGCAGCGCAGGATGCGGCCGGCGGTCAGCCAGCTGCCGCGCACTGCGCCATGGGTTTCCAGCGCTTCGATCGCATAGGCGCTGCAATGCGGATAGAAGCGGCAGTGGCTGCCGATAACCCCCCGCAGCGTGAGCTGATAGGTGCGGACCGCGCCTTTCAGCACCCAGGCGGCCGGGCTGACGGAGCGTCCGCCCGCCAGCCGGGTCATGGCTGCAGCACGCCGGCCTGGCGCAGGGCTCCGCGCAGATCGGCCAGCAACAGGCGGAAGGTTCGGCTGCCCGTGCCTTCGCGCCCGATCAGGACCAGGTCCCAGCCCTCCGGGGCGTTTCCCCCCAGGGTCAGCCGGGCTGCTTCACGCAAGCGCCGCTTCGCGCGGTTCCGCACCACGGCGTTGCCAAGCTTCTTCGTCGCGGTGAAGCCGACGCGCAACGGCCCCGCCGTTCCCGGCAGGGCCTGCAGGACGAGGCTCGGTCGGGCGGTGCGGCTGCCCTTGCCGGCAACGCGAAGAAATTCGCGCCGCCGCTTGAGGCGGGGCGGCGAGGCCACGGCGATGCCTTTCTCCGAAGCAGCCTGTGGCGACTCAGGCGGAGAGCTTCTTCCGGCCCTTGCTGCGGCGGTTGGCCAGCACCTTGCGGCCGCCCACCGTCTCCATGCGGGCGCGGAAACCATGCCGGCGCTTCCGGACGAGCTTGGACGGCTGATAAGTACGCTTCACGACGCGCTACTCCGTTGATCGAGATCGGCGCCACCCCGCTCCTGGCTGGAACGATGCGGCACAAGCCGGCCTCCCTCAGGATGGCCGGCGAAGGTGGGGACGTATAGGGAGGCGCATCGCGTCCCGTCAACCGCCGTTGCTCACCGCAACCTTCCATTGGCTGGCGCGAGGCCCATCTCAGGCGCAGCCATGCGCCACTTCTCCTCTCCGCCCCCTTCCGCGCGCACCGGATGGCAAGGGCCTTCCCTGGCGCTGCTGGCTCTGGCGCTGCTCCTGGCTGGCGCCCTCACCCTGCCTCACCTGCTCTCTTGGCAGGCGCTGGCCACCCATCGCGCGGCGCTGGCTGAAACGGTCGCGACCATGCCCCTCCGCGCGGGGCTGGCCTATCTCGGGCTTTACGTGGCTGTCGTCGCGTTCTCGCTGCCCGGTGCCAGCCTCCTGACGCTGGCGGGCGGCTTCCTGTTCGGCCCTTGGATCGGCGGTGCGCTGGCAATCCTGGCCGCTACCATCGGCGCCTGCCTGCTGTTCCTGCTGGTGCGCGCCGCGCTCGCGCCGGGCCTCGCCCGCCGGGCCGGCCCCCGGCTCCTGGCCATGCGCGAGGAGTTGGAGCGGGACGGCTTCTTCTATCTCCTGGCCCTGCGCCTGCTGCCGCTGCTGCCCTACTGGCTGGTCAACCTGGCGGGGGCGCTGGCGGGAATGCGCCTGCTGCCCTATGCCGGCGCGACGCTGCTGGGCATCATCCCGGGCACGCTGGTCTCCGCCGGGATCGGCGCCGGCCTCGATTCGACGCTCGCCAGAGGCACGCCGCCCGACCTTGCGGCGCTGACATCCATGCGCATCCTGCTGCCGCTCGGCGGGCTGGCGCTCTTGTCGCTCGGCGCGGCGGCGTGGCGCCGGCACGCCCGGGCTCTCCAGGCCGGTCCGCCGGCCACAAGATAAAGGATCTGAGGTACATGCCTGACCATGACGTGGCGATCATCGGTGCCGGCGCGGCCGGCCTCTCGGTGGCTGCCATGGCCGCGTCGCTCGGCCGCAAGGTGGTTCTGTTCGAGCGCGAGAAGATGGGCGGGGAGTGCCTCAACACGGGCTGCGTGCCCTCCAAGGCGCTGCTCGCCGCCGCGAAGCGTGCCGCGGCGGTGCGCGACGCCGCGCGCTTCGGCGTCCATGCCGAAGGGGTACGGGTGGACTGGCAGGGCGTCCGCCGCCATGTGCGGGAGGCCATCGCCCGGATCGCGCCGGCCGATTCGGCCGAGCGCTTCGCTAGCATGGGCGTGGAAGTGGTCCGCGCCAGCGCGCATTTCGTGGCGCCCGACCGGATCGAGGCCGCGGGCCGTATCCATCGCTTCCGCCGCGCCGTGATCGCCGCCGGCAGCGCGCCGGTCGTGCCCGACCTGCGGGGGCTGGTAAGCTGCCCCTGGCTCACCCACGAGACGCTGTTCGACCTGGAGGAGGCGCCGGACCACCTGCTGATCCTGGGCGGGGGCAGCCAGGGGGCCGAACTGGCGCAGGCTTATGCACGGCTCGGCTGCCGGGTCAGCCTCGTCGAGGCCAGCCCGAACATCCTGGGCAGGGAGGACGTCGAGCTGCGCGTCCCGCTGCGCGAGGCGCTGCGGCGGGACGGGGTGGTCATCCATGAGAACACGCGCGCCATCGGCGTGGAGCGTGCGCCGGAGGGCATCGCCCTGATGATCGAGGGCGGCGCGCGCATCGCCGGCTCGCACCTGCTCTTCGCCCTCGGGCGCACGCCGCGGCTGGCGCCGCTGGACCTCGCCGCCGCCAACATCGCCGCCTCGGCCGAGGGGGTGCTCACCGGGCAGAACCTGCGCAGCACCACCAACCGCCGGGTCTGGGCTGCGGGCGACGTGGCGAACCCCGAGGGTATCGGCCCGCGCCGCTTCACCCATGCGGCCTCGCTGCATGCCTCGGTGGTGATCCGCTCGATGCTGCTCCACCGCCCGGCGCGGCTCGACTACGCCGCGCTGCCGCGCGTTACCTACACCGCGCCCGAGCTCGCGCAGGTCGGCATGACCGAGGCCGAGGCGCGCGCGGCTGGCCATTCGGTCAAGGTCCTGCGGCAGCCCTTCGCGGAGAACGACCGGGCGGTGGCGGAGGGCGAGACCGAGGGCCAGGTGAAGCTGGTCGTCAGCAGCCTCGGCCGCCTGCTCGGCGCCAGCATACTGGGCGAAGGTGCCAGCGAGATGGCGGGCCTCTTCGGCCTGATGATCGAGCGCAAGCTGCCGCTCTCCGCCCTCGCCGAGCTGGTGCTGCCCTACCCCACGCGCGCCGAGGCGGCGAAGCGCGCCGCCGGTAACTTCTACACGCCCCTGCTGATTTCGCCGGCAATGCGGAGCATCGTCGGCCTGCTGAACCGCCTTCCGTGATCCCCCTCTCACCCGAGGAGCACTTTGCATGGAACAGATCCTGACGGGCCGCACGGCCCTGATCACCGGCTCGACCAGCGGCATCGGCCTTGGCATCGCCAAGCTGCTGGCCGCCGCCGGCGCCCGCGTCATGCTGAACGGCTTCGGCAAGCCGGAGGAGATCGCAGCCGCCCAGCGCGAGGTCGCGAAGGCCGGGAACAGCGCCGAGCCCCCGCACTCCGCCGCGGACCTTTCCGACCCCGCGCAGGTCCGCGCCATGTGCGCCGAGGCGGAGCGGGCGCTCGGTCAGGTGGACATCCTGGTGAACAATGCCGGCATCCAGTTCACCAGCCCGGTGGAAGAGTTCCCGGACGACAAGTGGAATGCCATCATCGCCATCAACCTCTCAGCAAATTTCCATACGATCAAAGCTTTGCTGCCCGGAATGAAGACGCGGTCTTGGGGCCGGATCGTCAACATCGCCTCGATTCACGGCCTGGTCGCCTCCCCGGAAAAGGTCGCCTATGTCACCGCCAAGCATGGCGTGATCGGCATGACCCGCACCGTGGCGCTGGAGATCGCCCAGTCCGGCGTGACCTGCAACGCCGTCTGCCCCGGCTTTGTCCGTACCCCGCTGGCCGAGAAGCAGGTGACCGCCCTGGCCGAGAAGAACAACGTCAGCGAGGAGGTGGCGCTGAAGGACTTCCTGCTGGCCAAGCAGCCGAGCAAGCGCTGGGTGGAGGTGGATGAGGTCGCGCAGATGGCGCTCTACCTGTGCGGCCCTGGCAGCGGCAGCGTGAACGGCGCGGCGCTCTCCATCGATGGCGGCTGGGCGGCAGCCTGAAGGCGCTCTCTCGCCTGCTTGGAAAGACCGGGCAAAAAATTTTAGATACAAAGGCTTAAGGCGTGGCTCTCAAAGAGATTCTGAGACTGATTCTAGCGGCTGTGGTCGCCTTGGCCGGCCTATTCATCGCCCGCAGCAACGCCCCGCTGATCACGACGCAGGATATCGGCCTCGGCATCTTCCTTCTGGCGGTCGGCTATGGCCTGCTGACGGTCAAGCGCCACTTCGACCGGACCTCCAGGCCATGACAAGCCAGCCCAGCTGGAACCCCGAGCAGTATCTCCGCTTCGCCGACGAGCGGCTGCGGCCCGTTCTCGACCTGATCGGCCGCATCGGCCATCCGGCGCCGCAGCGGGTGGTGGATCTCGGCTGCGGGGCAGGCAACGCCCTGCCCCTCCTCGCCGCCCGCTTCCCAGGCGCGACCATCACCGGCGTGGACGGCTCGGCAGCCATGCTGCGCAAGGCGGCGGATGCGGGCTTTCCCGTCCAGCAGGCGGATATCGCCCAATGGACGCCGGAGGAGCCGGTAGATGTCCTCTTCTCCAACGCCGCGTTGCACTGGCTGGGGGAGCACGAGCGCCTCTTCACCCGCCTGCTCGGCTTCCTGGCAGGTGGTGGGGTCATGGCCGTGCAGATGCCGGCCATGCACGCCGAGCCACTGCGCGCACGGCAGGATGCGATCGCCAGCAGCGGCCCATGGGCCGAGCGCCTGGCAGGAATCACCTCGGCCCCGCCGATCCTCTCGGCCGGCGATTACTACGACCTGCTGCGCCCGCGGGTGACCACGCTGGACATGTGGTACACGGAGTACCTGCATGTGTTGCAGGGTCCTGACCCGGTGGTGCAATGGGCCATGGGCACAAGCCTGCGCCCCTACCTGGACGCGCTGGCGGAGGAAGAGCGGCCCGCCTTCATCCGCGACTATGCCGAGGCCATGCGGGCCGCCTATCCGCCGCGGGCAGACGGCCGCGTCCTTCTGCCCTTCCGCCGGCTCTTCCTGGTGGCTTCGCTCTGAATGCTTGAAATTCAGCGCCTTGCACGAAGCTTGTAGACAAGAACGAAAAGATCGAAGCCCCGCCTTCCATTGGCGGGGCGGCGGCTATGCCCCGGGAAGATGCAGCAGCAAGCCCTTGAGATAAGCGCTTTCCGGCAGCAGCGGATGGACCGGGTGATCGGGCCCTGCACCCGTCGTGGCCAGGAGGCGCGCCGGTCGGCGCGTGCGGCTGATGCCGTGTGCCACGGCATCCGTGAAGTCGCCGACCGGCACATGGTGCGAGCAGGAGGCGATGAACAGGAAGCCGCCGGGAGCAACCAGCCCGGCGGTGATCCGCGCCAGCTTGGCATAGGCCCGCATGGCCGCCGGATGGTCCTTGCGGGTTTTCGCGAAGGCGGGTGGGTCGGCCACCACCACCTCGAAGCGCTTCCCCTGCCCCAACATTTTTTCCAGCGTTTCCAAGGCCTCGCCACGCACTGTTGAGACGATTTCGGCAAAGCCGTGGCGGCGGGCAGTGTCCGCCGCGAGGGCCAGGGCCGGCTCGCTGCGGTCCAGCAGCGTCACGCTTTTCGCCCCGGCGGCAGCAGCCAGCAGGCCAAAGCCACCGGTATGGCAGAAGGCATCCAGCACCGTGGCGCCCTTGGCGAGCGCCGCAACCCGCGCCCGGTTCTCCCGCTGGTCGAAGAACCAGCCGGTCTTCTGACCGGAGAGCAGGTCGAGAGAGAATTCCAGCCCACCTTCACGCACCAGGGCCGTGGCATCCTCGCCGTACAGCAGGCGGCTCTCCTCCGGCAGCCCTTCCAGGCGCCGCACGCCGGCATCGTTGCGGGCAACCACCACGCGCGGCGAGACGAGTTCCCGCAGTGCCTCCACCAGCAGCGGCGTGGCGCGCTCCATGGCGGCGGTATTCGCCTGCAGCGCCAGGGCATCGCCGTAGCGGTCGATCACCAGCCCGGGCAAGCCATCCGCCTCGGCATGGACCAGGCGATAGAAGGGCTGTCCCACCAGGCGGTCCCGCAGCGCCAGACACTCGCCGAGGCGGTTGCGGAAGAAGCGCAGGTCGAGGGCGATCTCCGGATGAGGGGAGAGAAAGCGGGCGCCGATCAGGCTGTGCGGGTTGAACAGCCAGGTGCCGTGACGCACCCCATCATCACCCTCCAGCCGCACCGGCGTGCCCGGCGGCAGTGCGCGCGCCTCCGCCGTCATGACGATCTCGTTGGAGAAGGCCCAGGGATGGCCCCCCTTCACGCGGCGGTCGCGCCCGGGCTGCAGGCGCAGCAGCGGGCGCTCGGAGGGGGTGTCGAGGGGTTCGGCGGTCATGCGGCGGGGATTACGGCAGCTATCCCCGCAGCGCCAGCACCACCCCACTCATCGTCAGGACGAGGGCCACGGCCTGCCGCCAGCCCAGAGGCTCGCCAAGGGCCGCCGCGCCCACCAGCACGCTGATCAGCGGCGCGGCCAGGGTTCCCATGGCCGCCATGCTCGCCGGAAGGCGCCGCAGCGCCCCGAACCAGGTCATGTAGCAGATGGAGAGCGGCAGGATGGCCATGAAGGCCAAGGCTCCCCAGGAGGCCGCCGAGACATGCGCCCAGTCCGGCCGCTCCAGCAGGAGCGCGAAGAGGAGGATCGGCAGGCAGCCGAACCCAACCTGCCAGATCACCGTGGCCACGGGGTGCAGGTGCAGCGGCCGACGCTTGGTCATCACCGCGCCCAGCGCGAAGCAGAGCGCGGCGGCCAGCAGCAGCAGCACGCCCGGCAGCTTCTCGGCGCCCCCGGTGACGGGTCCGCCACTCATCAGCAGCGCCACGCCGCCGAGGCCGAGAAGAAGCGCCAGCACACGCGCGGGGGTTGGCCGCTCGCCCAGCACCGGCCAGGCCAGCAGCGCGGCCCAGACCGGCATGGTATAGGCCACCACCGCCCCCTCGCCGGCCGGCAGCCAGAGCAGGCCGAGGGTGGAAAGCCCCATCCACCCCCCGACATTCAGCAGCCCGGCCAGCGCGACGGCGCCGCGCTCCGAGGCGGGCAGCCGCAGCGGTACCCGAACCAGGCTTGCCACCAGGGTGAGGCCGCAGGTCGCCAGCAGCGCCGTCACGCTGCGGGCGGTCAGGGGCGGAAGGTCATGCAGCACCAGCTTCAGGGCGGGCCAGTTAAGGCCCCATCCGGCGGCGGTGATGGCGAGGAAGGCAAAGCCGAGCCGGCGCTGGCCGGCGGCCGAGGCGTCAGTCGAGATAATCCGGCTCCTCGCGGGCCAGGATGCGCTTGATGCTCTCCAGGTGCATCCGGGCACTCTCGCGGTCGCCCTCGCGCATCTGCTGGTAGGTGCGCTGCGCCAGGTCCGGCGCCACCGGCTTCAGCGTGCGGCCGGTTGCCTGGGCCAGCCGCTGCACCTCGCAGGCGCGCTCCAGGTAGTAGAGGTCGTCCCAGGCCTCGGCGATGCTGGGGCCGACCACCATCACGCCGTGGTTCTTCATGAAGACGATGTCCGCCTCGCCCATGGTGGCGGCGATGCGGTCGCCCTCGGCCTCATCGAGGGCGAGGCCGTTGTAGTCCTCGTCCACCGCCGTGCGGCCGTAGAACTTCAGCGCCGACTGCCCGGCCCAGACCAGCGGCGGCCCCTCCAGCATGGAGAGCGCCGTGGCGTTGGGCATATGGGTGTGGAAGGCCGCCTGGGCGCGCGGATGCTTCATGTGCAGGCGGCCATGGATGTAGAAGGCCGTCGCCTCCGGAATGCCCTCCCCAGCCACCACATTGCCGTGGAAATCGCAGATCAGCAGGCGCGAAGCGGTGACTTCCGAGAAGGCCCAGCCATAGGGATTGACCAGGAAGAGGTCCTCCCGCCCCGGCACCATGGCCGAGAGGTGGTTGCAGATGCCTTCGTGCAGGCCCATGCGCGCCGCCATCCGGAAGCAGGCGGCGAGATCGACGCGTGCCTGGCGCACCGCCTCCTGATCCAGGTCGGAATTGCGCAGGATGGCGGGAGCACGCGGGGTGCCGAGGGCATGGGCCATGATGAACTCTCCTCCGGGCGGGGCCGAGATCCGCAGGCTTGCAGAGGCCCAGCCGGGCGGCAAGATGGCTACGGCTCTAGCAAGGGGATTTCCGATGTCGGGCACGAATCAGCGGATCGACGCCAAGCGCCTCTGGGACAGCCTGATGAGCATGGCGGAGATCGGCGCCACGCCAAAGGGCGGCGTGCGGCGCCTGACGCTGACCGAGGTGGACAAGGCCGGCCGCCAGCGCTTCACCGAATGGTGCGAGGCGCTTGGCCTGAAGGTCCGGGTGGACGCCATCGGCAACATGTTCGCCCGCCGCGAGGGGCGCGACCCTTCCCGCAAGCCCGTGCTGATGGGCAGCCACCTCGACAGCCAGCCCTCCGGCGGCAAGTTCGACGGCGCCCTCGGCGTGCTGGCCGGGCTGGAGGTGATGCGCACCCTGCACGACCTCAACATCCAGACCGAGGCGCCGATCGAGCTGGTCAACTGGACCGATGAGGAAGGCAGCCGCTTCGGCCATTCACTAATGGGCAGTGGTGTCTGGGCCGGGGTCTATACGCAGGACAAGGCCTACGGCCTGAAGGACGTGGACGGCGTGAGCGTCAGCGAGGCGCTCGATGCCATCGGCTACAAGGGGCCGGAACCCGCCAAGCCCTTTCCGGCCGACGCCTATTTCGAGCTGCACATCGAGCAGGGGCCGATCCTGGAGCGCGAGGGCAAGCAGATCGGCATCGTCACCGGGGCGCAGGCCCAGGTCTGGTACGATGCGGTGATTACCGGCCAGGATTCCCACGCCGGCACCACCCCGCCCTCTGCCCGCCGCGACGCCCTGGTGGCCGCCGCGCGGGTGATCGAGCGGGTGGACGCCCTGATGCGCGAACGCGGCGAGGATGGCCGCGGCACGGTTGGCTTCCTGCAGGTCGCCCCCAACAGCCGCAACGTGGTGCCGGGCGAGGTGCGCTTCTCCGTGGAGTTCCGCCATCCCGAGGATGCGGTGATCGAGGCCCTTACCGGCAGCTTCCCGGCCGAGGCGAAGGAGATCGTCGCCGCCAATGGGTGCACGCTGGACCTGACGGAGCTGTTCCGCATCCCCATGCAGCCCTTCGACCCCGCCTGCGTGGACCTCGTGCGCCAGGGCGCCGCGCGGCTCGGCTATTCGGCGCGGGAGATTGTCTCCGGCGCGGGGCATGACGCGGTCTATGTCGCCCGCAGCGTTCCGACGGCGATGATCTTCACCCCCTGCAAGGATGGCCTCTCCCATAACGAGGCGGAGAGCATCCTGCCCGACGAGGCCTCGGCGGGCTGCCAGGTGCTGTTCGAGGCGGTGGTGGCGCGCGCCAACCGCACGCTTTGATTTTTGTGGCGCCCCTGAATTCTCAGGGGCGCCACAAGCGTCACGCGGCCTGGCGCTGCGTTCCGCCCAGCTCGGCAGCCAGGAAGGCCGCCAGCGCGCCCGGGCCGGAGCGCGGCGTGCCGGCAAGGCCGGCGGCTTCTTCGGCGCCCGGATTGTAGTTGGTGTTGGTGTTGACGTCGTAGACCAGCACCTGCCCCTCCGGCGTGCGGATGAACTCGATGCCCGCGACATCCACGCCGCTCTGCGCCAGGAAGCCCTCAAGCTGCGCGCGCAGCTCCGGCTCGATGCCCTCGCGCAGGATGTTGAAGCGCGGCGCCGGGGCAGCGGAGGCTGGCGTCTGGCCCACGGGGCAGAAGGCGTCGCCCGTGGCACAGGCCTCGGCCGGGCAGAGCTCGAAGCCCGCCGTGGTGTCCACTTCCACCGCATAGACAAAGCGGCCGCCCACGAACTCAGCGCGGGTGATCACCGGGCGCGGCGCGCGGATGTATTCCTGCAGCAGCCAGATGCCATCGACCGGCGCCTCATCGGCCGGAGCGTCCTTCAGGTGCACGGCCAGCGCCTCAGCGGAGGCGAAGAGGCGCACGCCCAGGCCCTTGCCGCCCCGGTTCGGCTTCAGGATCACGGGACCGGTGCCGAAATGGCGGCGCGCCGCCTCGATCACCGCCTCGGCCTCGTCATGCACCATAACGGTGCGGGGAACGCGCAGCCCGGCCTGCTCCAGCGCGGCGTACTGGCGGACCTTGCTGATTTCCAGGTCCAGCGCCGGGGAACCATTCACCACGCGGCGGCCATGGCGCGCCAGCCAGGCGAGCACGCCCGCCGTCAGCTCCGCCGCATAGCGGTGGCCGCGGGTGTGCGAGGAGGCACTCATGCGGTTGTAGAAAACGCCCTCTGGCGGCGGCTGAGAGAGGTCGAAGGTGCCGCGGGAAAGGTCCAGCTCCGCCCAGGGTAGGCCGATCTGGTCGAAAGCCTGGGCCAAGGGCGGCAACCACGTCGGGTTCTCGTGGATAACATAGACCTTCGACATCGGGGTATCCCTGCGCTGGCGTTATATACCGACGCATTATGTGTGAATCCCCAAATCACGCGCAAGATGCCGAGTTCCTTCCGTGAATGCAGGCTCCCGACCTCGCTGCCATGCCAGGAGGGGGCAGAAGGAAAATTCTGCGATAGAAAATAGTGATTATTCGGGATGCCGAAAGGCCCAGGTGTCCGGCCGTGTCATCGAGCCGGCGCCGGCCATTCCCTGCCGGCGCAGAGGCGCAGCATGGGCAATCATCGGAAGCGCAGAATGTAGGGAAGGGGAAGGTTGGTAGCGGCGGGCGGACTTGAACCGCCGACCCCGGCATTATGAGTGCCGTGCTCTAACCAGCTGAGCTACACCGCCAAAAGGAACCAACCAACTGGGAGCCGCCGTTTAGGCGGCGCGGCCGGCGCTGTCAACTGGCTCCGACAAGCGCCGTATAAATCCGCCGCCGAGCACCCGGTCGCCATCGTAGAGCACGCAGCCCTGGCCGGGCGCGGCAATGGCCGGCTCGGCCAGCAGGACGCGAAGTCGCGCCTTCGCGGCATCCCAAACCGCCGTGGCGGGCTGCGGCACTTCGCGGGCGCGCAGCTTCACCGTGCAGGCCAGCGGCGCCTCCGGCGGTGCAATCAGCCAGTTCACCTCCTCGACCAGCACCTCGGGCGAGGAAAGCTGCGGACGCGGCGCCACGACGATCCGCCGGCGTGGCGCGTCCACGGCGGCGACATAGAGCGGCTGCCCGCCCTCGTCGCGAGAGGCGGTGCCCAGGCCCCGTCCCTGACCCACCGTGAAGCGCGCGATTCCCTGGTGCTCGCCGAGCACGCGCCCTTCCGCATCCTCGATGGTGCCGGGCTCGGCCGCCTCTGGGCGCAGGCGCGTGACGAGTTCGTGGTAGTTGCCCTGCGGGACGAAGCAGATGTCCTGGCTATCCGGCTTCTCGGCCACAGCCAGCCCGAGCCGTACCGCCTCCGCCCGCACCTCCGCCTTGGAAGCGTAGCCGCCCAGCGGAAAATGGCTGAAGGCAAGCTGCTCCGGCGTGGTCGCGAAGAGGAAGTAGGACTGGTCGCGCGTCAGATCGGCCGCGCGGCGGAGCTCCGGCCCGGCCGGCCCCTCGACGCGCCGGACATAATGCCCTGTCGCCAGACCCTCCGCGCCCAGGTCGCGGGCCAACTGCACGAGATCCTGGAACTTGACCGTCTGGTTGCAGCGGACGCAGGGGATCGGCGTTTCGCCGCGGGCATAGGTTTCGGCGAAGTCGTCGATCACCGCCTGACGGAAGCGCGTCTCACGGTCGAGGACGTAGTGCGGGATGCCCAGGCGGTCGGCCACGTCGCGGGCATCATGGATGTCCTGCCCGGCGCAGCAGGCGCCTTTCTTCTGCACGGCGGCGCCATGGTCGTAGAGCTGCAGCGTGGCGCCGATCACCTCATGGCCCTGCTCCTTCAGGAGCCCGGCGACCACCGAGGAGTCCACTCCGCCCGACATGGCGACCAGTACCCTCATCGCGCCGCGTCCAGTCCCATCTGCCAGAAGGCGGCCTCAAGCCGCGCCGCCTCGGAGAAGGTGGCGGCCAGGGTCCGAAAGCGCGCCTCGCCGCCATGCGTCACGCCGAGCATATCCAGCCGCTCGGCCGCGCCGCGCGCCAAGGCTTGGTACTCGGGGCTGGAATAGGCGGCGATCCAGCTTTCGTACGGGTTCCCTTCGCGGCGCCGCCGGGGATGCGCATCGATCCGCCGCGCCACCTCGCCATAGCCCACGGTGCAGGGCGCGAGCGCCACTTCCAGGTCCAGGATGTCGCCGGCCATGCCGCGGTCCAGCACCCAGCGGGTATAGGCGACCGTCTCCGGCGCCTCAGTGGTTGCCAGCACGTCGGTCTCGGACATGCCCCATTCGGCGCAATAGGCGAGATGCATGTTCATCTCGGCCAGCAGCGCGTTCAGCGCACCGGCCTTGCCGCGCAGCGCCTCCAGGCTTTCCGCCTTGAAGGCGGCGAGCGCCTTGGCGCGCGCGAAGTGGATCAGGAACAGCCAGTCCTGCACGAGATAACGCCGGAAGGCAGCGAGCGGCAGGGTGCCGTCAGCCAGCCCCTGCACGAAGGGATGCCAGCAATAGGCATCCCACCGCTCCTCGGCGGCATGGCGCAGCCGGTGGAACAACCCGTCCGGCGAGCCGTAGGGCGCGGGGAACATGCCCTGCTCAGCCGCCGGCGTTGCGGGTGCCGGCGGGGAGCTTCACCACCAGCCCGTCCAGCTCCTCGGTCATGATGATCTGGCAGCCGAGGCGGGAGGTCTCCTGCAGATCGAAGGCGAGGTCGAGCATGTCCTCCTCGTCCTCGGTCGGCTCCTCCAGCTTCTTGAACCAGCCGCCATCCACGATGACATGGCAGGTCGAGCAGGCCAGGCTGCCCTCGCAGGCGCCCTCGATGTCCACGCCGTGGCGGTGCGCGATCTCCAGCACGGACAGGCCGAGCGGGGCCTCGACTTCGCGGCGCGTTCCATCGCGCTCGATGAAGGTCATCTTCGGCATCGCCGTACGTCTACTCCGCCGCGTCTCGGGTTTCGGAAAGGGCCTGGCGCCAGGCATCGGCCAACATGGCCGCGGCGCGGTCCGCATCGGCGGGCGAAGTAAAGCGCCCGATGCCGATCCGCAAGGTCGCGGCCGCATCCGCGTCCGAAAGGCCGATGGCGCGCAGCACGTAGGACGGCTCGATCTCGGCCGAGGAACAGGCGGAGCCGGTGGAGACGCAGAGGTCGCCGAGCCGCGCCAGCATGGTCTGCGCGGTGACGCCGCCGGGGAAGGTCACGTTGAGGTTGCCGGTCACGCGGCGCTCGGGGTCGCCATTCACCCGCAGGCCCGGCACGGCGGCAGAGAGCGCCTCCAGCAGTCGGTCGCGCTGCCCGGCGATGCGGCCCGAATCCAGCATCCCCTCGGACGCCGCGATGCGCGCGGCCTCGCCAAAGCCGACCAGCAGCGGCGCCGGCAGCGTGCCGGAGCGCAGCCCCCGCTCCTGCCCGCCGCCCGAGAAGAGCGGCGCCAGCCGCACGCGCGGCCGGCGGCGGACATAGAGCGCGCCCACCCCCTTTGGCCCGTAGATCTTGTGACCGGAGAGCGACATCAGGTCGATCGGAACGGCGCCGACATCGAGCGGCACGCGCCCGGCGGCCTGCGCCGCGTCGGTATGGAACAGCGCGCCCGCTTCCTTGGCGATGGCGGCCAGCGTGGCGAGGTCCTGCACCACGCCGATCTCGTTGTTCACCGCCATGACCGAGACCAGCAGCGCCGGCGCCTCCGCCAGGGCCTGCCGCAGCGCCTCGGGGTTTAGCAGCCCGTTGGCCTGGACCGGCAGGAAGACCGGCTCGAAGCCTTCCGCAGCCAGGTCCCGCGCGCTTTCCAGAACGCATTTATGCTCGGTGCAGACCGTCACGATCCGGCGACGCGTGTCGCCCTGACCGGCGGCGAAGCGCGCAGCCCCCTTGATGGCCAGGTTGTTCGCCTCCGTGGCGCCGGAGGTGAAGATGATCTCCCGCGCCTCCGCCCCGATCAGCGCGGCGACCTGGCGACGGGCTTCCTCCACCGCCTCCTCGGCCGCGCGGCCGAGCGCGTGCTCGACACTGTGGGGGTTGGCGAAGTTTTCCTCCCACCACGGCCGCATGGCCGCGAGCACGCGCGGATCGAGTGGCGTGGTGGCGTGGTTGTCGAGGTAGATCGGTCGGTTCGAGGCGGCCATGCGGCGAATATGGTCCCTGCTCGTGCCCAGCGGAAGGCGAAAGCCCGGCTCAGCGGCCAAGCCGTTGCCGCATGGCACCATAGGCGGCGAGAAAGCGTTCGGCCGCATCCTCCGGCGCATTCCAGGGCAGCGAGACACGGATGGCGCAGCCGGCATCCGCTCCGAGCCCCATGGCCTGCAGCACCGGGCTCACGCTTACCTTGCCGGAGGAGCAGGCCGAGCCGGCCGAAACCTGCACGCCCGCCAGATCCAGCGCGATCACCTGGGTCTCCGCCGGGACGCTAGGCAGCAGCAGGCAGGCGGTGTTCGGCAGGCGCGGCGCTTCGGCGCCGACCACCGTCGCTCCGGCTCCGGCCTCGATGGCGTCCCGCAAAACCGCGAGCCGTCTGCCTTCCGCTAAATCCAGCGCCGCCACGGCGGCCGCGAGACCGGCGATCGCTGGAAGCGCCTCCGTCCCGCCGCGACGCCCGCGCTCCTGTCCTCCGCCGGGTAACAGGGCAGCCACGTCCAGCCCTGGGCGCAGCAGCAGCGCCCCGGCGCCCTTGGGCCCGCCGAGCTTGTGCGCCGAAATGGCCATCGAGTCCGCGCCGAGCGCGGCCAGGTCGAGCGGCAGGCGGCCCGCGGACTGCACCGCGTCCACGTGCAGCAGCGCCTCGTGCAGGCGGCAGATCCGGAGGACCTCCTCCAGGGGGTGCAGCACCCCCGTCTCGTTGTTGGAGGCCATCAGGCAGACCAGCGCAC
>Ga0182742_1000480_pt1 | contig 63420 bp, 81 predicted proteins | sample eDN5th37CBELigMG_FD_128880 | JGI IMG/M metagenome (GOLD analysis project Ga0182742, IMG submission 128880) | Enriched Miracle-Growth compost microbial communities from Emeryville, California, USA - eDNA 5th pass 37_C BE-Lig MG (version 2)... ...
AGGTTGATAGGTTCGGTGTGGAAGCGTGGCAACACGTGGAGCTGACGAATACTAATCGGTCGAGGACTTATCCACAAATTATCCACAATAGCATTCATGCAGATTCAGTTTTGAAGGAATAAAGCAGAACCTTCTTATCCACAAGGATAGGGAGGTTTTTTTGTTGTTACTTGCTACTGGTACACAAATCCTCTAACATTGGGGACGTATTGTCAATTGGTTGATCCTGAACAGAGGAGAGAAGAATGTTGAGCATACCGTATGCGATTTTATTTGACATGGATGGAACATTGCTGCAGACAGAAAAACTGTCCACACCAGCTTTTCAACGGACCTTTGAGCAGCTTCGCAAGCAAGGGATGTGGGAGGGGCCGACCCCCGATGAAAAAGCACTTATCAACGTTTTGGGGATGACTATAGAACAAGTGTGGATAAAGCTGCTGCCAGGTGCCGGAGAAACGACCAAGAAAGCGGCAGACGCCTTCTTGCTTGAAAATGAAATCAAGCTGATCAAAGAAAGGATTACAGATCTCTACCCCGGGGTACGAGACACTCTTCAGCGACTTCACGAAGAGGGGTATGCTCTCTTCATTGCAAGCAATGGACAAGAAGAGTATATCGATGCGATCTGCGAGGAATACGAGCTAAAGCCGCTTATGACAGACCTGTATTCCGCAGGGCGCTTTCAGACCAGTACCAAAAAGGATCTGGTCGCCAAGCTGCTGCGAGACTACGATATCAAACAAGCAGTCATGGTCGGCGACCGCCATTCCGACATTGAAGCGGGTCTAGCCAATCATCTGTTTACCATTGGATGTGATTTTGGCTTTGCCAAACCGGGGGAATTGGAAGGCGCCAACGTAGTAATCCGCCAATTTTCAGAGGTTATTTCCTGTCTGCCGCCTATCCGTGAGTAGGCTTCCTGTTTCATCACATATTGCCAGTTCTATAAAAGAGCAGCTGGGTGGTCCGTTTTCCTACTCAGACTGCTCTTTTCCGTTTATGGTGGAAAGGTGTTTCTCATTGATTCAAAAGGCTGCAATCTGCCCACAATAGATGTTGTCAACAGTATTTTCACCTCTTGCATGAGTGAAGAAAACCCATTATAATTAAAGTCAAAGATAGTCAAAGTCAATCATTCACACATGAGAAAGGAGGCGATGACTTGCGTAATATCTCGGACATCATTGAACAGCATCTAAAAAACATTATCACCGAAAGCCCGAATGGTTCGATCGAGATCCAGCGTAGTGAGCTAGCCGACCTTTTTCAGTGTGTGCCATCCCAGATCAACTACGTGATCAACACGCGCTTTACGGTGCAAAAGGGGTATATCGTCGAGAGCAAGCGTGGCGGTGGCGGATACATCCGGATTCGCAAGGTGCAGATCGTGAGCAAGGCCCGTCTGCAGGAGTTGCTCACGGAAGAACTGATTGGCGAGAGCATCACGCAGAGTGTAGGCAATGCCATCATCGAGCGTTTACTTGAGGACGGATTGATCAGTCAGCGGGAAGCAGCTTTGATGAAAATTGCCACCTCGCGCAACGTATTGATGATCGAGCCAAATCTGCGCGATCAATTGCGGGCCGCCATGTTGAAGCAAATGATTGCAGTTATCTTGTTAAAGTAAAGAATGTGTTAGGAGGGATCGTGATGAACTGTGAAGAATGTGGAAAAAGGCCGGCTACTCTGCACTTGACCAAAATCGTCAATGGCGAGAAAACCGAATACCATATCTGTGAACAATGTGCCCAGGAAAAAGGAGACGTTTTTACCGGCTTTCACAACTTCAGCATCAACAATCTCCTGTCAGGCTTGCTGAAATTTGACCCCATGCAAAAAAATGGGCGGGAATCCAGTACAAGCAAACCGCTAAGATGCGAGACATGTGGTCTGACCTACGCACAATTCAGCAAGAGCGGCCGGTTCGGCTGCAGCGATTGCTACACGTTCTTGGGTGACAAGCTGGACCCGCTGTTCAGACGGATCCACGGCAACACCCAGCACATAGGAAAGGTACCCGAGCGGACCGGGGGACAGTTGAAGATTCGCAAAGAGCTGGAGCAGTTGAAGAGTGCGTTGCAGCGCTATGTTGCCAGCGAAGAATTTGAAAAGGCTGCAGAAATGCGTGACCGAATTCGGATGCTGGAACAAAAAATGTCTCAATCGTAGCGAGGGGAGGAAGGCTGGACATGTCTCAACAGCAGTTTATGCAAAACCCGTGGAGCAATTGGATGAAGGGTGAAGGTCCCGATTCTGATATCGTCATCAGCACACGGTTGCGTATCGCGCGTAACTTGCGCCAGCACCCTTTTCCGTTGTTGGCTACAGACTCCCAGGCGGAGGAAGTAGTCAAAAAGGTGACGGAAGTAAGCGAATCAGAGGCTATGCGCAAGCGGCACCGATTGCAAATGATCCAGATGGACCAGGTAAATCCGCTGGAAAAAAAGGTTCTGGTAGAAAAACATCTCATCAGTCCTCATCTGGCTGAGGAATCGCGCAAAGGGGCGGTTCTGTTAAGCAAGGATGAATCGGTTAGCATTATGATAAACGAAGAAGACCATATTCGTATCCAGGTCTTGTTGCCGGGTTTCCGATTAAATGAGGCATGGGAAATGGGTACGAAAATAGATGACATATTTGAGAAGCACTTGAACTATGCTTTTGACGAAAAAAGAGGCTATCTTACAAGCTGCCCGACCAACGTAGGGACAGGAATTCGCGCTTCCGTCATGCTGCACCTTCCTGCACTGGTCATGACGCAGCAAATCAGCCGCATCCTGCAAGCCATTAACCAAGTAGGTTTGGTTGTACGCGGGATTTACGGAGAAGGCAGTGAGGCGCTCGGCAATCTGTTCCAGCTCTCCAACCAGGTCACTCTGGGCATGTCGGAGACGGACATCCTCTCCAATCTCTATGGAGTTGCCAGACAGATCATCGAGCAGGAGCGAGTAGCACGGCAGTATTTGCAGGAACACACGCGAGTCTCGCTCGAGGACCGGATTTTCCGTTCATACGGAATTTTGCTTCATGCTCGGACGATGGAGTCCAAGGAAGCGGCTCAGCGTTTGTCCGATCTGCGGCTGGGCATTGATCTTGGCGTGATTCCCAATGTATCGCCGCTGGTTTTGAATGAGCTCTTGGTGACGACACAGCCGGGCTTCCTGCAGCAGCACGCAGGGCAAAAGCTGACTCCCGAACAAAGGGACGAAAGAAGGGCAAGACTGATTCGTGAGCGCATCAATGCCGGCAGGCCATCCCATGATAATGGCATTTTGTAACGAAAATCATAAAACAAAACAGGTAACTATGGAGGTGTAACACCATATGATGTTTGGACGTTTTACGGAACGAGCACAAAAAGTACTGGCGCTGGCCCTGGAAGAGGCGGTGCGTCTGGGCCACAAAGATATTGGAACCGAGCATGTTCTCTTGGGCCTGATTCGGGAAGGAGAAGGGATCGCAGCCAAAGCGCTGCAGTCTCTGGGACTGGGCCTCGATAAAATTCAAAGCGAAGTGGAGTCGCTGATCGGCAGAGGAACCGAGCAGTCCGGCAGCAACTACACGCCCAACTATACACCAAGAGCCAAAAAAGTGATCGAGCTGTCGATGGATGAAGCCCGCAAGCTGGGCCACACATACGTGGGCACCGAGCACATCCTGTTGGGCCTGATCCGTGAAGGAGAAGGCATCGCAGCCCGCATTATGAACAACCTGGGAGTGAGCCTGAACAAAGCGCGTCAGCAAGTGCTGCAGCTTCTGGGCAGTTCGGAAATGATGGCTTCCCACCAGCCGTCTGGCGGCAATCCTCAGGCCAACACTCCTACATTGGACGGTTTGGCCCGTGACCTGACTGCAATCGCACGTGAAGGCGGTCTCGATCCTGTAATCGGTCGCCAAAAAGAAATCGAGAGAGTCATTCAGGTATTAAGCCGCCGCACCAAAAACAACCCGGTCCTGATCGGGGAGCCTGGTGTAGGGAAAACGGCCATTGCCGAAGGTTTGGCGCAAAAGATCGTCAACAATGAAATTCCGGAGACCCTTCGCGACAAGCGCGTCATGACCCTGGATATGGGTACCGTGGTGGCGGGCACCAAATACCGCGGTGAATTTGAGGATCGCCTGAAAAAAATCATGGATGAAATTCGCCAGGCAGGGAACATCATCCTGTTCATTGACGAGCTGCACACATTGATCGGTGCGGGCGGAGCAGAGGGCGCGATCGATGCCTCCAATATTCTCAAGCCGGCACTGGCTCGCGGTGAATTGCAGTGCGTAGGGGCTACTACCCTGGACGAATACCGCAAATACATCGAGAAGGATGCAGCGCTGGAACGCCGCTTCCAACCTATCCAGGTCGATGAGCCGGTGCCAGAGGACGCTATCAAGATCCTTCACGGCCTGCGGGATCGTTATGAGGCTCACCACCGTGTAAAAATCACGGACGAAGCGATCGAGCAAGCAGTGAAGCTTTCTGACCGCTACATTACCGACCGCTTCCTCCCTGACAAGGCGATTGATCTGATCGACGAGGCTGCATCCAAGGTGCGTCTCCAGTCTTTTACAGTACCGCCTAATCTGAAGGAGCTGGAAGGCCGCCTCGAGGAAGTGCGCAAGGAAAAGGATGCTGCCGTGCAGTCGCAGGAATTTGAAGAGGCTGCGGCTCTGCGCGATCAAGAACAGAAGCTTCGTGAGGAATTGGATAAGACGAAGAAGGACTGGAAGGAGCGCCAGGGTCAGCTCAACATGGAGGTCACTCCGGAAGACATCGCGACTGTCGTGGCCAGCTGGACTGGAATTCCCGTGCTCAAGCTGAAAGAAGAAGAGACTGAGCGTCTGTTGAAAATGGAAGAAATCCTGCACGATCGCGTCATCGGTCAAGACGAGGCGGTCAAGTCAATCTCCCGTGCGATCCGCCGGGCTCGTGCCGGACTGAAGGACCCCAAACGCCCAATCGGTTCATTTATCTTCCTGGGTCCGACCGGGGTAGGGAAAACCGAATTGGCTCGTGCAGTAGCGGAAACCCTTTTCGGCGACGAGGATGCCATGATCCGCGTAGACATGTCCGAGTACATGGAGAAACACTCGACAGCCCGTCTCGTCGGAGCGCCTCCAGGCTATGTCGGCTATGATGAAGGCGGCCAATTGACCGAAAAAGTACGCCGCAAACCATACTCCGTCATCCTGCTGGATGAAATTGAGAAAGCGCACCCGGATGTGTTCAACATCCTGCTGCAGGTCCTCGATGACGGACGACTGACCGACTCCAAAGGACGGACAGTTGATTTCCGCAACACGGTAGTCATCATGACCTCCAACGTCGGGGCGAATTTGATCAAGAAAAACACCACTCTGGGCTTTACCGCTGGCGACGAGTCCGAGAGAAAGTATCAGGATATGAAGGACAAAGTCATGGATGAGCTGAAGAAGAGCTTCCGTCCTGAATTCCTGAACCGGATCGACGAAGTAATCGTCTTCCACTCCCTGGAGCAGGAGCATATCGAGCAGATCGTGTCGCTCATGACAGACGAACTGCGCAAGCGCCTCAGAGAGCAAAGCATCGACTTCGTCCTGACAGAGGAAGCGAAGAAGATTTTGGCCAAAGAGGGCTTCGACCCGGCTTACGGAGCACGTCCGCTGCGTCGAGCCATTCAACGCCATATCGAAGACAAATTGTCCGAGGAGCTTCTGAAAGGCTCCATCAGCAAGGGCGATACCGTGAACATCGACGCCGAAGAAGGCAAACTGGTGGTCAAACGGCTTGAAAAAGCCAAATCGTAATCTGTCGAATAATCAGGAGAAAGAATACCTCTTTCTATGAGAGGTATTCTTTTTTTGTGCTGCACAGTCATGTATGATAATGGTATTTCAAAACAATAATGAGGTACGAAGATGTCAAAGTATAAAACGAAATTTGCATGTCAAGAATGTGGGTATGAATCACCGAAATGGATGGGAAAATGCCCCGGTTGCAACAGTTGGAATACACTGGTCGAAGAAGTCGCGGTAAAGGGCTCCTCCCATCGCCACGAAGGCTTGGGCGGCGGCCAACGTCAGGCCCCGCTGCCGTTGACGCAGGTCGCCAGCGAAGAAGAGCCGCGCATGGATACCACTATCGGGGAATTGAATCGCGTACTCGGAGGAGGTTTGGTTCCGGGTTCGCTCATTCTTGTGGGCGGGGACCCAGGAATTGGGAAATCAACACTGCTGCTGCAAACATCGTTTGCTCTTGCTCATCAGGGCGGTAAAGTTCTTTATGTGTCTGGAGAGGAATCGGCCAAGCAGATCAAGCTGCGGGCTGACCGCCTGGACATGAAAACACCGCCCATGTTTGTATTGGCAGAAAATGATTTAGAATTGATCGAACAGCATATCAATCAGGTAGAGCCCGATGTCTTGATCATCGACTCGATTCAGACGGTATTCCATCCGGCCATTCAATCCGCTGCAGGAAGCGTTGCGCAGGTGCGTGAGGCGACTGCACAGCTGATGCGCATTGCCAAGGGAAAAGGCATCGGCACCTTTATCGTCGGCCACGTCACCAAGGAAGGCTCCATTGCAGGGCCGCGCATGCTGGAGCATATGGTGGATGCCGTCCTGTATTTTGAAGGAGAGCGGCACAACACCTTCCGCATTTTGCGTGCTGTCAAAAATCGCTTTGGTTCGACAAATGAAATCGGCATCTTTGAAATGAAGGATCGCGGTCTGGAAGAGGTCGCCAATCCTTCCGAGATTTTTTTGGCGGAACGACCAGTCGGAGTGGCCGGCTCTACTGTCGTAGCCAGCATGGAGGGAACAAGACCGGTACTGGTGGAGCTGCAGGCTTTGGTCGCGCCGACGAGCTTTGTGACACCGCGCAGAACGGCGACGGGAGTGGATCATCAGCGCGTTGCCATGATCATGGCAGTCCTGGAAAAGCGCATGGGCATGATGCTGCAAAACCAGGATGCCTATGTGAACGTAGCAGGCGGGGTGCGGCTGGATGAGCCTGCTGTCGATCTGGCCATAGCCGTCAGCATCGCCAGCAGCTTTCGCGACCATGCTACCAACCCTCACGACGTCGTAATCGGAGAAGTCGGCTTGACGGGGGAGGTGCGCGGCGTCTCCCGGATCGAACAACGTGTGCGTGAGGCGCATAAATTGGGCTTCAAACGCGTAATCATCCCGCAAAAGAACATTCGCGGGTTGGATGCTCCAGACGATATCGAGGTGATCGGAGTCAACAATATTGCGGAAGCGTTGGATGAGGTCATGAGGGGGTAGACGGGCATGCACGAACCGAACAAGAGAAACACGGACTTTCGTGATGTGCTTCGCTTTGTTGCTCCGGGCACCATGCTTCGTGAAGGGCTCGAGCATGTCCTGCGGGCCAAAACAGGCGGGTTGATCGTCATCGGGTACGGACCGAAAATGGAGGCGATGGTTGACGGAGGCTTTTCCATCAATTGTGAGTTCACTCCTTCCCATTTGTACGAATTGGCGAAAATGGATGGGGGAATCATAATCAGTGAAGATGCCAAACGAATTCTTTTTGCCAATACCCAACTTTTCCCTCCTGCAGCGATTGCGACCAGTGAGACGGGAACCCGTCATCGGACAGCACAACGCACAGCGATCCATACCAATCACCTGGTTATCGCCATCTCCCAGAGGCGCAACGTCATCACGCTGTACAAAGGGGCGTTCCGCTATGTTCTCAACGACGTCAACGTTATTTTAGCGAAGGCGAATCAGGCTGTATCCACCCTGGAAAAATACAAGTCTGTGCTGGAACAGTCGTTGACGAATCTGGGCGCGTTGGAATTCGAGGAACTGGTCACCTTGGAAGAAGTCGCTTTCGTTTTGCAACGATTCGAGATGGTATTACGTATTAAGGAAGAGGTAACCAAATACATCTGTGAATTGGGCACTGAGGGCAGACTAATCAGCATGCAGCTGAAAGAGCTGGTGGCCAATATCGAGGATGAGGCGCAGATGCTGATCCGGGACTATTGTCGCGATCGGGAAACCTCGCCGGCCGACGTCTTGCTGGAGATGAAAAAGCTCAGCCCGGAGGAGATGCTGGAGCCGACTTCCTTTCTGCGAGTTCTCGGCTATACCGCTCACGCCAGCATGCTTGAGGAGTCCGTATCACCCCGTGGGTATCGAATTTTGCAGAAAATCCCACGCATGCCTTTTGCGATCGTCTCGAATCTTGTCGAACATTTTCACAACCTGCCTCGCATCTTCATGGCAACCATCGAGGAGCTGGACGAAGTGGATGGAATCGGCGAGGTCCGGGCTCGGGCGATCAAGGATGGGTTGAGAAGGATTCAGGAACAAGTGTTCATTGACAGACATATTTGAAGTAGAATAGGATTAAGTCACGTTATTTTCTGTGACAATCGTCTCGATCCATTCACAAGAAAACCGTTTTGTATTAATCGATTTGCCTAGTAGACCAATCATGAAAGTGATCTGTCTTCTGCGCGAAGGAAATCAGGAGGTAGTCTATGTTCGTGAAATCGTTGCCGAACATACTAACCGTCAGCAACTTGTTTTTAGGAGTACTGGCCATCATTCTTGCTTTTCAAGGTGATCATTACGTTGATTATGCTGCGATTACTGTCATCATCGGCATGCTGGCAGACGGCCTGGATGGCCGCGTCGCCCGGATGCTGAATGCACAAAGCGAATTTGGGAAAGAGCTGGATTCGCTGTCTGACGTGATTACATTTGGTGTTGCACCGGCGTTTATCATGTACGTCGTGGTCCTGCAGGATTTCAATTGGATCGGCATTGTCCTTACTGCGATCTTCCCGATTTGCGGTGCGCTGCGACTGGCCCGGTTCAATGTGCAGGCTGGAGTTCCCGGCTACTTTATCGGTCTTCCGATTACTGCTGCCGGCGGCGTGCTCGCTACTCTTGCGTTGTACCATGAAGTGTTTAACGCTACCCTGCTGGCAGCAAGCATGCTGTTGCTCGCGTTTTTGATGGTATCCAAGGTCAAGTACCCCAATTTCAAAAAAGTGGGGATCCCCAAAGCCGCGTATTGGATTACCCCGATCATCATCGCAATCGTTGTCGTGGTGGCGATCAAATTCCCGCAGCAGTTTCCGAAGATCGTCTTCCTGCCGCTGGCGGTTTACGCTTTGTACGGAATAAAAAAAAACGTTGACTTTTTGATCAAAAAATTAGGCAAACGCAAGAAAAAAGAAGAGGAATCCGTTCCGTTCGAATAAGGTTTCCTCGAAAAAAAGGAAAAACCCGCTGATGAAAAAGCGGGTTTTTTTTGCAACCTTTTTACATGTTTATTCGTATTACCAGTGGGGAATCAAGTGAGATTAAAAACGCCCAAGGTGTTGAGCCTCTCGCGTTCCTGCTCAATCACGTCCTCCAGTTTAATATCCGTAATGTTGCACAAGGCTGTGAGGTAAAAAAGATTTTTGCCCAGCTCCGCTGTGACGACATCCCGGCAGTGCTCGCATAATGGACCGGAGAAATGGGTATCAAGCTGTGACTTGTGGTCCTCCAGGTTTTTACTGGAGTCGTACGTCTGTTTTTTGGCTACCACTTCTACGCAGCCGCATTCTGTAATGGCTTTGGTCAGTGAACGGTTGATGCGGGATGCTGTTTCCTGCACTTTGGACATGACGTCCAGGACGCTTCGATGTCTGATTAAAAGTTCGGATACTTGCGTTTGAAAGTCATCGATGTTGCGAGTGTCCATATGGTTCACCTCTGCTTTAGGCTGTTGGTATCGTCGCAATTTTCAGCACAACACTACTGTCATTATAAGAAGGGATTCCGCTTACTGTCAATTTTGCCAAAGAGGAAAACAAGAGTTCGAGGTTGACGAAACTTCAGTAGTTGTGTTAGAATTTTTGGCTATTTGACATGATAAAAAGAATTTTGCTATAGTGATGGAAATAGGCTTGGTTGTTTGATTTGTTTCTCGAGAAAGAGGGTTTTACTTGTTCGCTTCTGTCAATATTAATAACAAGGAGGTGAAGGCATGGTACGCCGCATAGGAAAAATCTTTTTCGTGATCGTTGGTGGTGGTTTGGGATACCAGTACGGCCCAGACCTGTACAATTTGCTTGATCCATTATTGAAGATTGGTGAAGTAAGCGGTACTTCTTACATTGGTGCGGTGCTCGGTGCCATCTTATTTTTCTTTTTAGCGAATTGGCTGTTGGATTACATTCTGAAGGTCGTCCGCTGGGGAGAAGAGACACTCGTCAAAATGCCGATTGTCGATGTCATGTTCGGAGCGATGGGGTTGATTAGTGGTCTTATAGTTGCTTTTTTATTATTCCTGCCCATCAGTAAAATATCGATTCCGGTGATAGGTGATTTGTTGCCGCTGGTTGTTTCGGGATTACTTGGCTATTTGGGATTCCAGGTCGGGTTCCGCAAGCGCGACGAAATCATGTCTGTCTTTTCGATTGGTCGCAAGGATAAGAAAAAAGAGACCGCTGGGGCTGCCACGAATGTAGAGAACAAGATTTTGGATACAAGCGTGATTATCGACGGCCGCATTGCAGATATTTGCCGCACCGGCTTTTTGGAAGGCAGCCTGATCATTCCGGGCTTCGTGCTGGAGGAGCTGCAGCATATTGCCGACTCGTCCGATGTATTGAAACGCAATCGCGGGCGGCGGGGCTTGGATATTCTCAATAAGATTCAAAAAGAAATGAAAGTGAAAGTGCAGATCTGGGAAGGCGATTTTGAGGAAGTCTCCGAGGTGGACAGCAAGCTGATCAAGCTGGCGAAGGTGATCAACGGCAAGGTGGTTACCAACGACTTCAACTTGAACAAGGTCTGCGAGCTGCAGGGAGTTCCGGTTTTGAATATCAACGACCTGGCCAATGCGGTAAAGCCTGTGGTTTTGCCGGGGGAGGAAATGAACGTCCAGGTGATCAAGGACGGAAAAGAGCATGGTCAAGGAGTCGCGTATCTGGATGACGGTACGATGATCGTCGTGGAAGGCGGTCGGGATTATATCGGCAACGAGATCGACGTGCTCGTGACCAGTGTGTTGCAGACCTCGGCAGGACGCATGATTTTTGCGAAGCCGAAGCTGTTGGAAAAAGCGTTGTAGAGAAAACGGGAGAGGGAATGAATCGTGACGACGGGGGTTGTAATTGTGGCAGCCGGCTCAGGAAAGCGTATGGGCGGACAGCGAAACAAGCTGTGGCTGCCGCTGGCAGGAGAGCCGATACTGGCTCATACGGTACGGCTGTTTGTCTCTCATCAGGAGATCGGGCAAATCGTGCTGGTGGTCAGTGAGACCGATCGAGATGAAGTGCTTGCTTGGCTGGAAAAGGAAAACATTCAGCTAACCGTCGTGCTGGGCGGCGCAGAACGGCAGGACAGCGTGCGCAATGGCCTGGAAGCCTTGCGGGATTGTATGCATGTCCTCGTCCATGATGCTGCGCGTCCATTCGTTACTCCCGAACAAATCAGTCAGATCATCAGTCAGGTTCGGCGCGATCAAGCGACGATCCTGGCTGTGCCTGTGAAGGATACGATTAAAGTGGTGGGGGAGACCGGCGTTGTCGAGTCTACCCCGGCGCGGGAGAGCTTGTGGGCGGTGCAAACCCCACAAGCTTTTCGTATGTCTTTGTTGAAGGAAGCTCATCTGGCTGCATGGAGTGCGGGAAGAATAGGCACGGACGACGCAATGCTGGTAGAATGGTTGGGACATCCGGTAACGGTCATGCAAGGAAGCTATGAGAACATCAAAATCACGACACCGGACGACTTGCTGCTGGGTGAAGAGATATTGCGTAAAAGAAGGGGAGAGTAATTCATGTCTATGCGGATTGGACAAGGTTTTGACGTGCATCAACTGGTGGAGGGGCGTCCATGCATCATCGGGGGCATCACCATTCCCTATGAAAAAGGGCTGTTGGGCCATTCGGATGCGGATGTTCTGCTCCATGCGATCACGGATGCGATTCTGGGCGCACTGGGCGAGGGGGACATCGGCCGCCATTTTCCGGATACGGACCCGGAATACAAGGATGCAGACAGTGTCAAACTATTGGAGCATGTCTGGAAGATGGTCAAGGAACGCGGATACCGCTTGGGGAATGTAGACGCTACGATTATTGCCCAGGCGCCAAAAATGGCTCCGTATATTCCGCAGATGCAGGCTCTGATCGCTCGTGTTCTGGAAGCGGATGAGCTGTCGCAGGTCAATGTCAAGGCAACCACGACTGAAAAGCTTGGTTTTCCGGGGCGTGGAGAAGGAATCGCCTCCCAGGCTGCTTGCTTGCTTGTCAAGGAGTAAGACAAGGTGTAACATGAAAACGTCAGAAGCGTTTTGATACCCTTAACACCTTTTTACACTCATAAGGATGGTGCTACCCATGGCGAAAGAAATCCGCACACGTTATGCTCCCAGTCCAACTGGGCATTTACATATCGGCGGCGCGAGAACCGCGCTGTTCAACTACCTGTTTGCAAAGCATCACGGTGGTTCCTTTATCGTTCGGATTGAAGATACCGACCAGACCCGCAACAAGGAAAATGCTGATGAAGAGCAAATGAAAAACCTGAAGTGGCTGGGCGTCGAATGGGAGGAAGGTACGGATATTGGCGGTCCATACGCCCCGTATCGTCAAACCGAACGTCTGGACATCTATCGCCAATACATCGATCAATTGCTGGCTGAAGGGAAAGCCTATTATTGCTACGCTACCAAGGAAGAGCTGGATGCGGAGCGCGAAGAGCAGCTTGCGCGGGGCGAGACACCGCGGATTCTGGAAAAGCACCGCCATGTTACAGAAGACCAGCGCCAACAGTTCGAGGCTGAGGGACGCGTGCCTTCGATCCACTTCCTGGTTCCGGACAACCGCCAGTATGTAGTAGATGATATGATTCGTGGACAAGTTACGTTTGACTCCAGCGAGATGGGCGACTTCGTCATCTGCCGGCCGGACGGAATCCCTACCTATAACTTTGCCGTTGTCATCGACGACTATCTGATGAAGATCAGTCACGTCATCCGCGGGGAAGAGCATCTGTCCAACACGCCGCGCCAGCTGATGATTTATGAAGCATTTGGCTGGGAGGCTCCTCGCTTCGCCCACTTGGCGCTGATTCTCAACCCAGAAGGCAAGAAGATGTCCAAGCGCGACGAGAGCATCATCCAGTTTATCGAGCAGTATCGTGAACTGGGCTTTTTGCCGGAAGCGATCGTCAACTTCCTGGTATTGCTCGGGTGGTCCCCGGGCGGAGAAGAGGAGATCTTCTTGAAGGAAGATTTGATCAAGCTCTTCTCGATGGATCGCGTCAACAAGTCTCCGGCTGTGTTTGATTCGACCAAAATGAACTGGATGAACAATTACTACCTGAAACGCCAACCTCTGGACACCATTACGGAAATGTGTGTACCGCATTTGCAGAAAGCGGGCTTCATCGACGAAGAACTGTCCAGCGAAAAACGCGCTTGGGTACGCAGCATCGTCGCGTTGTACCAGGAGCAGATGTCCTACTGCGCGCAGATTGTGCCGCTGGCTGCTCTTTTCTTCCTAGATGAAGTAGTGTACGATGAAGAAGCCAGAGCAGTCTTGAAAGAACCGCAACTGGCCGAGGTGCTTGCATCTTTTGTCAAACACCTGTCAGCGCAAGACGAATATAATGTAGACATCATCAAGGCAGTGCTAAAAGACGTGCAAAAAGAAACCGGCCATAAAGGCAAGGCGCTGTTCATGCCTGTGCGTGTGGCGGCTACCGGACAGGCGCATGGACGCGATCTGGCGGAGACCTTGTACTTGCTCGGTCGCGACAAGGTATTGGAGCGCATGAACAAAGTCATTGCACACGGCGAGTAAGGGATTTTACAAATAAAGGAAACGAAAGCGATGATCAGGAGAAGTACAGGAGTGAATGCGTCCACAGAGAGGATGGATAGGTGAGAGCCATCTGCGCATGCTGTCTGGAAATGCCCCTGTGAGCAATGAGCAGAACGCACGGGTTTTTGGTGCAAGTATGCGACATCGGCGCCCCGCCGTTACCGGGTGTAAAGCGAGACTGTCCTTTTATGGATGATCTAAGCAGAGTGGAACCGCGGTAGAAAACCGTCTCTGTCCCTTCTTGTCGAAGGTGGCAGGGGCGGTTTTTTTGAGGGATTATCACGTTGGAGGTGCATCCCTATGTTTGCACAGATGAGAGAAGACATTCAAGCAGTATTCGAGCGGGACCCGGCAGCACGCAGTACCTTTGAGGTGGTCCTGACCTATTCCGGATTGCATGCCATCTGGGGGTACCGGATTGCGCATCGGTTCTGGAAAGCGGGCTGGTGTACGCTGGCGCGCGCCGTTTCCCAATTTACCCGTTTTTTGACGGGAATTGAGATCCATCCGGGTGCGCGCATCGGCAAAGGCCTGTTTATTGACCATGGAATGGGTGTCGTGATCGGAGAGACGTGTGAAATCGGCGACAACGTGACCATTTATCAGGGTGTAACACTGGGCGGGACCGGAAAGGAAAAAGGAAAGCGCCACCCGACCATTGGCAACGACGTCATTATCGCGACAGGAGCGAAAGTCTTGGGTTCCTTTAAAATCGGCGACAATTCCAAGATCGGAGCCGGAGCAGTCGTCCTGCAGGAAGTGCCGCCCAATTCCACGGTGGTGGGAATCAAAGCGCGCATCGTCATTCAGGATGGAAAACGAGTGAAATGTGATCTGGATCATGTGAATATGCCAGACCCGGTAGCTGATACACTTCGGCAGATGCAAAAAGAAATCGAGAGCTTGCGCAAGGAATTGGATCTTTTGAGGGAGGCTAAGAAGGAAAATGAGCATTCAATTCACTAATACGATGACCCGTCGGAAGGAGCCTTTCGTGCCGATTGTGCCCGGCAAGGTGAAAATGTACGTGTGCGGTCCGACGGTTTACAACTACATTCACATCGGGAATGCCCGTCCTGCGATTGTGTTTGATACATTGCGCCGCTATTTGAAGTACCGCGGCTTTGACGTGACATTCGTACAAAACATTACGGACGTAGATGACAAGCTGATCCGCGTCGCCAACGAGGAAGGCACGACAGTCAAAGAAGTGGCCGACCGCTTTACAGAAGCGTACAATCAAGACCTGAAATCCTTAAACGTCATGCCTCCGGATATTCAACCGCGCGTCATGCAGACCATCCCGGAGATTATTGAATTTATCGAGGGCTTGATTGAAAAAGGCTACGCTTATGAAAGCGAAGGAGATGTCTATTTCCGTACCGGCCGGTTCGAGGAGTATGGAAAACTCTCGCACCAGCCGCTGGATGATTTGCAGGCAGGGGCGCGTGTAGACATCAATGAAAAGAAAGAGCATCCGCTCGATTTTGCTCTGTGGAAGGCGGCCAAGGACAAGGAAGTGAGCTGGAGCAGTCCGTGGGGCGAAGGGCGTCCGGGATGGCATATCGAATGCTCGGCGATGGCGTTGAAATTTTTGGGTGAGCAAATCGATATTCACGCAGGCGGCGCCGATCTGGTTTTTCCTCATCATGAAAATGAGATTGCTCAGTCCGAATGCTTTACTGGCAAGGTATTCGCCCGTTATTGGCTGCACAACGGGATGTTGAACATCAACAATGAAAAAATGTCCAAATCCCTGGGCAATTTCCTGCTGACTCGCGATCTCGTCCAGCAATTCAGCGGGCAATTGATCCGCTTCTTCATGCTGCAGGGGCATTACCGCAATCCGATCAATTTTAGCGATGAACTGCTGGAGCAAGCGGCCCACAGTTTGGAACGGATGAAAATCGCCTATCATAATCTCAACCACCGTTTGCAGACGGCGCGTGAGGTCGAGCCAAACGGCCAGGCTGAACAGCAAGCCCAGACGATCCGCGAGCTGCGGGAGCGATTTGTGGAGGAAATGGATGACGACCTGAACACAGCCAATGCACTGACCGTTCTGTTTGAGGTTGTGAAGGAAGCCAATCAGTACATGCTGAATCAGAATGTGGGGCGTACAGAAATTGCGGCTTACAAGGAGCTTTTGCTGGAACTGACTGGTGTGTTGGGCATCATTTTGGAGCAGGAGCAAGAGCTTTTGGACAGTGAGATTGACGCTTTGATCGTCGAGCGGACCGAAGCTCGCGCATCACGCAATTTCGCCCGCGCCGATGAGATTCGCGATCTTCTCGCTGCTAAAGGAATCGTGCTGGAAGATACGCCGCAGGGTGTGCGTTGGCGCCGCAAATAAGGAGCTTAGACAAGATGCAAAAAGAAGAGTTGACCCGGGATCCGAATCAAACCAATCCACTCGTGCTCGCCTTTTTAGGTGATGCCACGTATGCGCATTGCGTCAGGTACCATCTGATCGCCAGGGGGCTGGTTAAGCCAAACCAGCTCCACAAGGCGGCCAATCGTTACGTTTCGGCGAAAGCCCAAGCGAATATCTTGATGAATCTGATGCCAGAGCTGTCAGAGGACGAGATCGGCATCGTGAAGCGGGGACGCAATGCCAAATCGGGTTCCTCGGCAAAAAATGCAGATATTATCGACTATCGCCACGCGACCGCATTCGAGGCTTTGATCGGGTATCTGTATCTGAACGGAAAAGAAGAGCGGATTGCGGAAATCATGCAGCAGGCATTTGCCATCGTGGAAGGAGAGCACGGAACATGAGTGAAGAGTGGATTGTAGGCAAAAACCCGGTGATCGAAGCGCTGCGCTCGGGGCGTACGATCAATAAAATCTGGATTGCGGAAGGGACCAACAAAAATTTGATGGGGCCCATCTTTGCGCTGGCAAAAGAGCAAGGCGTCATCGTCACGACAGCCAACCGCAAAAAGCTGGATACATTGGCATCGACAGATAATCATCAGGGCGTCATTGCGTCTGTGGCTGCTTATGACTACGTAGAGGTAGAGGATATTCTGCGGCGGGCGGAAGAAAAGCAAGAGCCGCCGTTTATTCTCTTGTTGGACGAACTGGAGGATCCGCATAACCTGGGATCCATTCTGCGTACTGCCGACGCTGTGGGTGCCCATGGCGTCATCATTCCCAAACGCCGCTCGGTCAGCCTGACAGCGACTGTTGCCAAGGCGTCCGCAGGTGCGATCAACTACGTCCCCGTTGCCCGCGTGACCAATCTCGTCCGCACCATGGAGGAGCTGAAAGAGCGGGGAGTCTGGATCGCAGGCACAGATGCCAGCGCCAAACAAGACTTTCGCCAAGGCGATTTCACCATGCCGCTCGGCGTCGTCATCGGCAGCGAAGGAAAAGGCATCAGTCGTCTGGTCAGAGAAAACTGCGATTTTCTATACAGTCTCCCGATGGCGGGCAATGTCACCTCGCTGAATGCTTCTGTCGCTGCTGCGCTGTTGATGTATGAGGTTTATCGTTCCCGATGTCCGCTCCCGACGCGGGTGAAGTGACATGGCCAAAAGGAAAGCCAAGCAACTGTTGATCGTGGATGGTTACAATATCATCGGTGCCTGGCCGGATTTGCGCGCGCTGAAAGACCAGGATCGCATGGATGAAGCGCGCGACTTGTTGATTTCCAAAATGGCAGAATACCAGAGTTATACCGGCATCAAGGTGATGATCGTATTCGATGCTTACAACGTTCCGGGACCGGGACGGCAAATCGAGGATTATCGGGTGGAAGTGTACTTTACCAAGAAAAAAGAGACTGCTGATGAGAAAATTGAGCAGATTGTCTCGCAGCATCAAAATAAAAATCGACAAATCTATGTAGCCACCTCCGACTATACCTCCCAGCGGGTTATTTTCGGACAGGGTGCCTTGCGCAAATCCGCGCGGGAATTGTTGCATGACTTGGAAAGCGCAGGCAAGGAGATCCAAAAGGAAGTAGAAAAAACACGCGACGAACGTTTCTCGAGGCGGATAGCCTTGGATGAGGAAATAGCGAAAATATTCGAAAAATGGCGAAGGGAATAACTTGGATTCGGTTGACGCTTTTTTACGGCATCATGTATAATAACGACATCTATGGAGAACGGCTGGCGGAGGGATCGAGTGTGAGTGTTGACCTCAAGGAGTTGAAGCATGCCCAATATGAGCTATTGACCGACGAAGAGGTAGTCGATCTTGTTCGCGATGACGACACCGAAGCATTGGAGTATTTGATCAACAAGTACAAGAACTTCGTCCGTGCCAAAGCCAGATCCTATTTTCTGATTGGGGCTGACCGCGAAGATATTGTGCAGGAAGGCATGATTGGGCTGTACAAATCCATTCGCGACTTCCGTGGGGATAAACTCACTTCGTTCAAGGCGTTTGCAGAGCTTTGCATTACGCGTCAGATCATCACGGCGATCAAAACGGCGACGAGACAGAAGCATATTCCGCTCAATTCCTACGTGTCTCTGGACAAGCCCATCTACGATGAGGACTCGGACCGTACGCTGCTCGACGTGATCTGCGGCACGAAGGTGACGGATCCGGAGGAATTGTTCATCAATCGCGAAGAGTTTGACGACATCGAAGGCAAGATGAGCGAGATTCTGAGCGATTTGGAGCGGCAAGTGCTGATGCTTTACCTGGATGGGCGATCCTATCAACAGATTGCCGTCGAGCTAAAGCGTCATGTCAAATCCATTGACAATGCCCTGCAGCGTGTAAAACGAAAACTGGAACGCTATCTGGAAGGTAGAGAGATTCATCTGTAATTACAGAGAATCTCTTTTTTTACTCTAGTAGAGAAGTTTTCCAGTAGGCGAAGGATGGAACAAAATGCATTCCCTTTGTCAAGACGTTTTGTTGACATGAGATTTTCGGTGTGATAAATTTGTTTAGGTAGCCATAGACTCTTATCTCTCTTTTTCTATGGTTACTTTCAGGTGAAATGGTCAGGAAAAAGTAGCGGTTTTCCCGTACTATTGATCATCGGGTTTAACGTAAACAATAGCAGGTTTGAAATGAGATGGAGGTGGCAATAAATGCGAGTAAACATCACGTTGGCGTGCACCGAGTGTGGCGAGCGTAACTATATCTCCACCAAGAACAAGCGCACTACTACTGAACGTGTTGAACTGAAAAAGTATTGCTCCCGTGACAAGAAGCAAACCCTTCATCGCGAGACGAAGTAATGCTTGAGCGACCAAGTCTGGGGGTGGCAATATGGGTTTCTTAGCACGTATTGGAGCTAGTTTCCGCCGTACAGGTAGTTTTTTTGGCGACGTTATGTCCGAATTGAAGAAAGTTCGCTGGCCCAACCGGAAGGAATTGACAACGTATACGTTAGTCGTTATCATCACGGTTGTACTGCTTGCAGTGTTCTTCTTTGTCGTTGATTTGGGTATCTCTCGCTTGATCGATTTGATTTTAGGAAAGTAATTTTGCAAGTCTTAGGAGGGACGGACGGTTAACGTCCTGTTGGATATGGAAAAAGCATGGTATGTCGTTCACACGTACTCAGGTTACGAAAACAAGGTGAAAACGAATCTGGAGAAGCGCGTCGAATCGATGGGCATGGAAGACAAGATCTTTCGCGTACTTGTCCCTACCGAAGAAGAGGTAGAGACCAAGGATGGAAAAAAGCGCACCGTTACGAAAAAAGTGTTTCCTGGATACGTTCTTGTTGAAATGGTGATGACGGACGACTCATGGTATGTCGTGCGCAACACTCCTGGGGTTACCGGCTTTGTTGGATCCACGGGCGCCGGCTCCAAGCCGACAGCGCTGCGTCCTGAAGAGGCCGACACGATTCTCAAACAAATGGGAATCGAGATTCCCAAGATCAAAGTCGATTTTGCTCTCCGCGATATGGTGCGCGTCACAGACGGTCCATTTTCCAATCGCACCGGGGAGATTATCGAGATTCACCCGGACAGACAGAAGGTTCGCGTATTGGTGGACATTTTCGGGCGTGAAACGCCGGTGGAGCTAGACTTTACTCAGGTTCAAAAATTGGATTAGGAATCAACTTGAAAAGAATGACGTGATGTGATACATTTCATGTTGTTTTCACAATCCCACAACAATATTTGGGGTTTCTTGCACTCTCACTATAGATCGGAAGTTTTCGTTACATAAACGAAGCTTTCACCAAACGGTGGGAGGGGGCATTCCCCCGTAATTACCACATGTGAAGTAAGGAGGTGTCTTACGTGGCTAAGAAGGTTATCCGCGTAATTAAATTACAAATCCCAGCAGGTAAAGCGAATCCTGCACCTCCAGTAGGTCCGGCTCTCGGTCAAGCTGGTGTGAACATCATGGGTTTCTGTAAAGAATTCAACGCTCGTACAGAGAGCGAAGCAGGTATGATCATTCCGGTGGAAATCACCGTGTTTGAAGACCGTTCTTTCACTTTCATCACCAAAACTCCTCCAGCTGCTGTTCTGTTGAAGAAAGCTGCTGGTATCGAGTCCGGTTCCGGCGTACCAAACAAAACAAAAGTTGCTACGCTGAAACGTGACAAAGTTCGTGAAATCGCGGAACTGAAGCGTCCTGACCTGAATGCAGCAACCGTGGAAGCGGCTATGCGCATGGTGGAAGGTACTGCTCGTTCCATGGGTATCGTAATCGAAGACTAATTGTCTTGGTGCAAAGGGGCACAGACGTTGTGCCCCTTGTCTGTGGGAGGATTAACCGCTACGACCACATTGAAGGGAGATTTCAAACATGGCAAAACATGGAAAGAAATATCAAGAGGCTACCAAGCTGATTGATAAAAACAAAGTATACGAAGTAGCTGAAGGTGTAGAGCTGGTTAAAAAAGCAGCTTCCGCCAAATTCGATGAAACTGTTGAAGCAGCATTCCGTCTGGGTGTAGACCCGAAGCGTGCTGACCAACAAATCCGTGGTGCTGTTGTTCTGCCGCACGGTACTGGTAAAGTACAACGCGTTCTCGTTTTCGCAAAAGGCGAAAAAGCGAAAGATGCGGAAGCAGCAGGCGCAGACTACGTAGGCGATGCAGACATGATCGCAAAAATTCAGGGTGGCTGGTTCGAATTTGACGTCGTAGTAGCGACTCCTGACATGATGGGTGAAGTAGGGAAATTGGGTCGTGTACTCGGTCCAAAAGGCCTGATGCCAAACCCAAAAACCGGTACAGTTACCTTTGATGTAACCAAAGCGGTTAACGAAATCAAAGCCGGTAAAATTGAGTACCGTGTAGACAAAGCAGGTAACATCCACGCTCCGATCGGAAAAGTATCCTTCGATGCTGAGAAGCTGGTTGAAAACCTGGCTGCTCTGACTGAAGCGCTGAACCGCGCGAAGCCAGCTGCTGCAAAAGGTATCTACATGAAAAACGTTTCCATCAGCTCCACTATGGGTCCTGGTGTACGCGTTGCTGTAAAATAATGACGCTTGACTTCCTTCGTGGGAGTTGTTAAGATAGTGCCTGTTGATGAAATGAATATGCCGTAGACAGAAGGTGCTGCGCTTGCAAGAGCGTCGCTTAATATCCCTCCGAGGCGTGTAATGTACGAAAGAGGAAAGGTTCCTTTCCTTTGACGATAGAGCATTATGCCCTCGTGAGTCTGCGAGGGCATTTTCCTTTTTTCGAGATAGAGCACGGGAGGTGTAAACAATGGCAGAAATTCGTCCAACCGTTATTCGTGAAGAGAAAGTACAGGCGATCAACGAAATCGCAACCAAATTGCGTGAAAGCCAAACTACAGTGGTGGCTGACTACCGCGGTCTGACTGTAGCTCAAGTTACTGAGCTTCGCAAACAACTGCGTGAAGCGGGTGTTGAGTTCCAGGTGTTGAAAAACTCCCTGACTCGTCTGGCTACCGAGAAAGAAAGCCTGACTGAACTGGACCAATATCTGACTGGACCAAACGCTCTGGCGTTCTCCAAGGAAGATGTTATCGCTCCAGCGAAGATCATTGCTGAATTCGCGAAGAAAAACGACAAGCTGGAAATCAAGGGCGGCGTGATCGAAGGTAAAGTAGTTGATGCTGATCAAATCAAAGCATTGGCAGCTCTCCCTTCCCGCGAAGGTCTCTTGTCCATGCTGCTCTCCGTCCTGCAAGCTCCAATGCGCAACGTTGCGCTGGCAGTCAAAGCAGTGGCCGAGCAAAAAGAAGGTCAAGGCGCGTAATCGCCTGATCGGGTAACACCAAATCTAAACATTATTCCTTGAATGGAGGATTTTCAAATGAGCAAAGAGCAAATCTTGGAAGCCATCAAAGGCATGTCCGTTCTCGAACTGAACGACCTGGTAAAAGCAATCGAAGAAGAATTCGGCGTAACTGCAGCTGCTCCTGTAGCTGTTGTAGCTGGTGGCGCTGCTGAAGCTGCTGCTGAGCAAACTGAGTTCAACGTAACTCTGGTAAGCGGCGGCGCTTCCAAAATCAACGTAATCAAAGTGGTTCGCGAACTGACTGGCTTGGGTCTGAAAGAAGCAAAAGACCTGGTAGACAACGCACCAAAAACACTCAAAGAGGGCGTTTCCAAAGAAGAAGCAGAAGCTCTCAAAGCAAAACTCGAAGAAGCTGGCGCATCTGTAGAAGTGAAGTAAGTTAGCTTCCCATATGGAAATCCCCTTGCCTTGGCAGGGGGTTTTTCTGTAGGAAAAGGCAAAGGATAACCCCATCGAAGAAACGACGAGACAAAGGGTGGTATATACACGTGGCAGATCATTACTACACCAACAAACCAGGTGCTGCGCATGACGAGCGACAAATGGCGTTTACATTGCGAGGGCATGAGTTGCATTTCACCACAGATGCGGGAGTTTTTTCGCGCGATCGTGTTGATTTTGGCAGTCTGCTGCTCATCGAGAACATGCAGATTCCGCGTCAAGCGCGTGTGCTGGATGTGGGGTGTGGCTATGGTCCGATCGGGTTGACAGCAGCCAAGCTCGCGAGTGAGGGGACAGTCACGATGATCGACGTCAATGAGCGCGCAGCGGATCTGGCGAGACGCAATGCAGAGCGCAATGGCATTCATAATGTAGAGGTGCGAGTCAGCGATGTCTACAGTGCCGTGCAGGGAGAATGCTATGACGTGATCCTGACCAATCCGCCGATTCGCGCAGGCAAGGAAATCGTCCACCGGATCTTTGCAGAAGGACATGAGCTGCTCACAGAGGGCGGCGAGATGTGGGTGGTCATTCAGAAAAAGCAAGGAGCTCCTTCAGCTTTGAAGAAGCTGCAAGAGCTTTATGCGCATGTAGAAGAAGTGGATCGGGAAAAAGGGTACTCCATTTTCCGCGCAGTGAAATAGTCAAGGATTGACTTTTGAAAAGTTTTCTTGACGGGAATATCCTGATGTGATAGCATTATAAAATGTCAATATGGGATAAATGTCTATTTTTGTGCAATTCCCTTTCTGTCAAGTGCTTTTTCTTCTTTTGTTAAAAGAAGGAATGCACGAGTGAAAACTTGGGAATTCTATTAAAATAGAGTTTCTCTGGGTTAAAAATGGTATTACTGCTTTAACCCATTTTTATTTGAGGTATTCGTCTGCTTGTAAGGGTTGCCGAATGCCAAGTTTCTATGTGTGAAAACACAACCTGAGGGGTGAATAAGTTGGCAGGTAAAGTGATTCAAAGTGGCCGACATCGCCAGCGTCGTACGTATTCACGTATTAACGAAGTGCTGGGCCTTCCAAATCTCATCGAGATTCAGCAGAAGTCCTACCAATGGTTCCTTGACGAGGGACTGCGTGAGATGTTCCAGGACATTTCGCCGATCCAGGACTTCACGGGCAATCTCGTGCTGGAGTTTATCGACTACAGCTTGGGAGAGCCGAAGTATGACGTTGACGAGTCGAAAGAACGTGACGTCACCTATGCGGCGCCTCTGCGTGTGAAGGTACGTTTGTTGAACAAAGAGACGGGAGAAGTGAAGGAACAAGAAGTCTTCATGGGGGATTTCCCGCTCATGACCGAAACGGGAACCTTCATTATTAATGGGGCTGAGCGCGTTATTGTCAGCCAGCTTGTTCGTTCCCCCAGTGTATATTACAACACAAAAGTGGACAAAAACGGTAAGCAGACGTTTACCGCTACTGTCATTCCGAACAGGGGTGCGTGGCTGGAGTTGGAGACAGATGCGAAAGACGTGATTTATGTCCGCATCGACCGTACGCGCAAAATCCCGGTAACGGTTCTTTTGCGTGCACTGGGCTTTGGCTCTGATATTGAAATCCTCAACCTGCTGGGCGAGGATGAGTACATCAAGAACACGCTGGAAAAAGACAACACTGACTCCACGGAGAAGGCGTTGATCGAAATTTACGAACGCCTGCGTCCGGGCGAGCCGCCGACTGTAGAAAATGCGAAAAGCCTTTTGGTATCGCGCTTCTTCGATCCGAAGCGTTACGATTTGGCTTCTGTCGGCCGCTACAAAATGAACAAAAAGCTTCATTTGAAAAATCGTCTCTACAATCAGCGCTTGGCTGAAACGCTGGTTAATGCAGAGACGGGCGAGATCCTGGCTGATGCTGGCCAAATGATTGACCGCCGCTTGCTGGATCGCATCGTTGACCATCTGGAAACGAACGTTGGTTTCATTGATGTGCGCACGCATGGTGGAGTTCTCGAAGAAGATACCATTCACCTGCAATCGATTAATATATTCTCCCCGAATGAGGATGGAAAAGTCATCAAAATTATCGGCAACGGTAATATTGACAAGACCATCAAGCACATCACGCCGGCAGATATCGTGGCAGCAATCAACTACTTCATGAATCTGCTGCATGGTGTCGGAACGACCGATGACATCGACCATTTGGGCAACCGTCGTCTGCGTTCTGTAGGTGAGCTCTTGCAAAACCAGTTCCGTATCGGACTTTCCCGTATGGAGCGCGTTGTGCGCGAGCGCATGTCCATCCAGGACCAGAACCAGATTACGCCGCAAGCTCTGATCAACATCCGTCCGGTGATTGCATCCCTGAAGGAGTTCTTTGGAAGCTCGCAGCTGTCCCAGTTTATGGATCAGACCAACCCGTTGGCCGAGCTGACGCATAAACGCCGTCTCTCCGCACTGGGTCCTGGTGGTTTGACGCGTGAGCGCGCCGGCTTTGAAGTGCGCGACGTTCACCATTCCCACTACGGACGCATGTGTCCAATTGAGACGCCAGAGGGACCGAACATCGGCTTGATCAACTCGCTGTCTTCCTTTGCGCGGATCAACGACTACGGCTTTATCGAGACGCCGCGACGCAAGGTAGATCCAGAAACAGGACGCGTGCTCTCGGAAATCAGCTATCTGACTGCTGACGAAGAGGATGTCTTTAACGTGGCGCAGGCAAACCAGCCGCTCGACGATGAAGGTCACTTTATCAACGACATGGTCATTTGCCGACGCAAAGGCGAGATCCTGAGCGTGCCGCGCGACAAGGTCGATTTCATGGACGTATCGCCGAAGCAGGTTGTGTCTGTGGCGACCGCTTTGATTCCGTTCCTTGAGAACGATGACGCGAACCGCGCCCTGATGGGTTCCAACATGCAGCGGCAGGCTGTTCCGCTTTTGATTCCACAGGCTCCGTTTGTCGGTACCGGTATGGAGCACAAAGCGGCGCAAGACTCCGGTGTTGCCATCGTTGCGAAGCATCCGGGCCAGGTAGAACGAGTGACTGCTCGTGAAATCTGGGTTCGCCGTTACAAGGAGATCGATGGTAAACAAGTAGCCGGCGATCTCGACAAGTACAAATTGCACAAGTTTATCCGTTCCAACCAAGGTACCTGCGTTAACCAGCGCCCGATCGTAAAACGCGGCGACTGGATTGAAAAAGGTGACATCATTGGTGACGGCCCGTCCACTGAAAAAGGGGAATTGGCCCTCGGTCGCAACGTCATCGTCGCGTTTATGACCTACGAAGGATACAACTATGAAGATGCGATTTTGCTGAGTGAAAAACTGGTGAAAGACGACGTCTATACGTCTATCCATATCGAAGAGTACGAATCCGAAGCTCGCGATACCAAGCTCGGTCCGGAAGAAATCACGCGCGACATCCCGAACGTAGGGGAAGATGCGTTGAAAAATCTGGACGAACGCGGAATTGTGCGCGTAGGTGCCGAAATTCAGGATGGCGACATTCTCGTAGGAAAAGTTACGCCAAAAGGTGTGACTGAACTGACTGCGGAAGAGCGTCTCCTGCATGCGATTTTCGGGGAAAAGGCGCGCGAAGTTCGCGACACCTCCCTGCGTGTGCCGCATGGCGGTTCCGGTATCGTCGTAGACGTGAAGGTGTTCACCCGTGAAAATGGCGATGAGCTGCCTCCAGGCGTCAACCAACTCGTCCGTGTCTACATCGCCCAAAAACGGAAAATTTCCGTGGGTGACAAAATGGCGGGACGCCACGGTAACAAAGGGGTTATCGCCCGTATCATGCCTGAAGAAGATATGCCATTCCTGCCTGATGGTTCTCCAGTAGAGATCGTACTCAACCCATTGGGCGTACCATCTCGTATGAACATCGGTCAGGTATTGGAGACTCACCTCGGTATGGCGGCTAAGCTCCTAGGTATCCACGTCGCTACGCCGGTATTCGACGGAGCGCGTCAGCACGAAGTCTTTGAAACATTGGAAGAGGCCGGATTGGATCGCGACGGTAAAACCATTCTGTACGATGGCCGTACAGGAGAACCATTCGATCGTCGTGTAACAGTCGGTTGCGTATATATGCTGAAACTGGCTCACTTGGTAGACGACAAGATTCACGCCCGTTCTACCGGACCATACTCTCTCGTTACCCAGCAGCCGTTGGGCGGTAAAGCTCAATTCGGCGGCCAGCGTTTCGGGGAGATGGAGGTATGGGCATTGGAAGCTTACGGTGCAGCCTACACCTTGCAGGAGATCCTCACCGTCAAGTCGGACGATGTGGTCGGTCGTGTGAAAACCTACGAAGCGATCGTCAAGGGAGAAAACGTGCCGGAGCCAGGTGTTCCTGAGTCGTTCAAGGTATTGATCAAGGAACTGCAAAGCTTGGGTATGGACGTGAAAATCCTGTCCGGTGACGAGCAGGAGATTGAAATGCGTGAAATGGAAGACGAGGATGAGGGCAACAGTGAAAAGCTGAACCTCGTGCTTGAAGGTGGAAGCTCGGAAGAAGCAGAGTAAGATTCCGGTACAAAGGGAGGTAACGCCCTGTGATAGACGTGAACAACTTCGAATATATGAAGATCGGCTTGGCTTCCCCCGATAAGATCCGTTCGTGGTCTTTCGGGGAAGTGAAAAAGCCGGAGACGATCAACTACCGTACATTGAAGCCGGAAAAAGATGGCTTGTTCTGCGAACGCATCTTCGGACCGACCAAGGACTGGGAGTGCCATTGCGGAAAATACAAGCGCGTTCGTTATAAAGGTGTCGTGTGCGATCGTTGTGGCGTGGAAGTGACTCGCGCCAAGGTACGCCGTGAGCGGATGGGGCATATTGAACTGGCTGCCCCAGTTTCTCACATCTGGTATTTCAAAGGGATTCCGAGCCGTATGGGTTTGGTGCTCGACATGTCCCCGCGTTCCCTGGAGGAAGTGATTTATTTCGCATCCTATGTGGTCACAGACCCAGGTGACACCCCTCTCGATAAGAAGCAATTGCTCTCTGAAAAAGAGTACCGCAATTATCGCGAAAAATACGGACACTCCTTCCAAGCGATGATGGGAGCAGAGGCGATCAAGCGCCTGCTTGCTGAAATCGATTTGGACAAAGACGTAGAGGCGTTGAAGGAAGACCTGAAAACAGCACAAGGACAACGTCGCAATCGTGCGATCAAGCGCCTGGAAGTGCTGGAGGCATTCCGCAACTCCGGCAACCACCCGGACTGGATGGTGCTGGATGTACTGCCTGTCATTCCGCCGGAGCTGCGCCCGATGGTTCAACTGGATGGGGGACGCTTTGCGACCTCTGACCTGAACGACCTGTACCGTCGCGTAATCAACCGGAACAACCGTCTCAAGCGCCTTTTGGAATTGGGTGCTCCTGACATCATCGTTCAAAACGAAAAACGCATGCTGCAGGAAGCAGTCGATGCGTTGATCGATAACGGCCGCCGCGGTCGTCCGGTGACTGGACCGGGGAACCGTCCGCTGAAATCCCTCAGCCACATGCTGAAAGGAAAACAAGGGCGCTTCCGTCAAAACCTCTTGGGTAAACGTGTAGACTACTCCGGCCGTTCTGTTATCGTAGTCGGACCAAACCTGAAAATGTATCAGTGCGGTCTGCCGAAAGAGATGGCTTTGGAGCTGTTCAAGCCGTTCGTGATGAAAGAGCTGGTGGCCAAAGGCCTCGCTCACAACATCAAGAGCGCCAAGCGCAAGGTAGAGCGCGTTCAGCCTGAAGTGTGGGACGTACTCGAGGACGTAATTCGCGAGCATCCGGTACTGTTGAACCGCGCCCCCACTTTGCACCGTCTGGGTATCCAGGCATTTGAACCGGTACTGGTAGAGGGTCGTGCGATTCGTCTTCACCCGCTCGTATGTACGGCATACAACGCCGACTTCGACGGTGACCAGATGGCCGTTCACGTTCCGTTGTCTGCTGAGGCGCAGGCAGAAGCCCGCATTCTCATGCTGGCGGCGCAAAACATCCTCAACCCGAAAGACGGTAAGCCAGTCGTAACGCCATCCCAGGACATGGTACTCGGATCGTACTACCTGACCCTGGAGCGTGAAGGCGACAAAGGGGAAGGGACCGTATACCGCGATCCGCATGATGTGATCGCTGCATACCAACAAGGCTACATCAGCTTGCATACGCGCATTGCGGTGCCTGCGAAGCGCCTGAACAAAACAAGCTTTACCGAAAAACAGGAACAAGCATTGCTGGTCACAACGGCAGGGAAAGTCATCTTCAACGAAATCTTCCCGCCAGAGCTGCCATTTATCAATGAGCCAACCAAGAACAACCTGCAAAACATGGTGCCTGACCAGTACTTCATTTTTGATAAAGGCGTCAACGTGAAGGAGTTCATCCAGAAGCTCCCGGACAGCGGCGCTGTGAAAAAAGGCTTCCTGGGTACGATCATCTCCGAGTGCTTCCGTCGCTTCGGCACGATGAAAACCTCCATGATTCTCGACAGAATCAAGGAACTGGGCTTTACGTACTCCACGAAAGCAGGTATTACGATTGCCGTCGCGGACATCGCAGTACCAGAGAAGAAAAAAGAAATTCTCGACGAAGCCGATCAAAAGGTCGCAACCGTCATGACGCAGTTCCGTCGCGGTTTGATTACCGAAGACGAGCGTTACGACCGCGTGATCTCGATCTGGTCCAAGGCCAAGGATGAAGTAACCGACGTCCTGATGAAGTCCATGGATAAGTTCAATGCGATCTTTATGATGGCGAACTCCGGAGCCCGCGGTAACGTATCCCAGATCACACAGCTGGCTGGTATGCGCGGTCTGATGGCCAACCCGTCCGGACGAATCATCGAGTTGCCGATCAAATCCAACTTCCGTGAAGGTCTGACCGTATTGGAGTACTTTATCTCCACGCACGGTGCGCGGAAAGGTCTCGCCGATACGGCGCTGCGTACAGCGGACTCGGGTTATCTGACCCGCCGTCTGGTAGACGTAGCCCAAGACGTGATCGTCCGCGAAAAAGACTGCGGTACCGATAAAGGAATCCGCGTTACAGCGATCAAGGATGGCAAGGAAGAGATCGAAAAACTTTCCGACCGACTTGTGGGTCGCACCTGCTTCGAGACGCTGCGCCATCCCGAGACGAAAGAAATCATCGTCCGCCGCAACGAAGAAATCTCCGAAGAGGTTGCCGACTATATCGAGAAAGTCGGGATTACCGAAGTCTATATCCGCAACGTACTTGCTTGCCGCACCAGTCACGGTGTCTGCAAACTGTGCTACGGCCGCAACCTGGCGACAGGAGCAGAAGTGGAAGTGGGCGAAGCGGTTGGTATTATCGCGGCTCAATCCATCGGGGAGCCTGGTACGCAGTTGACGATGCGTACGTTCCATACCGGTGGGGTTGCCGGAGACGATATTACCCAAGGTTTGCCGCGTATTCAGGAGTTGTTTGAAGCGCGCAATCCGAAAGGGCAGGCGGTTATTTCCGAGATCGACGGGGAAGTCGTCGATATTCGCGAGGTAAAAGACCGCCGCGAGATCGAAGTACAAGGCGAAGCGGAAAACAAAGTGTACTCCGCTCCGTACGGCGCACGCATCAAGGTATCGGTTGGTACCAAGCTGAATGCCGGGGATGAGCTCACTGAGGGTTCCGTAGACCCGAAAGAAATGTTGAAAGTTCGCGGCATGCGCGGTGTATCCAACTACATTTTGCAAGAGGTTCAAAAAGTGTACCGCATGCAGGGTGTAGAAATTAACGACAAGCACGTCGAAGTTATGATTCGTCAAATGCTTCGCAAGCTGCGCGTCATTGACAGTGGAGATACCGATCTGTTGCCAGGCTCGTATGTCGAGGTACCGGAATTCGAGCAAGCGAACGCCAAAGTATTGCTGGAAGGCAAAAACCCGGCAGTTGGACGTCCAGTTCTTTTGGGGATCACCAAAGCATCCCTCGAGACAGACTCCTTCTTGTCTGCGGCATCCTTCCAGGAAACGACTCGCGTACTCACCGATGCCGCTATCAAAGGCAAGGTAGACCGTCTCTTGGGTCTGAAAGAGAACGTGATTATCGGAAAACTGGTTCCAGCAGGTACAGGAATGTCCCGTTATCGCAATATCAATGTGGCCAGTGTGGCCGATTACGAAGCAGAAGCTGCGGAAAAAGAGCAGCAGGAAGCCGTTTCTGTCGAGTAAATAAGGTGAAACGCCCGTCGCTTGGCGGGCGTTTTCTCCACTTAAAAAATATGAGAAACGGGCATTGACATCTAATAGCCTACCTGCTATTATGTTCTAGTGTGCCTGACATCTGTACTTTGGAGGATATGATCATCATGTCTTATGAAAAAGTAGAGCGGGCCAAGGAGTTAACCATCGGAATCAAGCAAACGATGAAAGCCGTGGAAAACGGACAAGTAGAAACGGTCTATATCGCAGATGATGCCGATCGGCGTTTGACCCAAAAGGTCGAGCTCCTTTGCAAAGAGAAGGGTGTGCCAGTCATCCATGTGGATTCCATGCGCCGATTAGGCAAGGTGTGCGGAATCGAAGTGGGAGCGGCAACGGCCGCGATTAAAAAAAGTGGTTAACGATGTTTTTGTTTGGTGTTTCGCGCTGCGTCATGCTGGACAAGAACTTTCTATTTGACCTCAAAATGACTCACCTGGATCTGTGGTCTTGAGATTGGGTATTAAGAAGGGAGGTAACATCATGCCTACAATTAACCAATTGGTGCGTAAAGGTCGCGAGGATAAGGTTGTGAAGTCGAAGTCCCCAGCTCTGCAAAAAGGGTACAACAGCTTCAAGAAAAGCCAAACCAACCAAAGCTCTCCTCAAAAACGTGGTGTTTGCACTCGTGTAGGTACCATGACTCCGAAAAAACCGAACTCCGCGTTGCGTAAATATGCTCGTGTGCGTTTGACAAACGGAATCGAGGTAACAGCTTACATCGGTGGTATCGGCCACAACCTGCAAGAGCATAGCGTCGTGCTTGTGCGCGGCGGTCGTGTAAAAGACTTGCCAGGGGTACGCTACCATATCGTTCGTGGTGCTCTTGACACTGCTGGTGTGAACAACCGTAAACAAGGTCGTTCCAAATACGGTACTAAGCGTCCGAAGCCAGGTCAAGCAGCAGCTAAAAAATAAGAAAAGCGCCTGTGAAGTGGCGTAATTTGATATCGATAAGAAGGAGGGAATACGATGCCTCGTAAAGGTCCTGTAGCCCGTCGTGACGTGCTGCCTGATCCTATTTACAACAGCAAGCTGGTTACTCGTCTGATTAACCGTTTGATGTTGGATGGTAAGCGCGGTGTAGCTCAAAACATCCTCTACAACGCATTTAACATCATCCAGGAGCGCACAGGTCGCAATCCGATGGAAGTGTTTGAAGAAGCACTGAAAAACGTAATGCCAGTACTGGAAGTAAAAGCTCGCCGTGTAGGTGGTGCTAACTACCAAGTACCGATCGAAGTGAAGCCTGAGCGCCGCACTACTCTCGGTCTTCGTTGGATGGTTAACTACTCCCGCAACCGCGGAGAGAAAACCATGGAACAACGTCTGGCTAATGAAATCATGGATGCAGCGAACAACACTGGTGCTGCCGTGAAAAAGCGTGAAGACACGCACAAAATGGCAGAAGCAAACAAAGCGTTCGCACACTATCGTTGGTAGGATCCAAAACGGGTGTCTGTTTTGGACACCCTTATCTTTTTACACTCGAGTATGGAAGGAGCACACCTAATGGCTCGCGAGTTCTCTTTAGCGAATACGCGTAATATCGGTATCATGGCTCACATTGATGCTGGTAAGACGACTACGACAGAGCGTATTCTGTTCTATACCGGTCGCGTTCATAAAATTGGTGAAACGCACGAAGGTGCCGCCACCATGGACTGGATGGAACAAGAACAAGAGCGCGGTATCACCATCACATCTGCTGCTACTACCGCTCAGTGGAAAGGTCATCGAATCAACATCATCGATACGCCTGGACACGTAGACTTCACTGTTGAAGTTGAGCGCTCCTTGCGCGTTCTTGACGGAGCTGTAACCGTTTTTGACGCAAAAGGCGGTGTAGAGCCTCAGACTGAAACCGTATGGCGTCAAGCTGACAAATACGGCGTTCCGCGCCTTTGCTACATCAACAAAATGGACATCATCGGGGCGAACTTCGACATGTGCTTGGAGCAAATCCGCACACGTCTGGGTGCTAACCCGGTAGCGATCCAATATCCAATCGGTGCAGAGGATCAGTTCAAGGGCATGGTAGACTTGATCGAGATGAAAGCGATCATTTACACTGATGACCTGGGCAAAACATCTGATGCTGTAGATATCCCTGATGACCTGAAAGACAAGTGCGAAGAGCTCCGTCTGAAATTGGTTGAAGCGGCTGCAGAGCAAGATGAAGAACTGATGATGAAGTACCTGGAAGGCGAAGAGCTGACTAACGATGAAATTCGTGCAGCACTGCGCAAAGGTACCATCGAGGTAAAACTCGTTCCAGTAATGTGCGGTTCTTCCTACCGCAACAAAGGCGTACAGCCTATGCTGGACAACGTAGTTGCTTACCTGCCTTCTCCAATCGACATTCCAGCAATCAAAGGTACATTGCCAGATTCCGAAGAAGAAGTGACTCGTCCAGCTGACGACAACGGTCCGTTCTCCGCTCTTGCGTTCAAGATCATGACCGACCCGTATGTTGGCCGTCTGACTTTCTTCCGCGTATACTCTGGTGTAATGAACTCCGGTTCTTACGTACTGAACTCTACTAAAGGCAAGCGTGAGCGTGTAGGCCGCATTCTGCAAATGCACGCAAACCACCGCGAAGAAATCCAAACGGTTTACTCCGGGGATATCGCTGCTGCAGTAGGTTTGAAAGATACGACAACTGGTGACACTCTGTGTGATGAAAAGGCCCCAGTAATCCTGGAGTCCATGGTATTCCCAGAACCAGTTATCTCCGTTGCGATCGAACCAAAATCCAAAGCAGACCAAGACAAGATGGGTATCGCCCTGTCCAAGCTGGCTGAAGAGGATCCTACGTTCAGAACCCGCACGGATGAAGAAACCGGTCAAACCATCATTTCCGGTATGGGTGAGCTTCACCTGGAGATCATCGTTGACCGTATGAAACGTGAATTCAAAGTGGAAGCGAACGTAGGTGCTCCACAAGTTGCTTACCGTGAAACATTCCGTAATGCAGCGAAAGTGGAAGGTAAATTCGTTCGTCAGTCCGGTGGTCGTGGTCAATACGGTCACGTTTGGGTGGAATTTGCTCCGCTCGAACCAGGTCAAGGCTTCCAGTTTGAAAACAAGATCGTCGGTGGTGTGGTACCGAGAGAGTACATCCCTGCTGTTCAAGCAGGTATCGAAGAAGCGATGAAAAATGGTGTTATCGCCGGCTTCCCGCTGGTTGACATCAAAGCTACCATCGTAGACGGTAGCTACCATGACGTCGACTCCTCCGAGATGGCATTTAAAGTAGCAGGTTCTCTCGCTCTGAAAGAAGCTGCGAAAAAATGTGGCGCTGTACTCCTGGAGCCAATCATGAAAGTAGAAGTAGTTATGCCTGAAGAGTACATGGGTGACGTAATGGGTGACCTGAACTCCCGCCGTGGCCGCATCGAAGGTATGGAAGCTCGTGCAAACGCACAAGCCATCCGTGCAATGGTGCCGCTCTCCGAGATGTTCGGCTACTCCACAGTTCTTCGCTCCCGTACACAAGGCCGCGGAACCTACTCCATGGAGATCGATCACTACGAAGAGGTGCCAAAATTCATCTCCGAAGAGATCATCAAGAAATCCAAAGGCGAATAATTTCCGCGTACGACTTTATTTGGAAACGAGAAAGGTTTACAATATGTGTGGGCAACCAAGGTAAGGTAAACCTTTCTTCACACTATAAAACCCTTATCATTTAAGGAGGCTTTAGCTCTCATGGCAAAAGAAAAATTTGAGCGTTCTAAACCGCACGTTAACATTGGTACCATCGGTCACGTTGACCACGGTAAAACTACCCTGACTGCTGCCATCACTACTGTATTGGCACAACAAGGTAAAGCAAAAGCTATGAACTACGCTGCAATTGACGCTGCTCCAGAAGAAAAAGAGCGCGGTATCACAATCAACACTTCCCACGTTGAGTATGAAACTGAAAACCGTCACTATGCACACGTTGACTGCCCTGGTCACGCGGACTATGTGAAAAACATGATTACCGGTGCTGCTCAAATGGACGGCGCGATCCTGGTTGTTTCCGCAGCTGATGGTCCAATGCCACAAACTCGTGAGCACATCCTGCTCTCCAAACAAGTAGGCGTACCTTACATCGTAGTATTCATGAACAAATGCGACATGGTAGACGATGAAGAGTTGCTCGAACTGGTTGAAATGGAAATCCGTGACCTGCTGTCTCAATATGAGTTCCCAGGTGACGACACTCCAGTAATCAAAGGTTCTGCTAAAGAAGCTTTGGATAACCCAACTGGCGAGTGGGCGAAAAAAGTTGTTGAGCTGATGGAAGCTGTAGACTCCTACATCCCAACTCCTGAGCGCGCAACTGACAAGCCTTTCTTGATGCCTGTAGAGGACGTATTCACCATTACTGGTCGTGGTACAGTTGCTACCGGTCGCGTAGAGCGCGGTATCGTTAAAGTTGGTGACCCAGTAGAAATCATCGGTCTGGCTGAGGAAACAAAAGCTTCCACAGTTACTGGTGTTGAGATGTTCCGCAAATTGCTGGATCAAGCTGAAGCTGGTGACAACATCGGTGCTCTGCTGCGCGGTGTAGACCGTAAAGACATCGAGCGTGGACAATGCTTGGCGAAACCAGGTTCCGTTAAGCCTTACACCAAGTTCAAAGCAGAAGTTTACGTTCTGTCCAAAGAAGAGGGCGGACGTCACACTCCTTTCTTTGCTAACTACCGTCCACAATTCTACTTCCGTACAACTGACGTTACAGGTATCATCCAACTGCCAGAAGGCGTTGAGATGGTAATGCCTGGCGACAACACTGAGTTCACCGTTGAACTGATCGCTCCAGTAGCGATGGAACAAGGTACTCGCTTCGCGATCCGCGAAGGTGGCCGTACAGTAGGCGCTGGCGTAGTTGCTTCCATCGAAGCTTAATTATTGCCATAGTCAAAGACCTGACAACCATTCTGGTTGTCAGGTCTTTTTGCCCTTTTTTTAATCGATTTTTCCAATAACGGTAATCTAAATCCTTCTACAGCAGATGACAAGGAGGATGTGCTACAATACCAGCATGATTTGGAACGTACGGATGGGAGACAAGGCAATGAAAAACAGAGAAGGGCTGCTATTCCTCATGTTGGCGGGGGTAGTCTCCATATGGGGACTAAACGTCGTGATGGTGAAATACCTGACCACATTTCCTCCGTTATTTGTTTCGTCGCTACGCATGGCATTGGCTGCTGTATGTTTCATCCCAATCATCTGGGCGTACCGAAAGCGTCTGCGAATGGCCAAAATGGATTGGCTGCTCCTGGCGGGGATTGGGGCGACCTCGATCGCTTTGCATCAGATCACAATGGCTATTGGAGTTCAGTACACAACCGCGGGCAATGGCTCACTCATTTTGGGATTGAATCCGTTGGCTACCGGACTGTTGGCGATGCTTTTTTTAGGTGAACCAATGTCTTGGCGAAAAGCGCTCGGAATTGGAATTGGTTTTTCGGGTGTCCTGGTAGTGGTTCTTTCTCAACAGGGTGGCTTAGAGGTCAGCGGATGGGGAGATGCCATTATGTTTTTCTCCATGCTGATGTACGTAACCGGGGGACTGCTCATACGCAAGCTGGTGATGCGGGGAGTACCTGTGCTTTTGATCACGGCTTTGGCACAAGTGTTCGGCATGATCTTCCTTGGGACAGTTGCCTTGATCGACAAGCCCGTTACGTATTATATGAACCTCGAAATCAGTCATTTTCAGTGGCTGGTCATTCTGGCATCCGCCGTTTTTTCTTCAGCGTTGGGCACAGTGGGCTGGAATTACGGCATCCGTCAGCTGGGAGCGAGTCGTACATCTGTCTTTCTGAATGGAATGCCCTTGGCAAGTCTTGTGTTTGCGGCGTTATTTTTAGGTGAAAGGCTGCAATTGATTCATGTACTCGCCTTATGCATGATTGTGACGGGAGTCTATCTGGGGTCCAAAAAGCTCCCCCAGCCAGCGGCGAAATCAGCAGTCGAGGCGACAACAAAAGCGTAGGGAAATGACTCCCTACGCTTCTTTTGTACTATTATTCCGCTTGCTCCCATTGGTTGACCATATGGTAGGCCGTCAAGCGAAGACGCTCGAAAATCTGCTGGCGAGGCTCTTCCGGGAAGCCTGTGCGATCCATAGCCTCGCTCATGCATGCGAGCCAAGCTTCGGCTTGTGTCGGCCCGATCGGAAACCGCATATGGCGAGCCCGCAGCATCGGATGCCCGTGTTTCTCGGTGTACAGGGCAGGGCCTCCCAAGAATTGAGTGAGGAACTGGTATTGTCTCTCTTTTACATCAGACAAGTCGTCGGGAAACAAGGGGGAAAGATCCGGATGTTGGATGACTAAGTCGTAAAATGTATCTACAAGGCGGGCCAGAGTATCCGCTCCGCCGATCATTTCATAATAAGTATTGCCTTCAAGCATGGTGAAAAGGCCTCCTTCGCGCTCGTATCTTCTCCTAAGTATAGCGGGTTCCTTCTATTATAGAAAGGGAAGAGCAGGAGTTGGCAGGGAATCCCGCTTGCCTTTCTGCAGCAGAATCGGTAAGATAGGCAAGGTGAGTCTCGTTACGAGATTTGCTTGTACAAGAATTCTGCGGAAACACAGAAATAACTTGCGTTGCCCAAAGGATTTTAGTACAATATGTAATGTTGGTCATGGACTTGCGATGATGTGGGAGGTTGCTGACACACCCGGCCCCTTTGCCATGACCGGGGTGCAGGATATTTCCACGGAGAAATGTCTGTTTAGAAAATGGGCGAAAAAGGAGGGACTCAAATGGCAAAGCAAAAGATTCGTATTCGTTTGAAGGCGTATGATCACAAAATCCTCGATCAGTCTGCAGAGAAAATTGTAGACACTGCAAAACGTTCCGGTGCAAATGTTTCCGGTCCAATTCCGCTTCCTACGGAAAAAGCAGTTTACACAATCCTGCGTGCGGTGCACAAGTACAAAGATTCTCGCGAGCAATTCGAGATGCGTACACACAAACGTTTGATCGACATCTTGAACCCTACACCACAAACAGTAGATGCTTTGATGCGTCTGGATCTGCCATCCGGTGTAGATATCGAGATCAAACTGTAAAGTCCCAAACGCGATACACGCGCAGCCGTTGTCTTGATGAGCGTGTTACAACAAGCAACAAACCCTTGAAATGGCACCCCTGCGCATCGGTAGGGACTTGATACAACAATACTGTTTTTGTGAAATATGTACAGGAGGTGGCACAAATGACCAAAGGAATCTTAGGTAAAAAACTTGGAATGACTCAAGTTTTCGGCCCAAACGGAACAGCGATTCCAGTAACAGTCATCGAAGCTGGTTCTAACGTGGTTCTCCAAAAGAAAGATCTGGAGAACGATGGTTACGAAGCAATTCAAATCGGTTTTGAAGACAAAAAAGAGCATCGCGCTAACAAACCGGAAAAAGGCCATGCAGCGAAAGCTAACACTGCACCTAAGCGCTTCGTTCGTGAAATTCGCGGTGTAAACCTCGGTGATTTCGAGGTAGGTCAAGAGTTGAAAGCTGATATTTTTGCTGAGGGAGACATTGTAGACGTTGCCGGTGTATCCAAAGGAAAAGGTTTCCAAGGTGCAATCAAACGTCACAACCAATCCCGCGGTCCTATGGCTCACGGTTCGCGCTACCATCGCGGCCCTGGTTCTATGGGTGCTGTAGCTCCTAACCGCGTATTTAAAGGTCAAACCCTGCCAGGACAAATGGGCGGCGACAACGTAACCGTTCAAAACCTGGAAGTAGTGAAAGTCATCGCAGAACGCAACCTGATTCTCGTAAAAGGTTCTGTACCTGGACCGAAAAACAGCTGCGTACTGGTATCGACGGCAGTCAAGAAGAACTAGTAAGGAAAGGAGGAACTGACATGCCGAAAGTAGCTCTCTATAACCAAACCGGTTCCCAAGTTGGCGAAATCGAATTGGCAGAAAGCGTATTTGGGATCGAACCTAATAACGCCGTTCTGTTCGATGCGATCGTGATGCAACAAGCGTCCCAACGCCAAGGTACACACGATGTAAAGAACCGTTCTGAAGTACGTGGTGGTGGCCGCAAGCCATGGCGCCAAAAAGGTACAGGTCGTGCACGCCAAGGTTCCATTCGCTCTCCGCAATGGAAAGGTGGCGGTGTTGTATTCGGACCAACTCCGCGCAAATACGGTTACAAACTGAATCGTAAAGTTCGCCGTTTGGCTCTGAAATCCGCACTCTCGACAAAAGTACAAAACAACGAACTGCTGGTTCTGGATGCTTTGAACTTCAACGCTCCAAAAACCAAAGAAATGACAGCTGTTCTGAACAGCTTGAAAGTAGATCGCAAAGTTCTGATCGTTACTTCCGAGTATGATCAAAACATCGCGCTCTCTTCCCGCAACATCCCAGGTGCTAAGTTCGTAGATGCTGCAGGCATTAACGTTCTGGATCTGGTAGCGCATGACAAAGTAATCGTGACGAAAGACGCGGTTGCGAAAGTAGAGGAGGTGCTCGCCTAATGAAGAGCCTTTACGATGTCCTCAAGCGCCCTATCATTACGGAGCGCACCACTGACATGATGGCTGAGAAGAAATACGTATTCGAAGTTCCTCTCAAAGCCAACAAGACAGAAATCAAGCAAGCTGTTGAAAAAGTTTTCGGCGTAAAAGTAGAAGCAGTAAACACTTCCCGTGTTCCTGCAAAACCAAAACGCTATGGAAAATACTCCGGTTATACTTCTGAGTGGAAGAAAGCGATCGTTAAGCTGACTGATGACAGCAAAGACCTGACCTTCTACGAGGGCGTATAATCCCGACGATTCCCGAAAAGGAGGGTATTAACATGGGTATTAAAAAGTTTAAACCGACTTCTCCTTCTCGTCGCCAAATGACTGTTTCTACATTTGAGGAGATCACAACTTCGACTCCTGAGAAATCCTTGTTGGCGCCTCTGAGCAAAAAAGCTGGTCGCAACAACCAAGGTAGAATTACAGTACGTCATCATGGTGGCGGGCATAAACGCAAATACCGCATCATTGACTTCAAACGCAACAAGGACGGCATCGTAGGTCGCGTAGCTACGATCGAATACGATCCAAACCGTTCTGCTAACATTGCTTTGATCAATTACCTCGACGGTGAAAAGCGTTATATCATCGCTCCACACGGTTTGAAAGTGGGCGACGAGATCGTTTCCGGTGCAGATGCCGACATCAAAACTGGTAACGCTCTGCCTTTGGAGAAAATTCCAGTAGGTACTACAATCCACAACATCGAGTTGAAACCAGGCAAAGGCGGCCAATTGGTACGCGCTGCTGGTACTTCCGCTCAATTGCTGGGTCGTGACGGAGAGTTCGTCATCGTACGTCTTTCTTCTGGTGAAACACGCCGCATCCACAATGTATGCCGCGCAACCATCGGTCAAGTAGGTAACATCGACCATGAGCTGCTCAATATCGGTAAAGCTGGACGTTCCCGCTGGCTGGGTGTTCGCCCAACTGTTCGCGGTAGCGTAATGAACCCGAACGATCACCCACACGGTGGTGGTGAAGGCCGCGCTCCAATCGGACGTAAAGCTCCAGTTACTCCTTGGGGTAAACCAACATTGGGTCTCAAAACTCGCAAGAAGAAAAACAAATCGAATCAGTACATCATCCGCCGCCGCAAGAAGTAAGGTAGGCTGATACAATAACCGAACGCCTTTGGCGAAGGGAGGTTCACTAATGGGACGAAGCTTGAAAAAGGGTCCTTTCGTGGATGACCATTTGATGAAAAAAGTTGTCGAGCAAAATGAAAAGAACGAGAAACGCGTGATCAAAACCTGGTCTCGTCGATCCACCATCTTCCCTGATTTCGTAGGACACACGTTTGCTGTTTACGACGGCCGCAAACACGTACCTGTTTATGTAACGGAAGACATGGTTGGCCATAAATTGGGTGAATTCGCACCAACTCGTACCTTCAAAGGTCACGTCGACAACGACAAGAAGTCCAAGAAGCGCTAATTTTCTCTTGACAGAGAGGAGGTACAAAGATGGAAGCAAAAGCAGTTGCTCGCAATATTCGCATCGCGTCTCGTAAAGTCCGCCTGGTGGTTGACTTGATCAGAGGCAAGCAAGTAGGTGAAGCGTTGGCGATCCTGAAGCACACGCCAAAGGCTGCATCTCCTGTTGTAGAAAAGCTCTTGAAGTCGGCTATTGCAAACGCTGAGCACAACTACGAGCTGGATCCAAACAGCCTGGTAGTGAGCAAAATCTTCGTAGACCAAGGTCCTACGTTGAAGCGTTTCCGTCCGCGCGCTATGGGTCGCGCTAGCCGCATCCATAAACGCACAAGCCACATCACAGTGGTACTAAACGAGAAATAAGGAGGGATTACGTGTGGGTCAAAAGGTAAGCCCGGTAGGTCTTCGGATCGGTGTCATTCGCGACTGGGAGTCCAAATGGTACGCTGACAAGGACTTCGCAACCCTGTTGCACGAAGACTTGAAAATCCGCAAGTTTGTAAAAGGGCGTCTGAAAGATGCTGCTGTATCCACGATCGAAATCGAACGCGCTGCAAATCGCGTGAACGTAACGATTCACACCGCTAAGCCTGGAATGGTAATTGGTAAAGGTGGGGCAGAGGTCGAAGTTCTGCGCAAATCCTTGACTGATCTGACCGGCAAACGCGTTCATATCAATATCAACGAAGTAAAACGTCCTGACCTGGATGCTACTCTGGTAGCTGAAAATATCGCACGCCAATTGGAAAACCGCATTTCTTTCCGTCGTGCGCAAAAGCAATCGATCACTCGTACGCTGCGCGCTGGTGCGAAAGGTATCAAAACCTTGGTAAGCGGTCGTCTGGGCGGAGCTGACATCGCTCGTTCTGAAGGCTACAGTGAAGGTACTGTTCCGCTTCACACATTGCGCGCTGACATCGACTACGGTACTGCAGAAGCACATACCACTTATGGTCGCATCGGTGTAAAAGTGTGGATCTACCGTGGAGAAGTCCTTCCAGCGAGAAAGAACGTCGCTACTGAGGAAGGAGGCAAGTAATCATGTTGACGCCAAGACGCGTGAAACACCGTAAACAACACCGTGGAAAAATGGCCGGTAACGCAAAAGGTGGTACCACAATTGCGTTCGGTGAATACGGATTGCAAGCAGTAGAACCATCCTGGGTAACCAACCGTCAAATCGAGGCTGCCCGTATCGCGATGACACGTTATATCAAGCGTGGCGGTAAAGTATGGATCAAAATCTTCCCAGATAAACCAGTAACACAAAAACCGCTCGAAGTACGGATGGGTTCCGGTAAAGGTTCTCCTGAGAAATGGGTAGCGGTAGTGAAACCAGGCAAGATCATGTTTGAACTTGCTGGCGTACCTGAAGAAGTCGCTCGCGAAGCTATGCGCCTGGCTATGCACAAACTGCCAATCAAGTGCAAATTCGTGAAGCGTGAAGAAGTGGGTGGTGACGCACATGAAGGCTAATGAGTTCCGTAATTTGACCACTGCCGAGATCGAACAAAACGTCGCTTCTTTGAAAGAAGAGTTGTTCAACCTTCGTTTCCAGTTGGCTACGGGTCAACTCGAAACCACGTCTCGCATCAAACAAGTGCGCAAGGATATTGCACGTGCGAAAACCATCCTGCGCCAGAGAGAATTGGGAATCGGCTAATTTGAGGAAGGAGGTTTGAACGATGACCGCAGATCGCAATATGCGTCGTTCCGTTGTAGGTCGCGTCGTTTCCGACAAAATGGATAAAACCATCGTGGTTCTTGTTGAAACTTACAAGAAGCATACTTTGTACGGCAAGCGTGTGAAATACTCCAAAAAGTTCAAGGCTCACGACGAAAACAACACGGCAAAAGTGGGCGACATCGTGGAATTGATGGAAACCCGTCCATTGTCCAAAGACAAGCGTTTCCGCTTGGTACGTATCGTCGAAGAGGCAGTAATCGTATAAGTTAGATTTTCGGATATCAATTCCGAAAGGAGGAACAGTAAATGATCCAAACTCAGACGAGATTGGCTGTTGCTGACAACTCCGGTGCAAAGGAACTCATGTGCATCAAGGTACTGGGTGGTTCCGGTCGCAAAACGGCGAACATCGGTGATGTTATTGTATGCTCCGTTAAATCCGCTACACCCGGCGGCGTTGTCAAGAAAGGTCAAGTAGTTAAAGCGGTTGTAGTACGTACAGTGAGTGGCGTTCGCCGTCCAGACGGTTCTTACATCCGTTTTGATGAAAATGCAGCAGTTGTCATCAAAGAAGATCAATCCCCTCGTGGTACCCGTATCTTTGGACCTGTGGCTCGTGAGCTCCGCGACAAGGATTTCATGAAGATCATCTCTCTTGCTCCAGAGGTTATCTAATTGAACGTTTATAACCAGGTAGTTTGTTCGATAGGAGGTGCACCAAGCGATGCACGTTAAAAAAGGCGACACTGTTATCGTAAATGCGGGCAAGGACAAAGGGAAAAAAGGTCGCGTTCTCGCTGCCTTTCCTAAGAAAGATCGCGTTCTGGTTGAAGGTATCAACCTCGTGAAAAAACACAGCCGTCCGTCTCAAGCAAATCCGCAAGGCGGCATTGTTACTCAAGAAGCACCGATTCACGTTTCCAACGTATCTTTGATCGATCCGAAGTCCGGCACAGCAACTCGCATCGGTTACAAAGTATTGGATAACGGCAAGAAAGTTCGGTATGCGAAAAAATCTGGCGAAGTAATCGACAAGTAGTCAGGTCGGAAAGGAGGACGTTCTAGATGGCAGTAAGATTGAAAGAAAAGTATGCGAAGGAAATCGTACCTGCTCTGATGAGCAAGTTTAACTACACTTCCATCATGCAAGTACCAAAAGTAGAGAAAATCATCATCAACATGGGTGTTGGCGAAGCTGTTGCTAACGCTAAAGCCTTGGATACTGCAGTGGAAGACCTGTCCATTATCTCTGGTCAAAAACCTGTAGTAACTCGCGCAAAGAAATCCATCGCTGGTTTCAAATTGCGTGAAGGTATGCCGATCGGTGCAAAGGTAACCCTGCGCGGCGAGCGTATGTACCACTTCCTCGACAAGTTGATGAACGTTTCTCTGCCGCGTGTTCGTGACTTCCGCGGAATTTCTTCCAAGGCGTTCGATGGTCGCGGTAACTACACACTTGGTCTGAAGGAACAACTGATCTTCCCTGAGATCGAGTACGATAAAATTGATAAAGTACGCGGTATGGACATCGTAATTGTCACTTCCGCAAAAACGGATGAGGAAGCTCGTGAGCTTTTGACTCAAATGGGTATGCCATTCCGTAAATAAACCCACTCGTAAGGAGGGAAGAATGTGGCAAAGAAATCAATGATCATCAAGCAACAGCGTCAGCCGAAGTTTGCTGTTCGCGCGTACACTCGTTGCGAGCGTTGCGGACGTCCTCACTCCGTATTGCGCAAATTCAAACTCTGCCGTATTTGCTTCCGTGAACTTGCTTATAAAGGTCAAATTCCAGGCGTGAAAAAAGCAAGCTGGTAATTTGAAACGGGAAGGAGGTTTTCTCTCATGGTAATGACTGATCCAATTGCAGATATGTTGACACGCATTCGTAACGCCAACATGGTTCGCCACGAGAAAGTGGAGATCCCGGCGTCTCAAATCAAGAAGGAAATCGCGCGCATTCTGAAAGAAGAAGGCTTCATCCGCGATGCTGAGTTTGTCGAAGACAACAAGCAAGGGATTATCCGCGTTTTCCTGAAGTACGGTCAAAACAACGAGCGCGTCATCACAGGTCTGAAACGCATCTCCAAGCCTGGCCTTCGTGTATATGCAAAGAACACAGAAGTGCCTAAGGTTCTGGGCGGACTTGGTTGCGCGATCATCTCTACTTCCACTGGCGTTATGACTGACAAGCAAGCTCGTCAAGCACACGTTGGCGGAGAAGTACTCGCATACGTTTGGTAATTCATAGATTGTAAAAGCACAGGAGGTGCACCACATGTCTCGTGTCGGTAGAAAACCGATCGTGGTACCTGCAGGCGTTACCCTCACTCTGAACGGAACTGAGCTGACGGTAAAGGGCCCTAAGGGTCAACTCGTTCGTAGCTTTCACCCAGATATCAAAATCAACATTGCTGAAAACGAAGTAATCGTTGAGCGTCCTAGCGACAACAAACTTCACCGCTCCCTGCACGGTACAACTCGTGCGCTGGTTGCCAACATGGTAACAGGCGTTTCGGAAGGCTTCACTCGTACCTTGGAATTGGTTGGTGTAGGTTACCGTGCTGCGAAAAGCGGCAATGGCATCACACTTTCTCTCGGATTCTCCCATCCAGTAGAAGTGACACCTGAAGCAGGTATTGAGATCGATGTTCCTAACCAAACCACACTGGTGGTTAAAGGGATCAATAAAGAGCGCGTTGGACAAATCGCCGCTGAAATCCGCGCACTTCGCAAACCTGAGCCATACAAAGGCAAAGGGATCAAGTACAGCGATGAAGTGGTTCGTCGTAAAGAAGGTAAAAAAGGTAAGTAAGCCGCGTAGTTTCATGAGAAAGGAGGCCGCTTAATGTTTACGAAAGCTGATAAAAACAAAGCACGGAAAAAACGTCACCTGCGTATTCGCAAACGGGTAATTGGTTCTGCTATCCGCCCTCGTCTGAACGTATTCCGTTCTTCGAAACACATCTATGCTCAACTGATTGACGATGCAACTGGCGTAACTTTGGCATCTGCATCTTCTTTGGATAAAGAGCTTGGCCTGAAAAACGGGGCTAATGTGGAAGCTGCTACGGCTGTTGGCACACTGATCGCTAAGCGTGCACAAGAAAAAGGTGCGACTGAAGTGATTTTTGACCGTGGTGGTTACATCTATCATGGACGTATTAAAGCACTGGCAGAAGCAGCTCGTGAAGCTGGTCTGCAATTCTAACAACAAGGAGGGTAAGGAATGCGTATCGACCCTAGCAAATTAGAGCTCGAAGAAAAAGTAGTCGCCGTTAACCGCGTAGCTAAGACGGTTAAAGGTGGACGTCGCATGAGCTTCAGCGCCCTGGTTGTTGTGGGTGACCGTAACGGACACGTTGGTGCCGGTATGGGGAAAGCTCAAGAAGTACCAGACGCGATTCGCAAAGCGATTGACGACGCGAAGAAAAAATTGATCCGCGTACCGATGAGAGGAACAACTCTTCCTCACGAAGTTCTCTGCCGTTTCGGTTCCGGTAAGGTACTCCTGAAACCTGCGGCACCAGGTACTGGTGTTATCGCGGGCGGCCCTGTTCGTGCGGTTCTCGAACTGGCTGGTGTAGGTGATATCCTGAGTAAGTCTCTTGGTTCCAACAATCCTATCAACATGGTCAACGCTACGCTGGAAGGCCTCGGCCGTCTGAAAACAGCGGAAGATGTCGCGAAACTGCGCGGTAAGACTGTTGACGAGTTGTTGGGTTAATAAGGAGGGAATGAACATGGCAAAATTGCAAATCACCCTCAAACGCAGCCTGATCGGTCGCACTGTCGATCAAAAAGATACGGTTAAAGCACTGGGTCTTCGCAAAATCAATTCGTCCGTGGTGAAAGAAGATAACGCTGCGATCCGCGGTATGGTTTTCAAAGTGAAGCACTTGGTTGAAGTGAAAGAAGTAGAAGCGTAAAAAGCATTTCAATCAGTTAGGAGGTGCAACGTATGAAATTGCACGAACTGCAACCTGCAGAAGGATCTCGTCACACTCGCAAACGCGTCGGTCGCGGTATCGGTAGCGGTACTGGTAAAACTGCTGGTAAAGGTCACAAAGGTCAAAATTCTCGTTCCGGTGGCGGCGTTCGCCTCGGCTTTGAGGGTGGACAAAACCCTTTGTTCCGTCGTCTGCCTAAGCGCGGTTTCAACAACATCAATCGTAAAGAGTTCTCGATTGTAAGCTTGGATGCGCTGAACCGTTTTGAGGAAGGCACTGTAGTAACACCAGAACTGTTGCTGGCAACAGGTGTTATCAGCGCACTCCGCGATGGTGTGAAGGTTCTTGCTAACGGCGAACTGACTGTGAAGCTGACCGTAAAAGCTCACAAGTTCTCTGGCGCAGCTGCTGAGAAGATCGCTCAAGTCGGTGGAACAACCGAGGTGATCTAATGTTAGCGTCCTTGACTAACATTTTTAAAATTGGCGACCTGCGTCGTAAGATCCTGTTTACACTTATGATGCTGGTAGTCTTTCGGATCGGGACCTTTATCCCTGTTCCTAATGTAAACGTCGAGTTGTTTCAGCAAAACACCAACCAACTGTTGGGATTGTTGAACACCTTCTCTGGTGGGGCTTTGCAAAACTTCTCGATTTTTGCAATGGGGATTATGCCTTACATCACAGCATCCATTATCATGCAGCTTCTTTCTATGGACGTAGTGCCCAAGCTTACGCAATGGGCGCGCGAAGGAGAAGTGGGCCGTCGCAAAATCGCTACGGTGACACGCTACTCCACCATTATTTTGGGGCTGATTCAATCCGTCGGGATGACAATCGGCTTCAACAATATGGCTCCTGGATTGCTTAATGATACATCGGTTGGCAGCTATGCACTCATTGCATTGACCTTGACTGCTGGTACGGCATTCATGATGTGGATGGGAGAACAGATTACCGAGAAAGGGATTGGGAACGGGATTTCAATCCTGATCGTGGCTGGTATCGTGGCTCATATTCCAACCGGAATGGGTACGATCTATGCAACACAATTCGCAGATCCGTCTCAAAATCTTTTCTTCAGTATCGTAAAGGTCGTAATCATCGTCTTGGTGATTCTCGCCCTTATTGTCGGGGTTATCTTCATGCAGCAAGGTGTTCGTAAGATTCCTGTGCAATATGCCAAGCGTGTTGTTGGTCGGAAAATGTACGGTGGTCAATCCACGCATATTCCATTGAAAATCAACTCTGCTGGTGTTATTCCAGTCATCTTCGCTGTTTCGCTCGTGATGTTCCCATCGACAATCGCTCAGTTCTGGGTAGATGCCTCCGGTACTGGCTTTGCCAACTGGATCTACCATAACTTCCAAGTGAATGAACCAATCGGAATGGCGTTGTACGCTATCCTGATCATCGGTTTCACGTATTTTTACACCTTTGTACAGATCAACCCTGTGCAAATGGCGGAAAATATGAGGAAGAATGGCGGTTACATCCCTGGTATTCGTCCTGGTAAAAACACCGAGGTGTACATTACACGTACGTTGAACCGTCTGACTCTGGCTGGCGCATTGTTCCTGATGGCGATCGCCATCTTGCCGTTTTTCTTTAGCAAGTTGGCCAATTTGCCGACGTCGATCTATATTGGCGGAACTTCTCTCTTGATCGTAATCGGGGTTTCTCTCGATACGATGAAGCAGATTGAAAGCCAAATGATCAAGCGCCACTATCAAGGGTTCATCAAGTAATGTCTTGGTTTTTTTCGGAAAAGCCTCTGTAAGCTTTTCTTTATGGGACGGAGGGAATGGACGTGAATATAATTCTGATGGGGCTGCCTGGTGCCGGTAAAGGGACACAGGCAGAACGTATCGTTAAAGAGTTTGACATCCCGCACATTTCGACTGGCGACATGTTCCGAGCTGCGGTCAAAAATGAGACGCCGCTCGGACTCGAGGCCAAGTCTTTTATGGATAAAGGGCTGCTGGTTCCCGATGAAGTCGTAATCGGGATCGTGCGGGAAAGAGTCTCGATGGACGACTGCAAAAAGGGCTTTCTATTGGATGGATTCCCGCGCACCGTTCCTCAGGCTGAAGCGCTGACCGCTACCCTTGGGGAGCTGGGACGCGAAATCGATCACGTGATCAACATCAATGTTCGTCGGGAATCCCTGATTGAACGTTTGACAGGTCGCTGGATCTGCCCTGTATGTGGTGCTAGCTACCACACACTGTTCAATCCTCCAAAAGAGGCAGGCGTGTGTGACAAGGATGGCGGCAAGCTGTACCAGCGTGATGACGACAAGCCGGAAGTGGTTGCACAACGACTCGACGTCAACATCGCTCAAACTCAGCCGCTTATCGACTACTACACCAAACAGGAACTCCTGAGAAATATCGATGGAGAACAAGATATCCAGGTCGTGTTTGCACAGATCAAGTCTTTGTTGCGAGGGTAATCGAATGATCATCCTAAAGTCGAAAGCAGAACTTGAGGTTATGCGCGAAGCTGGTCGGATCGTAGCACTCACCCATCAAGAACTGGCCAAGGCAATCAAGCCTGGTGTCACGACGAAGCAACTGGACGAAATAGCCGAGACCTTTATCAGAAGCATGGGAGCAATACCCTCGTTTAAAGGCTACGGTGGCTTTCCAGGAAGTATCTGTACTTCAGTCAATGAAGAACTCGTACACGGGATCCCAGGAAATCGGACGTTACAAGAGGGAGACATCATCAGCCTCGATATTGGTGCCCAATTTCAAGGCTTTCATGGAGACTCCGCTTGGACGTATCCGGTCGGCACGATTTCCTCAGAGAATCAGAGGTTGCTGCGAGTAACGGAGGAATCGTTGTTCAAGGGACTTGAGCAAGCGAAGCCAGGAGGCAGACTCTCCGATATCTCACATGCCATTCAGATTCATGCAGAAGCTGCCGGCTTCACACTCGTTCGCGAGTATGTGGGGCATGGGATTGGGCAAAACTTGCACGAGGATCCGCAGGTTCCCAACTACGGCCCTCCTAATCGGGGTCCACAGTTGAAACCAGGCATGGTGTTGGCAATTGAGCCAATGGTAAATGCCGGCGAACGTTATGTCCGCACATTGGAGGACAATTGGACGGTAGTAACAGTGGATCGGAAAACATGTGCTCATTTTGAACACACCATCGCGATTACGGAAGATGGCTATGAGATTTTTACACGAACGTAAACGAGGGTTTCGGTTTTCTCCGAGATTGTCGTCCAACGTGTCGACGATAAGTTCGTTGTGTGATCATTTCGCAAAACTCATGGTCCGACTGAAGCGCAGAAGAAAGGAGAGTTTACTATGGCAAAAGACGATGTTATTGAGGTGGAAGGAACAGTTATTGAACCTTTGCCCAACGCAATGTTTCGGGTAGAATTAGAGAATGGACACAAGATCCTTGCTCATGTCTCTGGCAAGATTCGCATGCACTTTATTCGTATCCTGCCTGGGGATAAGGTAACTGTTGAACTGTCGCCGTACGACTTAACCCGCGGACGTATTACGTACCGCTATAAATAATAAGTGAAACCCCTAGAAAAGGGAGGCAAGAACCATGAAAGTGAGACCTTCGGTTAAACCGATCTGCGAGAAATGCAAGGTTATCCGTCGTAAAGGCAACGTTATGGTTATTTGTGAAAATCCTAAGCATAAGCAAAAACAAGGGTAAACAAGGAGGTGCTTTTTACACATGGCACGTATTGCTGGCGTTGACTTGCCCCGCGAAAAACGCGTGGAAGTCGCTCTTACCTACATCTTTGGTATTGGCCGCCCCACGTCTCAAAAAATTCTGGCTGCCACTGGCGTAGATGTAAACACTCGCGTCCGTGATCTGACAGAAGACGAGGTAGCCAAACTGCGTGAGTACATCGATAAAACCGTGAAGGTGGAAGGCGATCTCCGTCGTGAGATCTCCCTGAACATCAAACGTTTGATGGAAATCGGTTGCTTCCGTGGTATCCGTCACCGTCGTGGACTCCCTGTTCGCGGCCAACGTTCCAAAACCAATGCTCGTACGCGCAAAGGTCCTCGTCGTACAGTAGCGAACAAGAAGAAGTAAAGGAGGGTAAACTGACATGGCGAAAAGAAAACAAGCAGCTACACGTACCCGTCGTCGCGACCGTAAAAATGTTGAAGTTGGCGTAGCGCATATCCGCTCTACTTTCAACAACACCATCGTTACGATCACTGACCCACATGGTAACGCAATCTCTTGGTCCAGCGCTGGTTCCCTCGGCTTCAAAGGCTCTCGCAAAAGCACTCCATTTGCAGCGCAAATGGCTGCTGAAGCGGCAGCACGCGTAGCGATGGAGCATGGCATGCGCTCTCTGGAAGTATCGGTAAAAGGCCCAGGTGCTGGTCGTGAAGCAGCGATCCGTTCCCTGCAAGCTGCCGGTCTCGAAGTGAATATGATCAAAGACGTGACACCGATTCCGCACAACGGTTGCCGTCCACCAAAACGTCGCCGCGTGTAACTGGTTTATATCGTTCAGAACATGTCCATACTAGAATGGTAAATTCTGATTTATTTGCTCGTCATGCACGCAAACGGTAAACCGCCGGGGAAATTCCTGAGTGGGCACGTATGCGGCCCACCCAAGAATTTCGACGTTTTGAAGGAGGGTTTGTTTAATGATAGAAATAGAAAAACCAAAAATCGAGGTTGTGGAAGTAAGCGACGACAACTCGTACGGAAAATTCGTAGTGGAACCTCTTGAGCGCGGTTATGGAACTACTCTTGGCAACTCTCTGAGACGGATTCTCCTCTCTTCGTTGCCAGGTGCGGCAGTTCGTACCGTGCAAATTGATGGTGTTCTGCACGAATTCTCGACTGTTGAAGGCGTCGTTGAAGATGTGACCGAGATCATCCTGAATATCAAAGGCCTCGCTCTGAAGATCCATTCCGATGAAGAAAAAATCATCGAAATCGATGCGGAAGGCGAGGGCATCGTCAAGGCGGGAGATATCCGTGCTGACAGCGATGTGGAGATCTTGAACCCTGATCTTCATATTGCTACGTTGGCGAATGGCGGACGACTACACATTCGTATGACAGCAGGCCGTGGTCGTGGATATGTTCAAGCAGATGGAAACAAGTCGGAGGATTTGCCTATTGGCGTGATTCCGATTGATTCCATCTACACGCCAATCAAACGTGTGAACTATCAAGTCGAAAATACCCGTGTCGGGCAAATGACGAACTATGATAAGTTGACGCTTGAGGTATGGGCAAACGGCAGCATCAGTCCGGAAGAAGCCGTAAGTCTTGGCGCCAAAATCATGACAGAGCATCTGAACTTGTTTGTCGGTCTGACAGATGAAGCGAAAGATGCTGAAATCATGGTTGAGAAGGAAGAGGACAAGAAAGAAAAAGTCTTGGAGATGACCATCGAAGAGCTGGATCTTTCCGTTCGTTCCTACAACTGCCTGAAGCGTGCAGGGATTAACACCGTGCAAGAGCTGACGCAGAAAACCGAAGAAGATATGATGAAAGTGCGCAATCTGGGTCGCAAATCCCTGGAAGAAGTGCAAGAAAAACTGGCTGAGCTCGGTTTGTCTTTGCGCAGCGACGACTAGGGAGTCGAACCCAAGGCCACCATTTGTTCTTCGGGCCCTTTAAGGGAACTACAGATCTGGTTTTGCCTGCGTGGATGCTTCGATGTATCTGCGTGGCATAGTCAGCGTGATAAGGGAGGTTAAGAACATGGCATACCGTAAATTGGGTCGTCGCAGTGCGGCGCGTAAAGCGTTGTTCCGCGACTTGGTAACGGACCTGATCATTCACGAGCGCATTGAAACGACCGAGATGAAGGCAAAAGAACTGCGCCCAATCGCTGAGCAAATGATTACGCTGGCGAAGCGTGGAGATCTGCATGCTCGTCGTCAAGTAGCTGCTTTTGTACGCAAAGAAGTAGCGAACGCTGAAGGTCGCGATGCTGTACAAAAACTGTTTGATGAAATCGCGCCTCGTTTCAAAGAGCGCAACGGTGGATACACTCGTATCCTGAAAACCGGTCCTCGTCGTGGGGATGCAGCTCCTATGGCATTCATCGAGCTGGTGTAATAGATGGTAAACTGGTCGTTTGACCAAGGGCACGGGATTCTATCTCTGACCTGGTAAACTACCGCGAAAAGGGTGGGGGCAGATCTGGTCATAGGCTGGACTCTGCTTCAACTCTTTTTTCTTTCTTGCCAGGATTGATGAGGTTGAGGGATGTGACTGACCCATGAACGAGAACCTGCTGACGATTCGCAATGTCACTTTTTCCTATGATGGAGAGGAAGGTCAACGGGTAGAGGTATTGAAGGGAGTCGATTTGACGATTTCCAAGGGATCGTTTGTATCTATTGTAGGGCATAACGGTTCTGGAAAGTCGACTCTCGCAAAGTTGATGAACGCGTTGCTTCTCCCCGAAAACGGCACGATTCTGGTCAGTGGTGCAGATACCAGGAACGGAGAAATGATTTGGGAGATTCGCCGCCATGTAGGGATGGTTTTCCAAAACCCGGACAATCAGATAGTCGGGGCAACTGTTGAGGATGACGTTGCCTTTGGCCTTGAAAATATGGGGGTAGATCCTCAAGAGATGCGCAAGCGCATTGATGAGGCACTGCACTCTGTCGGAATGGAAAACTATGCGCTGGCCCAGCCCTATCGATTGTCAGGCGGACAAAAGCAGCGTGTAGCGATTGCCGGCATCATGGCGATGCGCCCTTCCGTCATCATATTGGACGAAGCTACGGCCATGCTAGACCCTCAGGGCCGTCAGGAAGTCATGCACTTGGCGAAAAGACTGAATCGGGAAGAAGGCATTACCATCGTCAATATCACGCATTTTCCTGAAGAAGCGGTTGATTCAGACAGAGTGATCGTGATGAATCGCGGAGAGGTGCTCATGGACGGGCAGCCTGGCGAAGTTTTTTCACAGGTAGAGCGGCTGCAGGAGGTCGGCTTGGATGTGCCTTTTGCGGTACGTGTGCACCATGAACTGGTGGCGAAAGGGTATGATCTCCCGTTTGGACTGCATCAAGAGGAGCTGGTGGAGCACCTATGCAGATTACTTTTGACCAGGTAAGCCATTTGTATGGCAAAGGAACGCCATTTGAACGGCTTGCTTTGAAAAATATATCGCTGGAAATACCTTCTGGTGCTTTCGTTGGGATTATCGGCCAAACCGGTTCGGGGAAGTCTACGTTGATCCAGCATCTCAATGGGCTGCTCTCTCCGACCTCTGGAGAGATCACGATTGGAGATGTTGTCATCACTCCGACGAAACGCATTCCCCCTGCCAAACGAAAGGATATCGGGCTCGTATTCCAGTATCCAGAGCATCAACTGTTTGAGGAGACAGTCGCCAAAGATGTATGCTTTGGTCCCCTCAACTTCGAGCTGCCGCAAAGCATGGCGGAGTCTCGGGCGCGAGAAGCGTTGGAGCTCGTCGGATTGGACTACGAGGGGATCAAGGACAGATCTCCTTTTCAACTGAGCGGCGGGCAGATGCGGCGCGTTGCGATCGCAGGCGTACTGGCGATGCAACCCAAAGTGCTTGTCTTGGATGAGCCTACGGCGGGTCTCGATCCCGCGGGGCGCAAGGCAATTCTCGAAGGGATTCACCGGATTCACCGAGAACAGAACCTGACGACCTTGCTGGTAACCCATAGTATGGAGGAAGCAGCGCGTTATGCGGATCTCATGCTTGTACTGGCAGGGGGAGAAGTGGTTATGCAAGGCAGGCCCGAGGAAGTTTTCCAGCAGGCCGACAGGCTCCGGCAATTGTCTCTCGACGTGCCGCAAACCGTTTCCTTCATCTCTCGGATCAATCAATTGCTGCCGGACACAGCTCGCCTCCCCGCTACCCTGTATCGGGAAGAGGAGCTGATCGCTCATGTGTTGAAACGACTGTCCGTGCCGAAGGAGTGCTAGGGCATGCTGCAGAATATCGCTATCGGTCAATATGTGCCGGGACAATCGTTTCTCCATCGTGCAGATCCGCGGAGCAAACTGCTTTTTATCATCGTATTTGCCACGTTGGTATTTTTGGCGAACAATACGATTACGTATTCGATCCTCATTGTTTTTACGACTTTTTCCATTCTCCTTTCCCGGCTCTCTCTTACCTATATCCTGAAAAGCCTGAAGCCGGTCTGGTTCTTGATCCTCTTTACCGTCGTACTCCATATTTTCATAACCAAAGGCGGAACCGTCTACTATCAGCTAGGCAGCTTCACCATTGAGGAGCAAGGGTTACGGCAAGCCATCTTTATCTCCATACGTCTCGGTCTTCTTATTCTTTTTAGCTCTTTGCTGACGTTGACGACCTCGCCGATGGATTTGACAGAAGGCCTGGAGCGTTTGCTCGGACCTTTTGGCCGCATCGGTGTTCCTGTCCATGAGATCGCATTGATGATGTCAATCGCCTTGCGCTTCATCCCGACGCTGATGGAGGAGACGGACAAGATCATCAAGGCTCAGACAGCAAGAGGTGCCGATTTTACCAGCGGGAATCTGGTGCGCAGAGCGAAAAATCTGATACCGATCGCGATTCCGCTGTTTGTCAGCGCGTTTCGGCGTGCCGAGGAACTCGCATTGGCGATGGAGGCGCGGGGATACCGTGGCGGGGTAGGCAGAACGCGTCTGAACAAGCTGCGTTTTTCCTGGCGTGACAGCATGATCGCGGTGGCTGCGGTATTGCTGATTCTTGCGGTAGGGTGGTGGCGTACATGAGGCGGCTCAAATGCGTCGTCGCATATGACGGAACCGACTACAGCGGCTTTCAGGTTCAGCCGGATCAGATCACGATCCAGGGGGAGATTGAGGCTGCTCTCGAGCGAGTAACCGGAGAAAAGATCCAGATCTTTGGGTCAGGGCGTACGGACGCCGGGGTGCATGCGCGCGGCCAGGTGATACATTTTGACACAGCCAGCCACATCCCGCTGGACAAGTGGCGTTTTGTGTTGAATAATCAACTGCCCGACGCGATTGTCATACGCTCGGTCGAAGAGGCAGATGCGTCCTTCCACGCTCGGTTTGACGTTCGGGTAAAAGAGTACCGCTACTGCATCGACAATAACCCGGTAGCGGACGTATTTCGCCATCGGTATGCCGACCATATTCGCTTTCCGCTTGATGTGGAGGCGATGCAGCAGGCGGCTTCGCATCTGGTGGGGGAGCATGACTTTACCTCTTTTTGTTCGGCCAAAACCTTTGTCGAGGACAAGGTGCGCACCGTCTATCACTTATCCGTAGACCGCCATGGTCATGAGGTGTGGGTGACTTGTCGGGGCAACGGTTTTTTATACAACATGGTTCGCATTATCGTCGGGACATTGGTGGAAGTCGGACAGGGAAAAAGAGACCCGAACGAGGTAAAAGAGATTCTTGCGGCATGTGATCGGGAGCGAGCTGGAAAAACAGCGCCAGCCAAGGGCTTGACGATGTGGGAAGTCTTCTACGATGGACAGATTTCCAAAGATTAGCCTTGGAGATGGCACTTGACTCTGACACCTCTATGTAGTACGATATTCCTTGGTATTTTAACCCCGCCTAGCCCCACTCTAGCCCCGGGAATTAAAATAAGAAGATCGTATTTATATGGAACACCTGGAGAAGTTGCTCACCCGTTACAGTTTGCAATTTTCTCTTTTGAATGTTTGGTTATAGCATTTGCGTTAGGCAAGATATTTAGGAGGGACAAACATGCGTACCACATATATGGCGAAACCGCTCGAAGTAGAGCGCAAATGGTACATCGTTGACGCAGAAGGTCAAACGCTGGGCCGTCTGGCTAGCGAAGTAGCTTCGATTCTGCGCGGTAAACTGAAACCGGAATTCACTCCTCACGTTGATGCTGGCGATTTCGTAATCGTCATCAACGCTGACAAAGTGAAATTGACTGGTAACAAACTGCAAGACAAAATTTACTACACTCACTCCCTGTATCCAGGTGGTTTGAAAAAGACTACGGCTGGCGACATGTTGAACAAAAAGCCAGAGCGTATGTTCGAACTCGCTGTAAAAGGTATGCTGCCTAAAAACAGCCTGGGACGTCAAATGTTCACCAAGCTGAAAGTATACGCTGGTACTGAGCATCCACATGCAGCACAAAAACCAGAAGTTTGGCAAATCCGCGGTTAAGGTAAAGGGAGGAAATATACGTGGCACAAGTACAATACTACGGTACAGGTCGTCGTAAGCACTCCGTAGCACGTGTTCGCCTGGTTCCAGGTGAAGGTCGCATCGTGATCAACAAACGTGAAATGGATACTTACTTTGGTTTGGAAACGCTGAAATTGATCGTAAAACAACCACTCGTTTTGACTGAAACACTGGGTCGCTACGATGTATTGGTTAACGTAAACGGTGGCGGAACAACTGGTCAAGCTGGTGCAATCCGTCATGGTGTAGCACGCGCTCTGCTGAAAGCAGATCCGGAATTGCGCGGCGCTCTGAAACGCGCTGGCTTCCTGACTCGCGATCCTCGTATGAAAGAGCGTAAAAAATACGGCTTGAAAGCAGCTCGTCGCGCGCCTCAATTCTCCGAGCGCTAATTGCTCGCCTACAAGCATGTTCACCCCTGGCCTTTATCGGTCAGGGGTTTTTACTTTTTGAGCAATTACCTGGGTTTGATTCCTTCAACAGCCAGCATGTACAGGGTTTGGGATTGAGCGGTTTTCTCCATCCAATCCAAATATTCCATTTCGGCTCGGGCGCGTTCAGCTTCCGTTACATATCCGTCCTGGACCATTTGGAGTCCTCTGCTGCCAGCCACATCTGCCCAAATGCGGACGCGAGACAAAAAGTCCGGATCTGTTTTTGTTGTCGTCTCGTGTTGAGGGGTTATAGAAACGTTTTCGAATCCATGCTTGTGAAACAGTTCTGGAAGATGGTCAGCAATTTCGTTATCCATTCCGGCGTCCGAACGCCATTTTAAAAAGGCGGAGTAGAAGGATTTCATACTGAGCGGAGGTTCAGGCTCCCACGCTATTTTCTCGTGGTTGTAGTCGAGAATCAGGATGCGACCGCCTGGTTTGGCTGCAGCTTTCAGCTTTTGTAATGCCTCTGCCGGACTGGATAGCCATTGCAGAACTCTTGCGGAGGTAACAATATCGAATTCTTCCTTGAATGGTAGATCGAAAATATCTGCAGTCATAAACGACAGCCCGGGAATCTCATTATGTGTTTGGCGCGCTTTTTCTATAAGAGCTGGATTGCTGTCTATACCGACCACACGTCCTGCGGGACCGATCATTTTGGCGATCCCATAGGTAATCGCTCCGGTGCCGCAGCCAACGTCCAGCACGTTGAGTCCTTCTGTAAGAAGCTCCGCCAGCCTTTTGTGAGAAGACTCCAATGTTCTTGCTTCTAGTACGTGAGTAGCCTTTCCCGAGAGCGCCGCCCTTTTTCGAGCCAAATCCGAGTCCATTCATACCCCTCCCACCGTCTTTTTCCATTATTTTATATTCAGTATAAACTTTGTCAAACATCAGTCCCGCGGTCATATTTGTCCACGTTTGTCCATAAGATGGAACGAGAATGGGACAAAGGGGCGGTAGACAGTGACACGTAAAGGAATAGGCTGGATACTGGCTTTTGCTTTATTAATGGTGTTGTTTACCTATGAAGCACCCGATCGCTCCTCGTGGATGGCGTGGTCGCTGCCATTGGCCGGGACTGTGATCGCGATTGATCCGGGACATGGAGGAAAGGATGGCGGAGCGATATCCGCTGACGGCGGTGTGGTGGAAAAGGAAGTGACGCTGGCGATCAGCATGTATCTCCGGGACTTTCTTCAGCAATCCGGTGCGTATGTCATCATGACGAGAGAAGAGGACAAGGATTTGGCATCCCCGGAAGCGGATCAAAATCGCAGGCGAAAGTCAGAGGATATACGAAATCGGGTCAAGTTTATCAATGAGCATGCTCCCGATTTTTTGATCAGCATTCATGTAAATTCGATTCCATCTCCGAAATGGTCCGGAGCCCAAACCTTTTATGCACCCGCCTTCAAAAAGAGCCAGGAGATGTCTTATCTGATCCAGGATGAAATCAAGCGTGTAATCGGCAATACCGACCGGGTTCCAAGCAAAACGGAAAAGGTGTTTTTAATCAGGGAGGTCACTTGTCCGGCAGTGCTGGTGGAGGTCGGATTTGTCAGCAACACCAAGGAGGCCGAACAGCTGCGCTCCGTCGATTATCAAAAAGCCATGGCAAATGCGATTTATCAGGGAATCTTAAGACAGTACGCCGGGGAAAAAGCGCCAACTGCACCGTAAGTGGTGCTCCCCGGTGTTCCTGTGTTTCGAGTGTGCTATAATGTACCCGCATGGCTTTCGCAAAGCGTAAAGAAGCAAAAAATGTAGTCAAGTATAGATGGGGGGATCAGCATGTTAACCAAGGAGAAGGTTCTCGAAGCATTGCGTGATGTAAAAGATCCTGAGATTAATCGCAGTCTGGTTGAATTGAATATGATTCGCGACATTCAGATCGAAGGAACTGCCATCAGTCTTACGGTGGTATTGACCATTTCGGGATGTCCATTAAAAGCAAAAATTGAAGATGATGTCGTCTCTGCTTTGAAGGCTCTGGGAGCGGAAGAAGTGAAGCTGCAATTCGGGGCGATGACGGATGAGGAGAGAGCGGCACTAAGCGCGCAGTTGCGCGGGAATCAGACACACAATATGACGCCTGGAAAAACGCCTTTGCTCAATCCAATCCTGGACAAGGATTCGGCGACGACCTTTATCGCGATTACGTCAGGAAAAGGCGGGGTTGGAAAATCTACGGTGACGGTAAACCTGGCAGTTGCGCTGGCGCGTCTGGGCAAGAAGGTCGGGATTATTGATGCTGACATCTACGGGTTCAGTGTACCGGATATGATGAACATCGATCAGCGTCCAACAGTCATCGGCGAGACGATTCTTCCGGTGGAAAAGCAAAACGTGAAGGTCATGTCGATGGGATTCTTCGTCGAGGACAACGCACCGGTGATCTGGCGTGGTCCGATGCTGGGCAAAATGCTTCGCAACTTTTTCACAGAAGTTCACTGGGGTGAAGAATTAGACTACTTGCTGCTGGACTTGCCTCCAGGAACAGGGGATATGGCACTGGATGTGCACACGATGATTCCGCAAAGCATGGAAATCGTCGTGACCACTCCGCATCCTACAGCTGCTTTTGTAGCGGCGCGGGCAGGAGCGATGGCCAAACGGACTGGTCACGAAATCCTGGGTGTCGTCGAGAATATGGCTTGGTACGAAGCGAAGGATGGTTCCAAAGAATATGTGTTCGGACGCGGTGGAGGCGCGAAGCTTGCTGAGACGCTGACTTGTGATTTGCTGGCCCAGATCCCACTCGGACAGCCGGAAAATCACCCCTCTGAGCCGGATTATTCCCCATCCATCTACAAGCAGGACAGTCCAATTGGGCAGATCTATCTCGACATGGCAAAGCGTGTCGCGCAGAAATGTGAGACACAAGCATAAGGATGGAAAAAAGGTGGGCTCGCGTTGAGCTCACCTTTGCTTTTATTGCGATCCGCCGCCTTCTCCTCCGCCGCTTTCGCCACCACCAGCGCCGCCGCCACCACCGCCGCCTTGTCCTTTTTTCTTGGACTTCAGTTCCTTTGGCTTGGTCATTTCTTCGGATACCTTCGTCATAAGCTGCATTAATTCTGCTTGAAATAATGGGCTTTGCAAGGATTCCTTCATGATCGTCATGGTTTGCTGGCGATAGGCAGAGCTTTTCATCAAATCCATCAGGTTTTTTTCAAACTCCGGATCTTTCATGACTGTCACTAAGTCTTTTTGATACTCAGGGTCCTTCATCAGGTCCTTCATCAATTTTTTTTGCTCATCTTTCATCGACTTGGCCAGCGTGCTGGCAAATTTGGGGTCTTTAAAGGCCTCTTTAATGTGAGGACTGCTGGGATTGGTCATGCTTTGGATCAGCGTAGTGCGCACCGTGGATTCATCCAACATGATGTTCTGCTTGAACTTTTCGTCCTTCATCATCTTTTCCACGGATTTTTTGGCTTCTTCCGTCTGCAATATGTCCAGCACCATGTCTTTCATGCTTTTATAATCTGGCTGAGACGAACCTTGCCCTTGTCCGCTTGAGCAGCTCGAGAGAAGCAGACAGGCGATCACTAGCAGCCAAGCAGGGAAAGCCATTTTCTTCATGGGGTGGACACCTCCTTCTTTAACTTTCGCCTATGAGTAACGTGTGCATTTTGTTTTGTTCTTACGCTAGTATTTTCTTTCTTGCATTGGTACAATCATAAGCGAATGTGGATTGGAGGGGCTGTCGGGTGAGTTTACGCAAATATGGCTGGCTGTTTATCACTACCTTGCTGCTTGGTGGGCTTGGTGGGATTCTGGTCGCCATTATTTTTGACTGGGCCAAAATGACAGAAGGGGATATGGGCAATTTTTTTATGGGGATGCTCATGTACCTGTTGTATGGCATGACGATTAGTATCGTTTCTCAAATGGGCTTCTTTGCCTATATGACGATTAATTATTTTGCAAAAACGATTATTCGCTCTGCATCATTGTGGCGGAGCATCCAGATTTTCCTCGTGTTGTTTGCCTTTTTTGATATGGTTTACCTGCGCTATAATTCACTGGGTAATGGGGGCTCGGTACTCCCGTTCTTTTTTGAACCTACGATGCTCCTGATCGTAGCGATTGCAACCGCATATGGAAAAGTAAGTGTGACGAATCGGAATGCGTTTGTTCCGACGCTGTTTTTTATGTTTGTGGCGACGGCAATGGAGTGGATTCCAGCGTTGAAGGAAAATGGTGTCCATGCGACGTTTTCCATGCTGGTTCCTTTATTGTTCTGCAACGTATGGCAAGTGATGCAACTGCATCGAGTGTTAAAAACAGAAAGCTGACCCCATTTTGGAGGCCAGCTTTTTGCTTACTTTACTTCCTGACTTTTTACTTGGGTGCCGGAAATCAATTCGGATACAGTGACAAATTCATATCCTTGCTTCCGAAGCTTGTCGATAATGACAGGGAGCGCCAAATGCGTCTCTTTGCTGGAATCGCTGGCATGCATTAGAACGATATCGCCAGGATGGGCTTTGGAGAGAACGTTATTGATGATGACATCGGTGCCGGGGTTCGTCCAATCCTGTGAGTCCGTGTCCCATTGGATAACGGTGTATCCCAAGCTGTTGGCAATTGTCAGGACGCGTTTGTCGATATCGCCGTTGGGTAGACGAATCAGGCTTGGCTTCTTGCCAGTCATTTCGGTGAGAATGGAGTCGGCACGGCGAATTTGCGAACGAATCTCGTCATCGGAGTACTTGGTGTAGAATTCGTGCTTATGACCGTGCGATCCGATTTCAAATCCATCCTCCTTGATCCTTTTTACCGTGTCCTGATGGCGCTGTGCCCAGGAAGAAGAGAGGAAAAAGGATGCCTTGACGTTCTTTTCCTTCAGGATATCGAGGATCGGCACGGCTCGCGTCTCTCCCCAGCTAATGTCAAAGGTAAGGGCGATCTTCTTTTCCTTGGTGTCGACCTTATAGATGGCATGCGGCCCCTGCGCCTGTTCTTGGGGTTGTTCAGAGAAGGCGGATAGGGTGTCTCGTTCATGGTAACCCAGCACGACTGCCAGCAAAAGCGTGGCGCCAACAATCAAAATTTGCTTTAGTCGTTGTGCGCTGACGACGAAGATATATCTCATGGATAAGCACCTCCTTTGTCCGATATCAGTTTATGCGGATCAGACAAGGATATTCTTTGGTGGATCGACTATTGGTGAGGTAAAATGAATATAGTGGAATTATTGGGATATGGAGGAGCGTGCGTATGAAAGGGAATGTACAGCGACTGTGGGAGGATCAGAGACGTTATTTCCTCATAGCTGCGTTGATTTTTTTCGGGGGAATGTTGATTGGATATATGCAATCTGCGGCAGTAGAGGCTATGGTGAAACAGCTTTTGGGCCAGCTGCAGGAAGTGGTCGACCGCATTCGGGAAAATGGGGGAGGGGCACTTGCTACCTTCTGGGCGATCTACACCAATAATGTGATCAGTGCTTTGATGATGATGGCGATGGGACTGTTTTTCGGGCTTCTCCCGATTATCGGTTTATTCGCCAACGGTTTGATGCTTGGATTTATCCTTGCTACCGCCAGTACGGCTGGACTCAACCCGTGGCTTGTCTTCGGGGCTGGAATATTGCCGCACGGGATCTTTGAGCTTTCCGCTGTATTCCTTGCTGCTGGTGTCGGGATCAAATTAGGGGTGCTGGTATTGCGGTCGATTGGCCTCTTGTTTCAACCGAGTAAGGCAGAACGTATCAAAAACGATTGGTATGATACATTGAAGCAATTTCCCGCAGCAGTATTGCTGGTTGTTGTAATGTTGCTGGTAGCAGGGATCGTGGAAAGCACGATCACGCCCATGATTCTCAATGCGACCCTCGGAGACCAATTAGCGAATATAAAGCTGTTGAAATAACGCCGAGTAACCCTATAAGTAAAGCCTTCCTAAACGGGAGGCTTTTAATTTTGAATAGGGCTGAATTACCTTGGAAAAGATAGTGGGTAGACTCGTGATACGGAGGGCGATTTTGTTGCTGGGTTTTTTATTTCATACCAAGGAAGTACAGGAATTGGAATACCTGTTGAAACGAGAATTGGAAGAAATGCTGCTTGATTTTAGCGATAAGCGGATTGATTATCTGGTGAAAAGAGCGATGGAAGAGCGTTACTCCATATTATTTCGCATGTATGCTAGAATCGCTTCTCCTACTGAGCTATCCAAGTACGTGCGGCGTAGAAAATTAGAAGAGGAAAACTATACCTAAAATCTTTTTTGAAAAACATATTGACTCGGAAGCGGGAAACGTGATAGATTAGTTCTTGTCCTTAAGACAACGTAACACTTCGAAACGGGTTTGAAGGACATTTCACAAAAGCATTTGCTCTTTGAAAACTGAACAGCGAAAGCGTTGATGAGTCTATCATTAAATGATTTGCCAGCTTTGAACCAGAAACAAACTTTATTGGAGAGTTTGATCCTGGCTCAGGACGAACGCTGGCGGCGTGCCTAATACATGCAAGTCGAGCGAGGGTCTTCGGACCCTAGCGGC
>Ga0182742_1000481_pt1 | contig 63186 bp, 53 predicted proteins | sample eDN5th37CBELigMG_FD_128880 | JGI IMG/M metagenome (GOLD analysis project Ga0182742, IMG submission 128880) | Enriched Miracle-Growth compost microbial communities from Emeryville, California, USA - eDNA 5th pass 37_C BE-Lig MG (version 2)... ...
GCGCACGAAGCCGCCCAGGCCGCGCACGGCCTTGTAGCGCTTGGCGCGCGCCGGGTCCTGGCTGATCCATTCCCAGGCGGCGATGGGGTCCATGGTCTTGCGGGCCTCGCGCCACATTTCCATCAGGCGTCCGCGGATCATCGGATACTTCACGCGCTGGGCCGAATACACGTACCAGCTGTAGGAAGCCCCTCGCGGACAGCCGCGCGGTTCATGGTTGGGCAGGTCCGGCCGCGTGCGCGGGTAGTCGGTCTGCTGGGTCTCCCAGGTGATCAGGCCGTTCTTGACGTACACCTTCCACGAGCACGAACCCGTGCAGTTCACGCCGTGGGTCGAGCGCACCACCTTGTCGTGCTGCCAGCGGGCGCGGTAGGCGTTCTCCCAGCTGCGGTCTTCGTTGACCGTCTCGCCGTGTCCGTTCGCGAAGGTGGACTTCACCCTGGACATGAACTTCAAGCGGTCCAGAAAATGGCTCATTCTCTATTCTCCAAGAGCGCCGGCCCTGCCGGCGCGTAATGCGATCGATGCGGTTGCAATCACTTTAGGCCTGGCCTGTCTGCGGGACCATTGCCCGGTGGCATAGGCCGGGCGCGGCAGAATGACTAGTCACCCCGGCCAAGCGCCGGCCGGTCAGCACGGCACCGGCGCGCCGCGGCGGCCGTAGTACCACCACGTGATCGCCATGCAAGTGGCGTAGAAGGCAATGAAGCAATACAGCGCGGCCTGCACGCTGCCGGTCATCTCCAGCGAGGTGCCGAAGCTGCGCGGGATGAAGAAGCCGCCGTACGCGCCGATGGCGCCCGAGAAGCCCAGCACCGCGGCCGATTCCTTGGCGGCGTCGGCCAGCGCCTGCTTCTGCGCGGCCGCGTCCTTGCCCTTGGCGGCCTGGATGCGCTCGCGCAGGAAGATCGCGGGGATCATGCGGAACGTGGAACCGTTGCCCACGCCGGTCAGCGCGAACAGCACGATGAACATGGCCAGGAAGCCGTTGAAGTCGCCCGCGCCCGAGGCGCCCGGCAGGTAGGCCACCACGCCCAGCACCGCCGCGATCATGGCGGCGAAAGTGAACAGCGTGACGCGCGCGCCGCCCAGTTTGTCCGAGACCCAGCCGCCGACCGGACGGGTCAGCGAGCCGACCAGCGGGCCCAGGAAGGCGTAGGCCGTGGGATCGACCTGCGGGAACAGGGTCTTGGTCAGCATGGCGAAGCCCGCCGAAAAACCGATGAAGGAGCCGAACGTCCCCACGTACAGCCAGCACATCAGCCAGTTGTGCTTGCGCTTGAAGATGACGGCCTGGTCCGCGAAGGAAGCGCGCGCGTCGGCGATGTCGTTCATGCCGAACCAGGCGGCGATGGAGGCCAGCGCGATGGGAATCACCCAGATGAAGCCGGCGTTCTGCAGCCACAGGCTGTGCTGCGGGCCGTCGCGGGTCACCGTCTGGGGATCGCCGCCCAGCACGCCGAACACGCTGGCGGAGATCACCAGCGGCACCACGAACTGCACCACCGACACGCCCAGGTTGCCGATGCCGGCGTTCAGCCCCGTCGCCAGGCCCTTCTTTTCCTTGGGGAAGAAGAAGCTGATGTTGGCCATGCTGGAGCTGAAATTGCCGCCGCCCAGGCCGCACAGCAGCGCCAGGATCAGCAGGGTCGGATAGGTCGTGGTGGGATCGCGCAGCGCGAAGCCCATGCCCAGCGCGGGGATCAGCAGCGAGGCGGTGGAAATGGCGGTCCACTTGCGCCCGCCGAAGACCGGCACCAGGAACGAATAGAAGATGCGCAGCGTGGCGCCCGACAGCGCCGGCAGCGCCGTCAGCCAGAACATCTGGTTCTTCGACAGCATGAAGCCGGCGCGGTCCAGGTTGACCACGACCACGCTCCACAGCATCCAGATGCAGAACGCCAGCATCAGGGCGGGAATGGAGATCCAGAGATTGCGGTTGGCGACGCGCGAACCCGTCTGTTTCCAGAAGCCGGGATTATCCGGCTCCCAGCGCGCCAGGACTTGAGTGGACATGATAGGTGCTCCCAGATTGAGGTTGGATCAGGTGGCGTGTTGCCGGGCCAGCGCCGCGCTTTCCGGCCGGAAACTGAAGTGCATGAAGATGAGAGAGACGCAGACCGTGCCGTACAGCAGCATGAAGGCGCTAGAGCGCACGCCCGTGTAGTCGAGCAGGATGCCGAACAGGATGGGCAGCACGAATCCGCCGAGGCCGCCGGCCAGGCCGACGATGCCCGAAACCGCGCCGATGTTCTCGCCGAACTCGTCCGAAATGAACTTGAACACCGAGGCCTTGCCGATCGCCATGGCGATGCCGACCACGAACAGCAGAATGGTGAATACGACCGGTCCGAGCGCGATATCGAAACTGCGCGCGCCCGCGGTGGTCAGCACGGTAAAGTGCGTTTGCGGATAGCTGAGGATGAAGAAGGCGACCCAGCACACCCACATGACCCACCAGGTGGTCTTGTAGGCGCCGTAGCGGTCCGAGATCCAGCCGCCCACCGCGCGCAGCACGCCGCCGGGCAGCGAAAAGCAGGCCGCCAGCAGCGCCGCCAGCTTGATGTCGAAGCCGTACTCGCCGATGTAGTACTTGGTCATCCACAGCGCCAGCGCCACGTAGCCGCCGAACACCACCGAGTAGTACTGGCAATAGCGCCAGACGCGCGGGTCCTTGAGCATGGCGAACTGCGCCGACAGGCTGGCCCCGCCGGTCACCCGGTGCGACGGGTCCGAGGCCGAGAACAGCCAGAACAGCACCGCCGTCACCAGCAGCGCGATCGCATAGACCTGCGGCACGATGATCCACGATCCGGCGGTAGCCGCGATCAGCGCGGGCGCCACGAACTTGGTGATGGCCGAGCCGGAGTTGCCGGCGCCGAACACGCCCATCGCCAGGCCCTGCTTGTTGCGCGGAAACCAGCGCGCCACGTAGGGCGTGCCCACCGAGAACGAGCCGCCGGTCAGGCCCACGAACAGCGCCAGCACCAGGAACTGCCAGTACTGCGTCGCGTAGGACAGCAGCCAGATCGGCACCACGGCCACCAGCATCAGGACGAAGAACACCGGCCTGCCGCCGTAGCGGTCGGTCCAGATGCCCAGCGGCACCCGCACCAGCGAACCGGTCAGCACCGGCATGGCGGCCAGCAGGCCGAATTCGGTTTCGGACAGGCCGAGCTGCGTCTTGATGGGTATGCCCAGTACGGCGAAGATCATCCACACCGCGAAGCAGATGGTGAAGGCGAACGTGCTGGATATCAGGACCCGCATCGGCGCGCCGGCCGAGGAATGACTGGTTGCTGCCATGGTTATTCTCGCTTTGGTCACGAAGAAATCTGACTTGCCCCAAGCCTAAGGACGGCGCGCCTTGCGCACCATTCGCCAGCCGACCAGAAGCGGCCTGTCGATGTGACTAGTCACCCCGCCGTTGCGGCCGGGCTTGCGTTGGATCAATTCGCCAAGCTGGCGATGCGCGGTGCGGCGTATTAGTATGCATTTGAAATACACCTTTAAAAACGCAGGCCCCCATGAGCACGCTGCTGACCATCGACGAACCCGACCAGGACTCGCGCCGCGCGCGCCCGCAATGGCGCGCCTTCACCGAAATGGGTTTCCGCCCGCTGTATCTGGCGGGCTGCTTCTGGGCGCTGGCCTCGGTGCTGCTGTGGGTGCATGCCCCGTCCCTGCTCAACGGCGTGCTGGGCGGCATGCCCTGGCATGCGCACGAAATGCTGTGGGGCTTCGTCGCCACCATCGCCGTGGGCTTTCTGCTGACCGCCGGCGGCAACTGGACCGGCAGGAATCCGCTGCGCGGCAATGCCCTGGCGGCGCTGTGCGTGCTATGGATCGTGGCGCGCGCGGGCTACCTGGCGCCGGGCCGGCCCGCGTTTCTCATCGCCGCGCTGGCCGATCTGCTGTTCTTCCTGTGGGGCGCGGCCGCGCTGGGACGCGCCGTGGCCATCACGCGCAACCGGCGCAACTACGGCATACCGCTGCTGCTGGTGGCGCTGGCCCTGACCAACGCGCTGTACCTGTGGGCCACGGTCCAGGGCGACTACTTCGCGCTGATGCGCTACTTCAACGCCGGCCTGCTTTGCATGGCCGTGCTGACCCTGCTGATCGCGCGCCGCATCCTGCCCTTTTTCGCCAAGCGCGCCGTGGCCGGCCTGGACATTCCACCGCATACCCGCAGCGGCCACTGGCAGCTGGGCACGGGCGTGGCCGCCATCGCCTGCCTGCTGGCCGGACGTCCGCAGATCGCGGCCGTGGCGCTGGCCGCGACCGGGCTGATCGCGCTGGTGCAATGGATCTCCTGGAAGCCCTGGGCCGCGCGCCGCGTGCCGCTGCTGTGGATTCTGTACGCGGGCTATTTCGGACTGGGCGTGGGCCTGCTGGTCGGCGCGGCGCAACTGGCCGGCTTCGTGCTGCGCACCGCCTGGCCCGCGCACGTGGTCGGCGTGGCCGGGTTTTCGGTGCTGATCATCGGCATGGCCACGCGCACCGCGCTGGGCCACCTGGGCCGGCCGCTGCGCGCCGACCGCAGCATGGTCGCCAGCTACGTGCTGGTGATACTGGCCGCGCTGCTGCGCCTGGCCGCCCTGCTGCCCACCGCGGCCGCGCTGGGCCTGCTGCACGCCTCGGCCACGGCGTGGGCGCTGGGCTTCGCGCTGTACCTGTGGCGCTTCTTCCCCATGATGATCCGGCCGCGCGCCGACGCCGGCAAAACCGCCGCGCCGGTCATGCGCGTCGCGCCGGCTCCCGGACGCCCGGCCGCCTGAATCGCGCCCAATGCGTTCAGCGGCACGCTTCGCGCCGCCGCTGCGCCGCCATCTGCTGTTTCATGGCATCGAGCCAGGCCTTGACCTGCTGCATGTCCACGAACTGCGCCAGTTCGAACTCCAGCTCGCCGATATATTCGCGCACGTCGGCGATCTCGGCTTCCAGGTCCTCCATCAGCTCGGCCGGATCTATCGACTGTTCCGGGTCGAAGCGGTAGCGCGCCTTGAACGCGCGTTCGGCGCCGGCCACCGCCGCCCGCACCTCGGCCAGCCGCGCCTCCAGCGCCCCGGCCTCTTCCGGCAAGGCCGGCGCATCCGCCGGCGGCAAGGCGGCGGGCGGCTCCTCGGCCAGCGCGTCTGCGGCGCCGCGCTCATCGGCATAGTCCGCGTCGAAATCGCTGCCCGCGTGCTTGCGGTACACGGCCTTCAGCTTCGCGAGGTCGCATTCCCCGGGCGTGCCGTCCAGCTCCAGCGAACACAGGGTTTCGTCGGCAAGCTGCGCCGCGATTTCGGAGGCCAGCTGGCGCTGCCCCTTGCTGAGTTCCTTCTGTTTGCAGGCGTGATCGAAACACAGGACCAGTCTGGCCTTCAGTTCGACTTCCATGGTTTCCAGCGGCGCCAGCTCGTCGGCGTACCGCTGCGCATAGTCCTGCGCGACCTGCCCCCACCGGGACAGCCGGGCCTGCGCCTCTTGCAAATCGTGCCTAAGGGCTTCGAACTTCTGGCGCGGCTGCGGCGCGGCGGGCGGATTTTGTTGCATGGCGGGAGCCTTTCATCAGCGTGGCGCGGCGACGGGCCGCGCATCGACAGGCGCATTTTAAGCGCGGCCGCGCCGACCCAGGAGCCTACGCTCTTGCTGACCAATCCGCGCGATGACAGCGCGGCCCGGCATCGCCGAGCCGCCAACGCTCAATTGAGGTTCAACGAGGTGATCTTGGACCCTTGCAGCCCCACCCCGGCCATCAACCCCTGTCCGCCGAAGGGCACGGCGTACACGTCCTGGGTCAGGGTGGTGGTGGTGATGCTGGCCGCGTAGCTTTCGTCCACCATGACCAGCGTGGGTCCGGAACCCAGCGACCAGCCGTCGCTCTGGTCCAGGAACTTCAGCGCCGCCTCGTTCATGAAGAAGAGCGCGTAGCCGAACTTCTGCGCGCCGGCCTGCAGGCCGAAGGACACCGCGGTGATGTTGTAGTAGGCCTGGACCTTGCCGTGACGGATCAGGGCGCCGTCGCCGCTCTCGGCGCCGACCAGCAGTCCGCCCTTGAGAATGCTGGGAAACACCAGCACGGCAACCGCCTTCTCGCCCAGCACCCGGGTCTTGGGCTCCTGCTGGTACAGCCGTTCCAGCGCCGCCCGCGCATCGCGGCTGATGTCGGCGGCCGACTCGGCGCGGGCCTGGGTCGCCATACAGAAACCGGCCACCCATAAAAAAAGGCTGGCCCACAGCCAACCGTGAAACTTGACAGGCAAAACGGATACGCGACGCATACAGCCTCCTGGAATGAAGACGGCAAGCGCCACGCGCGCTCGCCCCGACTTGCCCGAGCAAGTATTGGCAGGCGCGCGTACGTTGTCAAGCTCCGCCGATGGACGAGGGCCTGGACGCGACAGGACTAGACGGCGGGCGGATCGGTCTCCCGTTCGGGATGGCGATGGCGGCCCAGGGCCTCCAGAAACAGCGGCGCGCTGTTGCCCGGCTCGCCGTCGACCAGCAGCAGGCCGCCGTCGGCTTCGTCCGGCTCGATACCGGCCGCAACGAATAGCTGCTTGCCTTCGGCCAGCCCCATCAGCGTCTTGCCGTGGCGATAGGCGTCGCGCAGGAATTCCAGCGCCCGTCCGTCGGCGTGCAGACGCTCCGCCGCCGCCGCGCCGCCGGGCGCGATGGCGCCGTCGAACAGCACCGAGGGCTGGTTGTCGAGCGATGCGTCGGCGTCCAGCACTTCGCCCTCGCCCGATAGCGGCCCGATGCGCTGGCCGACCAGCCGCACCACCACGCCGGCGGCGATCAGCGCGTCGGCCAAGGCGCGCACGGCGCGGGCGTCCACGCCTTCGGCCACCAGGATCGCGACCTTGCGCGTGGCCGCGCCGCCGTCGCCGGGCCGCGCGGTCAGCGACAGCGCGGGCGAGACCTCGACCTCGGGCGCCGGCGGTTCGCAGGCGCGCGGCAGCGGACCGGGCAAGGCCATGCCCAGGCGCTGCGCCACCGAGCCGGCCAGCTCGTCGGACACGTTGCGCAGGGACGCCACCATGCGCCGGCGCACGGCCGGCACCGTGACCTTGCTCAGTTCGAACGCGAACGCGCTGGCGATGTGGCGGCGCTCCCATTCGGTCTGGCTCAGGTAGAAGAGCGTGGCCTGGTTGTAGTGCTCGGCGAATTTCTCGGGATGGCCGCGCAGCTCGTCGCCCGCGACCGGCTCGGGAAAGGACACGAAACCGTCCATGCCGGCCTGGAACGGACAGCCGCCGCCCAGCGAATTGGGCTCGTAGGCCGCCCGCCCCCGGTGGATGGCCTGGCGGTGCATGCCGTCGCGCTGGTTGTTCTGCACCGGCGCCAGCGGCGCGTTGATCGGGATCTCGTGGAAATTGGGGCCGCCCAGCCGCGAAATCTGCGTGTCCACATAGGAATGGATGCGTCCGGCCAGCAAGGGATCGTTGGTGAAGTCCAGGCCCGGCACCACGTGCGCCGCGCAGAAAGCCACCTGCTCGGTTTCGGCGAAGAAGTTGTCGGGGTTGCGGTCCAGCACCAGCCGGCCCACCGGCACCACGGGCACCAGTTCCTCGGGCACGATCTTGGTGGCGTCCAGCACGTCGAAGCTGAAGCGTTCGGCCTCTTCCTCGGTAAAGACCTGCACGCCCAGCTCCCATTGCGGGGGGTTGCCGGAATCGATGGCCTCCCACAAGTCGCGCCGGTGGAAATCGGGGTCGGCGCCGGCCGTTTTGACGGCCTCGTCCCAGACCTGCGAATGCGTGCCCAGCAAGGGGTTCCAGTGGAACTTGACCAGCCGCGACTCGCCGTCGGCGTTGACGAAGCGGAAGGTGTGCACGCCAAAGCCCTGCATCATGCGGAAGCTGCGCGGGATCGCGCGGTCCGACATCAGCCACATCAGCATGTGGGTGGATTCCGGCATCAGCGACACGAAGTCCCAGAACGTGTCGTGCGCCGAGGCGGCCTGCGGCATGCCATGGTGCGGCTCGGGCTTGACCGCGTGCACCAGGTCCGGGAATTTCATCGCGTCCTGGATGAAGAACACCGGCATGTTGTTGCCCACCAGGTCCCAGTTGCCTTCGTCGGTGTAGAACTTGACCGCGAAGCCGCGCACGTCGCGCGCGGTGTCCTTGGAGCCGCGCTCGCCGGCCACGGTCGAGAAGCGCACGAATACCGGCGTGCGCTTGCCGACCTCGGCGAACGGCGCGGCCGCGGTCAGGTCGGTCAGGGCCCGCTCACAGACGAAGTAGCCGTGCGCCGCCGAGCCGCGCGCGTGCACGATGCGCTCGGGGATGCGCTCGTGGTCGAAGTGCGTGATCTTCTCGCGCAGGATGAAATCCTTGAGCAGCGCCGGCCCGCGCAGCCCCGCCTTGAGCGAATGCTGGTTGTCGCTGATGCGCACCCCCTGGTTGGTGGTCAGCGGCTGCCCGGTGGGGTCGGCGCGCACGCGCGCCAGCCGGCCGTCGGCGGCGTTGACGCCGGGCGCGGCCGGCCCGCCGGTCTTGGGCGAGTCCGCGCTTTCGGACAGGGAGCTGGCGCCCGCCGCCGGGTCCGCCGGAGACACGCTGGCGCCCGTATACGGGCAGCGCGCGCCTTCCTCGCCGTACTCCGCAGCCTTGCCGGCGTTGTGGTCCAGCGCGGATGCGGCGGCGTCCACGGCCGCGGCCCGCCTGGCCGCCGGACTGCGCGCCCGGCCGCGCGCGCCGCCCTCGGGCGCGGCGCCGGGGCCGCTGTCGGTGTTCTGGTAGGCGCTATCGACGGCCGGCGCGGCGCCCGCCTTGGCTGGTTTCTTCCCTGGCATGGCGGTTCTCCTAAAGCATCTTGGCGCGGGACTGCTCGGCACGGGATGCGCCGATCGCGGACTCCACCTGCTTGACCTCTTCGGGCGGCGGCAGCACGGCGGGATAGCCCAGGGCCTCGATCCACAGCTCCCGCGACCAGCCCTTGGTGTGATAGAGATGGTGTTCCTCGTCGGTGACCACCGCGTCATAGGCCTGTTTGAGCACCTTGCCCTCGGTGCCGCCGTGCTGCTCGGCGATCACGCCGATCAGCGTCCAGTTGGCGTGGTCCTTGGTCTCGGCCAGCACCACGCATTCGGTCGCGACCAGCTGCGCGGCGTCGGCGTCGCCAGCGGCGATCGCCATCTTCATGGCCTTCACCAGCGACTCGCCGATATGGCGCACGACCTCGCGGCCCGGGGATTCGCGCTCGGGGTCCAGCCCCAGCTGCTCGAACACGGTCAGCAGCACGCGGCGATGGGTGCGCGTTTCTTCCAGATAGTCCAGCCATTCCTGCTTCAGGTCTTCATTGACCGCGCAGGTCACCGCGGTCTCGTAGATTTTCAATCCCCCGATTTCGGTTTCCAGTGCCTGATACAGCAGTTCCTCGATCTGCGCGGCATTTCCGGCTTTGCGTTTCATTGGACGCTCCTCTGTCTGTGTGGTGTCGCGCCACCGCCGCCGCGTACCGGCGGCCTGGCGACCTGCGCGACCCCAGCAACCGGCGTTCCCGCGCCGCCCCGCACGCCGCGCCTGCGCGCACCGGGTGCAGAAAATACAAAGCCCCGGACCGGACAACACTGGCCCCATTTAGTTTAGAATCGGAATTATTCTCAATAAAAATCAGACCGCCTCGGTTCGCGGCGGCGTCACAAGAAAGAGGCTCGCCCTGAAATCCGGTTTCCGCCTGTCCATGGCCTGGCTCCATACGTGGGTCGGCCTGTGGTTCTCCTGGCTGCTGTTCGCCGTCTTCCTGACGGGTTCGCTGGCCGTGTTCTCCGAGCCCATCACCCATTGGATGACGCCCGAACACCAGGCTGCCGAAGCCTCGGCCGCCGAGCGGCAAGGCGCGCCGGTGGACCGCGCCCACCGCTTCGGCCTGGCGGTGGATTACATGGCCCGCAACCATGCCGGCGCGGGCATGTGGGAAATCTGGCCGGTCAACCGCTACCACGACAACGGGCTGACGGTGTACTGGTTCGACAAGAACGGCCTTTACGCCGACGCCGAGCTCGACCCCGTCACCGGCGCCGAACTGGACGAGCACCACGACGAGGCCGAAAGCCGCGCCACGCTGGGCGGCCTGCACTTCGTGGACTTCCACTACACCCTGCACGACGCCGGGCTGGGGCTGTGGACCGTGGCCTTCGCCACCATGGCAATGCTGGTGGCGTTGATTTCCGGCGTGGTCACGCACAAACGCATCTTCAAGGATTTCTTCACCTTCCGCGCCAACAAGGGCCAGCGCTCGTGGCTGGACGCGCACAATACGAGCGCGGTGCTGACCCTGCCCTTTCTGTTCATGATCGCCTACACCGGCGTGGTGATTTCCGGCGCCACGCTCATGCCCGCCCCCGTTTCCGCCACCTACGGCGAGGGCCCGCAGGCGCTGCGCGCCTATCTGGCCGAACTGGAAGGCGAGCCGATGCTCGCGCGCAGCGGCGCCGCCCAGGCCGTGCCGGCGCTGGAGCCCATCGTCGCCCGGGCCGAAAGCCTGATCGGCCAGACCGCCCGCGCCATCGTCATCCGCAACCCCGAAGACAGCTCCATGCGCATCGGCGTGTACGGCTGGAACGAGGCGGCCGACACCTTGCGCAACATCAGCGCCACCACCGGCATGGCGGAGTTCACGGGCGACGGCGAACTGCTGCGCGTGCGCCCGGCCGGCGAAGTGCTGGGCGGCGCCGCGCCGCGCACGCGCCAGGTTTTGAGCGACCTGCACATGGCCAGGTTCGGCGGCGTGGCCATGCAATGGCTGTATTTCATCTGCGGCATGGCCGGCGCGGCCCTGATGGGCACCGGCGCCATCCTCTTCATGGTCAAGCGCCGCGCCCGGCACGGCGGCGAATTCGGCGCCGCCACCGCGCGCGTCTACCGCCTGATCGAAGGACTGAACGTGGCCGCGATGGCCGGGCTGGGCATCGCCTGCGTCGGCTATTTCTGGGCCAATCGCCTGCTGCCGGTGACGCTGCAGGACCGGGCCGCCTGGGAGCTGCGCGTCTTCTTCCTGATCTGGGCGCTGACGCTGCCGCATGCCTGGCTGTGCGCCCCGCGTCGCGCCTGGATCATGCAGCTGGGCCTGCTGTCGGCGCTGTGCCTGCTGCTGCCGCTGATGTCGTACGCCGCCGTGGGCGACCACCTGTACGCGCAGATCGCGCGCGGCGACTGGGAAAGCGCCGGCGTCGAACTGAGCGCCCTGGCTTTCGGCGTACTATCGGGCTGGGCGGCCCTGCGGTTATGGCGCCGGCCCGCTACGGCGCCCTCGCAGCGCATCCCCCGCGCAAACGAAGAGGCAGCGGCATGAATTCCAACGACCTGTACGCCATCGGCATGGCCCTGCTGCTGACCTACTCCGGCATGGCCTGCCTGAGCCTGGCCATGCCGCGCCATTACGACCAGGTCTGGGGCCGCGACCCGTCGGCCGGACACAGCCGCGTGCTGCGCGGCGCCGGCCTGCTGCTGCTGGCCCTGGCCCTTCTGCCCTGCGTCAGCCTGTGGGGCAATACGGTGGGCGTGGTGGCCTGGCTGGGCTGGCTGTCGGCCGGCGCCCTGCTGTGGGTCGGCATGCTGTCGTGGGCCCCGCGCCCGGCGGCGCGCACCGCGGCGCTGGCCCTGGCGATCGCGCTGGCCGGGGTCGGAATCGGCTTTTGACGGTCCGCGCAAGGCGCGCAAAACGCGTTTGACGCGCATCAAGCAGGGCTGAAATCCCGCGTCTCGCGTACGTCGACGACACCATATGTGGTGATAGAGTTTCACCACCCTACTACATATGGTGTCAGTCATGCATATCCAGCACATACTCAAGCGCGACAGCCGGGTCGTGGCGTTCGACCGCGACAAGATCGCCCACGCCATCGCCGCGGCCGGCCAGAGCACCGGGGAACTGGACCTCGCGGGCGCGCAGGCGCTGACCGACGCCGTCATCGACGCGCTGGCCGACCAGCCCTGCCCCGGCGTCGAAACCATCCAGAACCGCGTCGAGGAAGTCCTGGTCCAGGCCGGCCGCTGGCGCACGGCGCGCGCCTACATCGTCTACCGCGAGCAGCACGCCCGCCTGCGCTCGTTGCGCCACACCCTGGTGGACGTGGAAAGCGCCATGGAGGAATACCTGGAGCAGCGCGACTGGCGCGTCAACGCCAACGCCAACCAGGGCTACAGCCTGGGCGGCCTGATTCTGAACGTCGCGGGCAAGGTCACCGCCAACTACTGGCTGTCCAATGTCTTCGCGCCGGAGGCCGGACGCGCCCACCGCGAAGGCGACATCCACATCCACGACCTGGACATGCTGAGCGGCTATTGCGCCGGCTGGTCGCTGCGCCAGCTGCTGACCGAAGGCTTCAACGGCATCCCCGGCAAGGTCGAGGCCACGCCGCCGCGCCACATGTCGGCCGCCATCGGCCAGATCGTCAACTTCCTGGGCACGCTGCAGAACGAATGGGCCGGCGCGCAGGCCTTCAGCTCGTTCGACACCTACATGGCGCCTTTCATCCGCCGCGACGCCATGACCTACGCGCAGGTCAAGCAGGCCATGCAGGAGCTGATCTACAACCTCAACGTGCCCAGCCGCTGGGGCACGCAGACGCCGTTCACCAACCTGACCTTCGACTGGACCTGCCCGGCCGACCTGCGCGAACAGATTCCGTATTTGGGCGGCGAGGAAATGCCGTTCGCCTACGGCGACCTGCAGGCCGAGATGGACATGATCAACCGCGCCTACATCGAAGTCATGATGGCCGGCGACGCCAAGGGCCGCGTCTTCACCTTCCCCATCCCCACCTACAACATCACGCCGGACTTCGACTGGGACCATCCCAACACCGAACGCCTGTTCGAAATGACGGCGCGCTACGGCCTGCCTTATTTCCAGAACTTCCTCAATTCCGACCTGGAGCCGCACATGGTGCGCTCCATGTGCTGCCGCCTGCAGCTGGACCTGCGCGAACTGCTCAAGCGCGGCAACGGCCTGTTCGGCTCGGCCGAGCAGACCGGCTCGGTGGGCGTGGTCACGGTCAACTGCGCGCGCCTGGGCTATACCTGCCGCGGCGACGAGGGCAAGCTGATGGCGCGCCTGGACCATCTGCTGGAGCTGGGGCGCGACGTGCTCGAAACCAAGCGCAAGGTGGTGCAGCGCTACATCGACCAGGGCCTGTATCCCTACACCCGCCGCTACCTGGGCACGCTGCGCAACCACTTCAGCACGCTGGGGGTGAACGGCATCAACGAGATGATCCGCAACTTCACCGGCGATATGGACGACATCACCACCGGGCCGGGCCACGCCATGGCGGTCCGGCTGCTGGACCGCGTGCGCGCCCGCATGACCGAATTCCAGGAACAGACCGGCCACCTGTACAACCTGGAGGCCACGCCGGCCGAAGGCACCACCTACCGTTTCGCGCGCGAGGACCGCAAGCGCTATCCCGACATCCTGCAGGCCGGCAGCGACGCGCAGCCCTACTACACCAATTCCAGCCAGCTGCCGGTGGGGCATACGGACGACCCCTTCCATGCGCTGGAGCTTCAGGAAACGCTGCAGGGCAAGTACACCGGCGGCACCGTGCTGCACCTGTACATGAACGAGGCCGTGTCCTCGGCCGGCGCCTGCAAGGAGCTGGTGCGCCGCGCGCTGTCGAATTTCCGCCTGCCCTACATCACCGTCACGCCGACCTTCTCGATCTGCCCCAACCACGGCTATCTGGCGGGACGCCACGAGTTCTGCCCCAAATGCGATGCCGAGCTGCTCGCCCGGCAATCGTCATGCTGCACCCCGGCCTAGCCGGATATCCCCCTGGCCTCTACCAAGGAACCCCTATGCAAACCCTGACCACCCCCGACATCGCCCCCGCCACCGCCCCCATGCTGGACGACAGCCAGCGCGTGCGTTGCGAGATCTGGACCCGCGTGATGGGCTACCACCGTCCCGTTTCGTCCTTCAACACCGGCAAACAAGGCGAATTCAATGAACGCCGCTTCTTCGTCGAACGCCGCGCCTGAGGGCGCGCGTCCTGCCCCGGCCTGCGGGCCGGGGTCCGCGCCCGCCGCGCGCAGGATGGCCGTCAGGCCGGCCTACGCCGCCTTGCCGCAGCCGGTGCTGCAGCCCTTGCCGCGCCACGCCCATTCGGTGGGCGGGCTGGTGCCTTTTTCCACCGTGGACTGGCCCGGCAAGCTGGCCGCCGTGGTCTTCATCGCCGGCTGCCCCTGGCGCTGCCATTACTGCCACAACACCGAATTGCAGACGCGCACCGCGCGCTACGACTGGCATGACATCCGCGCTTTCCTCGAAACCCGCAAGGGGCTGCTGGACGCCGTCGTGTTCTCCGGCGGCGAACCCCTGAGCGAGCCGCGCCTGGCCCAGATGATCCGCGACGTGCGGCGCATGGGTTACCAGGTCGGCATGCACACCGCCGGCATCTATCCGCTGCGCCTGGCCGACGTGCTGCAGCACCTGGACTGGGTCGGCCTGGACATCAAGGCCGACGCCGCCGGCTACGACGACATCACCGGCCGCCGCGATTCCGAGCGTCCCGCCATGTCGTGCCTGGCCCAGCTGCTGTCGGCGCGGCGCGATTTCGAATGCCGCGTCACCTGGCATCCCGACTGGTTCGACGAGACCCGGCTGCTGGACGTGGCCCGGGAACTGTCCCGCCGCGGCGTGCGGCGCTTCGCCGTGCAGGGCGCGCGCAGCACGCCGGACTCGCCGGCCGCGCGCCACTTGAGCGCGCAGGCCGAAAGCCGGATGCGGGAATGGTTCGAAACGTTCGAGTATCGCTGAGGGGGTGGCGTTGCGTGGAACCATGGCGTGGGCACGTGGCTGCGGGTCGAACCATGAACCATGATATTGGGTCGTAGGATGGGTGTAGCGCGGCAACCGGCGGGTGAGAATTCTGACTCCGAACGCGCGTAACCCATCGGCCCGCGAGAGCCGGCGGTTTGTCTCTTGCCTCGAAAGGCGGCGGCTGGCGCCGCCTGATGGGTTACGCGCGTTGAATAGTTGGATTCTTGCTTAAGTATTCTCGCGCTACACCCATCCTACGCCCGCCCCACGCCAACCCGCGCGTCACCCCCCACGCCGCGCCATCGCCTCCCGGAAACGCGGCGAGCCGATGGCGCCGACGTTGCAGCGCGCCCAGGGCGATCGGATCGTGGGGTCCACGCTGAACACCCGCCCCGGCGCCATGATGATCTTTTCCGGCATCAGCTCGGCGGCCAGGGCCAGCGTATCGTCCACGCCGGGAAAGGCCGACCACAGGTACAGCGAACTGGTGGGCCGGGCGAAGACCTCGGCGCCCAGCGAATCCAGCACCTGCAGCGCATGGCCGGTGGCGGCTTCCAGGCGCTGGCGCAGCCTGACCAGATGCCGCTCGTAGTGGCCGTCGCGCAGCATCACGTCCACCATGCGCTCGCAGTACTCGGAACTGCTGACGTGCACCAGCGCCTTGAGGTCGGCCAGGTCGCTGGCCAGCGCGGCGTTGCAGGCGATGAAGCCCACCCGCAGCGCGGCGGAGAATGACTTGGAGAAGCTGCCGATGTAAATGGTGCGCTCCAGCTGGTCCAGCGCCGCCAGGCGCACCGCGGACGTGGGCTTGAAGTCCGCCAGCGGATCGTTCTCCACCAGGATCAGGTTGTGGCGCTCCGCCAGCTGCAGCACCCGGTACGCCTTGGCCGGCGAGATGTCCGACCCCGTGGGGTTGTGCGCCAGCGACTGGGTGAAGAACAGGCGCGGCTTTTCCCGCTGCAGCAGCGCTTCCAGCGCGGCGATGTCCGGACCGTCCGGCAGGCGCGGCACGCCCAGCATGCGCGCCCCGGCCAGCTTGAGCTTGCCGAACAGGGGGTAATAGCCGGGGTTGTCGACCAGCACCGGCGCGTCCTGCGGCACGAAGTAGCGGATCACCAGGTCCATGGCCTCGTTCGCGCCGTGCGTCAGCACCAGTTGCGGCGGCGCCGCATTGATGCCCACGTCTCCCAGCTTGCGCACCAGGCTTTCGCGCAGCGGCGCATAGCCGAAGCGGCTGCCGTAGCGGAACAAGGCGCCCAGCCCGGTGCGCACCACCTTCTGGTGGTAGCGGTCCATGCGCATGTCGGCCAGCCATTCCACCGGCGGAAACCCGTCGCCCACCGCGACCGCGTCGGGCTGGGTCTTGAGCTGCTCGCGCATCAGCCACACGATGTCCATGGCGCGGCTCAGCTGCCCCGGCTCCTCGTCGGCGGCCTTGCGCGTCCTGCCCGTCTCCAGCACGTAGAAGCCGGAACCCCGGCGCGGCTCCACCAGGCCCTGCGCGACCAGCATTTCGAACGCCACCACCACGGTGTTCTTCGCGTAGCGGTGCAATTGCGCCAGCTCGCGCAGCGACGGCAGCTTGTCGCCGGCCCGGTACACGCCGTCGGCGATCTGCTGGCCGATCAGCCGGGCCAGGCTTTCGGCGATGGGCGCGGCGCGCGGCGGGCGCGTCGCCAGGGGAGGAAGGCTGCCGGACATATGCAAAAATTGGTGCAGTGCAATGACACTGTTTGTCGAAACTGTACCTCTCAATACCGGTACAGTCTACCTAGAATCTGGCCACCCGATTCCGATACATGGAGACCCCGCAATTGGCCGATTCCCGCCTGCCCAACTTCCGTTCCCTCACCCCCGCCGACCGCCTGGCGGCCGTGGCCGACGCCGCGGACCTGAGCGCCGAGGAGCGCCGGCTGCTGGCCGCGCCAGGCGCGCTGGGCCTGGACCGCGCCGACGGCATGATAGAGAACGTCATCGCCGCGTTCGAACTGCCGCTGGGCGTGGCCGCCAACTTCCAGGTCAACGGCCGCGACGTGCTGGTGCCGATGGCGGTCGAGGAGCCGTCCGTGGTGGCCGCCGCGTCCTACATGGCCAAGCTGGCGCGCGCCTGCGGCGGCTTCGAGACTTCCAGCACCCGGCCGCTGATGCGCGCCCAGGTGCAGGTGCTGGGGCTGGGCGATCCGCAGGGCGCGCGGCTGGCGCTGCTGCGCGAACGCGAGCGCATCGTGGCGCTGGCCAACGGCCGCGACCGCACCCTGGTCGAGCTGGGCGGCGGCTGCCAGGACATCGAAGTCCACGTATTTCCCGACACCCCGCGCGGCCCCATGCTGGTGCTGCACCTGATCGTGGACGTGCGCGACGCGATGGGCGCCAACGCCGTCAACACCATGGCCGAGGCCGTGGCGCCGCTGATCGAGGAAATTTCCGGTGGCTCCGTGCGCCTGCGCATCCTGTCCAACCTGGCCGACCTGCGCCTGGCGCGCGCCCGCGTGCGCCTGACGCCGCAGGCGCTGGACACGGCCGAGCGCAGCGGCGCCGACATCATCGAAGGCGTGCTCGACGCCTACACCTTCGCCGCGGTCGATCCCTACCGCGCGGCCACGCACAACAAGGGCATCATGAACGGCATCGACCCCGTGATCGTCGCCACCGGCAACGACTGGCGGGCGGTGGAAGCCGGCGCCCACGCCTACGCCAGCCGCGACGGCCGCTACACCTCCCTCACCCACTGGGAGAAAGACGCCGCGGGCGCGCTGGTCGGCTCCATCGAGATGCCCATGCCCGTGGGCCTGGTGGGCGGCGCCACCAAGACCCATCCGCTGGCCCGCCTGGCGCTGAAGATCATGGGCGTGAAAAGCGCGCAGGAACTGGGCGAAATCGCCGTGGCCGTGGGCCTGGCGCAGAACCTGGGCGCGCTGCGGGCGCTGGCCACCGAAGGCATCCAGCGCGGCCACATGGCGCTGCACGCGCGCAACATCGCCCTGGCCGCCGGCGCGACGGGCGCCGAGATCGACACCGTCGCCAAGCGCATGGCGGCCCTGCGGGACGTAACCAGCGACCGCGCGCGCGCCTTGCTGGAGGAATTGCGCGCGCCCCGATAAACCCGGCCATCCGGCCTGACAAGAACCAAGGAGAGAGACATGAATCCGAACACCCCGGCGCCGCCTGCGCGCCTGGCGGAAGTCTGGAGCGACACGGTCGACCTGCGCCAGCTGGCGTGGGCCATCGGAATCGGCATCGTCATCAGCGTGGCGGGATTCTATGCCGCCAGCCATTGGCTGCGCGGCGTCGTCGCCTCGCCCGAGCTGGCCCATGCCTACGCCATGCTGGCCGGGCTGGCGGGCTGCGTGCTGGCCGGCCTGATCTGCGCCCGCCTGTTCCCGCCCAAGCGCATCGTGGTCGAACACAGCGCCACCCAGGACCCAGCCTGGCGCGCCGAAGTGCTGGCCGAGCTGGCCGAGCTGGCCGAGCAGCCCGGCGGCCTGGGCACGCTGGCCGATCTGCCCGAGGCCGCCGTGCGCGAACTCAAGGCGCTGGACCTGTACGAGCTGTTCGCCCAGCCCGCCGCGCCCGCGCCCGATGCGCGCGTGCGCGCCGAAGCGCCGCAGGGCGCGAACAAGGAGGCGCTGGCATGAGCAATCCCGCGCTACTCGAACAAATCATGATGGCGGCCGCCATGGGCCTGCTGGGCGCGGTGGTGTTCGCGGCCATCGGCCTGGTGTCCGGCACCGACGAAACCACCACGCTGGCGCCGCTGACCCTGCTGGTGGTGCTGCTGGGCGTGCCGCCGGCGGGCGTCTTCACCTTTTTCCTGGCCGGCGCCGTGGCCAAGCACATGACCCATGCCGTGCCCACGGCGCTGCTGGGCATACCCGGCGACACCATGGCCACGCCGCTGCTGCAGGACGCGAACATGCTGCGCAAGCTGGGCGTGCCGCACATCGCGCTGCGCAAGATGGTGTCCGGCGCCATCGTCGCCGCGTTCGTGGCGGTGCCGCTGGCCGTGCTGTTCGCGGTGCTGCTGGCGCCGTTCGGCGCGGTCATCACCCGGTTCGCGCCCTGGATCTTCCTGGCCGCGGCGCTGCTCATCGCCTACTTCTCGGCCGGCCGCTGGGCCGCGGTCGCGCTGCTGGCGCCGTTCGTCGTGCTCATCGTCGCGCTGCAAAGCCTGACCGCCAAGTACGGGGTCAAGCTGAGCATCAGCTACTTCCTGGGCATCGCCATCGGGCCGCTGATCGCGGACCTGTTCAGCGTGGCCTCGCCGCAGGGGCGCTCGCGCATGCTGCGCGACAAGGTACGCACCTTCTCGCTGGCGCCGGACGTGAAAGGCTGGTCGGGCTACTTCCCCAACCCGCTGAAGGTCATGGACCGCACGCAGACCCGCTGGACGCTGGCCACGGCCGCGGTCTCCAGCGCCACCTTCGTGTTCAGCCCCGTGGCCATGACCGTGGTGCTGGGCGAGCTGGTGGGCTCGCGCGTCAAGCATGCCTATCACCGCCTGACCACCGTGCTGAGCGCGCGCAACGGCGTCACCGAGGCCACCTACATCGCCGAGGCGCTGATTCCGCTGATCGCCTTCGGCCTGCCGCTCAGTCCGGTGGCCGCCGGCCCCGCGGCGCCCTTGTTCAACGCGCCGCCGCGCTTCACGGTGGACGCCGCCACCGGCCAGACCAACAATCTGCACAACCTGCTGAACCACTGGGAGTTCCTGGGCTACGGCATGCTGGCGGTATTGCTGGCCGCGGTGGTGTCCTATCCGTTCGCCATGAACTTTGCGCGCCGCGCCGCGCTGTTCGTGTCGCGCAAGGTCAGCCACGAGGCCATCATCGCCACCTTCGTCGGCCTGATCATCGTCATCAGCGTCTGGGAAGGCCAGTTCCTGGGCCTGCTCGTGATCCTCACCATGGGCCTGTTCGGCGGCCTGCTGTCGCGCCTGTTCGGCTTCAACACCGGCGTGCAGTTCATGGGCTATTACACCGCCGTGCTGTCGGTGCCGGCGATCGTCAAGCTGCTGGCCTGAAATACCGCGTATCGGACGGGGCCCGGCCCCGTCCGCAATTCCCCGCCGCTTGATCCCGCGCAAGGCGATCGGACGCCCCTTGCTCTAGCCTCTGTCAACTTGACCTGAGGAAAGACCTGATCATGACGTGGTTCAAATCACTCACTCTCGCCGGACGCGAACTGCTGCCCATCGTACAGGGCGGCATGGGCGTCGGCATCTCGGCCCATCGCCTGGCCGGCGCGGTCGCCAGCCAGAACGCCATGGGCACCATCGCCAGCATCGATTTGCGCCACCATCATCCGGATCTGCTCGAAAAGACCGAGCGCTGCCATGACCGCGACCTGATCGACAGCGCCAACCTCGAAGCGCTGCACCGCGAAATCCGCGCCGCGCTGGACACGGCGCAGGGCCGCGGCCTGGTCGCCGTCAACGTCATGAAGGCGGTGCGGGGCCACCCGGCCCTGGTGCGCCAGGCCTGCGAAAGCGGCGCCCAGGCCATCGTGATGGGCGCGGGCCTGCCGCTGGACCTGCCCGAAATGACCGCCGATTTCCCCAAGGTCGCGCTGGTGCCGATTCTGTCCGAAGCGCGCGGCGTGGCCGCGGTGCTCAAGAAATGGATCAAGAAGGGCCGGCTGGCCGACGCCGTGGTGATCGAGCATCCCGGCCACGCCGGCGGCCACCTGGGCGCGGCGCGGCTCGAAGACGTGCACGACGAACGCTTCGATTTCAAGCGCGTGCTGGCCGATTGCCACAAGCTGTTCCAGGAACTGGCGCTGGGCAAGGACGCGCCCAAGCTCATCGTGGCCGGCGGCGTGGGCAGCCACGACCAGGTTCGCCACTGGCTGGGGCACGGCGCCGACGGCGTGCAGGTGGGCACCGCCTTCGCCGTCACTATCGAGGGCGACGCGCACGAGAATTTCAAGCGCGTGCTGATCGACGCCGACCCCGACCAGTTGAAGGAATTCACCAGCGTGGCCGGCCTGCCGGCGCGCGCCGTGGCCACGCCGTGGCTGACGCGCTACCTGCGCCAGGAAAAGACGCTGCAGGAAAACACCCGCTGCGACGCGCGCCGCTGCAGCCAGCGCATGGACTGCCTGACGCAGTGCGGCCTGCGCGACGGGCTGTCGCGCTTCGGCCAGTTCTGCATCGACCTCAAGCTGGCCGCCGCCATGCGCGGCGAAGTCAGCCGCGGCCTGTTCTTCCGCGGCGCATCCAAGCTGCCTTTCGGCAACGCCATGCGCTCGGTGCGCGAACTGATGGACTACCTGCTGCACGGACAGATGCCCGCCAACGCCTGATCCCTGCGGCCACCGCCCGCCCGGTGGCTTTGATAAATTATTGAACGACGTATAATATTATTCATCGTTCAGATAATCCGAGCCGCCATGTCCGCCACCGAATCCCTCCCGCCCGCCGCGCCGGCGGCCGATCCCGGCCGCCGCGAGCGCAAGCGCCTGCAGACGCTGGACCATCTGGCGCGCACCGCCTTCGGCCTGTTCGAGGCGCAGGGCTACGACGCCGTCACGATGGAGCAGATCGCGGCCGCGGCCGACGTCGCCAAGGGCACGCTGTACAACCATTTCCCGGTCAAGGAGGCGCTGCTCGCGCACCATCTGCACGGCGAACTCGCCGCCTCGCTGGCGGCGCTGTGGCCGGCGCTGCGCGCCCTGCCCTCGTTCGCCGCACGGCTGACGCGCATCCTGCGCGCCTCGGCCGACTGGTCCGAATCGCATCGCGCGTATCTGGGCCCGTATCTGCGCTATCGCCTGGCCCATGCGCAGTCCGACGCCGCCCGCCATCCCCGCAGCGGCCTGCAACCGGCGTACGCCTCGCTGATTGCCGAGGCGCAGGCGGCGGGCCAGCTGCGCGCCGACCTGTCCGCCGAGCAACTGGCTCACCACCTGCAATTCCTGCACCTGGGCGCGATGCTGCGCTGGCTGGACCGGCCCGGCGCGAGCCTGCGCGACGAATACGACGCAGCCCTGAGCCTGTTTCTGGGCGGCGCCGCCAAGGAGGCGCCATGAACGCGCTGGTGCTGGACTGGGCGGCGGCCGAAAAAGCCGGGCCGCGCGCCGCCGGCGGCAAGGGCTGGCAATTGGCGCGCATGGCGCAGCTCGGCGTGCCCGTGCCCGAAGGCTTCGTGCTGGCGGCCGCGGCCAGCCTGGGCCGCCAGCCGGGCCAGCCGGTGCCCCCCGAGGCGCAGCGCGTCTTGCTGCAGGCGCTGCGCGACCGCGGCTGGCTGGCGCGGCCGCTGGCGCTGCGCTCGTCCGCGCCGCAGGAGGACTCCGCGGGCGCGTCCTTCGCGGGCATCCATCTTTCCTGCCTGAACGTAACCGGCGAACAGGCGGTGCTGGAGGCGCTGGCGCGCGTCTGGGATTCGCAGGCCACGCCGCAGGCGCAGGCCTATCGCCAGCGTCTGGGGCTGGACGCCGAGGGCGGCATGGCCGTGGTGGTGATGCCGCTGATCGAGGCCGCCGCTTCCGGCATCGCGTTCACGATGGACCCGCTGTCCGGACGCCGCGACGAAATGCTGATCCACGCCAACTGGGGCCTGGGCGAATCGCTGGTGGCCGGACAGGCCGACGGCGACGAATACCGGCTGCGCGAAGACTACCTGCGCCTGGCCTGGCCGCTGGCGTCGCGGCGCGTGGGCGCCAAGCGCCAGGCCAGCCTGCCCGCCGCCGCCGGCGGCACGCAACTGGCCGACACCGCGGCCGCCCGGGCCGCGCAGCCCGTGCTTAGCGATGCGCAGGCCGAGGCGCTGGGCGAGATCGCGCGCGACGCGGCCCGCGCCCTGGACTATGCCGGCGCCGGCCACGACCTCGAATGGGCTTGGGACGGGCGGCAATTCTGGATTCTGCAGGCGCGCCCGATCACCGCGGCGGCGCGCTACACCTATCCCGCGCTGCGTTCGCAGCCTTCGTACTGGTCGCGCGGCAACACGCGCGAAGTGCTGCCCGAGGCCATGTCGGCGCTGGAATGGGACAGCGGCCGGGTCATGGCCCAGCGCATGCTGAGCAGCGGTTTCGAACTGAGCGGTTACGCGCCCTTGCCGGGCGTGCGGCTGGCGGCGCTGTTCCAGGGCCGCGTGTACCTGGACGCCTCGGTCATCCAGTGGGTCGGCTACGACGCCCTGGGCGTGCCGCCGGCGGCCATGAACGCGCTGCTGGGCGGCCCCCAGCCCGCGATCGAGGCGCCCGCGCCCACGCCCGCGCAGCGCCTGCGCCATGCCGCGCGCATCCTGCGCTACCTGCGCCGCGCCGCCCCCTTGCGCAAGCGCGCCGAGACCGACCTGCCACGGCTGCTGGCGCGCGCCCGGGCCTGGCTGGACGAGCCGCTGCCGGCCGCCGGCGCCGAACTCGGCGCGCGCCTGCGCACGCAGTTCCTGACGGTGCTGGGCGCGGACGAACTGTTCTTCCTGCAAGGCTCGGGCGGCGGCGCGCTGTCGAAGCTGCTGGAACTGGTCGAGAAGGCCTGCCCGGGCCAGGGCCATGCCCTGACGGCCGCGCTGATGGCGGGCGGCGAGCCCAGCGTGACCGCGAGCCAGGGCTATGCGCTGATGGCGCTGGCCGAGCTGGCGCAGGCCGACGCGGCGGCGCTGGCCTGGCTGCGCAGCCCGCGGCGCGACAGCGCCGCCTGGCGCGAGGCGCTGCCCGACGGCAGCCCGTTCAAACAGGCCTTCGCCGACTTCCTGGGCCGCTACGGCCATCGCGCCGTGTATGAAACCTATCTGCGCAATCCGCGCTGGCGCGAAGCGCCGGGCTACCTGCTCGACAGCGTGGTCAATCTGATCGGCGCCGACGCCGGCGCGCTGCGCGCGCGCCAGGAGGAAGCGGCGCGCCAGGCCTGGCAGCAGTTGCGCGCCGCGCTGCCGTTCTGGCAGCGTCCGCTGGCCGCGAAACTGCTGCAGGCCTCGCGCCTTGAAGGCCGGCAGCGCGAGGCCGCGCGTAGCGTGCTGGTGGCCTACCTGGCGGCGGCGCGCCGCAGCGCGCTGGCGCTGGGGCAACGCTATCTCGGCCAGGGCCTGGCGGCGGCCGACGACGTATTCCACCTGACCGCCACCGAACTGTTCGCGCTGGCCGACGGCCGGCTTGCACCCGTGGCGGCGGGCCGCCGCGCGGCCCTGCGCCGCGCCCAGCTGGAAACCTGGGCCGCCACGCCCGACCCGGACGTGATCGTCGAACCCGCGGCGGGCGGCGCGCCGGCGCCGGCGCAGCCGGCAAGCCGCCCGGCCGGACAATCCGCCTCGGGCTCCTGGCGCGGCACGCCCGCGGCCGGCGGACGGGCGACCGGCCCCGCCTTCGTCGCGCGCACGCCGGCCGAGGGACTGGAGATGCCGGCCGGCAGCATCCTGCTCGCGCCCTCCACCGATCCGGCCTGGACGCCGCTGTTCCTGCGCGCCGCGGCGCTGGTCATGGAGGCCGGCGGCTACCTGTCGCACGGCGCCATCGTGGCGCGGGAATTCGGTATTCCCGCTGTCGTGAACGTGCAGGGGATATTGCGGGAAGTGGGCAGCGGGGACGTGCTGGAGGTGGATGCGGGCGGGGGGACGGTGCGGCGGGTTTAGGCGGTGGCGGCTGGGGCCGCCTGATGGGTTTCGCGCGTTTGACAGCAGGTTTCTTATATCGGATGCCGCGCGCTGCACCCATCCTACGATCCGATCCCCGAACGTAGGATGGGTGCAGCGCGAGATTCCTTATGCAAGAACTCGAATACCGAACGCGCGAAACCCATCAGGCGGCCCCAGCCGCCACCAATTCAAACTCGAACACCGCCCCCCGCCCCACCTGCTCCACCAGCCGGATCTCGCTCTGGTGCAGTTGCAGGATGCGCTGCACGATCACCAGCCCCAGCCCGCCGCTTTCCCCCGGCCCGCGGTTCAGCGCGCTGGCCCGCACGAACAGCCCGGGGCGCAGCGCTTGCGGGATGCCGTCGCCGGAATCGCTGACCTGCACGCGCACCCGGTCCTGCGCCGCGCCCAGGCGCAGTTCGATGCGCCCGCCCGGCGGGCTGTGGCGGATGGCGTTGTCCAGCAGATTGGTCAGCACCCGTTCGATCAGACCCAGGTCCGCGCGCACTGGCGGCAGCCCGTGCGCGATGTCGGTGGCCAGCCGCTGCTGGCGCGCCTCGGCGGCCAGCTCGAATTTCTGGATCACGTCCTGCGCCAGCTCCGGCAGCGAAAAGGTTTCGGGCTCCAGCCGCACCAGGCCGGACTCCAGCCGCGCCAACTCGAAAAGCTCCTGCGCCAGCCGGCCCACCTTGCGGCTCTGCGCCAGCGCGATGTCCAGGTAGCGGCGCCGCTCGGCCGGCTCCAGCGTGGCGTCCTTGAGCCGGAGCGTTTCCAGGTAGCCGTGCAGCGAAGTCAGCGGCGTGCGCAGGTCGTGCGAAATATTGGCGACCAGGTCGCGCCGCTGCTGGTCCTGCCGCGTCAGCTCGCGCCATTGCTCGGAGATGCGCGCGCCCATCTGCACGAAGCTGCGGCGCAGCACCTCGATTTCGTCGCCGCGCTCGCCGGCGCGCCCGTCGTCCGGACCTTCCAGCGCGGCCAGCGCCATGCCGTCGTCCGTGCCGAAAGCGCGCACCGCGCGCGTCAGGCCGCGCAACGGCCGCGTGATCAGCGCGAACGCCGCCAGGCCGGCGGCCAGGCCCAGCAGCGCCACCAGACCGATGGACCACAAGGTCATGCGCAGCACCGAACTGCGCGACACGTCCTGGGCCAGCGCGTCGCGCGCCTGGCCCTGCAGCACCACGTAGACATAGCCCTGCTCCTGTCCGCCCACGCGCACCGGCGCGGCGCTGAAGACTTTCCGCGCCTGCGGATTGCGCGGATCGTCGCCGACGATGGGCATCATGTCTCCGGCCAGCAGCCGGCGGATCGGTTTCATGTCGACGCGCCCGCGCTTGATTTCGCCGGGCGGCGCGGCGTCGGCCACGATGTGGCCGTCGTTGGACAGCAGATAGACCTCCACCGCCGGATTCACCGCCATCAGCATGTCGAACAGCGAGCGCACGGCCTGCGGCCGCCAGCCGTTGACGTCCATCAGCTCGTTGGTGCCGGCGATATGCTGCGCCAGCCCGCTGGACAGGCGCTGCACCACCTCCTGCTGGTAGCGCGAATTGGCGGCGATCTGCAGCCAGGCCGAGGCGCCGCAGCAGGCCAGCAGCAGCAGCGCGAACACGCCCGACAGGCGTTGGGTGAGCGTCAGGCGTTTCATGCCGCGTCTCCCGCGCGGCCGGGCGCCGCCGCGAATTTGTAGCCCCGGCCCCAGACCGTCAGGATGCGCTGCGGATTGGACGCGTCCGCCTCGATCTTGGCGCGCAGCCGGTTGATGTGGGTGTTGACCGTGTGCTCGTAGCCTTCGTGCCGGTAGCCCCACACCTGGTTCAGCAGGTCCAGGCGCGAGAACACCTGGTCCGGATTGCGCGCAAAGAAAAGCAGCAGGTCGAATTCGCGCGGCGTCAGCTCCAGCCGGCGGCCGTCGACGTCGGCCGTGCGCGCCAGCGGATCGATGGCCAGGCCGTGCAGCGACAGGCTGCCGGCGTCCAGCCGCGCGTTGCGCTCCAGCGCCTCGCTGCGGCGCAGCAGCGCGCGCACGCGCGCCACCAGCTCCAGCATGGAGAACGGCTTGGCCAGATAGTCGTCCGCGCCCAGCTCCAGGCCCAGGATGCGGTGCACTTCGCTGGAGCGCGCGCTGGTGATGATGATGGGGATGTAGCGCGCCATGCCGCGCGCCCGCTTGCAGATCTCCAGCCCGTCGATGCCGGGCAGCATCAGGTCCAGCACCAGCGCGTCCCAGTTGCCTTCCTCCAGCCTGCGCATGCCGTCGTGGCCGTCGGCGGCGTGTTCGACCGCATAGCCTTCGTCGCGCAGGTGCATGCGCAGCAGTTCCGCGATGTGGGCGTCGTCTTCGACTATCAGTACGCGTCGGGGCGTGTCCATGGGCAGCTCGGATGGGGAATGATGCGCGTATTGTCGCCAATCCGCGCGCGGCGAGTTATCACATTTAATTTAAGTTTGCGTGAGGACTTCGCCACCGGCCCCGGACAAGAATGTCGCCAACGACAAGCAACCCGGAGCCTTCCATGCCGGCCATTCCCGCCCACCGCGCCCCTGGCGCCAGCCCTGTCCACCCCGGCTGGCTGCGCATCCAGCACTGGCTGAACGCGCTGGCCGTGGGCGTCATGGCCGCCAGCGGCTGGCGCATCTACAACGCCTCGCCGCTGTTCGACTTCAGCTTCCCCGCCGGCGTCACGCTCGGCGGCTGGCTGGGCGGCGCCCTGCAATGGCATTTCGCCGGCATGTGGCTGCTGGCCGGTAACGGCGTGCTGTACCTGGCCGCCAATCTCGCCACCGGCCGGCTGCGCCGCAAATTCTTTCCGCTGAGTCTGCGCGGCCTGGCCGCCGACCTGGGCGCGGCCTTGCGCGGCCGGCTCTCGCACGCCGACCCGCGCCGCTACAACCAGCTGCAGCGCCTGGCCTACCTGTTCGCGATGGCCGACATCGCGCTGCTGGTCGCCTCCGGCCTGGTGCTGTGGAAATCGGTGCAGTTCGAACTGCTGCGCGAACTGATGGGCGGATACGAAGGGGCGCGCCTGGTGCACTTCTACGCCATGGCCCTGCTCGCGGCCTTCGTCGCGGTGCATGTGCTGATGGTGGCCATGGTGCCGCGCAGCCTGGCCGCCATGATCCGCGGGCGCTGAGCAAACGAACGGGAGCCACGAATGAATCCGCAATCCAAGCCGAAAAACCGTCTCGCCGCCCGCCCGGACGCCGCGGAGATCCTGCGCGAAGCCGGCGGGCTGTTGGAAAAGCGCCTGCCGCAGCCGGCGCGCCGCGCCTTCCTGCGCCGCGGGCTGACCCTGGGCGGGCTGGCCATGCTGTCGGGCTGCTCGCTGGCCGACGACGAAGGCGTGGAGCGCGCACTGGCCACGGTGTCGCGCTGGAACGACCGCGTCCAGGGCTGGCTGTTCGATCCGACCCGGCTGGCTCCCACCTATCCCGAATCCATGATCGCGCGGCCGTTTCCGTTCAACGCCTATTACGGCATCGACCAGGCGCCGCGCGTGGACGAGGAATCGTTCCGGCTGGAAGTCAGCGGCCTGGTCGCCGACCGCCGCGCCTGGCGGCTCGAGGAGTTGCGCGCCATGGCCCAGGCCGAACAGGTGACCCGCCACATCTGCGTGGAAGGCTGGAGCGCCATCGGCAAATGGGGCGGCGTGCCGTTCGCGGATTTCCTCAAGCGCGTGGGCGCGGACCTGAGCGCCAGGTACGTGGGATTCAAGTGCGCCGACGACTACTACACCAGCATCGACATGCCCACCGCCCTGCATCCCCAGACCATCCTGGCGCTGACCTACGACGGCCGCACGCTGCCGCGCGAATACGGCTTTCCCATGAAGCTGCGCATGCCGACCAAGCTTGGCTACAAGAACCCCAAGCACGTCCAGGCGATCTTCGTCACCAACACCTATCCCGGCGGCTACTGGGAGGACCAGGGCTACAACTGGTTCGGCGGCAGCTAGGCCAAGATTTTTTCCCCCACCCCTGTTCTAAAAGGAACACACCATGAAGACTTACGCTACCGCAGCATTCGCTATCTGCCTGGCCTTCGGCGCCGCCACCACGGCGCTCGCGGCCGACGCCATGGACAAGAAAGCCGGCGACCACAGCGCCATGTCCAAGGACGGCATGGGCAAGGACCAGATGTCCAATGACAAGATGGGCAAGGATGCGATGGGCAAGGATGCGATGGGCAAGGACGGCATGTCCAAGGACGCCATGGGCAAGGACGCCATGGGCAAGGACCAGATGTCCAAGGACAAGATGGGCAAGGACGGCATGTCGCACGACGGCGTGGCCAAAGATGGCATGTCCAAGGACGGCATGAAGCGCTGATCCCGCGCGCCGCGCCGCCCGGCTGCGTCAGCGGCGGCGCGCGCGCACCTGCCCCGGCGTCATGCCGAACCTGCGTCGGAACGCGGTGGCGAAATTGGCCGCGCTGTTATAGCCGGCCAGCCATGCCGCCTGCGTCACGCTGACGCCATCGACCTCCAGCGCCAGCCGCGCGCGCGCCAGCTTGCGCTCGCGCAGGTACTGGGCGACCGTGGTGCCCCACATCGCCCGGAAATGCCGTTGCAGCGTATTGACGCTGATGCACGCCCGGGCCGCGATCTGCGCCAGCGACAGCGCATCGGCGCCGCCCTCGTCCAGCAGTTCGCGCAGCGCCATCATGCGCAGGCGCTCGCGCTGGCCGAGTTCCGGCGTGTGGTCGGCCGCCCCATCCTGCAGCCCTTCCAACGCGTCCACCAGAATGGCCAGCGCGCGCGACTGCTGGTAAAGACGCCACAGCGACGGCGCCATCACGGGCGGACGCAGCATCTGCTCCGCCGCCGCGACCGCCGGCCCCGACGCCTGCCAGGTCCGCAACGCCATGTGGCGCTGCGCGAAATTGCGCAGCGCCGGCAGTCCGGCGCAAAGCCGCTGGCGGTCCATCCATTCGTGCTCCAGCCTCAACAGCACCGTGCGCTCGATGTCGCCCAGGCACGATTCGCGCACGAAGCCGTCCGGCTCCCGCACCGACAGCGCCACGCCCAGCACCTTGCCGTCGGGGCGCGGCCCCAGGGCCAGCCGCTGGCCGGCCAGCGTCACGTTCACGCGCCCGCCCACCACCAGGGCAATGTGCAGGCCCGGCCGCAGCGAGCCGCGCGCGCTCGCGCCTTGCAGATCGCGCACGTCCAGGCGTCTCAGCACCATGCCCGGCGCCAGTTCCGTCAGGTCGGACCAGCCCTCCAGCATGGCGCGCGGACGCGCCGCGGCCGTCCGGCCATACCCGTCCGGGCGCGCCGGCAGCAGTTGCGGCCCGCCCACGCCGCCTGCTTTCTCTTGGTCCGATTCTGGGGAGTTGGCGCTGCCGCAAAGTTTTGTGGTGGCGCCGCAAACCCCGGCGCGTGTAGCCGCTGACATAATTTCGCCGAAATTCAAATAGCAATCGTTCTCAATTAAAACATGGCCGCCCGCTTCCGGGTTGCCTTTCTGCTCTTGGAGAAATGTCAGTGCACCGTCTGAACTACGCCGCCCTGCTGCTTTGCGGCCTGCATGGAACCATCGCCGCCGCGCAGGCCGTCCCGGAACTGCCGACCGTGCAGGTGCTGGGCACCGCCGAAGAAGAAGTCAAGGAAGCGCTCGGCGTCTCGGTGATCACGGCCGACGAGATCGCCCGCCGCCCGCCCGTCAACGATCTGTCGGACATCGTGCGCCGCGAACCCGGCGTGAACCTCACCGGCAACAGCGCCAGCGGCTCGCGCGGCAACAGCCGCCAGATCGACATCCGCGGCATGGGCCCCGAGAACACGCTGATCCTGATCGACGGCCGGCCCGCCACGTCGCGCAATGCGGTGCGCTACGGCTGGAACGGCGACCGCGATACCCGCGGCGACAGCAACTGGGTGCCGGCCGAGGAAGTCGAGCGCATCGAGGTGCTGCGCGGACCGGCCGCCGCGCGCTATGGCTCGGGCGCGATGGGCGGCGTGGTGAACATCATCACCAAGCGTCCCGCGGACCGGTTCGGCGGGTCGCTCACCTACTACCTGAACCAGCCCGAGGACAGCGACGAAGGCAATACCAACCGCGTCGGCATCCGCCTGAGCGGCCCGATCAGCGACACCCTGAGCCTGCGGCTTTACGGCAACTACAACAAAACCAATCCCGACGCGCGCAACATCAACGCCGCGCGCTCGCAGCTCAACGCCGACGGCCTGGCGGAATCGGCCGGCCGCGAAGGCGTGGTCAACCAGGACCTGAACGCGCTGTTCTCGTGGCGCCCGGATGCCCGCAACACGGTGGACCTGGAGGCCGCGTTCAGCCGCCAGGGCAATCTGTACGCCGGCGACACCATGCTCAACAGCACCTCGTCCTTCTCCGACAGCCTGTACGGCAAGGAAACCAGCGCGCTCTACCGCGAAAGCCTGGGCCTGACCCACCGCGGCGTCTGGGACTGGGGCACATCGCGCGCCGCGCTGGGCTACGACTACACGCGCAATGCGCGCCAGAACGAGGGCCTGGCCGGCGGCGGCGAAGGCATGCCGGTGGACCTGGGCCGGGCCACGTCGCGGCTGCGCAACTGGAGCGCCGTGGGCGAAGTGAATCTGCCGTTCGAGCTGGGCTTCGAGCAGGTCGCCACGATAGGCGTGGAATGGCTGCGCGAATCGCTGGAAGACGCCGCCAGCCTGCGCCAGACCTATACCGGCGGCGCCATCGGCGGCGTGGCCATGGACGGCCGCGACCCGAAAACCGCCCAGAACAGCTATGCGCTCTTCGTGGAGGACAACATCCAGGCCGGCGCGCGCGCCACGCTGACGCCGGGCCTGCGGTTCGACCGCAACGACAAGTTCGGCAGCAACTGGAGCCCCAGCCTGAACGCCGCCTACGAGCTCACCGCGGCGCTGCGCCTGAAAGGCGGCGTCGCGCGCGCCTACAAGGCGCCCAACCTGTACCAGTCCAACCCCAACTACCTGATGTACAGCCGCGGCTACGGCTGCCCGGTATCGCAGGCCAACCGCAACGGCTGCTATCTCGTCGGCAACCGCGATCTGGCGCCCGAGACCAGCGTCAACAAGGAAATCGGCTTCGAGTACGACCCGGGCGGCTGGCGCGCGAGCGCGGCCTATTTCCGCAACGACTACCGCAACAAGATCGTCGCCGGCACCGACATCGCCTACCGCCTGGCCAACGGCGCGCGCGTGCTGCAATGGAGCAACGCCGGCAAGGCGGTGGTCGAGGGCGTGGAAGGCAATCTGTTCATCGCCCTGGCGCCGGACCTGGACTGGAACACCAACTTCACCTACATGATCCGCAGCGAAAGCAAGGACGACGGCCAGCCGCTGAGCGTGATCCCGAAATACACCGTCAATTCCACGCTGGACTGGTACGCCACCGAACGGCTTTCGCTGCAGGCCAACCTGACCTACTACGGCCGGCAGCAAGGTCCGACCCTGAACCCGCGCCGCGGCGAGGCGATCACGGACCGCGGGCTGCAAGGCGTCAGCCCCTACGCCCTGGTGGGCCTGAGCGCCGGCTACGAGTTCAACCGCAACCTGCGGCTGCGCGTGGGCGTGAGCAACCTGCTGGACAAGAAGCGCTACCGCGAAGGCAACGCGGTCGAGGCCGGCGCGGCCACCTACAACGAACCCGGCCGCGCCTATTACGCCAGCCTCACGGCCTCGTTCTGAGTGCCATGAAAAAAGGCCTCGCCGGGTGGCGAGGCCTTTTGGCGTCAGCAGCAGCCGATGCGTTTCTTGCCGCCGTAGCGCGCGTCCTGGCGCTCGCGGAAGAACTCTTCGTAGCTCATCGGCTCCCGGTCGGGATGGGTGCGCCGCACGTGCTCGACGTAGGTCTCGTAGTCGGGCACCCCCACCATCAGCCGGAGCGTCTGCCCCAGGTAGCGGCCGGCCGCGCCGGCGGCCGAGCTCATGTTGGCGAACAGCATGCGGCTCTCCTGCTCAATCCGCGCCGGCGCCGGCGGGCAGCGTCTCGTACGGGGTTTCGCGGGCGGTGGGCTTGTTCTCGTTGCGCGCGCGCTGCACCGAACGCAGGCCGAACACCAGAATGCTCACCACGACGAAGATGAAGATACCGCACAGGCCGGCGTTGATGTAGTCGTTGAACACCACGCGGGACATCTCGGCCAGCGACTTGGCCGGGGCCAGGACCTTGCCTTCGGCGATCGCCGCGTTGTATTTGGCGGCGTGCGCCAGGAAGCTGACGCGCGGATCGGCGTCGAAGATCTTCTGCCAGCCGGCCGTCAGCGTGCACGCCAGCAGCCAGATCGTCGGCAGCACGGTGACCCCCGCATAGCGGTCGCGCTTCATCTTGAACAGCACCACGGTGCCCAGCGTCAGCGCCACCGCGGCCAGCATCTGGTTGGCGATGCCGAACAGCGGCCACAGCGTGTTGATACCACCCAGCGGATCGACCACGCCCTGGTACAGGAAGTAGCCCCAGGCCAGCACGCACAGGCCGGTGGCGATCAGGTTGGCGGGCAGCGAGTCGGTGCGCTTGAGCGAGGGCGCGAAAGTGCCCAGCAGGTCCTGCAGCATGAAGCGGCCCGCGCGCGTGCCGGCGTCGACGGCCGTCAGGATGAACAGGGCTTCGAACAGGATGGCGAAGTGATACCAGAACGCCATCATGCTCGGGCCGCCCAGGGCCTGGTGCAGGATGTGCGCCATGCCGACGGCCAGCGTGGGCGCGCCGCCGGCGCGCGAGATGATGGTGCTTTCGCCCACGTCCTTGGCGGTCTGCACCAGGTCGGCCGGCGTCACCACGAAGCCCCAGCTCGAAACCACCTGGGCGACCTGGTCCGGCGTGGTGCCGATGACCGCGGCCGGGCTGTTCATGGCGTAGTAGATGCCCGGCTCGATCACGCAGGCCGCCACCAGGGCCATGATGGCCACGAAGGATTCCATCAGCATGCCGCCGTAGCCGATGTAGCGGGCCTGGGTTTCGTTCTCGATCAGCTTGGGCGTGGTGCCCGAGGAGATCAGGGCGTGGAAGCCCGACACGGCGCCGCAGGCGATCGTGATGAAGAGGAACGGGAACAGGTTGCCCGACCACACCGGACCGGTGCCGTCGACGAACTGCGTCAGCGCGGGCATCTTCAGCTCGGGCGCAACCACCACGATGCCGATGGCCAGGCCGACGATGGTGCCGATCTTCAGGAAGGTCGACAGGTAGTCGCGCGGCGCCAGCAGCAGCCACACCGGCAGCACCGAGGCGATGAAGCCGTAGATGATCAGGATCCAGGTCAGGCCCTTGCCGTCGAAGTCGAACATCGGGCCGATCACCGGGTGCGCGGCCACGTCCTGGCCGAAGGTGATGGCGGCCATCAGGCCCACGAAGCCGATGATGGAGACTTCGCCGATCTTGCCCGGACGGATATAGCGCAGGTACACGCCCATGAACAGCGCGATGGGGATGGTCGCGGCCACGGTGAACGTGCCCCAGGGCGAGTGCGTCAGGGCCTTGACCACGATCAGCGCCAGCACCGCCAGGATGATGACCATGATCATGAAGGCGCCGAACAGCGCGATCACGCCCGGGACCTTGCCCAGTTCGGACTTGACCAGGTCGCCCAGCGAGCGGCCGTCACGGCGGGTCGAGATGAAGAGGATGGTGAAATCCTGCACCGCGCCGGCGAACACCACGCCGGCCAGGATCCACAGCATGCCCGGCAGATAGCCCATCTGCGCGGCCAGCACCGGGCCGACCAGCGGACCGGCGCCGGCGATCGCGGCGAAGTGGTGGCCGAACAGCACGTGCTTGTTGGTCGGCACGTAGTCCAGGCCGTCGTTGTACTTCCAGGCCGGGGTCATGCGCGTGGGGTCCAGCTGGAAGACCTTGTTGGCGATGAATCGGCTGTAGTAGCGATACGCGATCAGATAGACGCAGACGGCGGCGATCACCACCCATAGCGCGTTGATGGTCTCCCCTCTGGCCAGCGCCACGGTGCCCAGCGCGAACGCGCCCAGCACCGCAACCGCCAGCCAGACCAGGTGTTGACCCAGTCCTTTACTGCTGGTTTGCATAACTGCTCCTCTTGCCTCCCGCCATGCTCTTGGCGTGGAAACGCTGTTGTCGTCCCGCGGAAGGCAGACTCATTGTTGTGGGGTGGCGGACGCACGCGTCCACACTGCGCCCGGTAAGCGCGGACGCTAGTATTTCGTTTTGCCCCGGCAGCAACAAGCGCGGAACTACGCAAGCCCGCTACGTATTACTACGCAATGCGCCGCAACATAATTTTCCGGAAATCGTAAAATCTGCGGCATGCCCCGGACGTTCCTCCATCGGGGCCTACGCGATATTGCATCGCAACAAGCGAATCCGCGCTGATACAAATCCCTATGAAGCTGCGCCTGAAAATCCTGCTGCTGGCGGCCGTGCCCCTGCTGGTGGCGCTGGCCGCCATCACGGTCGCCGTCTACGTGCAGGGCCTGCAACTGGCCCAGCGCGAGAAACAGGTGGTCGAGAACGCCTGGCTGGCCAGCAAGGAAGGCGAGTTGCGCCACTACGTGAACCTGGCCTATAGCGCCATCGCCCCGCTGCAGGCCCTGTCCGACGACGAGGCCACGCGCCAGCGCGCGCTGGACCTGCTGGCGCAGATGGAATTCGGCCACGACGGCTATTTCTTCGTCTATGACCTGCACGGCCGCAACCTGATGCACCCGCGCCAGCCGGAACTGGTGGGCCAGGACCTGTGGAACCTGCGCGACACCCACGGCCAGCCCGTGATCCAGAACCTGCTGACCGCCGCCCGCCGCAGCGGCCAGGAAGGCGAGGCGGTGCGCTATCTGTGGGAAAAGCCCTCCACCCACCAGACCGAGGAAAAGCTGGGCTACGTCGTGGTGCTGGAGCGCTGGGGCTGGATGCTGGGCACCGGCATCTACCTGGACGACGTGGAACAGGCGCTGGAGCGCATCGACGCGGCGGCGCAGGCCAACATCATCAATATGTTCACCTGGGTAGCCGGCATCGCCGCCGTCTCCATCCTGGGCGTGGCCGCCTGCGGCCTGGCCCTGAACATCAGCGACCACCGCCAGTCCGACGCCAAGCTGCGCCTGATGGCGCGGCAGCTGGTGCGCACCCAGGAGGACGAACGCGCCCGCCTGTCGCGCGAGCTGCATGACGGCATTAGCCAGGTGCTGGTGTCGAGCAAGCTGTCGCTGGAAGCCGCGCGCGAACGGCTGCGCCAGTCGCTGCCGGCCGACGCCGGCGCGCTGGCCCACATCGACGGTCCGCTGGGCGGCGCGCTGGAGCGCCTGAACACCGCCGTGGGCGAAGTGCGGCGGATTTCGCACAACCTGCGCCCCACCCTGCTCGACGACCTGGGCCTGCCGGCCGCGCTCGAACACCTGGGCCGCGAGTTCGCCATCCCCAGCCCGGACGGCGCGCCGCCGCTGGCCGTGCGCCTGCACACCACCGGCCGTCCGGTCAAGCTGCCCGAAGCCTACGCCACCGCCCTGTTCCGCGTGACCCAGGAGGCGCTGACCAACGTCATCCGCCACGCCGGCGCGACCCGCGCCGACATGACCCTGGCCTATTCCGAACGCGACCTGCGCCTGACCATCGCCGACGACGGCCGCGGCTTCGACTACGACGAAGTGCAGCAGGACCCGCGCCGCGGCATCGGCCTGCGCAACATGCGCGAACGCATGAATGCGCTATCGGGTAACCTGACTTTCCGATCCACCGCCCACGGCACGATCCTGCAGGCCTGGCTGCCCCTGCCGCCTGCCGTCTCCGCTCCGGAGCCCCAAGCATGACCGCCAAGCCCGCCCCTGTCCGACTCCTGCTGATCGACGATCATCCGCTGGTGCGCGACGGACTGCGCCTGCGCCTGGAGACCGTGCCGCACCTGCGCGTGGTCGGCGAGGCCGGCAACGCCGCCGCGGCCCGCGCCTTCCTGGGCGCCTGTATGGCCGAGGACCCGCAGGGCGGCACGCTGCCGCACCTGGCGCTGATGGACCTGAACATGCCCGGCGTCGGCGGCCTGGAACTGACCGCCGAACTGCACGAGCGCTACCCGCAGATCGCCGTGCTGGTGCTGTCGATGCACGACAACCCCGAATACATGGTGCAGGCCGTCAAGGCGGGCGCGCGCGGCTATCTGCTCAAGGACGAGCCGGCGCACGAAATCGTCACCGCCATCGAGGCCGTCACGGCCGGGCGCAGCTACTTCAGCGCCGCCGTCGCGCTGCGCCTGTCCCAGGCCAGCGCGCCGGCCACCCTGCTGACCCAGCGCGAACGCGACGTGCTGCGCCACATCGCCAGCGGCCACGCCAACAAGCAGATCGCCCACGACCTCGGCCTGTCGGTGCGCACGGTGGAAACGCACCGGCTGAACATCAAGCGCAAACTCGGCATAGACGGCCAGGCCGAGCTCATCAAATACGCCGTAGAAAACCGAGGGGTCTGACCCTGAGGTAGACTTGCGTCCCAGAGCAACAGCAAAACGCCGCAGCATCCAGGAGTCCCCCATGTCATTGGAACAACACTACACCGCCATACTCGAACAGCTGGGGGAAGATCCGTCCCGCGAAGGGCTGGCCGATACGCCGGCGCGTGCCGCCAAGGCCATGCGCCACCTGTGCCGCGGCTACGGCCAGAACCTGGAAGAGATCGTCAACGGCGCGCTGTTCACCTCCGACACGCGCGAGATCGTGCTGGTCAAGAACATCGAGCTGTATTCGCTGTGCGAGCACCACATGCTGCCCTTCATCGGCAAGGCGCACGTGGCCTACCTGCCCAACGGCAAGGTGCTGGGCCTGTCCAAGGTGGCGCGCATCGTCGAGATGTACGCGCGCCGCCTGCAGATCCAGGAAAACCTCAGCCGCCAGGTGGCCGAGGCCGTGCAGTCGGTCACCGGCGCCGCCGGCGTGGCCGTGGTGATCGAGGCCCAGCACATGTGCATGATGATGCGCGGGGTCGAAAAACAGAATTCGTCCATGGTCACGTCCGTGATGCTGGGCGAGTTCCACGACAACCCCTCGACCCGCGCGGAATTCCTCAGCCTGATCCAGTAGGATGGGTGCAGCGCGAGAAACCATAGGCAAGAAAGAGAACCTCGAGCGCACGCAACCCATCGGGCGGCCCCGGCCGCCAATCACCCGTGCCGGCTGCGAGACCCCGCCAGCCGCTCGATCGCGGCCCAGTCCCACGCAATCCCCAGCCCCGGCTCCTGCGACGGCAGCGCGTGGCCGTCCTCGATCCGCAGGCGCGACTCGGTAATCAGGTCCAGCTGCGGGATGTATTCCAGCCAGCGGCTGTTGGGCACGGCGCAGCACAGCGCCACGTGGATTTCCATCAGGAAGTGCGGGCAGACCGGCACGTTATAGGCTTCGGCCAGGTGCGCCACTTTCAGCCACGGCGTAATGCCGCCGATCCGTCCCACGTCCACCTGCACCACCGAGCACGCGCCGCTATGCAGATAGTCCTTGAACTGCGACAGGCTGTAGAGCGACTCGCCCACCGCGATGGGCAGGCGGGTGGACTCCGACAGGCGCCGATGCGCGTGCACGTCGTCGGCATGTATCGGTTCTTCCAGCCAGGCCAGGTCCAGCGCTTCGAAGGCGCGCGCCCGGCGTATCGCCTCGGGCAGCGAAAAGCCCTGGTTGGCGTCCACCATGATCTCCCAGCCCTCTCCCATCGCCTCGCGCACCGCCGCGATGCGCGCCACGTCCTCGGATACGTGAGGCCGCCCGACCTTGAGCTTGGCGCCGCGCAGGCCATCGGCCCGCGCCTGCTCGCAGCCCTCGACCAGGGCCTGCGCGGGCAGGTGCAGCCAGCCGCTCTCGGTGGTGTAGAGCGCGATGCGATCCTTGGCCCCGCCGGCCAGCCGGTGCAGCGGCAGGCCGGCGCGGCGCGCCCGCAAATCCCATAGCGCGGTGTCGATAGCGGCCAGCGCGATGGAAGTCAGCGCGCCCACCGTGGTCGCATGGACCCGGTACATCAGGTCCCGCCACAAGCCTTCGATGTCTTCGGCCTCGCGGCCGGGCAGCATGGGCGCCAGGTGCTCGTCCAGCAGGCGCGCCACCGCCGAGCCGCCCGTGCCGATGGTGTAGCTGTAGCCCACTCCCACCGCGCCGTCGCTGTCGGTGATGCGCACGATTGGGGTTTCCTGCCGTTCGAAACTCTGCACGGCGTCGGTGCGCACGGTCTTGGGCGGCAGGTCGACCAGGAAAATGTCTACGGACTCGATGCGGGCCATGGGGGATGCCTCCGTTCAGTGGACGGCATCGAGCTTAACGTCGTTCCGGCTGCTGCGCAGCCATCCCTCCAGTCTGGTTCCGGACGCCGGCGCGCTGGCCGAACCAGATGCTGCCGATGACGAGGGCCACGCCGATGCACTGAACCGGGGTCAGCGTCTGGCCCAGGAACAGCCAACCGAGCAGCACCGCGGTGACCGGGCTGAGAAAGCCCAGCGAGGACACGACGGCCGATTCCAGCCGCGCGATGCCGCGAAACCAGAGCATATAGGTCAGGGCCGCGCCAATCAGCCCCAGCCATGCCAGTCCGATCAGGTTGCGTCCGGTCGGCAGCCCCATGGACGGATCGAACAGCAGCGCCACCGGAACCAGCAGCAGGCCGCCCGCCGTCAATTGCCACGCGGTGAAGGTGAGCAGCGACACCGGCGGCCGCCACTTGCGGCTCAGCACCGTTCCGAACGCCATCGACACCGCCCCGGCCAGGCCGGCCGCGACGCCGACGGCATCGAGCGAGGCGCCCGGCGTCAGCACCAGCAGCGCCACGCCGAAGGCGCCGGCGATGGCCGCCACGACCGTTATCGCGCGCAGCGCGCTGCCCAGCAGGACGGCGGCAAGCAACACCACGATCAGCGGCTGGACCGCGCCCACGGTCGCGGCGACGCCGCCCGGAAGGCGGTACGCCGAGATGAACAGCATGCTCCAGAAGATGGAGAAATTGAGCGCGCCCAGGACGAAGATGCGCAGCCACCATATGCCGGCAGGCAGGCGCCGCACGATCAGGAGCAGCAGCAACCCGGCCGGCAGCGCGCGCAGCATGGCCACCGTCATCGGCGCAAAGCCGGGCAGGAATTCGGTCGTGACGATATACGTGCTGCCCCATATGGCGGGGGCCACGGCCGTCAGCAGCAGATCGGCGCCGCGCGTGCTCATGCGATCTCCAGCACCTCGGCCAATTGCCGGCGGGGTTTCTGCGGCCAGTTGCCGGCCGCGGCGCGGCCGACCGCGACCAGCATCGCCGGCACCTCCGCCGGCCCCAGGCCGAATTCGCGCGCCACGCCTTCGGCGTCGAATCCGACCATCGGCCCGGAGGCCAGGCCCAGCGCCGCGGCCGCGTAGATCAGCGTGGAGGCGCCGAAGGTGGCCGAGCGCAGGGCTTCGTCGCGCGCGGTCTGCGGGTCGGCGTATTGCGCGCGGGCGCCTTCCTGCCAGCGGGACGCCATGTCCGCCGGCATGAAGCCGGACGCCACGAAGCCGGCCAGCCGGTCCGCAATGGCGGCCGGCTCGGGAAGCACGCCGCAGATGATGAACGTGACGGCCGCGTCCGAGACCTTGGCCTGCCCTTGCGCCAGGCCGCGCAGCCGCGCCTTGCCTTCGGGCGTGCGCACCGCGATGAAACGCCAGTTCTGGAGGTTGTAGGCGGTGGGCGCGCGCGTGGCCAGACGCGCCAGTTCCTCGATTTCGGCGTCCGCCAGGGTGTGCGAGGCATCGAACCGATTGGCCGAGACGCGCTGCTCGATAAGGGAGATCGTGGGGTTCATCGTCATTCCGTTGTGACCGTGAAAGGCTTACGGAAAAATATACATAATTCACCCATTAAAGATAATATTCGATAATATAAATTCATTATTTACCCGTAGAATATTATCCATGGACCGCCTGACCGCCTTGCAGGTATTCCGCCAGGTGGCGGAACGCAACAGCTTCGCCGAGGCCGGGCGCCGGCTCGGACTCTCGCCCGCGGCCGTCAGCAAGAACATCGCCGAACTGGAAGCGCACGTGGGCGTGCGGCTCATCAACCGGACCACGCGGCGCATGGCCCTGACCGAAGAAGGCAGGATCTACCTGGAGCACGTGACGCGCGGGCTCGACGCGCTGGTCGAGGCGGACCAGGCCCTCTGTCCGGTCAAGGCGGCGCCCAGCGGCACGCTGCGCGTCAGCGCGCCCATGACCGTGACCCTGACGCGCCTGTCGGCCGCCATCCCCGGATTCCTGGCGCGCCATCCCGACCTCAGGCTCGACCTGCATCTGGACGACAGGCGGGTCGACCTCATCCGCGAGGGTTTCGACCTCGCCGTCCGCGGCAGCGACAAGCTCGAAGACTCCAGCCTGATCGCCAGAAAGCTGGCGGTCATGCCGCACGTGCTGTGCGCGGCGCCATCCTATTTCAAGACGCATGGAAAGCCGCAAGCGCCCGCCGACCTGAAGGCGCTGAACTGCATCCGGTTCAGCCTTTCGGGGCATGCGGACGCATGGGAGTTCAGCAAGAACGGCCACACCGAAAGCATCGCGGTCAAAGGGCAATACTCCGTGTCATCCAGCCTGGCCGTGCGCGATGCGCTGCGCGGCGGGCTGGGCCTGAGCCTGATGCCTCGTCCTTACGTCGAGGACGATTTGAAAGCGGGGCGGCTGCAGGCGGCGCTCGAAGACTGGGCCACGGTCGAAACCACGCTCTATGCGGTCTATCCGTCCAGACAGCATGTCGCCCCGAAGCTGCGCGCCTTTCTCGATTTCCTGGTCGAGCAATTCAGCCGGACCTGAACGGACCGTCTCTTTGGCACCTACTGATCTCCCCATCTGGTCCTAGCGTTCCGAATCCATCCGGGCAAACTGACATCAAACCGCAGCAACGCGGCGTAGCCGGACGCGCCGGAACGCGGTCTCACCCACGGAGATCACCATGAACGCGATATCCCGCCTCATCCGCCGCTGCACCCTGGCCGGCCTGGCCGCCGCGCTGCTGGCCGCTCCCGCATACGCCCAGACCAAGCTCGTGGTCGGATACCAGCTGATCGTCGGCCCGTTCCTGTCCGCCATCGCCGACGGCAGCTTCGACGCCGCGCTCAAGCAGGCGGGCTACCAGGTGGACTGGCGCCAGTTCACGTCCGGCGGCGACATCTCCACCGCGCTGGCCTCGGGCAACGTGCCGGTCGGCGTGCTGGGCTCGACCGGCATCACCGCGGCTTCCACGCGCGGCGTGGACATGGAGCTCTTCTGGGTGCTGGACAACATCGGCAAGTCCGAAGCGCTGGTGGCGCGCAACGGCTCTGGCATCAACGGCACGGCCGACCTGAAGGGCAAGCGCATCGCCACGCCGTTCGTCTCCACCTCGCACTTCCACCTGCTGGTGGGGCTGGAGCAGGTCTGGAGGATCAACCCGCGCGAGGTGCGCCTCTTGAACATGCAGCCGCCGCAGATCGTCGCCGCCTGGCAGCGCGGCGACATCGACGCCGCCTACGTCTGGCCGCCGGCGCTCACCGAGATCGCCAAGACCGGCAAGATCATTGCGGACTCGGAACAGATCGGCAAGGCCAGCGTGCCCACCTTCGACGGCATCGTGGCCGACCGGGCCTGGGCCGCCAAGCATCCCAAGTTCATGGCGGCGTTCACCGCCGTGCTGGCCAAGTCCTACGCCGACTATCGCGCCAACGGCGCCAAATGGACGGCCGATTCGCCGCAGGTCAAGGGCATGGTCAAGCTGATCGGCGGCAAGCCCGAAGACGTGGTCGAGGCGCTCAAGCTGCTGGTGTTTCCCACCGCGCAGGAGCAGGCTTCCAACGAGTGGCTGGGCGGCGGCAAGGAATCGGGCGCGGCGCGCGCGTTCGCGGCCAGCGCCAAGTTCCTCAAGGACCAGAAGCAGATCGACCGCAGCCTGGACGACTACAGCGCCCACGTCAACGGCCAGTACGCCAAGGCGGCGGCCAAGTAGCTATCCCCGCCGTTCAACCAGGAGCCTGCATGACCCAGCCATCCCCCAGCGCCGCGCAGCGCCTGTGCGCGGAAAGCGTCAGCGTCACCTACCCCGGCCTGCACGACAGCGGCCCGGTGATCGCGCTGCAGAACGTCAACCTCACCATTCAGCCGGGCGAGTTCGTGGTCGCGCTGGGCGCCTCGGGCTGCGGCAAGACCACCCTGCTCAGCCTGCTGGCGGGGTTTCTTTCGCCGACCGAGGGCGAGATCACGCTGGGCGGCAAGCCCATCGTCGGCCCCGGCGCGGACCGCGGCGTGGTGTTCCAGAAGCACGCCCTGCTGCCCTGGCTGAACGTGCTGGAGAACACCGAGTTCGGCCTGATGCTGCAGGGCGTGGACAAGCAGACCCGCCGCGCGCGGGCGCGCCGCAACCTGGAACTGGTCGGGCTGCAGGACTTCCACCGCCACATGATCTACCAGCTGTCCGGCGGCATGCAGCAGCGCGTGGGCATCGCGCGCGCCCTGACCTGCGACCCCGCCATGCTGCTGATGGACGAGCCCATGGCGGCGCTGGACGCGCTGACGCGCGAAACCATCCAGGAGCTGCTGCTGGACATCTGGCGCCAGACCGGCAAGATGTTCTTTTTCATCACGCACAGCGTGGAAGAAGCGCTGTTCCTGGGCTCGCGGCTGATCGTCATGTCGCCGCGCCCGGGGCGGATCACGCACACCTTCACGCCGGACTTCAACCGACGCTACCTGGAGACCCGAGATGGCCGCAGCATCAAATCCAGTCCCGACTTCATCGACATGCGCGAGCAGGTCCTCGGCATCATCTATGGCGACGAGCGCGCCGTCGCCTCGTCGCCGGGCCTCCATGCCTAAGGGGCACAAACCCGCGGCGCCGGGCATGGTGTACGGCGCGCCGGGCGCGGGTTACAGCGGCCACATCAGCCTGCTGACCAGCCTGGCGCTGATCGCGCTGTGGTTCCTGGTGACGGCCTCCGGCTGGGTGCGGCCGCTGTTCCTGCCCTCGCCCCTGGCGGTCTACGACAAGTTCGTCTTCGCCATGACCGAAGGCGTGGCCAACTCCACCCTGGCCGAGCACGCGCTGGCCAGCCTGTCGCGGGTCTTCGGCGCCTTTTTCCTGGCCTGCGCCACCGCCATCCCGGTCGGCATCCTGATGGGCGTGAACCGCTACGCCCGCGGCATATTCGACCCGCCCATCGAGTTCTACCGCCCGCTGCCGCCGCTGGCCTACCTGCCGCTGATCATCATCTGGTTCGGCATCGGCGAATTCCCCAAGATCCTGCTGATCTACCTGGCCATTTTCGCGCCCATGGCGATCGCCGCGCGCGCCGGCGTGCGCTCGGTGTCCATCGAGCAGATCCACGCGGCCTACGCCATGGGCGGCTCGCGCGCGCAGATCGTCCGGCACGTGATCCTGAAGGCCGCCATGCCCGAAATCTTCACCGGCATGCGCATCGGCATCGGGGTGGGCTGGACCACGCTGGTCGCCGCCGAAATGGTGGCCGCCGACCGCGGCCTGGGCTTCATGGTGCTCAACGCCGCCCAGTTCCTGGCCAGCGATACGGTCATCATGGGCATCATCGTGATCGGGGTGTTCGCCTTCGCCTTCGACCTGCTGGTGCGCTACCTCGAAAAGTTCGCCATACCCTGGAAGGGACGGGTCTGATCGCCGCCCGGGCAATCCCTCATTCCTTCGCCAACCCCGCTCCTCTATTCTCAGTGGCAGCCCCGGGACGCAGCGCCGTCCCCGCGGTCCACCCAAGGGGGAGCCCTCATGTCCAGCCAGGCCTCGATGCTCAAGCCCGTGTTGTGGGAGCGCCTGTTCGAACGCGAAAGCGCGCCCAACCTCAGCCTGCAAGGCTGCGTGCGCCAGATGCTAGTGTCCGCCATCCTCAGCGGCCACCTGCCGCCCGGCACGCCGGTGCCGTCCAGCCGCCATCTCGCCGACCAGTTGCGGATCGCGCGCAACACCGTCGTCTTCGCCTACCAGCAGCTGGTCAGCGAAGGCTACCTCGTCTCGCGCGAGCGCAGCGGCCATTTCGTCAGCGAGACCGTCATGCAGGGGCATTCCGGCCCCGCCTCCGATCCCGCGCCGCCGGCCGGCGGCGCGCCCGCCGTGCGCTGGAACGAACGGTTGCGCTTCCGCCCCTCGCGCCAGCGCAACATCAGCAAGCCGCGCGACTGGCAGAAGCAGCCCTACCCTTTCGTCTACGCGCAATTCGACCAGGACCTGTTCCCCACCGCCGAATGGCGCGAATGCTGCATCAAGGCCCTGTCGGTACTGGACATCCGCAGCTGGGCGCCCGACCTCATCACCCATGACGACCCGGCGCTGATCGAGCAGATCCGCACCCAGGTGCTGCCGCGCCGCGGCGTATGGGCCGACGCCGAGGAAATCGTCATCACCGTGGGCGCGCAGCACGCGCTCTACCTGCTGGCCGACCTGCTGGTCAACGAGGACACGGTGGTCGGCATGGAAGATCCCGGCTACCCCGACGCCCGCAACATCTTCGCCAGCCACACGCGCCACCTGCTGCCCATGCCGGTGGACGAACAGGGCCTGCGCACCGGCACGCACCTGCTGGGCTGCGACTACCTGTTCGTCACGCCCGGCCACCAGTGCCCCACCACGGTCACGCTCGCGCCCGAACGCCGGCAGGCCCTGCTGGCGCTGGCGCGCCAGGCCGACAGCCTGATCATCGAGGACGACTTCGAAAGCGAGACCCGCTGGGGCGAAGGCGCCATCCCGGCGCTCAAGAGCCTGGACCGCGACGGCCGCGTGATCTACGTGGGCAGCCTGGCCAAGTCCTTCGCGCCCGGCCTGCGCATCGGCTATATCGTGGCCCCGCGCGAACTCACGGCCGAGCTGCGCGCGCTGCGCCGGCTGATGCTGCGCCACCCGTCGGCCTATATCCAGCGGGCGTTCTCGCTGTTCATCTCGCTGGGCCATCACCACGCGCTGCTGCGCCGGCAGTCCCAGGCCTACCAGAAACGCGGCCAGGAGCTGGCGCGCGCGCTGGCGCAGCACCTGCCCGACTTCAAGGCCATCCCCATCACCGGATCGTCCTCGTGCTGGCTGCAAGGCCCGCCCTGGCTGGACGCCGCCGAGCTGTCCGAGGCGGCGCTGGCCGAAGGCGTGGTGGTCGAGCCGGGCGACGTGTTCTTCATGGACGGCGCCAGCGCGCCGCGCAACTTCCTGCGCGTGGGCTTCACGTCCATCCGCCCGGAACACATCGAGCCGGGCATCGCCAGGCTGGCCAGGGTGGTGGCCCGCCACCGCGCGCAGGCCGAAAGCCGGCAGCCGGCCGGCCCGGCCCTCAGCGCCCTAGAGCAGTTCGTCTCGTAAGTAGTACCACCGGTACAGCAGCCCCTGGCCCAGCCGCCGGAACGGCGCGAACGGATGTCCCGGCAAGGGGGTGTCGTAGATGGGCAGGTTCCAGGCCTGGTCGTCATGGCCCATCATGCGCTGCGCCAGCCGCCGGCCGGCCTGCGCCGAGAACGCCACGCCATTGCCGCCATAGCCGAACGCGTAATACACCGGCTGGGCCGGATCGGGCTGCGTGACCCGCGGCATCATGTCGTGGCTGACGTCCACCCAGCCCCACCACGAATACGCCACCTCTATCCCTTTGAGCGCGGGAAACTTGCGCGCCAGCCCCTCGCGCAGCAAGGCCAGGTGGCGGGGATGCTGCGCATCCGCGCCGCGCAGCGCGCTGCGGCTGCCTATCTGCATGCGGCCGTCCGGCAGCAGGCGGTAATAGAAACGCAACGTGCGCGTGTCGGTGATGAACACCGTGCTCTTCAGGCCGGCGGCCTCGCGCTCGGCGGGCGACAACACGCGCGTGACCAGCGAATTCGACAGCACCGGCATGATGCGGTTGTCCAGCAGCCGGTTGACGCCCTGCGCGGTATAGCCGCCGGTGGCGAACGCCACCCGCCGCGCGCGCACCACACCGCCCGGCGTCTGCAGCCGCACCCGGCCGTTTTCCGCGCGCCAGCCCAGCACCGGGCTGCCCGGATGAACGCGCACGCCCAGCGCGCGCGCCTGCCGCAGATAGCCGTAGGCGAGCTTGAGCGGATGCACGCCCACGCCGTCGGGCTCGTGCATGGCGCCCACCGCCTCGTGGTCGTCGATGTAGCGCTCGCGCAGTTCCGCCTTGCCCAGCATCTTCGTGTCGTAGCCGAACACTTCGCGCATCACGCGCGCCTCGTTCTGCAGGAACGCCATTTTCTTCTGGCGGTGCGCGGTGTACAGGTGCCCGCCCGGCTGCGCGTCGCAATCGACCTGCGCGACCAGGCTCTTCCAGTACTCGAAGCCGTCGCGAATCTCGGCGTCCAGGCGCTTGGCGGTGTCCAGGCCCCAGCGCGCGATCCACTGCGAGCGGTACAGCCGGCCCGAGGCGTTCTGGCCCTGGCCGCCGTTGCGGCTGGTGCAGCCCCAGACCACGCGGTTGGCCTCCAGCACCACCGCCTTGACGCCGAAGTCGCGCGCCAGCGTCAGCGCCGCGGACAGGCCCGTGAAGCCCGAACCGACGATGACCACGTCGGCCTCCATATCGCCGTCGACCGGGCCGTCGTCGGCGGGCGGCTCGCCCGCCGTCGCGACCCAGTAGGTGGGCGCGTAGTCCTGCCCGCGCCCCGGCGGCGAGACCAGCGGATCGTAGGCCGGGTTATAGGCGTTGATGGCCGCGCCGCCCGGGCGGGCCGGACCTGCGGATTCGAAGGACATTTGGGTATCCATGCTGCGGCTTCCGGTTGTTGGATGCATGGCTGACGGATGCGAGCCGACGGTCAGGAACGCGCCGGCAGGGCCGGCCGCTGCTTGCGGAACGCGTTCTTCACGCGGATCTTGCCGTCCTGGAAGGTGAAGACGTCGACCATGTCCGCCTCCACCCGCGACCCGTCGGCCGCGGTGCCGGTGAAGGTCGATTCGGACACGCCGCGATCCCCCGCGACCCAGTGCCTGCCGTTGCGCCATTGCGCGTCGGGAAAGGCGGCCCAGGCCGCGGCGAAGGCGGCGCGCACCGCCTCGCGCCCCGAATGCCGCGTGCCCCACTGCTCGGGCCCGCCCACGGTTTCGAACACGCAGTCCTCGCTCATGAAGGACATCAGGGCGTCGATATCGTGTCGGTTCCAGGCAGCCGCGAAGTCGGCCAGCATTTCCTCGGTGACGGTGTTGTGCATTGCGAACCTCCGGTATGCGCCGGCGCACGGCGCGCCAGTGCTCATGAGCCAAGGTAAGTGAGCGCCGGGACAGGGTCTAGAACCAGAAACGGGAAATCGCTTGCACCAGAATCTGGGGCGGACCGATGGGTTTCGCGCGCGCTATAGCCGAATGCTTGCGCAAGGAATCTCGCGCTGCACCCATCCTACGACCGGCAACGTAGGATGGGTGCAGCGCGCGATCTCTTATGCAAGAACTCAAATATCGAACGCGCGAAACCCATCACCCCCCCACAACCGCCGCCGCCAGCCACGCCGCCAACGCGTCCCGGTCGAGCGCCCCGCGCAGCCCTATCATCACCAGCCCCTGCGGCGGCGCCTCTGTCGGCGGACTCGCCCGCGTGTCGTAGCGCACCCGGCGCCCCGCCAGCTGCACCAGCACCAGTCCGTGCCGGTCCGTGCGCACCCAGCCCTTGGCGCGCAGCAGCTGGCGCGGCGTCTGCCTGAGCCGTTCGGCCAGCCGGTCGGCGTTCAGCAAGGCCGGCGCGGGCCACAGCCAGCTTTCGAACGGATGCGCCGGGTCCTCGTGATGGTGCGCCGGATGGCTGCAGCCCGGGTCCGCGCAGGCATGGCCCAGCGCCGGCGCGGCGGCGCTTTCGCCCAGCAGATAGCGCAGGTCCACGCGTCCTTCGCAGGTCTCGATGCGCGGGGCGCCGCCCGTCATGCGGTCCAGCCAGGCGCGCAGCGCCTCGCGTTCCTGCGGCGGCGCCAGGTCGGTCTTGTTCAGCACCAGCAGGTCGGCGGCGCGCAGCTGGCGTTCTAGCGTGTCTGCCAGCAGCGGATCGGCGGCCAGCGTCCGCACGTGGGCGGCGTCGGCCACCACCACCACGCTTTCGAGCTGCAGCATCGGATCGCTCATGCCGACCTGGGCGATGCGGGCCGGGTCGGACACGCCGCTGGCCTCGATCACGATCCATTCGGGCAAGGGGTCCAGCGCCAGCACGCGCGCCAGCGCGTCGTCCAGCCCGCCGGCCATCGAACAGCAGACGCAGCCGTTGGCCAGCCGGATGACCTCGTCGGCCCGGTGGGCGATCAGGCCCGCGTCGATGTCGACCGGGCCGAAGTCATTGACCAGCACCGCCGCGCGCCGGCGGCTGTCGGCCAGCACGTGGTTGAGCAGCGTGGTCTTGCCCGCGCCCAGGAAGCCGCCCACCACCGTGAGCGCGATGCGCGCGGCCATCAGCCTTCCTGCAAGGCCAGCGGCACCCCGCCAATGACGGTGCCGGCCACCTTCAGGTCCTTCAGGCCGTCGGCCGGCACGCTCAGCGGGTCGTCCTCCAGCACGCAGAAATCGGCGTACTTGCCGACTTCGATCGAACCGACCAGATGATCCAGGTGCAGGGTGTAGGCCGCGCCCAGCGTCACCGCATGCAGCGCCGCGTCCACGCCGATGCGTTCCGATTCGCCCAGCACCCGGCCGGAGGCGGTCTGCCGGTTGACGGCGCACCACGCGGTGAACAGCGGCCCCAGCGGCGTGATCGGCGCGTCCGAGTGGATCGCGAACGGCACGCCGGCGCGCGCCGCGGTGGCGCAGGCGTCCATGCGGTTGGCGCGGTCCGGGCCCATGGTCAGCGCGTAGTGGGCGTCGCCCCAGTAGTAGATGTGATTGGCGAAGAGGTTGGCGCACATGCCCAGGCTGGCCATGCGCCGGAACTGCGCGGCGTCGGCCATCTGGCAGTGCTGCAGCGTGTGGCGGTGGTCGCGCCGCGGATTGCGGCGCAGCGCCCGGTCCACCGCCTCGATGGCCAGCTGCGTGGCCTCGTCGCCGTTGGTATGGATGTGCAGCTGCGCGCCGGCGTCGTGATAGGTCTGCACCAGCGCGTCCAGTTCCGCCGGCGCGGTGACCCAGATGCCATTGGGCGCGCCGTTGTAATAGCCCGGCCAGCGCACCCGCGCGGTAAAGCCCTGGATCGAGCCGTCCACCACCAGCTTGACCATGCCGAAATGCAGCTTGTCGTGGTTCTGCGCGCGCGCCCGCTCCAGCCGGGCCAGGCAGCCCGCCGGATCGCCGGCGTAGGTCAAGGCCGAGGCCGCCGGCACGATGCGGACCGGATAGTCCGGCTCCGCGGTCACGCGCGCCAGCGCCGCGGCGCCCTCCTCGGTCAGCTCGTTGACGAGGTCGGTGGCGGTGGTCACGCCGGCCCATTTCGCCACCTGGCCGAACATGCGCAGCCCCTCTTCCGACACGCCCAGCGTGCGAAACGGGCTGCCGATCAGGCGCATGACCGGGAACATGGCGGCGAATTCGCACAGCTCGCCGCTGGGCTGGCCGTCGTCCATGCGGGTGATGCCTTCGATGTCGGTGTCGCGGTCGATGCCGGCGCGCGCCAGCATGGGCGTGTTGACGTTCATCAGGTGCATGCTGGCGTGCATGACCACGACCGGCCGTTGCGCCGAAACGGCGTCCAGGTCGCGCACGTCCATGCGCCGGCCTTCGAAGAAGATGGGATCGAAGCCCCAGCCGATCAGCGTGGCGTCCGGGGCCAGCGCGCGCTCGGCCTCGCGCAACCGCGCGGCGACCGCCTCGAAACTCTTGAGCCCTTCCCACAGCCTGCCGTCGGGCCCGCGCCGGTCATAGAAGCCGACGTAGACGAACTTCCACATGCCGCCTTCGGGCAGATGGCAATGACCTTCCACCAGCCCCGGCATGAGCACCTGGCCGGCATAGCGCTCGTCCAGCCGGGCCGGCCCCCAGCCGGCCAGCGACTCCTTGGTGCCCACCCCGAGGATGCGGCCGTCGCGCACGGCGACGTGGGTGGCGCGCGGCTGCGCCGGGTTCATCGTCAGGATGCTGCGTGCGGCATAGATCGTGGTGTTCATCCGGCTCTCTCCTCTGGCTATCCGGGGTCAGCCCTGCAGCGGCGAAGTCAGCACGCCGTTGCGGGTTTCGACGAAATGGCAGGCCACGCGGTGGCCCGGCGCGACCTCGCGCAGCGCCGGCTCCTGCGCGGCGCACATGGGCTGGGCGGCCGGGCAGCGCCCGGCAAAGCGGCAGCCCGGCGGCGGGTCCACCGGGCTGGGCGGGTCGCCGGCCAGCCGCACGCGGCGCGCGGCCAGCTCGCGTCCGCCCTTGACGGTAGGCACCGCCGACATCAGGGCCACGCTGTAGGGATGCAGCGGGCGCGAGAAGAACGCTTCGCGCGTGGTCTGTTCGATGATCTTGCCCAGGTACATGACCGCGATGTCGTCGCAGATGTGCTCGACCACCGCCATGTCGTGGGAAATGAACAGAAAGGACTGGCCCTGCTCGCGCTGGATGCGGCGCAGCAGGTTCAGGATCTGCGCGCGGATGGCGATGTCCAGCGCCGACACGGGTTCGTCGCAGACGATCAGGTCGGGCGCGCTGGCCAGCGCCCGCGCCACGTTCAGGCGCTGGCGCTGGCCGCCCGAGAACTGGTGCGGAAACAGCTGGCGCTGCTCGGGCCGCAGGCCGACCAGCTCGAACATGCGGGCCACGCGCGCCTCGCGCCCGCCGGGCGGATCGATGCCCATCAGGTCCAGCGGCGAACGCACGATGTCGCCCGCGCGCTGGCGCGGATTAAGCGAGGAATACGGGTCCTGGAACACCAGCTGCAGGCGCCGCCGCATGCGCCGCAGGGCCTGGCCGCGCAAGGCCGTCAGGTCGGCGCCGTCGAAGTGGATGGAACCGGCGGTCGGGTCGGCCAGCCGCAGCACCGAGAGCGCCGTGGTGGTCTTGCCCGAGCCCGACTCGCCCACGATCGCCAGCGTGCGGCCGCGCGCCAGGTCGAACGACACGCCGTCCACGGCCTTGACCACCGCGTGCCTGCCGTCGCGGCCGCGCCCGCCGATGGGAAAATGCACCGCCAGGTCGCGCACGGACAGCAAGGCGGGAGCGTGCGGCGTCGTCATGGCGCTGCCTCCGGATAGAGCCAACAGGCCACCTCGTGGGCGGCGCCCACCTGGGTGAGCGGCGGAAAGGCCTCGGCGCAGCGCGCCATCGCCTGGCTGCAGCGGTCGCGGAACGGACAGCCCGCGCCGCGCTCCCAGACCGAGGGCACCACGCCGGGAATCTCCGGCAGGTCGGGCCGGATGTCGGTAGGCTGGCGGTCCAGTTCGGGCAGGCAGGCGATCAGCCCGCGGGTGTAGGGATGGCGCGGCTCGGCCAGGATTTCGCGCACGCCGCCCTGCTCCACCACGCGCCCGCCGTACATCACGACCACGCGGTCGGCCATTTCCGAGACCGCGCCCATGTCGTGCGTGATCAGCAGCACGGCGGTGCCGCGGCGCGCCTGCTGCTCGCGCAGCAGGTCGAAGATCTGGGCCTGCACCGTCACGTCCAGCGCAGTGGTGGGCTCGTCGGCGATCAGCACGTCCGGGTCGCAGGCCAGCGCGATGGCGATCATGACGCGCTGACGCATGCCGCCGGACATCTGGTGGGGATAGTCGTCCACGCGCCGCTCGGGCAACGGAATGCCGACGGACTTCAGCATCTCGATGGCGCGTTCGCGCGCCTGGGCCTTGCTCAGGCCCTGGTGCAGGCGCGGCGGCTCGGCGATCTGGTCGCCCACGGTGTACACCGGGTTGAGCGCGGTCATGGGTTCCTGGAAGATCATCGAGATCTTGTTGCCGCGCACTTCGCGCATGGCCGCCTCATCGTGCGCGGCCAGGTCGGCGCCGCGCAGGCGCACGCTGCCCGCGCCGATCCGGCCCAGCGGCGGGATCAGCCGCATGATGGCCAGCGCCGTCATGCTCTTGCCGCAGCCCGACTCGCCCACCAGGCACAGCGTTTCGCCGGCGCGCATGTCGAAGCTCACCGCGCTCAGCACCTCGGCCACGCGCGAGCGCGTGCGGAACTCCAGGCTCAGGCCGTCGACTTCGAGCACCGGGGTCTGGTCGGCGGCCGTCATGCGCGCCCCCGCGAGTTGGGGTTGAGCGCGTCGTTCAGTCCGTCGCCGATCAGGCTCACGGCCAGTACGGTCAGGAAAATGGCGGCGCCGGGCAGCGTCACGGCCCACCACGCGGTCAGGATGTAGGGCCGGTTGCTGCCTATCATGAGGCCCCAGCTCATCACGTTCGGATCGCCCAGGCCCAGGAACGACAGCCCGGCCTCGAACAGGATCGCCGTGCCGATGGCCAGCGTGGCCGACACGATCAGCGGCGCCAGCGCGTTGGGCAGGATCACCTTCCAGATGATGCGCGCGTCCGACGCGCCGATGACCCTCTCGGCCAGCACGTACTCGCGGCGCTTGAGCCGCAGGAACTCGCCGCGCGCCAGCCGCGCCGTGCCGGTCCAGCTGACCACGCCGATGGCCACCGCGATGGTGGCCAGCGATGGCGAAAACAGCGTCACCAGCACCATCGCGAACAGCAAGGTGGGCAGCACCTGGAAGAACTCGGTGATGCGCATCAGGATCTCGTCGATCCAGCCGCCGTAATAGCCGGCAAGCGCGCCCACCGTCAGGCCGATCGCCATGGACAGCACGGCGGCCACCAGGCCCACCAGCAAGGTGGCGCGCCCGCCGTAGACCATGCCGGTCAGCACGTCGCGTCCCAGGTAGTCGGTGCCCAAGAGCGCGTCCTCGCCCGGCGGGGTCATGGGCGCCCAGGCGATCTCGAAAGGATCGGCCTGCATGACCATCGGCCCGAAGATCGTCACGCCCAGGATGGCGGCCAGCAGCAGCGCGCCGGCCACCGCCGAGGGATTGCGCGCGAACACGCGCAGCGCTTCGTAGGAAGGCCGGGCCGGCGGGCGGGCCGCCGCCGTGTCGGCGGGCGCGATAACAGGCATGGCGGAGGGAGCTTGGCTCATGTCGTCTTGATCCGGGGATCGATCAGGCGGTAGGCCAGATCGGTAAGCTGGTTCATCACCACCACCAGGAGCGATGCGAACAGCAGAATGCCCAGCAGCGTGGGATAGTCGCGCCTGAGCACGGAATCGAATGCCAGCCGCCCCAGCCCGGGCCAGTTGAAGACCGTCTCGACCAGGATGGCGCCGGCCAGCACGTTGCCGAACTGCAGGCCCAGCATGGTCACCACCGGCAGCACGCCGTTGCGCAGCGCGTGCTTGTACAGCACCGAGCGCTCGGGCAGGCCCTTGGCGCGCGCGGTGCGGATGTAGTCGGCCGCCAGCGCCTCCATGACGCTGGCGCGCGCCAGCCGGCTGTACTGCGCCAGGTACACGAAGGCCAGCGTGAAGGCCGGCAGCACCAGGTGGTGCAGCACGTCCAGCACGCCCGCCCAGCCCTCCTGCGGGCCGCCCGCCGAGCGCATGTCCGACACTGGAAACAGCGGCAGCACCGAGGCGAACAGCAGGATCAGGATGATGCCGGTCCAGAACACCGGCGCCGAATAGCCCACCACCGACAGCAGCGTGATGCACTGCGACAGCGGCCCGTTGGGCTTGCGCGCGGCCAGCGTGCCCAGCAGCGTGCCGACCAGGAAGGCGCTGAGCACCGAGGTCACCACCAGCAGCAGCGTGGCCGGCACCCGCTCCCAGATCAGCTGCGCCACCGGCACGTTGAAGAAGTACGAATAGCCGAGGTCGCCGCGCAGCACCTGCGACAGGTAGATGCCCAGCTGCGCCAGGAACGGCTTGTCCAGCCCGTACTGGGCGCGCAGCTGCGCGCTCAGTTCGGCGCTGATGCCGCCCATCGAGCCGGCGATGGTCTCGACCGGATCGCCCGGCGCGATGTGGATGAGCAGGAAATTCAGCGTCACCACCGCCAGCAGCAGCACCAGGGCATAGGCGAGACGGCGCACGAGATAGCGCATCATGGCCGCGCTCCTACTGCAGATAGGTGTCGTCCATGGGGGACATGACGCCCCAGATTCCGTTGGGCAAGGCGTGCACCTTCTTGGAAGCCAGGGTGTGGTACGGGACGACCGTCAGGAACTCGATGGGCAGGTCCTCGGTGACGATGCGCTGGAATTCGGCGTACAGCGCGCGGCGCTTGTCCACGTCGGTCTCGGTGCCGGCCTGCTCCAGCAGCGCGTCGACCTTGGGATTGGCGTAGGACTGCGTATTGGTCCAGATGATGTCGCGGATATTGGTCGACAGGTAGGTCCGGTGCACGCCGATCACCGGGTCGCCCCAGTTGAAGACAATGTCGTTGGTGAGGTCGAAATCGTGGCTGGACACGCGCTTGGCCCAGGTCGCGAAGTCGGGCGAGGCGCGCACCTGGATGGCGATGCCCACTTTCTTGAGCTGGCTGCGCAGGTACTCCGCCACGTTCTTGCCCTGCACGTCCGAGCCCGGTATGGAGTCCACCGTGAGCGTCAGGCGCACGCCGTTGGCGTCCTTCTTGAGGCCGGCCGCCTCCAGCAGTTCTTCGGACTTCTTCAGGTCCAGCGGATACTTCTTGACGTCCGGGGACGCGAACGGGCTGGTGGCGACGATGGGGCCGTCGGCGGCCTTGGCGAAACCGCCATTGAGCGCCTTGGTGATGAAGCGCTTGTCGATCGCGTAGGCGATGGCCTGGCGCACGCGCACGTCGTCCAGCGGCTTGCGCGCCGTGTTGAAGGCCAGCCAGCTGAGCGCGCCTATGCCTTCATAGCCCTGGTTGGTCATGGTGAGCGCCGCGTTGTCCTTGGCGCGCCGCAGAATGGTCGGCTCGGTCATGTAGGGCAAGACGTTGATGTCGCCGCGCTCCAGCCCGATCAGCAGATTGGTGGCGTCCGGGTTGAACTTCATGACGATGCGGTCCAGGTAGGGCTTGCCCGGCAGGAAGAACTTGTCGAACTTCTCCAGCACGATTTCCTGGCCCGGCTTGAATTCCTTGAATACAAACGGCCCCGAGCCGACCACATTGGCCGAATTGCGCGGATGCGTCTTGAGGTCCTGGCCGTCGCCGTAGATGTGCTTGGGCAGCACCGGCATCAGGGCCGGCGACAGCGCCAGCAGGATCGCCGGGTGCGGCTTGCTCATGCGCAGCACCACGGTATAGGGGTCGGGCGTGTCGACGGCCTCGACCGGCGCGAACATGGTCTGGAACGGGTGGTTCTTCTTGACCGCCATGATGGAGAACGCCACGTCTTCCGAGGTGACCGGCTTGCCGTCATGGAACAGCGCGTCCTTGCGCAGGTGCATCGTCAGCGACTTGCCGTCCTCGGCCAGCTCCCAGGTTTGCGCCAGATAGGGTTGCGGCTTCCAGTCGGCGTCGTAGCGCAGCAGGCTGGCGAACAGCTGGGTGCTGGGCAGCGCGGTCGCGGTGCCGGACTGCACCGCGCCGTTCAGGTGCCGCGGCACCTGCGTCGAGCCGATGACCAGCGTGCCTCCGGATTTGGGCGCATCGGCCGCCGCGGCGGTTCCGGCCAGCGCCAGCGTGGCCAGTATGGTGGTCAGGTAGTGTCTTGCGCTGCGCATGTCGAACCCCTTTATGTTCCGGCTTATGAACCATGCATCGGATGATGGTCTTGGGGGGTAGCGTAGCCAGCATGCGGGTCCGGGCTTAGTACCAAACCGCCGGACTTGTTGGAACCAGCGCGCCCCGCCCCGGTGCTCACGAGGCGGCCAGCGCGCGCGCGTACAACACGGCCACCGCGCAGCTGTTGACGCGGGCCGGCATGGAGTCGGAACGGCTGGTCAGCAGCACCGGCACGCGCGTGCCCAGCACCAGCCCCGCGGTGCCCGCCCCGGCCAGCCAGGTGAGTTCCTTGTAAAGCATGTTGCCGGCTTCGATGTCCGGCACCAGCAGGATGTCGGCGTCCCCGGCCACGGCCGACACGATGCCTTTCTGTTCGGCCGCGGCGCGCGAGATCGCGTTGTCGAAGGCCAGCGGGCCGTCGACCTCGGCGCCGCGGATCTGCTGGCGGTCGGCCATTTTCGACAGGGCCGCCGCGTCCAGCGTGGCGGGCATGGACGGGTTGACCGATTCGGTGGCGCACAGCACCGCCAGCTTGGGACGCGCCACGCCCAGCGCGCGCGCCAGGTCGATGGCGTTCTGGGCGATATCGGCCTTTTCCTGCAGCGTGGGCGCGATGTTGACCGCCGCATCGGTCAGGATGAACAGCTTGGGATAGGCCGCCACCGCCATCACGAAGGCGTGGCTGATGCGCCGGGCGCCGCGCAGCCCGGCCTCGCGCGCAACCACGGCCGACATGAAATGATCCGTGTGCAGGCTGCCCTTCATCAGCATGCGCACGGCCCCGTCGCGCGCCAGGGCGGCGGCCGCGCCGGCCGCCAGCCTTTCGTCGTCCGGCGTGTCCACCACCTCCAGCGCGTCCTCGGCCAGCCCGGTCTCGGCCATCAGCGCGCGCAGCCGCGCCGCCGGACCCACCAGCACCGGTTCGATGAAGCCGGCCTCGCGCGCCTGCACCGCGGCGCCCAGGCTGGTGGGGCACAGCGGATAGGCCACCGCCGTGCGCAGGCGTCCGGCCTCGAGCGCGGCGCGGCGCAGCGGCTCGAACATTCGATCGCTTTCCATTCTGTGTGCTCCTGCCAGCGGGCCGGGCGCGGCGGGCGCCGCGCCGCACGGGTCGCGTCAGCTGCCGACCGGATCGATGGGCAGCGCCACCTCGCCAGGGCGGAACGGCTGATTCACGTAGCGCTTGTACTTGTCGAGCAGGCGCACGGGCTGCTTGAGCGCGTCGCGCCGGAACGGGTCGCCCAGCTCCTGGCTGACCATCATCTCCAGCACCGTGGTCTTGCCCTCGGACTGCGCGCGGCACGCCGCGGCGAGCGCCGCGCCGACCTGGTCCTCGTGCTCGACCCGTATGCCCTCGGCGCCCATGGCCCGCGCCAGCTCGGCGAAGTTGGGATTCTTCAGGTTGCTGCCGACGAAGCGGCGCCCGTAGAAATCCACCTGGTTCTTCTTTTCGGCGCCCCACTGGCCGTTGTGGAACACCACGGCCGTCACCGGGATCTGCTCGCGCACGCAGGTCAGCAGTTCCTGGAAGCTCATGCACCAGGCGCCGTCGCCCACGTAGGCCACGGCCGGACGGTCGGGCCGGCCCAGCTTGGCGCCGATCAGCGCCGGCAAGGCGTAGCCGCAATTGCCGAAGCTCATCGCGGCCAGCATGGAGTTGGGCTCGTCGAAGCGCAGGTAGCTGTTGGACACGGAGCAGATATTGCCGATGTCGGTGGACACCATCACGTGCTTGGGCATGGCGCGCTCCAGTTCGCGCAGCATGCGGCGCGGGTGCATGCGCCCGCCCCCGCGCTCGATCACGTCCAGGCTCCAGTCGTCGCGCTCGTGCGCCCAGCTGTCGAGTTCCTTTTCCCATTCGGCCTTCTGCGCCGCGATCTGCCTGGCGCGCTCGGCCTTGGTGCGGGCGCTGGCGACTTCCCGTTGCTGCAGCCTTGCCGTGAGCGCGGCGGCGGCCGGCTTGGCGTCGCCGCAGATGCCGACCGAAACCGGCCGCACCAGGCCCAGCATGCGGTGGTCGGCGTCGACCTGGATGATGCGCGCGTTCTGCGGCCAGTAGTCCAGCCCGTGCTGGGGCAAGGTGCCGAACGGGCCCAGGCGCGTGCCCAGCGCCAGCACCACGTCGGCCTGCGACAGCAGCAGCATGGCGGCCTTGGCGCCCTGATAGCCCAGCGGCCCGCACCACAGCGGATGGCTGGCCGGGAAGGCGTCGTTGTGCAGGTAGCTGGTGACGACCGGCGCGCCCAGCAGTTCGGCCAGCGCCACGCATTCGGCCTGGCCGTCCGAAAACAGCACGCCGCCGCCGGCCACGATGACCGGAAACTTGGCCTGCGCCAGCATCGCGGCCGCCGCTTCCAGGTCCTCGTCGGAACCGGGGCCGCGGCGCACGCGGCGCGGCTCGGGGATGGCCACGTCGATCTCGCCGTAGAAGTAGTCGCGCGGGATGTTCAGCTGGCTCGGACCGCGCTCGGCCATGGCGTTGTCGAACGCCTTGGCGGTGAATTCGGCCATGCGGTCGGGCCGGTTGACGTGCGCCTGGTACTTGGTGATGCGCGAGAAGATCGGCAGCTGCTCGGTTTCCTGGAAGCCGCCCAGGCCCATGCCCGAGGTGCCGGTCTCGGGGGTGATCGCCACCACCGGGCTGTGCGCCCAGTAGGCGGCGGCCACGCCGGTCACGAAGTTGGTGATGCCGGGGCCGTTCTGCGCGATGCACACGCCGTGGCGGCCGGTCACGCGCGAATAGCCGTCGGCCATGTGCGCGGCACCCTGCTCGTGCACGGTGGGCACGAAGCGGATGCCCGCCGCCGGGAACAGGTCCAGCGCGTCCATGAAGGCCGAGCCGACGATGCCGAATACATCCTTTACGCCCTGGGCGACCAGCGTCTCGACGAAGGCTTCGCTGGGCGTCATGTGTTGCTTGCTGCTCATGGTGTCTCTCCTGGCAGGCCGGCGCGGGTCGGGTTGCATCTAGGCCGGCGTGCCTTGATACTGCAGCAGAACGTCCGCCTATCCCAGCCCGCCGCGTTTCATTTTCTGCAAAATCCGTGCGAGCATAGGCATCACCGCGCCGAATCTTCAATTATTGAAAGATGAAAGACGAATCCTCCGCCGCGCTGCGCGCGCTGGCCTTGCTGGAACAGGTTGCGCGCGCCGCACATCCGGTGTCGCTGGCCGCGCTCACCGAGGCCACCGGCCTGCCCAAGCCTTCGGTGCTGCGCATCCTCTCGCGGCTGGTCGACGCCGGCATGCTGCTGCGCGAGCCGGCCGCCAAGAGCTACGTCAGCGGGCCGCGGCTCAGCGCGCTGGCGCGCGACACGCTGATCAATTCCCCGCTGCGCGGCGAACGCCACCGCATCCTCGACAGCCTGGTCGACGAAATCGGCGAGACCTGCAACTGCACCATGCTCGACGGCGACGAAGTCATCTACCTGGACCGCGTCGAGACCGCGTGGCCGCTGCGCGTCAACCTGCAGCCGGGCTCGCGCGTGCCGCTGCACTGCTCGGCCAGCGGCAAGCTGTTCCTGGCCCATATGCGGCGCGAGGCGCGCCAGCGCCTGCTGGCCGCCGCGCCGCTGCCGCGCTACACGCCCAACACCTTGTGCGACGTGGCGGCGCTGGAGCGCGAACTGCGCGCCATCAAGGCCGAGGGCGCCAGTTTCGACCGCGAGGAATACCTGCTCGGCATCGTCTGCATGGCGGTGCCCATCCTGCACGGCAAGCGCGCCATCGCCGCCGTGGCGCTGCATGCGCCGGTGGCGCGGCTGTCCATCGACGGCGCGCGCGCGTGGCTGCCGCGCATGCAGGAGGCCGCCCGCGCGCTGGCCGGCACCTACGAAGCGCGGGCCTAGCGGTACACTCTCGGACGTAACGGACATTCCGTCCCCGCCGCGCTTTTTCCCCTGTTACCGTGACCGACAACGCCTTTACCACCCTGCCTCTTCTGCCCGCCCTGCTCGGCAACCTGCAAAGCCTGGGCTTCGAGCAGATGACGCCGATCCAGGCCCAGAGCCTGCCGCTGATCCTGGAGGGCCGCGATCTCATCGCGCAGGCCAAGACCGGCAGCGGCAAGACCGCGGCCTTCGGCCTGGGCGTGCTGCAGAAGCTGGACCCGGCCCGCCTGGCGCCGCAGGCGCTGGTGCTGTGCCCCACGCGCGAGCTGGCCGACCAGGTCGCGCAGGAACTGCGCCGCCTGGCCCGGCAGATCGCCAACGTCAAGGTGCTGACCCTGTGCGGCGGCGCCGCGGCCCGTCCCCAGGCCGAATCGCTGGCGCGCGGCGCGCACCTCGTGGTGGGCACGCCCGGCCGCATCCAGGACCATCTGGCGCGCGGCAGCCTGGACCTCTCGGGCCTGAACACGCTGGTGCTGGACGAGGCCGACCGCATGGTCGACATGGGCTTCTACGACGACATCGTCGCCATCGCCTCGCATTGCCCGCCGCGCCGGCAGACTCTTCTTTTCTCGGCCACCTATCCCGACAACATCCGCAAGCTGGCCGCGCGCTTCCTGCGCAATCCCGCCGAGGTCAAGGTGGAAACGCAGCATGACGCCAGCCGCATCGAACAGATCTTCTACGAGATCGACGAGCGCGACCGGCTGGACGCCGTGGCGCGCCTGCTGGCGCATTTCCGGCCGGCCTCCACGCTGGCCTTCTGCAACACCAAGATTCGCAGCCACGACCTGGTCGAGCGACTGCAGGCCGAAGGCATCAGCGCCCAGGCGCTCAATGGCGACCTGGAACAGCGCGAGCGCGACGAGATCCTGATCCAGTTCGCCAACCAGAGCTGCGCCGTGCTGGTCGCCACCGACGTGGCCGCGCGCGGCCTGGACATACAGAACCTGGGCGCGGTCATCAACGTGGACGTCACCAAGGACACCGAGGTGCACGTGCACCGCATCGGCCGCAGCGGCCGCGGCGAACAGAAAGGCCTGGCGCTGAGCCTGTGCTCGCCCGACGAAATGCGCTGGGCCAACCTGATCGAGCAATACCAGGGCGCGCCGCTGGTCTGGGCCGACATCAAGTCGCTGCGTCCCAAGGCGGACCGCCCGCTGCGCGCGCCCATGATCACCCTGTGCATCCAGGGCGGCAAGAAAGACAAGCTGCGTCCCGGCGACCTGCTGGGCGCGCTGACGGGCGACGGCGGCCTGGCGTTCGAACAGGTCGGCAAGATCAATATCGGCGAATTCGCCTCCTACGTGGCGCTGGACCGCCAGATCGCCAAGCAGGCGTTCTCGCGGCTGTCCAACAGCAATATCAAGGGACGGCGTTTCCGCATGCGCTTCCTGGAAGCGTTCTGAACCGGCCTGCCTTCGTTGCAAAACGTCGCGGCGCCGCCACAAACGGTTGATGGTTTCACTACGCTCTTGCCATAATGAGTCGGTCCGTCCCCGGTTCGCGGGGCGCGGAACCAAAGGCTCGCAACCTGCTCCAACGGCCGCAGTCCCTTTCAACCATTAGAAGAGAACCCACCATGATCAAGTCCGATGACACCGGCAAACTGATCCTGCGTCTAGCCCTCGGTATCCTGATACTCCTGCACGGCTTGTTCAAACTCACCGGCGGCGGCGTCGGCGGCATCGGCGGCATGCTGTCGTCGCATGGCCTGCCCGGTTTTCTCGCCTATGGCGTCTACGTCGGCGAAATCATCGCCCCTGTCCTCCTCATCATCGGTATCTACACCCGCCTGGGCGGCCTGCTGGTCGCGATCAACATGCTCGTCGCCATCCTGCTGGCCCACAGCGGGCAGATCGGCAGCCTGACCAGCAACGGCGGCTGGGCCCTGGAACTGCAAGGCATGTTCCTCTTCGCCGGCCTGGCCATCGCCTTCATGGGCGCCGGCCGCTTCAGCCTCGCCGGCAACGGCGGACGCTGGAACTGAACGCCGCGCCGCCGGCTGTTCCGCGCCATGAGGGCCGCTCGCAAGAGCGGCCCTTTTTCATGGCTTCCGGAATCATTGATACGAACGACATCAACCGTCACGCAAACGCAAACATCCGTCACCTGAAAGCTGTTTCGGAACGATTACAGTCCAGAACTGCAAGCGCCGGCCTATGGCCTAATCCTTACAAGCGCAATCGGGGCGCACGCCGCGCCTGGCGCTTGGCAGGAGTCGCACAATGAAAAAAAGTCTGTTGCTGATGCTGGCGGTGTCCAGCGCCCTTACCGGATGCGTGGTGGTGCCGGCCCGGCCGGCCCATTACCGCCCGGCCCCGGTCTACTACACGCCGCAGTACTACTACCCGGCATACCCTGCGCCGCATTACTACTATCGTGGCCACTGATCCGCGCATCCGTCGCGTAAAGGAAAAACCATGATCGCCCCTACCCGGATTCTTACCGCGCGGCCGCTGGCCGCGGCCGTGCTGCTGGCGGCCAGCGCCGGCGCGGTCGCGCAAGTCTATGAAGCGCCGCCGCCCGCGCCCGCCGCTCCCGTGTACGAGGGCGGCGATCCGGCCGACGCCAACCTGGCGCTGGTGGACCGCAGCCCCGAGCCGCCGCCGCCCCTGCCCGTCTACACGCAGCCGCCCGCCCCGGCCGACGGCTATCTCTGGGTTCCCGGCTACTGGAGCCGCAACCACTACGGCTTTTTCTGGGTGCCGGGCGCCTGGGTGCTGGCGCCCTACGTGGGCGCGCTGTGGACGCCGGGCTACTGGGGCTTCGCCAATGGCGTGTACATCTGGACCGCCGGCTACTGGGGGCCGCACGTGGGCTTCTATGGCGGCATCAACTACGGCTTCGGCTACACCGGCATGGGCTATGTGGGCGGCTACTGGAAGCGCGACCGCTTCTACTACAACCGCTCGGTCACCAACGTCAACATCACGCGCGTGACCAACGTCTATCAGCACAACGTGGTGGTCAACAACGTGGACCAGCGCCGCGTCAGCTACCACGGCGGACCGTCGGGCATCCAGCGCCGCGCCGATCCCCGCGAACTGGCCGCGCGCAAGGAACGCCACACGCCTCCCACCCAGATGCAGCACGGCTACGTGCGCGACGCCAGCCGCGACCGCAACCAGTCCTACGAACGCAACCGCGGCCGCCCGCCCCAGGCCTACGTCAACCACGCGTCCGACCCGCGGCGCCCGGACAATGGCGCGCGGCCTGGCAACGGGCCGGTCCGTCAACGCGGCGGTCCAGACCGCGGCCAGGACGGACGCAGGGACGCGCCGCCGCCGCAACAGCAGCGCGAGCAGCAGGCGCGCCAGCAGGATCGCCAGCAACAGCAGCGCGAACAGCAGGTGCGCCAGCAGCAGCAACGCGACCAGCAGGCCCAGCAGCAGGATCGCCAGCAACAGCAGCGCGAACAGCAGATGCGCCAGCAACAGCAACGCGACCAACAGGCCCAGCAGCAGGCCCGCCAGCAACAGCAGCGCGAGCAGCAGATGCGCCAGCAGCAGCAACGCGA
>Ga0182742_1000483_pt1 | contig 63006 bp, 51 predicted proteins | sample eDN5th37CBELigMG_FD_128880 | JGI IMG/M metagenome (GOLD analysis project Ga0182742, IMG submission 128880) | Enriched Miracle-Growth compost microbial communities from Emeryville, California, USA - eDNA 5th pass 37_C BE-Lig MG (version 2)... ...
CCAGCGTCAGCACCGGACGCTTGCCGCCCGTGTCGCCATCGACGATGTTGAATACAGGACGCTTGCCGCCGGTATCGCCGTCCGCCAGCGTCAGCACCGGACGCTTGCCGCCCGTGTCGCCGTCGAGGATGTTGAATACAGGGCGCTTGCCGCCGGTATCACCGTCCGCCAGTACCGGACGCTTGCCGCCCGTGTCGCCATCGACAATGTTAAATACGGGGCGCTTGCCACCTGTGTCGCCGTCCGCCAGTACCGGACGCTTGCCGCCCGTGTCGCCGTCGACGATGTTGAATACAGGGCGCTTGCCGCCGGTGTCGCCGTCCGCCAGCACCGGGCGCTTACCGCCGGTGTCGCCATCGACAATGTTAAATACGGGGCGCTTGCCGCCCGTGTCGCCATCCGCCAAGTGCGCGCCGAGCGTCGCGTTGGAAGCAAACAGAACACCCGCCACCGCCATCGAAATTGCAAATACGTTACGCATGACAACAACCCCTCCCGGGAAAAGTGCTAAAAACTGCCAGCGACGCTGGCTCGATCACTGGGTTAAGCGATGTCCCCTTGAGAATCCCGTCACAGCCCCTCTGGACAAGCGGAAGAAAAAAGGAACAATCAGTACATCGCTCAACCGGATTTTCGGGAGATCCCGGAAATCAATCGGTTGAGCCGGATTCAGGGACGGCCGTAGGGCGGTATTGGCGGGCGGCTCGCGGTGTGGCCTGGGCGCCCGGTGAGAAACTGTCGCACTCGAGCCGGTAAACTAGAGAACCCGTCGGGAACGCCGCAGGCGTTTTCGGATGGAAGAACACACAGGCCCCGAATCGGAGACCCGCAACTGAGCAACACAATCGCAGCGGCCATTCCACCGCCAGACCGGCAGGCAGTGACAAGGCTGTTGTCTGCGTGGCAGTCAGGGGACAGTCGCGCCCTGGAACGACTGACGCCGCTCATATACGAGGAGCTGCGCAACCGGGCTCGCCGCTATATGAAACGCGAGCGCCCGGGCCACACATTGCAGGCCACGGCCGTCGTGCACGAGGCATTCGTCAAGCTCGTCGAGATGAATGTGTCGTGGCAGGACCGCGCTCATTTCTTTGCTGTAGCTGCGCGGCAGATGCGACGTATTCTGGTGGATCACGCCAAGACCCGGTTTCGTGAGAAACGCGGGGGCACCACCACGGGCTCGCTCAACGACTTCGATATGGACGTGCTCGATCTCGGCCCCGCGACCGCGGGCGACATCGACGTGCTGGAGATCGACGAGGCCCTGCAGCGCCTGTCCGGAAACAATCCGCGCCTTGCGGAGATGGTCGAGCTGCACTATTTCGGCGGACTCACCTACCAGGAGCTCTCCGAGACCCTGAAAGTGTCCGAGGCCACGGTCGATCGGGAGATCCGGCTCGCCAAGGCCTGGATCCTGCGCCAGATCCGCCCGCACCGGAATCGCGAACCCGAAGCCTCATGACGACGGGACAACCAGGGAAGATTGTCGACGATCGATGGGAGCGGCTGCAGGATCTGTTCTCCCGTGCCGTCGAATTGCCCGAAGGCGAACGCGAAGCGTTCATCGCCGCCGAGACCGGCGACGATCAGGACCTCAAGAACGAATTGCTCGAACTGCTTGCCTGCGATGTCGGGCAATCCACCGGTCCGCTGACCCACGCCCTCGGCGCGGCCATCGACGCCACCACTCGCGACCGACGTAAAGCACTGGTCGGGCGCGTCATCGGAAATTACAAACTCGCCTCCATCCTCGGTCACGGCGGCACCGGCACCGTGTACCTGGGTGAGCGCGCCGACCGGCAATATTCGGCGCAGGTGGCGGTCAAGATCGTCGACAACGCCACCATCCATGGCGACCTCGGCCTGCGTTTTCGCGCCGAGCGGCAGATCCTCGCCAGCCTGAACCACGCCAATATCGCCCGGCTGCTCGATGCGGGCGAGACCAAGGACGGCCAGCCGTACCTGGTCATGGAATATGTTCATGGTGAGCCCGTCGATCGTTATTGCGACCGGCAGCAGCTCGATCTGCCGGCGCGACTGAAGTTGTTTCTGGAGATATGTAACGCCGTCCAGTACGCGCACCAGAACCTGATCGTGCATCGGGACCTGAAGCCCGCCAACATCCTGGTGACGGCCGAAGGCTCGCCCAAACTGCTCGATTTCGGCATCGCCAAACTGCTCGATACCGGCGAGGCCGCCGCGATGCTGGCTCTGACGCGCATGAACGACCGGCTGCTGACGCCGGAATACGCCAGCCCCGAACAGATCCTCGGCCGCCAGGTCACGACGGCGAGCGACGTGTATGCGCTCGGTATCGTCTTGTATGAACTGCTCACCGGGCTGCGGCCGTACACCGTGCCCTCCTCGGCCAGCCAGCTGGAGCTGGAACGTTCCATTTGCATAAGCGACCCGCAGCGCCCGAGCACTGCGGTCAAGAAAGCGATCGAAGCGGCGGAGGCAAGCGAGGGCGAATCGCAGATCGCGGCCATCGCGCTGGCTCGTTGTCTGCAGCCGGATCGGTTGCAGAAGCGTCTGCTCGGCGACATCGACTCCATTGTCATGCGCGCGCTGCGCAAAGAGCCGCACCATCGTTACGGCTCGGTCGAACAGCTGGCTGCCGACGTGCGTCGCTATCTGTCGGCCGAACCGGTGGTCGCACGCCAGGGCAACTGGCTGTATTACTCACAACGATTCGTGCGTCGTCACGCGTTCGGTGTCTCGGCCGGCGCGTTCTTCATCATGGTGATCGTGGCGTTCGCGGTCGCGATGTCGGTTCAGAACCAGCGCATCGCCGCCGAGCGCGACCGGGCTGCGAACGAGAGCAAGTCGGCGCAGGCCGTTTCCGAATTCATGCTGGACGTGTTCTCCGCGGCCGAGCCGTTCAAGGCGCAAGGCAAGGAGATCACCGCACGACAGCTGCTCGAGCAATCGGGCTTGCAGGTGCGGGCCGACAAGGGCATGCGGCCCGAGGTTCGGGCGCGGCTGCTCGCTTCGATCGGTCGAGCGTTCCGTCGCAGCGGCGATCCGGAGCGTTCGCTGAGCTATCTGGAAGATGCCGTGCATCTGCGCCGGCAAATGCCGTCGGGCGGCGGATTGCCAGCTGCCGAAGATATGTCGGAGCTCGCGATCACGCTGCGAGCGCTGGGCGACATGGAGAGTTCCGCGCGCGTCATCAAGGAAGCGATGGATCTGTGCGAGCGCATCGGCGGTCAACGCACTCCGACTTACGCGACCTTGCTGACCAATCGCGGTCGCGTCGAATTCGCCAGCGGCGATGTCAGCCGCTCTCGGCAATCGTTCGAGCAGTCGCTAGCCTTGAATCGCCAGGTGCGCGGACCGAACGATCAGGAAGTCGCCGTCGTGCTGCTCGACCTGTCGCTGGTCTTCATGTGGATGGACGACATTCCTTCGGTGGAGCGCGTGACGCGCCAGGCCGTGGACATCTTCCGCCTGACGGCCAACGATCTGCATCCCGACCGCGTGCTCGCCGAAACCCGGCTCGGTGAAGCTCTGCTCATGCAGAACCACATCAACGAGGCGGGTGTGATGTTCGAGAGCACGCTCGAGAAGCAGCGCATCCTGTTCGGCAACAACAGCCGCCAGGTCGCCGAAGTGCTCGACTCGCTCTCGCAGATCCGGCGCGCACAAGGCCAGCTCGCCGAATCGGAACAGTTTGCCGCCGAAGCGCTGAACTCCGCCGTGAACGCGATGGGCGCCGAACACGCATACACGCCGTACTTCCGCACGGCCTATGCGTCGGTGCTCATGCGTCGCGCGAAATACAACGAAGCCGAGCGCGAGCTGCGGCACTCGCTGGACACATTGGCCAGGACCCGGCCGGCAGATCACCAGTACGTATGCTCGGCGGAGCATCTGCTGGGAGAGGTGCTGCTGGAGACCGGCCGCTTCGCGGACGCCGAAGCGACGCTAACGGCGGCGATGAATCGCTGGAAGCGCACCGACGCTCCGGCCTGGCGTGCGGCCCGTTCGGCGAGCGCGCTCGGCGAAGTGTTCTACAAGCAAGGCCGTATGCGCGAAGCGGAACAGTATCTGACACGCGCCTATACGGAGCTTGCCGCCGACGACAGCGCCGATCGCGACGTGCGCATCAAAGCGCGCCAACGCATCGAGCATTTCTACATCGCGAATGGCCAGCGCGAGAAACTCAACGATCTCATGCTCGCCACCAGCGGCGCCGCTCCCGGCAACGGGCCGCAAATCCGCTCGAACTGACCGCAACAATCCGCCTCAGGCGCTTGAACCACCCGCTTCTGCTACAGTCTGAAGTACCAGACTCACTTGTAGGAGTGACGGCAACGATGCTCACACGATCCAACCTGTTCGCGACCAAGCTCGCGGTGCTACTGCTTTCCTGCGCCATGACGACCGCTGCGGTCGCCGGCGAGCGGCAAGAGGCACGCTTGCTCACTTCGACGCAGGTGTTGAGCGAGCTCATGCGTATGCCCGAGCAGAATATTCCTACCTGGTTGATGGAGCGCGCTTACGCGGTGGCCGTGATTCCCTCGGTCATCAAGGTTGGCCTGGGCATCGGCGGGCGTCGGGGTAAAGGCGTGCTGGTGGTGCGCAAGGACAATGGCGGGTGGAGCAATCCGATTTTCATCAACCTGACCGGCGGCAGCTTCGGTTTCCAGGTCGGCGTGCAGTCGACCGACGTCGTGCTCGTTTTCACCTCAAAACAAAGCATCGAAGGCATCGTCGGCGGCAAGGTCACACTGGGCGCGGACGCGTCCGTTGCAGCCGGCCCGGTCGGGCGGCAGAGCTCTGCGGCCACCGACATCGGCCTCACGGCGCAGGTGTATTCGTATTCGCGCGCCAGCGGTTTGTTCGCCGGCGTAGCGCTCGACGGTTCGGCCATCACCATCGACAGCTCGTCGAACGAGTCGTTCTACAAGAAGCCCGGCATCCTCGCGAGCGAGATCATCCGCGCCGATGCGCCGAATGCGCCGATGCCAGCGGATCAATTCATCGCAGCCGTGCAACGCTCCTCTAGCGGCAACGCGCCCGCAGCCCCGGTCGCACCGGCGCCGGCCGCCCCGGCAACTCCACCGCCTGCCGCCACAGCCGATGGCTCGGCGCCGAGCGGCGTGCAGACCTACCCCTTGGAAGACCCACACCCGGGTCAGGAGCCGCCGCAGTAACGAAGCGGTGAATCCCAGCCGCGAGTCAGGTCGAACTCGCGGCAGAATCCCCCATCTAATCCGCTCGTGGATCGCGAGCCCGGGTCCCAGGTTTGCGGACAGTGGCCATCCGGATATGATCCGCGCGGGCCGACACGGCAGTCGGCATGTCCTCCAGCGCAACGAGATTGCAATGAAATCGACTCAAAAATTCCAGCGCAACGGCGGTTTCACGCTCATCGAAATCATGGTCGTGGTCGTGATTCTCGGCATTCTTGCCGCGATCGTCGCGCCCAACGTCATGAGCCGCATCGGCGACGCTCAGGCGACCAAGGTCTCCAGCGACCTTCGCACCATCGAAACGGCGCTCAACCTGTACCGCATGGACAACTTCCGTTATCCGACCACCGAACAGGGCATCAAGGCGCTGTACGAGAAGCCCAACGACTCCAGCGTCCGCAACTGGAAGCCCGGCGGTTATCTCGACCCGGGGGCGCGCAAGGATCCCTGGGGCAACGACTATCGCTACGTCTATCCCGGCACGCACGGTAAAGAGTTCGATCTGTTCACCTACGGCGCCGACAATCAGGAAGGCGGCGAAGGCCAGGACGCCGATATCGGCAACTGGATCACGGAGCGACAGCAGTAACAGCCCCTCTGAAAGCCGACTTACGAGCGCCGGGGCGGCTCGCTAGAATCCAACAGTCATGAGCGCCTATACCGAGAGCGCGCCCTCGCGGGCCGAAGTCGATGCTTTGCCGGGCGCGACGGTGATCGAGTTCGGCACCAACTGGTGCGGCTTCTGCTCTGCCGCGCAGCCCCATATCGAGCAGGGCCTGGCGGCGCACCCCGAGCTGCGGCACCTGAAGATCGAAGACGGTCCCGGTCGTCCGCTCGGCCGGTCCTTCCGCGTCAAGCTGTGGCCGACACTGGTCTTCATGAAGGACGGCGTAGAGATCGCTCGCGTCATCCGCCCCAGCTCTGCACAACCCATCCGCGACGCCGCCCAGCAGATCGATCCCAGCGAGTAGCTCACGCCCGCGCTCGTGAGCAACGCGCCCTCCACCGCCGTCCAACGCTACCTGCCGTGGCTGGTGGGCGTCGTGCTGTTCATGGAAACGCTCGACTCGACCATCGTGAACACCGCGGTGCCGACCATGGCGCGCAGCCTCGATGTCACCCCGCTCAGCCTCAAAGCCATCGTCACCAGTTACATCCTGGCGCTGGCCGTCGGCATTCCCGTGAGCGGCTGGCTCGCGGATCGCTTTGGCACGCGCAAGCTGTTCATCTCGGCGGTCGCCATTTTTACAGTGGCGTCGATCCTGTGCGGCCTGTCGTTGAACGCACCGATGCTGGTGGCTTCGCGCATCATGCAAGGGCTCGGCGCCGCGATGATGACGCCGGTGGGACGGCTGGCCATCGTACGGACGTTTCCAAAGTCGCAACTGCTCGACAAGATGAACTTCGTGATCATCCCGGCGCTGATCGGCCCGCTGCTGGGGCCGACACTCGGCGGATTGATCGTGCACTGGTGGAGCTGGCGCGAGATCTTTTTCGTCAATGTGCCGGTGGGCCTCACGGCACTGTGGCTGAGCCGCCGTTACATGCCGGAATATCGCAGCGACTCGCCGAGGCCGCTGGATGTGATCGGCCTCGTGCTGTTCAGCTCCGGTGCAGCGCTGCTGTCGTGGCTGCTCGAAGTTTTCGGTGAGCATCGGCTGGATGTGACCTCGAGCGCAGTTCTGCTCCTGCTCTCGTTCGCACTGCTCGGCGCTTATGGGCTGCATGCAAGTCGCACCGAGTTTCCGCTGCTGAACCTCCGCCTGTTCAAGGTGCGGACATTTCGAGTCTCGGTGCTCGGCGGCCTCATCACGCGGCTGGGAATCAGCGGTCTGCCTTTCCTGCTGCCCTTGTTGTATCAGCTCGGCATGGGCATGCCGGCGTGGCAATCAGGTTTGATGATGATGCCTTCGGCGATCGCTGCAATGACCGTAAAGGCCCTCTCGCCTCACCTGCTGCGGCGCTTCGGCTATCGACGCATTCTGACCGTGAACACCGCGTTGATAGGCGTGGTCATAAGCTCGTTCGCGCTGGCGGATCGGAACACGCCCATCATCATGATCGTGCTGCTGAGCTTCCTGGTGGGATCGGGCAACTCACTGCAGTTCTCGAGCATGAACTCGCTCGCGTTCGCAGACATCGATGCGCGCAGCACGAGCATGGCCAACACCATCGCCAGCTCCATGCAGCAGCTGTCGATGAGCTTCGGCCTGGCCTGCGGCTCGCTGCTCACCGGTTGGTATCTGGGCGGTTTGCCACAGACCGATCAGGTTGCGGTCACGAACGCGCTGCATGCGGCGTTCATCACTTTGGGCATCGCGACGATCGTATCGTCACTCAGTTTCTGGACATTGCACCGAGAGGATGGGCATGCCCTGACGGCGCATGGCGACGCTCCGGTCGCGGCACGCGAGCCCGTCGCTGACTGACGGACCCGCGTGCTCGGTCGATCAGCGAGCCAGGTCCTTCAACAGGCTGTTCCAATGCGCGAGCGCGCCGTCGATGGACGACACCGGCACCCGCTCATTCAGACCATGCGAGAAATCGTCCGAATCCTTCATGAACAGGCCGGACACGCCATAGCTCGGCACACCCAGTGCGCGGAAATGCATGCTGTCAGTCGCGCCGGCAGACATCGATGGCACGATCGACAATCCGGGGTGATTGGCGCGCACCGCCTTGGTCACCGCGGCCATCACATCCTTTCGCAGCGGAGATGCATCGCTCTCGACCGAGCCCGAGCCCGGCAATGTGATCTTCACTTCAGGATCGGCGGCCACTTCGGCGAGCGTCTTCTGCACTTCCGCCACCGGCGTGCCCGGGAAGATACGGCAATTGATGTTTGCAACCGCCTTCTGCGGGAGCGCATTGGGTGCGTGACCACCTTCGATCATCGTCGATACGCAAGTAGTGCGCAGCTGGCCGACGTAGCCGGGATCTGCCGACAATGTCGCGATCGCCTGCACGTCCTCGGGATCCGCCAGGAAACGCTTCACGGCTTCGGCTGTCGCTCCAGACAACTTCGGCAGACTCTCGCGGAAGTACGCCTGCGTCAGCTCGTTACGCATGACCGGGAACTGGTACTTGCCGATGCGATCCAGCGCGGCAGCCAGTTGGTTGATGGCGTTCACCTCGCCGGGCCGGCTCGAATGGCCGCCTGGATTGGTGACGGTGAGTTTGAAATCTGCATAGGTCTTCTCGCCCGCCTGCAAGCCGTAGACCACCGGCTTGCCCTCTTCGGACAACAAGCCGCCACCGGCGTCGCCGTTCAACACCAGCTCCGCATCCTTGAACTGCGCCGCGAGCTTCTGGGTGCTGATCATGGACGTTTCTTCGTCGCCGGAGAACGCCAGGATCACGTCGCGCTTCGGCTTCCACCCCTGGCGTTTCAGGTTGGCCAGGGTCGTGGTGATCATGGAGAGCTCGAACTTGTTGTCCACCGAGCCGCGACCGAAGACATAGCCGTTCTCGATCACGGGCGTGAACGGATCGCGCTCCCAATCCTCGCGCTTGGCCTCCACGACATCCATGTGACCGATGACAAGCAGCGGTTTTTTCTTGCTGTCAGTGCCTTTATAACGAGCAACGAACGTGGCCGTGTCCGCCACCGGCTCGATCGTGATATCGCCAGGCGCATAGCCCGCTTCCACCAGCACGCTCTTCAGATATTCGGCATAGGCCGGCACCTGGCCCGCACCCTCCACCGTCCGGAAACCGATCGACTTCTGCAGGATGGTGAGTGCCTGGTCGTGTAGCGCCTTGTCCACCGCTTTGTCGGCTGCCGCAGCCCCTTGAGCAAAGCTGATCGCGGCACAGCCTGCGAGCGCGGCAATGTAGTGTTGTAGGAGCGAGCTGGACTTCACTGCGAACCTCGTGTGATGCGCCATGGCCATGGCGAGCCTCGATTGTGGCACGAGACCGCCTTTTAGAAAGAGGTTTGCCCGCCCTGGGGCAGGATGACGATCATGAAACGTTCTTAATACAGGCGTGCGCCAGGTGCCATTGAATACAACCTCGCGCGCCTATTTCTTTCTCAACAGCTTCGTGATGAGGTTCGCCGGCCCCGCCTCGCGCTCGAGCTGCTCGAATGTGCATTGTTTCGGCGCCTTGTCGGGCCGCCAGCGCAGCAACCTGGTGCCGTGGCGGAAGCGATCGCCCGTCACATGGTCGTAACTGACCTCGACCACCAACTTCGGCTGCAGCGGCTCCCATTGGGTAGAGCGCTCCGTGCTCCAGCGGCTCGGCCCGCCCGGTGCATCGCCGGTAAACCCTGCGCCGCCGCGCAGCTTTTCCAGCTGTTCCGTCACGGTCTTGCGCTCGGCGTTGGGAATGCCCGATGTGAAGCCCACGTGATCGAGCAGCCCCTGATCGTTGTACAGCCCCAGCAACAGCGAACCGACCAGCTTGCTGTTCGTGCCATAGCGAAACCCGCCGACCACACAGTCCGCCGTCCGCACGCGCTTCACTTTCAACATCGCCCGCTCGCCCGAGATGTAAGGAAGCTCGAGCTGCTTCGCGATCACGCCATCCAGCGAGCCGCCCGTTTCATCCAGCCATTTCTGCGCGACGCGATGTTCACGCGTGTACGGTGTGAGCACGAGCCCGTCGGTTGAGGGCAAGGCCGCGAAGAAATCTTCCAGCGCCGCACGACGCACTTCGAAAGGCTCCTCGATGAGGCTGCGACCCTTCGCGTCGTACAGCAGATCGAACAGCATCAAAGTGGCCGGTGTTTCTTTCGACAGTTTGCGAATCCGGCTCTCCGCCGGATGCAATCGCATCTGCAGAGCATCGAAGGACAAGGTCGCGCCGACCGGAACCGCCAGTTCGCCGTCGAGCACGAACTGCTTCGGCTTCATGGCGCGCACGCGCTCGACCACTTCCGGGAAATATCTCGCCAGCGGCTTGCCCGACTTCGCCTGCAGATCGACCCGCTCGTCCTCGCGCAGCACGACACAGCGGAAACCATCCCATTTCGGCTCGAACTGCCACCCCTCGCCCGTCGGCAACTCACTGACCAGACGCGCCTCCATGGGTTCGAGGCTGGCCGGAATGGCCGCCTTGCGCGCGGCGTTGGGCATGACGGTCTCCGATGAGGTGTTACCGGAACAACGCCGGAGGCACGGGCAAGTTCAGTCGGGCACTGCCACCCTCTCCACCAGAAAATCCATGAACACCCGCACCCGCGCAGCCAATCGAGCATGACCGATGTAGAGCGCGTGAATATCCTCCCGATCTGCCCCGATATAGTCCTGCAGCAGCGGCACCAGGCGGCCGGCACGCACATCGGCCCCAACGAGGAAGTCCGCCAGCCTCGCCACGCCCGCCCCGCCCACGCACATGAGCCGCAACGACTCGCCGGAGTTCGCGAGGAAATTTCCCGTGACGTGGAATTGTTTGCTCCGAGTCCCGGTGCGAAATGTCCAGCCTTCGATCGAGCGGCGGTAATTGAAGTTCAGGCAATTGTGCTGATCGAGATCCGATGGTGTCTGCGGCGTACCGCGACGTTGCAGATATTCCGGCGAGGCCACGACCAGCCACCGGCTGCTGCCCAACCTGCGCGCCCGCAGTGAAGAGTCTCTGAGCGTGCCATGACGAATCGCGACGTCGGTGCGCTCGCTGACCAGATCGACCAGTGCATCGCTGAGCGAAAGATCCACGGTGATCTTCGGGTACCGCTGCAGGAACTCGGGCAGCGCCGGAAGCACCCGATGAATTCCAAACGGTGTCGATGCGCTCACTCGCAGCCGACCGCGAGGCTCGCTCCTGTCCGTCGCGAACGAGCGCTCCAGCTCATCCAGATCCATGAGCAACTTGTGCGCCTGAGCGCGGAATCTCTCGCCCTCCGCTGTCACCGCGAGCGACCGGGTCGTACGCGTCAGCAAACGCACTCCGAGTCGGGCTTCCAGGCGCGCGACGCTGCGACTCACCGCCGACGGCGTCTGACGCAATTTCTTGGCTGCCGCCGCGAAGCTGCCCGCCTCGACGCTGCGTAGAAATGCTTCGATTTCGCCCGTTCTGTTGTCCATGGAGCAGCGCCTATTCGTTCATTGAATGCACGACGGTCGTGTATGCGGACATTCTTATCAGCAATCGCGAGCGTCGGCATCATTGGCCTTCCTTGCCATTCTCCTCGGAACTGTCATGCCTCTGGCCTTGTATGCACTCGCGGTCGGCGCCTTCGGAATCGGCGTCACCGAATTCGTGATCATGGGACTGCTGCTGGAGGTCAGTGGTGATCTCAATGTATCGATCTCCGCAGCCGGGATGTTGATCTCGGGCTATGCGCTCGGCGTCACGGCGGGTGCGCCGATCATGACCGTGATCACGGCGCGTTGGCCCCGCAAGGCGACGCTGCTCGCGCTGATGGCGATCTTCACCCTAGGCAACCTTGCCTGCGCCATCGCGCCCAGCTATTTCGGACTGCTCGCGGCGCGGATACTCACCGCCTTCGCGCATGGCACGTTCTTCGGTGTCGGCTCGGTGGTGGCGACCCAGCTGGTCGCGCCTCAACAGCGGGCGTCAGCCATCGCGGTCATGTTCACCGGATTGACGATCGCCACGGTGCTCGGCGTTCCATTCGGCACATGGCTCGGACAGCTGGCCGGCTGGCGTGCAACGTTCTGGGCCGTCGTCGGTATTGGCGCCTTGGCGCTCGCGGTCATTGCGCTGCTCGTGCCCCGTGACGCAGGAAGAATCGAAGAAGGTGATTGGCGCAGCGACCTCCGCGCGCTGGCTCGCGGCCCGGTCTTGCTGGCGTTGCTGACAACGGTATTCGGCTTCGGCGGCATGTTCGTCGTCTTCACCTACATCGCACCCCTGCTGACTCAGCTCACCCACATTGGCGAAGGAGCCGTGTCGCTGGTGATGCTCGTCTTCGGCGGCGGCCTGATCGTCGGCAACATTGTCGGCGGCAAACTCGCAGATCGATATCTGGAAGCAACGCTCATCGGCTCGCTGCTCATGCTCGCGGCCGTGCTGGGTCTCATGACGTTCGCCGTGCATGACGGCATCGCGATGGTGGTTTTCGTCGCCCTGCTCGGTGCAGCCTCATTCGCGACGGTGCCGCCGCTGCAGATGTGGGTGCTGGAGAAATCGAACGGTGCAGGTCAGAGCCTCGCATCGAGCTTCAACATCGGGGCGTTCAATCTTGGGAATGCTCTCGGCGCGTGGCTGGGCGGCGCAGTCATCGATCACGGGCCGGGGCTGCCCGCACTGCCTTGGATCGCCGCCTTGCTGCCGCTGCTTGCAGCCGCACTTGCTCTCAAAGGATTGCGCGCTTCGCGAGCCGCGACGGCGGCCTGTTAGGCAGTGACCGCCAGGGTGATGACGCCGGTCACGATAAGTACGGCGCCCGTCAAACGCACCGGCGTGACTCGTTCCTTCAGCAGACGCGCACCGAAGTAGGTTCCGATCAATGTCGCGAGCTCGCGCATCGGTGCAACGTGACCGATAGGGGCATGCCTCATTGCGTACAGCACCAGGATGTAACCCAGCGGCCCGAGTACGGCGACGATCAGAATCGGCGCACGATATTCTCGCCACTCGGCCAGCAGTGCAGGCGGATCCTTGAGCGCCATCGGCGCGAGCACGAGTAGGCGTAGCAGATTGCCGGTGAAGTCGATGATGAATGGCGACAACATCAAAGTCTTCACCGCCCAGCCGTCATTGATCGTGTAGCCCGCGATGAACACGCCAGTGAGCAGGCCCAGCGCGACGCCGGCGCGCGGAGCCTTGTGAGCTTCGTTCGCAAGGCCCGACACCAGCAGAATGCCACCGACGATCAGCAACACACCGAGCACCGAGAAGATATTCGCTGGCTCATGCAGAATGAACGTCGCGGCAAGAAACGACAGCAATGGGCCAGTGCCTCGAGCCAGCGGATACACCAGCGACAGATCGGACACCCGGTAGCCTGCCTGCAGCGTGAGCGAATAGCCCATGTGCAGGACGCCCGTCATGAGCAACGCCAGCCAATGCGCCGTTTCGAATTGCATTTCGGTGGAAGCGAGAACCCACAGCACCGCCGGCGCATACAGGACGACCGAGCCGAGCGAATACAACCAAACGAAATGACGCGAGCCCGACGCGCGCTTGGCGGCCAGATTCCAGGTGGCGTGGGTTACCGCCGCCAGCAGGACGGCCGCGATCGCGAGGGGATGCATGGCGCGATCTTAACAGTCGCACCCGGAGGAAACGTCGGCAAGAAGCGGAGTGTCGCCCGAGGATCGGGCCGGCACAGTGAGCCACCTTCACCTCACCGCCGCAGGCGCCGACATGAGCTTTCGAATCACCGGACTTTCGTTGGGCCAATTCACACCCCTGTTCTCGATGTCCGATGAACAACTGGCACATCGAGGCGCGCTTCGCGTGACCGCGGACGAACGCCCTGGTTTTCCCTGCCGCGTCAGCCTGCAGGACGCCGACATCGGCGAGCAGCTGATCCTGCTGAACTATGAGCATCTGCCGGTCGCAACACCCTATCGCTCACGTCATGCGATCTTCGTTCGCGAGTCCGCAACCGAAGCCCGGCTGTCCATCGATGAAGTGCCGCAACTGATGCGAACCCGCCTGCTGTCGCTGCGTGCTTTCACCGAGGTCGGCATGATGAAAGCCGCCGAGGTGGCTCCTGGCACGGCCATCGAAAAGCTCATCGAACAGTTGTTCTCGGATCCCGAGATCGACTTCCTGCACGTTCACAATGCGAAGCGTGGCTGCTACACCGCTCGAGTCGACCGCGCGTAGTCGAGTTCTATCGCAGACCCTTTGCGATGTTTGTTCTGAGAGAGACATGCTATCGTGGCGCATGCTCAAAACATACTCAGGCAGCTGTCATTGCGGGACGGTGCGGTTCGAAGTAGAGCTGGACCTCACGCAGCCGACGTATCGCTGCAATTGCTCGATCTGCGCCAGGAACCGTTTCTGGGCGGCGATCGCGATGCCGGAGCAGTTTCGGCTATTGGCAGGCTCAGCGGAGCTGACCCAATATCTGTTCAATACGCGCCGCAATGAGCATTACTTCTGCAAACAATGCGGCGTGCGCTCGTTCGGCATCGGCAACACGCCCGACGGCCAGCGGATCTATGGCGTCAATCTCGGCTGCCTGGAAAACGCCACACCCGAAGAACTGGGTGCTGCGCCGATCGTGTACGTCGACGGCAAGCACGACAACTGGAGCAACGCGCCAGCCATCACGAGCTACCTCTGAAGGCGAGCTGAGATTCCTCAGCTCGCCTCCGCCACCTGCGACACACCCACCACTGCGCCGGACTGCCTTTCGAACAGTCTCCGGTAATGACCGTGCGACCGGCGCAGCAACGCCTCGTGCGATCCTTCCTCGACGATGTGGCCGCGCTCGAACACCAGGATGCGGTCCATCGCTCGCACGGTCGACAGACGATGCGCGATGACGATGGACGTGCGGCCTGCCATCAAGCGATCCATCGCCTGCTGAATCAGTGCTTCGGACTCCGAGTCGAGGCTCGAAGTCGCCTCGTCCAGAATCAGGATCGGCGCATCGGCCAGGAACGCCCGGGCCAGCGCCACTCGCTGCCGTTCGCCTCCGGACAACTTCACACCGCGCTCGCCCACGAGCGTCTGATAACCCCGCGGCAGGCGCACGATGAAGTCGTGCGCATTCGCCAGCCGGGCTGCCCGCTCGATCTCCGCCATCGTCGCATCCGGTCGCGCATACGAGATGTTTTCGGCCAGGCTGCGATGGAACAGGATGGGCTCCTGCTGCACGATCGCGATCTGCGACCGCAACGACTCCTGAGTCGCATGCGAAACATCCTGCCCGTCGATCAGCACGCGCCCTTCGGTCACGTCGTACAACCGCTGGATCAGCTTCACGAACGTAGTCTTGCCCGAGCCTGAATGACCGACCAGGCCGATGCGCTCGCCCGGCGCGATCCGCACATTCAGGTCGCGATACAACGGCGTGTGCTGACCGGCGTAACAGAACGTCACGCGATCGAATCGCACCTCGCCCGCACCGATGCGCAGTGGCCGGGCGCCGGGCGAATCCGCAACGCCCAGGGGCTCTGCATGCAACTGCACCATCTCTTCCATTTCGTTCACGGCGCGCTGCAAGTGATGAACGTGCTGACCGATATCCCGCAGATAACCGTGCACGACAAAGTAGGTCGTCAGCACATAGGTGATCTCGCCCGGCGTTGCACGCCCCTGCCACCACAACCACAAAGCGGTCGCGGTGATCGCCGAGCGAACGAACCACAGCAGCGCGAGCTGCCCCGTGCCGCTCCAGGTGTGCAACATCCAGGTGCGATGCGTCCGGCGCGACCACTTATTGACGACCCGCTCGAGCCGCTCATCCTCACGAGCCTCCGCGCCGAAGGATTTCACAACCGAATTCCCACCGAGCGCGTCGGCAAGCACACCGCCAATGCGAGTGTCCTGCGCATTGGACAGCCGCGAAGCTGGAGCAATGAGACGGGTCGCGAGCGTCACGGTCAAAGCCACGTACGCGATGGAGCCTAGCGCCATCACAACTCCCATGATCGGCCATCGCTGGCCGAGCAGCAGCACGGTTCCCACCAACACGACCAGTGACGGCAACAGCGCCAGCAGCAGCACGTCGTTGATCATGTCGAGCGCCCACATGCCGCGCGTGATCTTTCGCACGACGGAACCGGCAAAACTGTTGTTGTGCCAATCCGTCGAGAAACGTTGCACGCGGTGAAACGCACCCTGTGAAACTTTGCGCATGATGCTCAGCGTGAGTGGTACGACCGACCACCACGCCAGATGGCGCAGCACCACCATCGCCAATCCCAACCCCGCCATGACCAGGAAGGAATGAAGCGCGACGTCCGCGAACTCGCGCCCCTGCGCCAATGCGTCGACCAGGCGGCCGGCATATACCGGTACGACCACTTCAGTGACGGTCGCGAGCATCATTGCCAAGGCGATGGCGATGACCAGCCCTTTGCGCTCGGCCCAATGACGGAGCGTAAAAACCAGCACATTACGGAGGACCTGCGAGCCCTCGACGCGAGATTTGACCATGATGAGCGAGCGCGTTACCGCGCCGTCCTTGCGAAGCCGATGAAGCCATGGAAGCGGCGAACACCCCGATATGAGGGCGGAGCCGCAGTTTTTCTACCGGGAGTCCGGAGTTACCGGGTACGTACCGGGCGGAGGTGCAGGCTGAATGGAATCATGGGTGCCCTCCTTGCTTCGCGACGGGCCAATGAGAGAGCGAACATTCAATCATTGTTCGCTGTTCTGAGCAAGCGCCGTTTGCAATGTCGCCACATACATTGGTGTAGCGGAGATTGAGTTGTGACCTGTGGCGGGGATGACGCGCAGGGTCGCGACGCCCGGCTGGAAGCGAGCATACAAATCGTCCGTGCTTGCGCGTGGAATAATTTCATCGCGCTCGGCGACCACCAGCAGCGTCGGCACATCGATCAGCGGCGCGTACCGCCAGGACTCGTATCTGTCACGAATCAACCACTTCACCGGAAACATCGGGAACTGACTGGCGCCGAGCTCGACGATGCTGGCAAAGGGAGTGATCAGCACCAGCCGGGCCGCCGGCCGCAGACTCGCCAGGCGAATCGCCACGCCCGAGCCCAGACTGCGCCCCATGACGATGACGTTTGGATGCCTCGCATGCACGTAGTCGAACAGCGCCAGTGCATCCTGCGCAATGTCTGCTTCATTGGGAGTGCCCGAGCTACCGCCATAGCCGCGGTAGTTCATCAGATACAGCGCATGCTCGGGAAAGGCATCGGAGAAGGACGGCAGGTTGTACGTCACACTCTCGCCGTTGCCACCGAAGTACACGATGGCGTTCGGCCCTTCGTGTGCGCGAACGCTAATGACCAGCTCGGCTCCGTCCACAGACAACGGCAGCGTCGCCGACGCATCGCCGTGCGGCCGCCGCTGTGGGTAGTAGATCAGCGAGCGCTGAAAGAAGAACAGCGCGGCGCACAGGCCGACATAGACGATCGCGACGAAGACGCCAAAGCTGAGAAACGTCTTCACGTGCTACATCGCTACTGGAGGCACTCCGATCAGCCACGTGTGCAACCGGACCACGAACAGTACGTACAACGCGAGACCGCCCACGACGGCGATCAGATCGTTGTATCTACCTGGGGGTGGCCCGGGCACCGGACGCACCACGGCGCGTCGCTTCACCGAAATGCGATCGGCCACGGCCCAGAGCAGAAAGCCGCCGAACAACAACACGTCTGCCAGCATGCCATTGGCGAGCAGATGCGCGAACGCCCACGTTTTCACCGCGACCAGCATCGGATGTTTCACCGCCGCCTTGATACGTCCGGGCAGATAGGCCGCAAGCAGCAGCGGAAATACCGGCAGCATCAACAGCAACGTGAGATGCCGCATCCACACCGGCGGGGCGTACACCAGGACGGGATCCTGGCGAGCAACGCCATAACCCCATACCAGCAGCACGAAACCGATGACGGACAGCAGCGTGTAGACGCCCTTGTAGGGCTTCTCGCCCAACCGGGCGACCGCCCTGCTCCGAAACGCCGGCGAGACGATCTCGACCGAGTGCACGCCGAGAAAAATCACCAGTCCGAGGATCAGATATAGCATCGTGGCTGAGCTCAAGTAGCGGAGGACTGCTGCGCGGCCGTCCTAATCGACTGCAAGGTCGCGTTCGGCGTGATCGCTTCCGGATCGATGCGGATCTCGATCAATGCCGGCTTGCCCGCGTTCATGGCGCGCTCCAGAGCGGGCGCAAACTGCTCAGTAGTCTCCACCAGCTCGCCGTGAGCGCCAAATGCGGTGGCGAACGCGGCGAAATCGGGATTCACGAGCGACGTGCCATGCACACGAGCGGGATAGTCGCGCTCCTGGTGCATTCGGATCGTGCCATACATGTTGTTGTTGACGACGATGATGATGACGTCGAGCTCATATTGAACCGCGGTCGCCAGCTCCTGGCCGGTCATGAGAAAGCAACCGTCGCCCGCGAGGCAAACTACGGCGCGCTTCGGATACAAAGCCTTGGCCGAGATCCCGGCGGGCACGCCATAGCCCATTGCCCCCGAGGTCGGCGCCAGTTGTGTGCGGAAACCGCGATAACGGTGGAAGCGATGCGCCCAGGTCGTGTAGTTGCCGGCGCCGTTGGTGATGATGGCACCCGGCGGCAACACGCGCTCCAGGTGCTGGATCACGTCCCACATCTGCACCTTGCCCGGAATCTCTTTACGCTCCTGCCAGGATCGATACTCCTGGTTCGCGGCCGCGACCTGCGTGGTTGCGTCGTTGCGGGTGAGCTTGGGCAGCGAAGCCAGAGCCTGCGTCATGGCCGGCATGGTGGCATTGATCATGAGCTCCGCGTGATAGAAGCGCCCCAGCTCTTCGGCTTCCGGATAGATATGCACCAGGCGCTGCGCCGGGACCGGGCCGGCGATCAATCCATAGCCACTGGTCGTGATCTCGCCCAACCGCGCGCCGAGCACGATGAGCAGATCCGACGCCTTCACTCGCTCCGCCAGTTTCGGGTTGATGCCGATGCCCACGTCACCGGCGTAATTGGGATGCGCGTTGTCGAACAAATCCTGCGAGCGAAACTCGCATCCGACCGGAATGTGCTGTGTCTCGGCGAAGCGTTGCAGCTGCTTGCACGCCGATTCGTTCCAACCACTGCCGCCCACCAGCAGAAAAGGACGCTGCGCCTCGCCGAGCATTTGTGCCAATCGGGTGAGCGACTCCGGCGCCGGCGCAGACTCGATTCGCTGCCAAGGGCATGCATCGGCGACCGCGGCGGTTCCAGTCAACACGTCTTCTGGAAGCGCGAGCACCACCGGGCCCATGCGGCCGCTGGTGGCTACCTGATAGGCACGTGCGATGAACTCCGGAATGCGATCGGTGCGGTCGATCTGTGCGACCCACTTCGACATCGGACCGAACATGCGTCGATAGTCGATCTCCTGGAACGCCTCGCGCTCCATGAAGTCGGTGCCCACCTGGCCGATGAGCAGAATCATCGGCGTGGAATCCTGGAAGGCCGTGTGTACACCGATCGACGCATTGGTTGCGCCTGGCCCGCGCGTAACCAGACAGATGCCGGGCTTGCCGGTCAGCTTGCCGTACGCCTCGGCCATGTTGGCCGCGCCATTTTCGTGACGGCAAGTGATGAGCCGAATCCGGTCGCGCACGGTATACAGCGCATCGAGCACCGGCAGATAGCTCTCACCCGGCACGCAAAAGGCAAGCTCGGCGCCATGCGTCAGCAGTTGATCGACAATCAGTTGCCCGCCCGTGCGCTGCGGATGGCTCGAACCGGAAGTCATGGCGCCCCACCTGTGATTGCGGTGAAACGTCCATCTTACCGCGAGCACTCTCTCATCGGCTGCTTATAGCGATCCTGAGGGCGTCCGCCAGACCGACCTCATCGACGTGCCCGACCGTACGCTCGGCAGCCTCGATGACCTGAGGATCGGCATTCCCCATCGCCACGGGATGACCGACCACCCGCAAGGCCGACAGATCGTTGCCCGAGTCGCCGATGTACATCACGTCCCGCATATCGACTCGATACGCGGCAGCGATTTCACGCATGGCCGTGCCCTTGCTCACGCCGCGACGGGTCAAACCAACGAAGCGGACATCGGGCATCAGAGGTGAGGTCGATTCGGCCATCTCCAAACCGTCCGGTACGGCGACTCGTCTGGCGTCCGCCGGCGAGAGCAACCACTGTGCGCGAACCCATGGCGGCGACAATGTTTCATACGGCCGCGGCTCGAATGGCAACCCGAGCAGTTCCGCATGCTCCTTCGCCCAAGCTCCTTCGCTCTCGACAGCGTAGTCGTCATCGCCATACAACTCGAGCACGTGACCCGTTTCGCGCGCTGTGGAGATCAAGCCGCGAACAGATCCTTCAGGCAGTGGCGTGGACCGCGACTGACGAGTCGCGAGATTCACGATGCTGGAGCCATTTTGAAAGATGTGCCAACCGTCATCGTCCAGTCGGCGCGCGTATTCCTCAGACACGCCGAAAGCCGGCCGCCCCGTACACAACGCGAGATGAATTCCCGCCGCGCGCGCTTCTGCGGCGAGTTGCCAGATAACGTCCGGCACTTCGCCGGAACTGCCGACCAACGTGCCATCGACATCGATACCGATCAGCGCAATCAATGGACTCTTCCAGCGCGGGTACAAGCTACGAGTGTAGCCGCGCCTCAGAAGCAGCGCGACCGAGATGCGGCAAAGAGGAATCGGTCGCGGGGAATCGTCGTCAGATTCGGCTCACCTGAGTTCGACCGGATGATCTCAGCGCGGCACGCCCATGAGCGCCAGCCCTTGAGCGACCGAGGAGAATTCGTCGCCGCCAACGAGCTTGTCTGCGCCAAACTTTTTCGCGAACAACTCTCGCACTGCCGGCACTAGCGCCGTGCCGCCGGTCATGAACACGCGAGTGAGACTTGCCGGATTCACACCGGCAGTACGAACGGCGTCGTCTGCGGTCGCCTCGATGCGTGACAGATCATCCGCGATCCATTGTTCGAACTCGGCACGCGCGATCCTACGATCGATCTCGATCGGCCCCGCTTTGAAATTGAGCTGTGCGGTGTGCTGATTGGTGAGCGCCTGCTTCACGCGCGACACTGCTTGAAACAGCGTGAAGCCTTCCTCGTTACGAATGACATGCACCAGCCCCTCGAACGCATCCTGATCCACTGCCGTGCGCAGAATGTCGGTGATGTGCCGCAGTGTCTGCCGGTTGTTCATCATCGAGAGCTGATGCCAGCTCGAGAAGTTCGCATAGATCCACAAGGGAATCGGCAGCTTCTTGCTTTCGGGCTGAAACTGCGAACCCATGCCGAGCGCCGGGCACACTGCGTTGTAGACGATCTGATAATCGAAGCGGTCGCCGGCGATGCCGATACCTGTCTGCGCGAGTGGCGTCAGCTTGGGCTGTTCGCCTTCGGCATTCACTTCGACGATCGAGAAGTCGCTGGTCCCGCCGCCGAGGTCGGCAACGAGCACCAGGTGACGGCCACGCGCTCTGCTCGCGAACGCATAGGCGGCGGCTTCCGGCTCCGTTCCAATCCGATCTGCTTCGCGGCCCGCCAATGCGAATGCTGCCTTCAAGCGCGATTGCGCGAGCTCATCGTCGGGCGCCGCGCCAGCGAACTCGATGGGCCGACCGATCACGAGCGGCGACTCACTCAGCAGCGAACGTGCACCAGTGGCGTCATACAGATGCTCGAGCAATGTGCCGATCAACGACTCCAGCGTGTAGGTATGCGTGAACACCTTGGTATCGACAAACGCTCGGCTACCCAGAAATGACTTCATCGATTGCACGAGCCTTGCCGGCCCGGTGCGCGCAATGTAATCGGCAATCGCGTCCGCGCCTGCGCTGCTGATGGGACGATCCCGGGGGTTCGGTTCCGCCGGCCGGAAGCAGAGAATCGATGGCAGCGCCGCGGCCTCACCTGCTCGCGACGATACTTTGAGTACGGTCGATCCCAGATCTGCACGCACCATGGCAATAACGGTATTGCTGGTGCCGAAATCGACACCCATAGAAAGCGGCTGCATGGGAGGTTGCCGGGGATAAAAGGCCGGCCATTGTAGCAGTTCAGCACTCCGTGCCGCACGGGCGGCGCACGTAAGTTGAGATAGCCCACCGCGGACGGCACACTGACGCGATGGACGAATGGGTAATGAATGCATTGAAGCGCTGGCCGAACGTGCCGGCGTTGTTCGGCTGGCTGAGCCTCGACCGTCGCGGCCGCTGGCTCATCCAAGGCGAGCCGATCAGTCATGCTCGCATCATCGACGTGATCGATCGCAACTACGCCGCGGACGAGCATGGCCGCTGGTACTTTCAGAACGGTCCACAACGCGGTTACATGCAGCTCGAATCCACGCCGCTGATCCTGTTCGTCGCCGATGACAACGAGCACCTCATCACTCACAACGGTCTCGCAGTCGAACAACTGAGCGCGGCATATCTCGATGAGGAAGGCTCGCTGGTGGTCACTACCGAACACGGGCCCGGCGAACTGCGAGGGACGGATCTGCAGTGGGCGCTCGACCGGCTGTCCATCGACGGCGCTGCCGTGGACGACGCATCGCTCGCCGCCGCACTCGAGCTGTCTTCGCGATCCCGCACCGAGATCAGGCTGAACGTCGGAGCAACTCAACTCTCACTGCAGCGCCTCGACTTCGCCGATGCGCCGTCGGCGTTGGGGTTCGACCGCACGCCCGCGCCTCGCGAAGGAGAAAAGGTCTCGAACCGAACGATGGATTGATTCATCGTCCCGCACGCAAGCGCGCATAGCACCGCAGCGTAGATCTCGCCGGCTAGCAACGTTCACGTATTTTTCACGCGCCGTCTCACCCCACACTCACGACCGAAGCGCACTGTCGCGCCCTCAGCAACAAAGTGGGGAGACCGCTATGCGCACACAGATATGCATTGCCCTGGCCGGCTCGCTGTGGCTGGCAGGAGCGGCGCACGCCCAGGCGCCGGTTCACAAGCATTATCAGGAACATGAATCTTTCGACTCGACGTCGCCCTCGGGCGCCATCGCGCCGCGCTTGCAGAACGTCGGTAAACACACGTTTCCCGTGACGACAGCATCGGAGCAGGCCCAACGCTTCATGAACCAGGGATTGAATCTCACCTACGGATTCAATCATGCCGAAGCCGGACGCGCCTTCGCCGAAGCGGCGCGACTGGATCCGAACGCCGCCATGGCCTACTGGGGCCAGGCCCTGGTGCTGGGCCCGAACATCAATGCCGCCATGGGGCCGGAGCAGGAGCCGAAGGCGCTCGAGCTGATTCGCAAGGCCCAGTCGCTCAAAGGCAAGGTGAGCCAACGCGAACGGGACTACATCGACGCCCTTGCCCTGCGCTTCACTGGCAAGCCCGAAGATCGCGCCGCTGCCGATCAGGCCTACGCCGGCGCCATGCGCATCGTGCAGGAAACCTATCCGGACGATCTCGACGCCGCGGCGCTGTACGCCGAGTCGGTGATGGATCTGCGCCCCTGGAATTACTGGACGCGCGACGGCCGTCCTTACGACCAGACTCAGGACATCATCAAAGCGCTCGATCGCGTGCTCGCCAAGAATCCGGACCATCCCGGCGCGCTGCACTACTGGATTCATCTCTGGGAAGCGAGCAACACGCCGGAGCGGGCTGAGGCCGCAGCCGATCGACTGTTGCCCCTTGCACCGGCGGCCGGCCATCTGGTGCACATGCCCGGACATATCTATCAACGCGTCGGCCGCTATACCGATGCGATGAAAGCGAATCAGATGGCGATCCTCGCCGATGAGGATTACATCACCCAGTGTCGTGCGCAGGGCCTGTACCCGCTTGGCTACTATCCTCACAACGTACACTTCCTGTGGTTCGCAGCCAGCATGGCGGGCCAGAGCAAGATCGCCATCGAATCGGCGAACAAGACTGCGCAGGCGATTCCGCCCCAGGCTCTCGAAGAAATGCCGCTGCTACAAACCTTCGTGCTGCCGCCCGACTTTGCGATGGTGCGCTTCGGCAAGTGGGATGAGATTCTCGCGGCGCCGGCGCCTCGAGCGGACACGCTCTTCACTCGTGGTGTGCGCCACTACGCTCGTGGCATGGCGTTCATCCGCAAGCACGACTTCGGCGCCGCGAAGAAAGAGATCGAGGCCGTGCGTCAGATCGCGAAGGACCCGCAGTTGATCGCAGCGCCGACTTCGATGTCGCTCAATCTTGCCGACTCGGTGCTGCGGGTGGCCGTTGAAGTTCTGGATGGCGAGCTGGCTGCGGCGCAAGGCAACTACGACGCTGCCATCGCTCACCTGGATCGCGCCGTGCGCTATCAGGACAACCTCATCTACACCGAGCCCGACGATTGGCATCAGCCAGTGCGTCACGCGCTCGGCGCGGTGCTGCTCGATGCCGGCCGTCCCGCTGAAGCCGAGGCGGTGTATTGGGAAGATCTGCGTCGCAGCCCAAACAACGGCTGGTCATTGTTCGGCTTGCACAAGGCGCTGCAGGCACAGAACAAACTGGATCAGGCCAAGCTCGTCGAAGCCGATTTCAAGCGAGCCTGGGCGGATGCGGACGTGACACTCACTGCGTCGCGCTTCTGAACATCGACATGAGCGGCGTCAAATCTCACTGGCCACTCACGCTGCTGTGGATCGTCGCCACAGAAGCGCCGGTTCACGCGGACGGCCCAGGCGCATATCGCCCGTCGCCGCGCTCCGCTGTGCCACCTGCGCTCTCGGAACAGAGCGCGATCGACGCGTACAACATCGGCTATGCCGCGATTCAACGCGCCGATCATCAGCAATCGCTGGCGGAGGCGTCCAGCGACCCCAAGGAGAAATCCGCCGCAGAGCGCGCCGCCCGCGACTCGTATCGGGAGTCGTTGAGACATTTCAAAGAAGCCGTGCGACTCGATGCGTCGATGCACGAAGCCTATACCTACCTCGGCTATGCCAATCGCAAGTTGGGCAACTACGCCAAGGCGATGGCCGCTTACGAGCAGGCGCTGAAAATCTATCCCGACTATCCCCATGCGATCGAATACCAGGGCCAGGCTCTGCTCGGCCTGAATCGCATCGACGAAGCGCGCTTCAACTATCTGCGCTTGTACGCGCTCAACAAAGGTCAGGCGGCGAAGCTGTTGAAGGCGATGCGTGAGTGGGTCGCCGCTCACCGCCACGACGCCATCGAGGGAGTTAACGTAAGCGGCTTCAGCGAATGGGTGGCGCAACGCTCCGAGCTCACGCGCGACGACGTACCTTCATCGAGCTGGTGAATCCAATCCAGCAGCGGTCTCGATTCGATTTGCATCGGGATCGAAGCGCCAGATCGATCTTCGCGCACTCCAAATCAGCCGGCCGCGGTGTCGGAATACGTGACGTAAAAATTCCTGACACGTGACCGTCGATCGATCCGGAGCGCCAGCGGGTCGATGCGCATGTGTGTCGAAATCCAGAACAGTGAAAAGCACGAGCTCGCAGCGAGTTGGAAAGTTTCCCGTCACTTTGGAGCCAGTGTCAGCAACGCTTACAGCTGGGCCCGTCGCAGTGTGACCGCCATCCATTTTCGCGCGCGACAATGTGTGCTCCGATGGATCCACGCAGACGCGACGAACGTTGGTCGGCGGCACGAGAAAAACGAGCGCAAATGTGTAAAAGAAACGGACACATGCCGCTCGAGCGAGTGCAGCCAGAATTAACAATCGTTCATCCGAACTCAAATCGCGATCTGGCAGACGAGACTGGTGTTAGAAGACGAATCCTGTGATCGAGCAGGATCGCAGTTGGCAAACGAAACGAGACAAGACAAGGACCCAAACATGGCACGGGGCATTGGCGGAATCGGACACACTCTACTGAGCCTTTCGGTACTGGCTGTGCTGGCGGGATGCGGTGGCGGTCCAGGCGTCACGCAGAACGCGCTGCCTTCCGGCTCGTCCAACCCGCCGGGTTCGGGCAGCGGCGGCAACGCCAATCCCGGGCCGAGCGCACCCACGCCGGGTGGCGGCACCAACCCAGGCGGCACGACTCCGACCAACCCTGGTCCGACCACTCCGCCGCCTGTGAACGAAGTGATCGGCGAGCTCGCGACCGCCACGGCGAACTCCGCCGTGCTCACCAACACTCGCACCGACGTTTATAACCTCAACACCGTGGCGCTCGGTTCGAGCGGCTGGCGTCCAGCCGCCTTGCTCGAGCACGACACGGTCAATATCGGCGAAGACATCGAAACGAGCCCGCGCGTCGCATTCGATGGCGCCGGCAATGGCTTTGCGGTATGGGCGCTGGGTGACATCTTCCTGAGCCGCTACAACCCGAGCACCGCAACCTGGTCCACGCCGACCGTGCTCAATGTGGGCATGGACGTCGCTCACCAGCCGCGCGTCGCCGTCGATCGTCTCAGCGGCAACGCCGTCGTGACCTGGACCGAAAGCGATGGCGTCGCCGAATCGATCTATGCCATCCGTTTCAACGCCGCGACCAACGCCTGGGGCACACCGGAGGTCCTGGAAAACACGAACTTCGCCGTCGACGGCGCCGCGGAGAACCAGGCGCTCTCGGTGGCCGGCTCGCAAGCGGCCGTCGCATGGCGGCAGTCGGACGGCACCAGCATCAACATCTATCTGTCGCGCCTCGTCAACGGCAGCTGGACTGAACCGGCCGTCGTCGACGATCACGTCAACGACGCTCGTCATCCCGAAGTCGCCGTCGATTCCAATGGCAACGTGACCGTCGCGTGGCGTCAGCTCGATCCGCTGGAAGGTTGGCGCATCAACACGCGCCGCTGGGACAACACCACGCAGACCTTCGGCGCTGTGATGCCGATGAACGGACCCGGCGATCGTCAGCAACGCCTGCAGTTCGATGATGCTGGCAACGGCTTCCTGATCTGGCGCAATGGCGGCATCTACGTCCGTCGCTTCGACGTGGCAACCGGTACGTGGAGCCCTCAGATCGATATCAGCGCCGGCGTGGGCGGCACCGAAGATGCCGAACTGTCCGTGGACGCCGCTGGCAATGCCATGGTCGCCTGGGTCGAGGACGCCGCCGGCGTCTCCTCCATGTACGCGCGCCGTTACAGCATCGGCAGCGGAACCTGGGGAGATGCACAGCTGCTCGAGAACAGCTCTCTGCCGGTTCACGACAGCATCTATCCCTCGGTCAGCATGAGCGGCGATGAAGCCGTCGTCGCCTGGGTCGAGGACGGCGCCCACCACGACGTTTTCGGCATCAAGATGACCAATGGCGTCTGGGGCGATGTCACCCTGCTGGAAACTCGTGAAGAACGGACCTCTCAGCTGGCGACCGCCATCAACGCCGCGGGCAATGCGGCCGTGCTGTGGCAGCAGCCGGATGGCTTCCAGGGTTCCGTTTACCAGGCCATGTTCCAGACCGCGAACTTCATCGTGCCCAACGGCGCCACCTGGCAGTCGATCGCCAACACGCTGTACGGCGTGAACAACGTCGAAGCTGGCAATGCGCTGCAGGCCGCGATGGGCGGCGGCACGTTGACCACAGGCGCGATCCTGAGCGGCTTCCCGGCCACGTTGAGCGTGACGACGGCGATCCCGGGCTACTACACCGTGCTCGCCACCGACACCTGGGCGCACGTCGCGCAGCGCGTGTATGGCGTGACCGATGTGGCCGCCATCACCCAGTTGCAGACGCTGTTGGGCACCACGACGCTGAGCGCAGGTCAGCAGCTGGTCGTTCCATCCAGCTTCCAGTACACGACCTCCGCGAACTTCCGTGCGCCGCTGGACTGGTCTCGCGTCAACACGACCACGACGACTTATCACCCGCTCAACAACACCGTGCTGACGGTGCCAATGACCAACTGGACACCTCAGCAGCTGCTCGAAACGAGCAACGACGAAGTCTTCGAACCGCAGGTCGCTTTCGACGACGCCGGCAACGGCATCGCGGTGTGGCTGCAGTCCGGCGATGTCGTGATGAGCCGTTACACCGTCGGCAACGGTCAGTGGTCGACGGCCACCGCGCTCGATGCCAATACCAATGAAGCCGTGTCGCCGCGCGTATCGGTGGACCGGACTTCGGGCGACGCTTTCGTCTCCTGGGCACAGAGCGACGGTCTCGCACTCTCCATGTATGTGAGCAGCTTCGATGCCAGCAACAACAGCTGGAGCGTGGCGCAGCTGCTGGAGACCAGCGACTTTGCGGTGAGCAATGTGGCGGGCACGGCCAGCTCGACGACCGGTGAGCACGCGGCGATTGCTTGGGTGCAGTCCGATGGCGCGCTGAACCACTTGTATCTGTCGCGCCTCGTTGCCGGCACGTGGACCGCGCCTGCGCGCGTCGACACCGGCAACGCGTACGGCGTGGGCGATCATCCTGAAGTGGAGATCGACAGCGATGGCAACGCGATTCTGGTGTGGCGCCAGCGCGATGCGGCCGAAGGCTTCCGCATCTACGCACGCCGCTGGGATAACACCGCGCAGGCGTTCGGTCCGGTGATCGGTCTCAACGGCGCAGGCGATCGTCATCCCCGCCTCGGCATGGATCAAGATGGCAACGCCATCGCGATCTGGCGTGGCGGCGGGGTGTATGCAAGTCATTACAGCGTGGCCACGGACCAGTGGAGCACGCCGACACAGCTGAACGTCGGCGCCGCCGGCAACAACGGCGAGATCTCGGTCGACGCCAACGGCGATGCGCTCGCGACTTGGGCGGAGACCGACAGCACCGGTGTCTCGCAGTACGCACGTCACTACGACGCGGCTACGGGAACCTGGGGCAGCGCCGTTGCTCTGGAGAACAGCAACGAAGCTGTAGACAACCTGGTCGAGACGACCGTCGCACTGGTCAACGGCAACGGCATCGTCGCCTGGAAGCAGGAGAACGGCCAGCTGTACGCCGCTCGCATGGCCAATGGTGTGTGGGGCCCGGCGGTCAACGTCGAGGCTCGTGAGGAGGTTGCGACGACGCCAGTCGTGGCTCTCGACGGCGCCGCCAATGCGACGCTGCTGTGGAACCAGGCCGATGGCTTCAGGCGCTCGATCTACACGGCTCGCTCCACCGCCACTGCGTACTACACCGTGCCGGCTGGTGCGACCTGGCAGTCGCTCGCCAACACACTGTACGGGATCGACTCGGAACCCGCCGCGGCAGCGCTGCAGGCTGCGATGTCGAATGTGACGCTGACAACGGGCCTGCAGTTGCAGCCGCTGCCGACCACGCTGACCGTAACGCCGCCGACGCCGACGAACTACGTGGTGCAGGCCGGGGACACCTGGCAGAGCATCACCCTGGCGCTGTACGGCACGAACCGCAGCGAAGCGGCGACGGCGCTGTGGGACTACCTCGGCCGTCCGACGCTGACGATTGGCGAACTGCTGCTGATCCCGGCGGAGCTAGCCTACACGATCGACGAATAACGAACGTTTCGAATCGTTTCCTGGGCGAACCGACACGCCCCGCCATCCGGCGGGGCGTTTTTGTTTCTGGCTAGGCGTTGGCCTGCGCTTGTTTCCATTCGCGCGGCGACATTCCGCTCTGGACTTTGAATGCGCGAGACAGGGCAGCCTCGCTGCCATAACCCACGTCCATGGCGATCATCTTGAGCGAGCGCCCCTGACGCAAACCCTGCTGCGCCAGACTCACACGCCAGTTCTGCAGATAAGCGCCCGGCGTGAGACCGACCGTGTCGCGAAAGGCGTTCGCGAACACGCTGCGTGACATGCTCGACTTCTCGGCCAGTTCTTCCAGCGACCACTCATGTGCCGGCTGTTCGTGCATGGCGACCAGCGCATTGCGAAGCTTCGGATGTCCCATGCCCGCGAGCATGCCGCTGCGGATCTCGCCGCTTTCCATCAAGTGACGCAATACCTGGATCAATACGACTTCGAACAGCCGGTTCACCATCGCCTGCCGGCCGCACCGCTGATTGAAGGCTTCCTCGAACAGCACGCCGAGCACATCTTCCGCACCTTCGATTCGAGCCAGTGGCGTGCAGATGACCGGCGGCAAGGCGGCAGCGATCGGATTGGCGACGCCGCCATCGAAGTGCAGATGGGCGCATGCCATGTCGGCGCCGCGTGTCGAATCGGTTTTGAAACGATGCTTCAGCGGCCGCGGATACAGCAGCAAGCTGGGCTCTGAGACCTGCACCGGGCTTTCACCCTCGTGCGTAACCTCGACGGGCCCGAGCTTGATCAGATGCAACTGACCCGTGTCCGGCAAAGTCGGTACTTCGTTCAGTCCGCACAGCGCCCCAGAGTGGAACACACGGGCCTGCACAGCAAAGTTGTTGAGCAGGGCTTCCAGCCGATCGACCATTGCTTCGTATTCCTGATCAAGTTTTTCAGATTCTAGGTGACCCGCAGTCCCGGAAGCACGCGTACAGTCTCTCCCACAGACGCACAACACCCCGCAAACCGAAGGAGCACATCATGTCGATCGAGAAAGTTTTATATACCGCCCAGGCCACTGCGACTGGAGGCCGCGACGGCCGCGCCCAGTCATCGGACAATGTTCTAGATATTCAGCTGTCTACACCGCGTGAACTCGGTGGCGCGGGCGGCCCGGGTACGAACCCGGAACAGTTGTTCGCCGCGGGCTACTCGGCCTGCTTCCTCGGCGCGCTGAAGTTCGTTGCCGGCAAGGAAAAAGTGGCGCTTCCGGCGGACACCACGGTGACCGGCCGCGTCGGCATCGGCGCGATTCCGACTGGCTTCGGCATCGAAGCCGAGCTGCGCATCAAGGTCCCCGGCCTGCCGAAGGATCAGGTGCAACAACTGGTCGAGAAGGCGCACATCGTTTGTCCGTACTCGAACGCCACCCGCGGCAACATCGACGTGAAGCTGATGGTCGTCGAGTAACGCTGCGATCGAGCTGTTCGACGAACTAACCTTCGTTGAACAGCTCGGTGTAACGCCGCTGCATCTCCTCCGGCGTCAGATCTTCTACATGGCCACCGAGCAGCCATTCATGGCCGAACGGATCGCGCACCGTGGCGGAACGCTCGCCATAGAACTGGTTTTGCAACGGGCGCACGACGGTTGCGCCCGCGGCGACTGCCTGCTCGAACAAACGATCGACGTCGCTGGCGTGAATATGGATGGTAACGCTGGTGCCGCCGATGGAGCGCGGCCCGAGAATGCCCAGCTCGGGGTATTCATCCGAAAGCATGAGCGTCACCGGCCCGATCTTCACTTCGGCATGACCGACCCTGCCGCTGGGCTCGACCAGCCTGAACAGTTCCTTGGCGCCGAACGCCCGCGCATAGAAATCGATGGCCGCCTTGGTGTCATGCAGCCGCAGGTAGGCATACACCTCGTGAATGGTCTGTTCGCCCTGATCGCTCATGTCCGCCTCGGTTCCGCGAAGGAGATCTTGCACTGGAGGATAGTGTCACGACCGGCGGCGCACGAGTCTTGACGATTTTTTACCCGGGTCGCTCACGACGTGATGACGCTCGCTATCGGGCGCGGGCGGGCGATAGGCAGAGGGCGAAACACCGGCAAGCTCGCGAAACTCGCGGGAGAAGTGCGCCTGATCCGCATAACCTGCTGCGAATGCCACGTCAGCGAGCCGGGCCCCGCCTTCATTTGAAACTTGCGCCAGTCGCGACAGCACGCTGGCGAATCGTTGCACGCGATAGAAGTGCTTGGGCGTAAGCCCCACCGCCGAATGAAACAGCTGGATGAAATGCCGCGGACTGTATCCGGTGCGCCGCTGAACTTCATCGACACGCGGCGACCATGTTCTGAGCACTTCAGGTCGTAACGCATAGGCGACGGCCGGGTGAATCAACAACGGGCGCCGCATCCTCGCAATCAACTCGGCCTCCAGCGCGCGACAAACATCCATCGGCTCGCGGATCGCCGCCAGCCTTTCCTGCAAGTCGAGACCGCGATAGCCCCACAACTCCTCGATGGAAACATGTCGATCGCGCAGCTCATGCAACGGAGCTCCGAGAATCGCAGCAGCCATCCCGGCTCGAAACGATGCGCCAACCACGACGCCCGGCGGTTTCGGTCCGGCCAGGTAGTAGCGACTCTGAGGACCATGGATGACACCGCGGGTCCACGAATGCCACTCGATCTCGTCACCCGGCGCAGCCCATTGGATGGGCGACTCATGCAATGGGATGACGAGCTGCGCCTTGCCTGAGGGCAGCATGTGTTCCCAATGCTGGTAGTGCTCGCGACGCCGACTCAGCCAGATACACTCGATCGCGGCATCCAGCGGCGGTGCAGGACTGTATCGGATCATTGCCCCTTATACTCCGGGCGGGCTCGCGGCGCGATGCGAGGCATCGTCCTACTCGGAAATTCCCAGAATGCAGGCGGCAGCTCGCTGGTTATTCTGCGGTCATGCAGACACGCCGGCTTCGCATATCGATCGTGGCGCTCTGCGCGCTCGGCGTCGTAGCGCATGCAGCCGAAGCACCCATAGAGTTCAGTACGACTGGCGGCGATGCGTGGACGTTCGACAAGTACATCGAGGGCCGAGTCGACCCGTCGGTGTGCGATCAAGTGGCGATTCAAGGGCCCGCCGGCTCCTCGGTCGCCACTCTCGAAGATCATCGATTCCTGGCGTCGGTGCCACTACGCAGTGGCGACAATGAAATAAGCGTTCGCTGCCAACGACACGGACGCGACGTCGGATCAACTGCTACTCAACACTGGCAGGGTCGCCTCGAAGATCGGCCACGTGCATGGATCCGCACTCGAGTGCACGGTTCAAGCATTTTGATGGATGCCGGTGGCAGTGAGATGGCGCCAGGCATCGCATCGCCGATCGCGCAGTATGAGTGGCGGGCACGTCGAGGAAATTCCGCGCCACTGATCCTTGAATCCCAATCCCTGCTCGACATTACGCCGGCGACCACACGAAGCATTCAGATCGAAGCGCCGGACGTGGACGGCGATTACTACGTGACGCTGCGAGTCACGGATGGTCTGGGTCGCAGCGACGAGAGCACCACCGTGTTCGAAGTCGCCGACGGCATCCCCAGCGAAATCGACCCGGTCCGTCATCGCCCCGCCTGGATATCGCAGAGCGTTCTGTACGGCGTCTCCCCGTTCGCCTTTGGTCATCATGGCTACGACGATGTACGCAAACGATTGCCAGCCATCGCAGCACTGGGCGTTTCCGCCATCTGGCTCTCCCCCGTGACGGGGGCACCGGCCGAGGATTTTGGTTATGCAGTGACCGATCATTTCCAGTCGCGTATCGAATTCGGAACGAAACTGCAGCTCAAAGCGCTGATCGAAGCCGCGCACGCCCAGGGCCTGCGCGTACTGATCGATTTCATTCCAAACCATCTGGCTGCAACCCATCCCTACTACCTCGACGCCGACCGGCACCGACAGCGCTCGCCGTACTTCACCTGGTTCGAGCGCGATCCCACCGGGCAAGCCACGAATTACTTCGACTGGTCGCACTTGAAGAATCTGGAGTACGACAACCCCGAAGTTCAGCGCTACATGATCGAAGCGTTCAGCCATTGGGTGCGCGAGTTCAACGTCGACGGCTTCCGCGTCGATGTGAGCTGGGGCGTTCGCGAGCGAGCGCCGGAGTTCTGGCCGCGCTGGCGACAGGAGTTGAAGCGCATCGAGCCGGACCTGCTGCTGATTGCGGAAGCCTCCGCTCTGGACGGCTACTATTTCAATCAGGGCTTCGATGCCGCTTATGACTGGACCGGGCAACTCGGCGAATGGGCGTGGAGCGATGCATTCGCCAACAAGACGCCGGATCTCGCCAGATTGCGTGCGGCGTTACTGCAGAGCACTCGCGAGCTTCCACAACCCGGCCTGGTACTGCGCTTCCTCAACAACAACGACACCGGCGCCCGATTCATCACTCGCCAGGGTCCGGATCGCACCAGGGTCGCAGCCGCCATGCTGCTGACCCTGCCCGGCCTGCCGCTCGTTTATAACGGCGATGAAGTCGGTGCGGAATTCCTGCCGTACGATGAACAGCCCATCTCGTGGCAGGATCGTCATGGTCTGCGGGCCTATTACACCAGGCTGATCCGGCTGCGAAAGGACGTTCCAGCGCTGCACTCGCCCGAGGTGGAACTGCTTGCCACCAATCGCGACGACGCGGTGCTTGCATATCTTCGTCGCTCGCTCGAGTCCGCCGATGACTGTGCTCCATCCGGAAGTGCACTGGTGCTGCTGAACTTCAGTGACGAAACGATCGACCTGACGCTGGCGCCCGGCAACGCGGCGATCGCGGATCTTCGTAGCGGACCATTGCGCGACCGACTGACAGGCGATGCTTTGATAGCCAGCGAGGGCTCGTTGCGATTGAAACCTTTCGATGCGCGCGTGCTGACGGCCGAGCCGACTATCTGCGACTAGTGAGCGAATACGTCGAAGTGACGGCTCTCGCTGTTGGACACGTGTAGCGCCACATCCATGGTAAGGAAAGGTTCCGCCGCGCTCGTCTGCCCCAGCAGATGGCCTTCGGGCGAAACGATCCACGCCTGTCCGCCAAACGCCCCGGAGCGATTCGACGAAACTGCAAATGCGTGCGCATGCTGGGCGAGCGAGCATGCCCGCTGTACGCAATCGCCCAGCGCAGCCATGTCGCCCGCCCTCGGAACTGCGAGGACATCGACGTGCTCCGCCTCGTACCCTCTAGGCGCCCACATCTCGCTGCCGATCAGCATCGCGATGCGCAGCCCTCGCACTTCCAGCGGGACGAACTCCGCCGTTGCGCTGTCGTACCAGCTACCTTCGCGGGCACCCCGCGCATCCTGCAGATAGGACTTGGCGTGCACCGAGAGCATGCCCAGCTGCTCCTCCCACAGGAAGCCTTCGTCATAACGCTCGTTACCGAAGTCGACAGGCCGCGATGCGATCACGATCGCAGGGCTGAGTTCCCGCAGCCGGTGCTCCCATTCGTCGTGAGCCCGGACCGCCGCCGCCCAAACCGCCCGATCGAACCGGTCTGAACTGGCAAACCAGCTGCTGAAAGGCATGTCCGGCAGCACGACCAGATCGGTGTGCTCGGCATGCACGCGGTCGACGAGATCTCCCCACGCCCGATCGAAGGACTTGCGCTGGTCCGGCAACTCACAGACGGTGATTTTCATGGCGCACCCCGGTTGGGAACCCGTCAAAAGTGACGGACCGCCGCGGGCTTTTGTTCCAGCCTGTTCTCCCCTGTTGCGGCAGTTTCGTACTATGGTCGGCTCTCCATACACCGACGGGCAGCGCAAACTGATCGATCGATTGCGCACCGCCCTCCTCGAGGCAACGCATGCGGCTCGTGCTCGACACCAACATCGTTCTGGACTGGCTCGTCTTTCAAGACCAGCGCTTGTTCGAACTGCAACGCGCGTGGGACGAGCAGCGCCTGGAGCTCATCACTCACCTGCCGGCGTTGCAGGAATTGGAACGGGTACTCACCTATCCTCAGTTCAAGCTGTCACCGAGCCAGCAACGAGCAGCGTTGGATCTTTACGAATCGCGCGTTCGAGTGATGCCGTTACCGGAGGGCGTCACGATGGCAAGCCTGGGAATGCCCACGGGCTTTCCTCGCTGCAAGGATTGTGATGACGACCACTTTCTGGCTCTCGCCTACCATCATCACGCGGACGCCGTCGTGAGCAAGGATCGCGCTGTCCTGAAACTTGCCAAACGAGCGCGAAAATATGGTGTCACCGTCCTCAGTCCACCACAGCTGCTCGCGCAGCTCAGTGGCGCCGAGGCTTAACGCATCGTGCTGGCACTGGGCTCACCGAGTTTCTTACGCAGACTGTCGATTGCCGCAACCACCTCTCGATAGGCTTGTTCGGTCGAGGACACCTTGTCAGCTGCCGCGGACAGATCTCCCGTGGCCCCCAAGTCTTCGAGCTCCTGAAACATTCGCGCCAGCGCGTCGGCGCCAACGGTTGCGGCATTGGCCTTCAGGCTGTGAGCATGGCGTCTGAGTTCTTTCGCGTCACCATCGACGAGCGCACGGCGCAGCCCCTCCAGAAGTCGCGGCGCGCTATCTACCATCGCGCCCAACACCAGACTCGCGCCTTTCGCACCCGCCGCCGCCACCAGGCGATCGATCGCCACCTGACGAAATTCCGCCAGCGACGCGTCGGTTGCCGGCGCCGGTGTCGTGGCTACTGCGGCTTCGACATGCACCTGTTGGCGTAACAGGACTTTGGCCAGTTCATCCAGCTGGACGGGTTTGCTGATGTAGTCGTCCATGCCCGCGGCCAGACAGGCCTCGCGATCCCCCGACAACGCGTTGGCCGTCATTGCGACGATGCGCGGTTGACGTTCCTTCGGCAATCGCTCGCGAATCTGTCGAGTCGCGTCCAGTCCATCGAGCTCCGGCATCAGAACATCCATGAGGATCAGGTCATAGTGCAATCGCATCGCCGCCTCGACCGCCTCGATGCCGTTCGACACGATGTCCGCGGTCTGCGACAACCGCTCCAGCAGCAGCTGGGCCATGCGCTGATTCACCACGTTGTCTTCGGCCAGCAGGATGCGTAACGGCGATTGGAGCTGCGAATGGTCGATGGCCCATTGCAGATTGAGCTGGTAAGGAAGCAGAGTGTCGGTCGAGCCCGTCAGCACTGCGGCAAGCGCATCGAAGAGATGTGATTGATGCAGAGGTTTCGTCAGCACACCCCGGATGTGTGGGCCTGCCGCTTGCGCGGCTTCATGCGCCGGGCCGTGAGTCGCCAGCAATAGAATCTTCATCGAATGAGAGCGATCCAGCGCCGCAATCTCCGACGCGAGCTTCGCCCCGCCCATCGTCGAGGAGGTGTAGTCGATGAGCGCCACGTCGAATCGTTCGCCCTCGCGAATCAGCTCCAGCGCGTGCTCGGGCGACGCAGTGTCGATGACGGACATCCTCCATGAGTCGCAGTACTGACGCAGCACGGCGCGGGTCGTATCGTTCTGTTCCACGATGAGGACGTGACGGCCGGTCAGTTGCTCGGGATCCATCTCACCCAATCGACTCGGCACACGGTCTGCCGGCGCGGCCTCCAGCGGCAATGTCACGATGAACGTCGAGCCCACGCCCACCGTGCTCTCCACCTGGATGTCACCCTCCATGGCCTCGGCCAGCCGCTTGCAGATCGCGAGACCCAGCCCCGTGCCACCGTAGACGCGCGTCGTGGAGGCATCCACCTGGCTGAATACTTGGAACAAACGGTGTCGTCGGTCTGGCGGAATGCCAATACCGGTGTCGCGGATCGCAAGACGCACGACGTAACGATCGTCCTGCTGACGCACCCCGCTGATCTCGGCGACGACTTCGCCTTGCGCCGTGAACTTCACTGCATTCGAGAGCAGGTTGACCAGGATCTGGCGGATGCGCGCCGTGTCACCGATGAAGTGATCGGGCAATTGCGGATCGTAGCTGTAAGCCAGCTCCAGGCCTTTATCCAGGGCGCGGTTCGCGAGCAGGTCGAGCGACTCCTCCACGCACACCCGCAGGTTGAAAGCCTGCTGCTCCAGATCGAGGCGTCCGGCTTCGACCTTGGAGAAGTCCAGAATGTCATTGATCAGATCCAACAGCACGCCACCGCTCAAACGCGCCATCTCCACGTACTCGCGCTGACGCTCGTCCAAACGTGTGTCGCGGAGCAGACTTGTAGCGCCGATGATGGCGTTGAGCGGCGTACGAATCTCGTGACTCATCGCTGCCAGGAAACTCGACTTGGCCGCACTCGCGGATTCGGCTTGATTCAAGCGCTCGAGCCTGGTCGCCAACAACGCCGCTGTATGGCGCAGGACGTCGACTTCATCGGAATAGCGCGAGTGGATCCTGTCTTCGCCTAGCAGACCGCGCGCCTCCGCGAATCTTTGCTCCGCAACCACGGGCAACGCTCGTGTGACGCGAACCAGCCGACGCAATACCGGCCACGCGACCAGCAGCAATGCCAGCGATGACAGAGTGAGACCACCGGCAATGGCCAGAGTCATTCTCTTGGTATCGGCGCGAATGCGCGCCTGCGCAGCCGTGTCATCGACGATGAACAGTGCCTCGGGCCCGCCGTTGCCCACCAGGCGCGCCGGCAATGTATGTATCTGCACGAGGTAGCTGCGCTCGTCCGCAACCTTGGTCACGCGGTCGTTGGGGAGCGGCGCGGACCGCTCATCGTTCAGTTCGGACAAGACCGGCGCCAGCGTCGGGGCATTGGTGAGCACCCGCAGGTGCCGTCCCCACAGCTGCGGCAACGATTGCTCCCGGGATGTATCGCCGGATTCCATCAGCGCGACATCCGCCCCCGCAACGTGACGGAACGCTTGCAGCTGATCCGACGCGAGCTGACTCACGATCATCGACACCTCACGACCGTCGCGATCGAAAGCAGGCACGAAGGCGTAGAGCACACATTCGCGAGCGCAGGTCAGGCGGGTCAGCGGCCGGTGCGTTTGCCGCAAGTCGCGCAGAATGTCTGGAACGCGAAACGGCGGCACAGATTCCGGGCCACTGCTGGCCCATTGCGCGATGAGCTGCCCCTCCCCGGTGTAGTACTCGATCCTGGTCAGCGCCGAGAGCAGGCCCGCCGTCGGCGACAGGTCGGTCAGATCGCTCGACTGCAACTCGCGCGTGCTGGTCACCGCCGCCATGTTGGTTGCAAGTCGGGTCAATTCATCGCCGGCGCGCTCGAGCAACGCGTTCAGCGCCATGCCGAAGCGATCCATCTGCTCCTGGCGATTGCGCTCGTTCTGCTCCTGCAGGCTCTGATAGCCCAGATAGCCCAGAAAAGGATAGGTCGTGCCGAGCAGGATGATCAGCAGCAGCAGCGCCTTCCACATCAAGCTCAGACGTGGCTGCAGGCGATTCGCCGATTCGTGGGATGACGGCGTCGGAGCCATGGGATGGGCGCCGCTCAGAATCTGTAACCCGCCATCAGCATGAGCATCGACCAGCGTTGGTCCTGCACCGGCGGCGGATTCTCCAGAGCCTGCAGCGTCGCGGTGCCGTCGATCCAATGGTGTTCGGCCCAGAAGCCCCAATGCTCACCGGGACGCCAGTTGATACCGAGGGTGAAGTCGCGACTGAATCGGGTGCGACGGTCGACCAGGTTCGCGGCCGCAAAGTCACGGCCGCTACGATCGTGACGATCGAGATAGAAGGCGTCCATCCTGGCCATCACGGTCCAGCTGGAGGCGACACGATACTCGCCCTGCAGATAGCCGCCGTCTGCCTTCACCCGTTGGTGCAGCAACGGTGCGCCCATCAATCTCAATCGGTTGTCATTGTCGGCCTGCGCGTACTCGGCGGTGATCGTGAAACGTTCGGCGTTGAACCGAGCCGAAACAACATTCAGGTCCACATCGAAACGACCGACGAGACCAAGCTCCGGCGCGGTCGACATGCGGAACTGCCCGGAGAAGTGGCTATAGGCAAACACCCATCTGCCGCCGTCGATCGAGTCCAGGATCTGTGCGTTCCAGGAGTCCCCGATGCGAAGATCGAAAGGCACGTCCAGCGACACCAGCAGCCGCTCGTCGCTGTCACGCACGTCTCTCTCGGCGTTGAGCGTGCCGGTGAACGTCAGGTCATGCAGGCCGATGGAGGCGCCGCCATAAACCTGCGCTCCCGGCGAGGTGAAGATCAGACTCCTTTGATTCTGGTTGTCGCCGTAGACGGAGGGCAGCAGGATGCTGGGCCGCGTGAACACCACGTCGCGTGTCTCGTTATAGAAGCCGAGAGCATTCTTTACCTTGCCCGCTCGCAAGCCTGCCTGAATCGTTGCCTCCGAGATCAGGCGATAGTCGGCCACGGCGTAATCCAGCCGCAACGAGCCGTCGTCACTTATGCCCGCGTCGCGGATTGCCACCTGAGCCGCCAACGTCAGATTCGGTTGCACTCGCACCGCTGCGTTGATGCCCGCCTCGTAGTAGTCGAAGCTGCCATCGGTGCTGTCGCCGAAGAAATCGTTGTGGCGGCTGAGCACAAAGCCCTGAGCCGCATAGCCGTGCACCTGATAGTCGAGCGCGCCTGCCGAACCGCTGCAACAGATCGCGGCGAGTGCGATTGCGGTGCGCACGCCAAAGCGCTGCTCTGCTGTTGTGTTCAGTCCGTCAACCATGGGAACTCGTCATCAGCGACACAATCTGCCAGCGCGGCCGTGCGGGCCGCTGTTGAGAGGAAGCTTCACGCTTGCGCACGAACCCGATGGCCCCGGGCGTGGCGCGCACACGCTGAATCATTTCCGCTTCCGAGCCCACGACGGTGGGTGCAAAGCCGGTGCCTGTGAAAACCATGCGATCCCACGCCCGGCGCAGTACGTAGGAGTACGTCCCGAGCTGTTCGCGATAGAACTGATCGCTGAGCGGACTGTCATCGGGCAACACGAACACACGGATGGGCGTGCCATCGGGCCATTGGCGTACTCGCATCGTGAACACGGCGCGCAGGAAGCTTCGGTCCAACGTCACACTTGCCAGCGACGGAGTGACGATGACCTCGACGTCGAAATCGCTATTCTGCGGTATCGCCGCGGCGGACAGCAGCAACAGCAGCGTCGCCAGCAAGCAGCGCAGCCGTTGAAATATCGGTGTTTGGACCGTGGAATTCAGCAACGCTCAATCCTTGACACGCAGTTCCGGCGCCAGATGCTGGCCGATGGTCGCGGCGAACGATGCCGCATCGACGGGCTTGACGATGTAACCGTCGAAGTCCGCTTCCAGCGCCTGCCGCTGCTCCTGATTCATCGAAGCCGCCGTGAACGCCAGCACCGGCACCTTGCGCCATTCGTCGCTCGCTCGCAGTGCCTGCACCAGTTGCGCCCCCTCGATCACCGGCAAGTCCAGGTCGCAGAGAATCAGGTTCGCGACGTTCTGCAACGCCAGCCGCATGCCGCTGTCCCCATCGCTCGCACTGCTGACGCTGTAACCCGCGTCGCGCAACAGGTAGTCGGCCAATGCCAGGCTCATTTCGTTGTCTTCGATGATGAGGATGTGCGCGCTCATGGAATCCTTATGCGGGGAGCGTGAATCGAAACTCCGCGCCGCGTCCCTTCTCGGCCTCGGCCCAGATCGTGCCGCCATGCCGTTCGATCAGGCGCTTCGCCATGGCCAGGCCCATACCCAGCCCTTCGAACTCGTCTTCGGCATGCATGCGCTGGAAGAAACCAAACAAGCGGCGCGAGTACTTCAGGTCGAAGCCGACCCCGTTGTCCTTGACGGAGTAGACGACGTGGTGCCCTTGTCGCTTGCCGCTCACTTCTATTCGCGGCTGCGCCGCGTGACGGGTGAACTTGAACGCGTTCGACAACAGCTGGTGCCACACCAGGCGCAACAGCTCGAAATCCGCCTGGACCTCGGGCAGTTCTGCAACGATGACATCGACGTGGCGGTCAGGCGTTGCGGCACGCAGCTCCGCTACGATCTTGCCCGTCATCGCTGCTACGTCGACATTCTGTCGATGCAACGGATGCTGATCGAGCGTTTCGAATCGAGTGAGCGACTCGGCTCGCGACGCAAGCTTCGCCGCACCGGTGCCAATGTGATTGAGCAGACCCGCCGCACGCGGTGGCAATTCGCCGGCGTGATCGCTCACCAGGATCTTCGACATCTGTTCGAGCATCCGCAGCGGTGCGCGAAAGTCATGAGAGATGACATGCGCATGCTGCTCGAGCGCCGTTCTGCTTCTCCGGATCTCGTCGCGCAGTTGCGTGGAGCCGGGCTCCAGAAGAGTAATCAGCACGCCGCCCACTGCGCCCGAGTGATCGGGCACCGGCACGAAAGAGAACGTCACTGCCATCGGCTCGCTGCCGCCCTCACTGTCGAACGATACATGTTGGCTCTCGAGCCGCGCCGGCTCGCCACGAGCCGCTCGCTCGAAACAGGAGTGCATCACCGGCCACGATTGCGCCCAGCTGTGGGCGAAGTCCACGCCGAGCGCTTCGGCACGAATGGAAGAGAGATGAGAATAGGCGTCGTTATAGAGCTGCGAACGTCCTTCGCCCCATGCCAGGCAGGAGGGCGCGGGGAATCCAAGGCAGATGCCGAGCGCGGTTCGCAAGCTCAGCGGCCACTTCTCGAGCGTCCCCAGCGCATGCTCCGTCCAATCTTTTGCGTTTATCGCCTCACCCATGACGCTGCCCGAGATGCTCGGGCCCGCATCGGTGCGATCTTCCTGCCGCCCCATCGTGACACTCGCTGTTGCTTCCACGTGTCGTAGCAACGACGACGCGGGGCGGGATCATCGGAGATTCGATGCGATGTGTCTAGTTGCAAACACATCAGGTCGATGCGCGATCAACGGCGCAAACCGTGGACAATACGTATCTGCCGCCTGTATTCGCGCTGCTTGTGAGATTTACAAAGCCGCGCAATGGATGTTTCCAATGCCGTGCGTGCGTCTCGCCATCGGCGTTGAGAATCTCAGCCACCCGGCCGGAAGCGTCGCACCGCTCGCTGGAAAAACAGGCTGTTCGGAATCTGCAGCGTCGGACCCGGCGAGCCCTCGACGCCGTCTTCCTGCAGCGATGTATAGATCAGATTGATATCGACGACTCGACCTTTGAGGCCCGGCTTCTCGCCGTTCTCCAGCACCTCGATCTGATCGTAAAGACGGAACGGACGCGTGGTGAAGATCAACACCGAGCAGAAGATGTTGGAGAGCACGCTCCATACGGCGAAGAACGCCACCGCTGCCACGGCGGCAAAACCAGTGAAGGCCGCCCACAGCACCGACGCGGAGACACCCACTCGTTCCAGAATGAGCAGCAGCGCCGCGCCATAGATCAAGAAGCCGGAGATACGGCGCGCGATAGTGAGCATCTCCGGCGGGAAATTGTGCTGCCCCAACCGACGAATCACACGCCGCGACAACCGCTGCAACAGTAGTGCGACCAGAACAATCAACAGCACCTGGAAAACAGGAACGATCTCGCTCATCCATTCCCGGCCCCACGACGGCCAGTATTCACTCATCGCTCAGAACTACCTTTTGGAATATTCACGATCAACGGATCGCTTTGGCCGTGGAGGATACGACAGCCGGGTCGGACCCGCATCTCTCGCGTGACCGTCATGGCCGGCCGTGCAGCGATACAGCTCGGAATCGGGCAGAATTCCGCTCCAGGCGCCCGTATTCATCCGGCTCGGCGGCGCAATCGGCCGGCTGAGCTGACAGTCCATTCATCAAATATTTGTTCGCTACAAGGAGCCTGTCATGAACGTATTCCGACGGCGGTTGCTGAAGCTCGCGGCGGCAACCGCAGCGGCTGGCGTGTTGCCTGCTCGGGCCGCCACATCGATGAGCACCCGGATCGGCGTCATCGGCTCGGGCAATGTCGGCAGCGCCATCGGCAGCAGTTGGATCAAGAGCGGTCACGAGGTGATGTTCTCCTCGCGCAATCTCGACCACGACAAGGGGCTCGCAGCGAAACTCGGCGCAAAAGCCCGCGCGGGCACACCGGCCGAAGCCGCCGCATTCGGCGAGGCGGTGTTGATCGCTGTGCCTTACGGCGCACTGCCTGAATTGGGCAAGAGCCTGGCGGGCGCACTCGAGGGCAAAGTCGTCATCGATGCCTGCAATCCCTTCCCGGCTCGGGACGGTGAGATCGCGAATCGCGCTCGCGAGAAAGGCGCCGGGCTCACCACCGCCGAACTGCTTCCAGGCGCCCGCATCGTCCGCGCATTCAATGCCATCGGCGCCGCTCGCATGGGGGCTGCCATCGACTCGCCCGGCGCCGTCGGCATGCCCATCGCCGGGGATGACGCACAGGCCATCGCCCTCGCCTCGCACCTGATCCGTGACGTGGGCTATGAGCCCGTGCTCATCGGCGGCCTGGATATGGGGAAGTACCTCATGCCAGGAACACCGCTGGCAGGCGAACATACGCCCGATGAAATTCGCAAGATCGTCGCGAAGTTGAAAGCTCCCTAGAGCCTGCTGTTGCCCCGAGTGCTGCTGGCTATAGGGCAGGCGGGCGAGCAGGCTCGCACCTTACGATGGCGCTGATAACAAAACAGGAGTGACCTCGTATGCTTGCCAAGCTGTTGGCTGAGTTCTTAGGCACCTTCTGGCTCGTGCTCGGCGGCTGCGGCAGCGCCGTTCTGGCCGCGGCCTTTCCGGAGCTGGGGATTGGCTTTGCCGGCGTCGCACTGGCCTTCGGCCTGACGGTGCTCACCGCCGCCTATTCGCTGGGCCCCATCTCGGGCGGTCATTTCAATCCCGCGGTGACGGTCGGGCTCTGGGCCGGCGGCAGATTCCCGGCGGGACAGGTGGTTTCTTATATCGTCGCCCAGGTCGTCGGCGCGATCGTCGCCGCCGGCGTGTTGTATGTCATCGCGTCCGGCTCAGCGGATTTCACGCTCGCGGGCGGATTCGCCAGCAACGGGTACGGTGAACATTCGCCGGGCGGATATTCGATGCTGGCGAGCGCGGCCAGTGAAGTGGTGATGACCTTCATGTTTCTGATCGTCATTCTCGGCGCCACTCACAGCCGTGCGCCGGTCGGCTTTGCCGGCATCGCGATCGGCCTGGCGCTGACATTGATCCACCTCATCAGCATCCCCGTCACGAACACTTCGGTGAACCCGGCGCGCAGCACCGGCCCTGCTCTGTTCGTGGGCGACTGGGCTTTGGGCCAGCTGTGGTTCTTCTGGGTGATGCCCATCGTCGGTGCGGCGCTCGCCGGTGTTGTGTACAAGGCCGTTTTCGAAGCCGAAGAAGTCAGCAAGCCGCCGATCACCGGTCGCCCGACGTAGGCACGCCAGCAACGTACGCGATTGTTCGCGCCCGGCGCGTCGCGTACGCTGCATGCTGTCCTATTCGTCAGGGAAGAACAGCATGAAGTGGGCATCTGCAATCGGCATTCTTGCGATGTTCGCCAGTTCGGCCGGCGCTGCCGAGGGCGGGCAACAGGGCATTCAGGTCGGCGATCTCGACCCCAAGGTCGAGCCCTGCAATGACTTTTTCGCGTATGCCAATGGCGCCTGGCGCGCACAGAATCCGATCCCCGCATCCATGCCCCGCTGGAGCCGGCGCTGGGCCGCCGGCGAAGCGAACAAAGACCGCGTCAGGATCATCCTCGAAGCCGCCGCAGCGACCCGGGCGCAGAAGGGTAGCATCGATCAACTCACCGGCGACTTCTATGCGAGCTGCATGGACGAGGCTCGCATCGATCGGCTCGGCATCGAACCGCTGCAGCCGCAGCTTGCGGACATTGCAAACATCCGCGATAAAGCCGGCGTACAACGCGAGATCCAGCGCTTGCACGCCATGAACGTCTCCACGCCGTTCAATGTGTACGGCTGGTCCGATGACCGCAATCCCGACGACGTGATCGTGCAGATCGAGGCGGCGGGTCTAGGCCTGCCGGATCGCGATTATTACTTCAAGCAGGACGAGCGTTTCCAGGAGGCGCGCACCAAATATCTCGAACACGTGCAGAAGATGTTCGAGCTGGCCGGCTACCGCAGCGGCGACGCCAAAGCCGCGGCCCAGACAGTGATGCGGATGGAAACATCTCTGGCACAGCATTCGCTGGACAACGTAGCGCTGCGCAACCCCAAGGCCACCGATCACAAACTGAGCTTCGCACAGCTGCAGCAGCTGACACCGAACTTCGACTGGCAGCAGTACTACTCGAACAGCAAGCTGCCGCGCGGCGAGCTCAATGTTGCCGAGCCCGAGTTCATGAAAGAGATCGATCGTCAGCTTGCGACCACCTCACTGGCGGACTGGAAGACCTATCTCACCTGGCACCTGCTGCATTCGGCTGCCGCCTCGCTCTCGAAGCCTTTCGTACAGGAAGACTTTGCGTTCAACTCGGCCTACCTGCAAGGCGCGAAGGAAATGAAGCCGCGCTGGAAACACTGTGCCGAGTCGGCGGATGCATTGCTGGGCGAGGCCGTCGGCAAGATCTACGTGGAGAAGTATTTTTCGCCCCAAGCCAAGGCGCGCGTGCAGGAGATGGTGAAGAATCTGCAGCTGGCGATGGGCGAGACCATCGAAGGTCTGCAATGGATGACGCCAGCCACCAAACAGCGAGCACTCGAGAAACTCGCGACGTTCCATCCGAAGGTCGGCTATCCCGATAAATGGCGGGATTACAGCGCCGTGCCCATCAGCCGTGACAGCTACTGGAACAACGTGGTCGCCGGGCGGCAGTTCAACGTCGCGGATAACTTATCGACCATCGGCAAGCCGCTGGATCGCGATCGTTGGTGGATGACGCCGCCGACCTCCGATGCGTATTACAGCCCGGCGCTCAACGAGATCGTGTTTCCTGCCGGCATCCTGCAGCCGCCCGCGTTCGACCTGGCGGCTAGCGACGCAATCAACTACGGCGCCATCGGCGTGGTGATCGGCCACGAGATCAGCCACGGCTTCGACGACCAGGGCGCTCAATACGATGCCCAGGGTCGTTTGAAGAACTGGTGGAGCGATGCAGACCTGCAAGCGTTCCAGACGCGCACGGCCTGTGTGGTGAAGCAGTTCGATGGTTATTTCATCGAGCCCGGCATTCATCACAATGGCAAGCTGGTGGTCGGTGAGAGCATTGGCGACCTGGCGGGCGCACGCATCGCCTATCGCGCACTGGAGATCTCCCGTCGCGGCAAGCCGCCGCTACCCACGATCGACGGCTTCTCCCCCGAGCAGCAATTCTTCATCGCCTGGGGCCAGTTCCGCGGCGATGAAGTCCGGCCGGAGTTTGCTCGCTCCATGGTCCAGGGCGATCCGCACCCCGTCGCCAAGTATCGGGTCATCGGCTCACTGTCCAACATGCCCGAGTTCCAGCAGGCGTTCCAATGCAAAGCCGATGCGCCGATGGTGCGCCAGGGCGAAGAGCGATGTGAGGTTTGGTAGCGGTCAGTCATACAATACGGTAGCGCGACCTGCTCGCATCTGAAGCGCGTACCGGATGACTGACGTCTCGATCTTCGACCTGGCCAACATCGCCATCGCCGGTTTTGCGGCCGTCAGCGCCGTGTTGTTGCTGCTGGCCTATGCGGCGCTCATCGACGTGCCGGGCAAGTCGAGCTACTCGATCGGCTCGTGCCTGGCGCTGGTCGGCGCGTTGAGCACGATCGAGATCGCTCACCTCGTCTATTTCACGGGCGGCGCGGAACCGCTGGACCGGCTCTATTACCGGCTCGCGTTATTCCTGGCGCCGCCGGCGTTCTACTCGTTCGGCCGCTGGGCCATTCTGCCCACCGAGACGTTTCGTCCGTTTCAGCTGCTGCATTTCCTTCTCGTCCCGCTGCTGTTGCTGCTGCCGCTGAACCTCGCCCTGCCCATCCTGTTCACGCTCGGCGCGGGCTATTCGCTGTGGCTGGGCAATCTGGTGTACGGATTGCGCGAGCAGCGCAAGCAGTTCCGCTTCGAGTTCCTGTACTTCACCGTCATGTCGGTGCTGGCGGTCATCGTGCTCGCGCTAGGCTTTGCGATCCCTTACATCGATCACGACTACTTCTATTACTTCTATAACAACGCTGTCGCCCTCGGCGTGGCCATCATGCTCGTGGCGCTGGTGGGCAATCCCAATCTGATCGGCGACCTGAGCGAAGCGGCACGCGTGAGGTATGGCGCTTCGACCCTTCGCGAGGTCGACGTGGAAGGCGCACTGGCGAAGCTCAACCGACTGATGACCGAGGGCAAGGCGTACCAGAACGAGAGCCTCAGCCTGGCCTCCCTGGCCGAGGCCGTCGGTCTGTCGGGCCATCAACTTTCGGAACTGATCAATACGCGCCTGGGCATCGGGTTCTCTCGATACGTGCGGGAGTGCCGCGTGAATGCCGCCAAGAATTTACTTATTTCAGCACCGGATCGTTCCATCCTGTCGATCGGCATGGACACGGGTTTCCGCTCGCAATCGGCGTTCTATGCGGCGTTCAAGGAAGCCACGGGCCGGTCGCCGGGCGACTATCGCCGCTCCCAGACTCCGCAATGATCTTTCTGGAATTGGATAAATCGTTGATCTGCAAGCGTGCGGAATTTTTTTGATCCGCACTGATCATTGCGGAAGCCGGCGCTTGCAGTAGCGGTCGATGCTCGGGTCGTGGTCACCTCGCCACGCCATTCGCACCCGAGACATGCTGGCTACTTCCTCGATCCCCCGGCATTCGATCAAGGCCTACACCAAGCTCGGCCTGCATGTCTACGACTCACTGATCGTGCGCCTGGTCGCCCCGCGCGTCTGGGGGTGCGATCCCGACATCCTCGTCGAACACTATCGACGTCACATTACGCCCAATCACGCGGACATCGGGGTGGGCACCGGTTTCTTTCTGGACCGCGCTGGATTCGGGTCGGTCACACCGAGACTCGCCTTGATCGATCTGCAGCCCAACTGCCTGGAACACACCGCCCGCCGGCTGGCGCGTTTTCGGCCGAGCACGTATCTCCGGGATGTTCTGATGCCGGTGAATGGGATTCCGGGCGGGCCGTTCGACTCGATAGCGCTCGGCGGCATCATCCATTGCCTCGCCGGCGATCTGCGGTTGAAGAGCCGCGTCTTCGACAACATCCGCCCGCTCACCCGGCCTGGGACCAAGGTCTTCGGCTACACGCTCGTCTATGACGGCGTTCCGCTGCGAATCAGCCGGCGACTGGTCCACCCGCTGCTCAATCAACTGCGGGTCATCGACAACGCCAACGATCGCTGCAGCGATCTGCAGGCCGCGCTGTCGTCCCGGTTCGTCGATTGCCAGGTCGAATTGATCGGCTGTATGGCGCTGTTCAGCGCCGTCGTGCCGCCCGCCGCTTCCATCCACCCGTCAGTCTCTTAACAGGGGTCAGATCATGAGCAACCAGCGTCATTTCGTGTGCACTTCCGGCGACCTTTCCTGCAGCGCGCAGCGCGCCTGGGACAAGGTTTGTTTCTACGAGCACATCGCCATCCGCCCTTCGCTGCTACTACGCACCGTCCTGCCTGTTCCCCAGCGAACCAGCGGCGCATATCGAGCGGTGGGCGACATCTCCCGCTGCATGTATAGCGACGGCGGCTATCTCACGAAGCAGATCCGGCGCATCGTCGCGGGCGAGAGCATCGACTTCGACATCATCGAACAGTCGATCCGTTACGCGAACAGCATTCTGCTGAAAGGCGGCACCATCGAGATCGTGTCGCACGAAGACGGCACGTGCTCTGTGCACATGCTGACACGCTACGAGCTACGCGGGGCAGCGCGCTTCGTTCCGCGCTTCTTCATCAACCATGTGATCTCCGCCATGCACCGGATCGTGATCACCGACATGCAAGTCCGACTCGCCCCTCAGTCCACCGCGCGACCCGAACTGATCAGCCGCGTAGGGCAGCAATGGCAGCCGTGAGATTGCGGTGTGGTAGTGACGATGCGGCTGCGGATACGCATCCAGCAGCCGCTCGAACGACTCGTTGGATTCAGGCAACGTAAACGCGAACCAGCCAACGATTGCACTGTCGCGGTTGATTGAAAAGCATGCCTGCGTCGGCGTGGCGAATCGGTCTTGAGCCTTTCCCTGATTCTGTGACACGGAGCATCAATTGCTACGGGCAACAGAGTATGTTGCAACGGAAGCGACCACAGATCGCCGACCAGAACTTCGGGATTGCATACAGCGCGTGGCCAACGCGTCAAGGCAGATTCAGAACAATGACAACTCTTGTCCAGCCGCGAGTCGCGCTGGCGATCGCCAACCTGCGCTCCATGCAATGGCCGATCCGAAGACTCGGACCGTATTCGTGCGTGCTCGGATTCATCTTGATCGGCCTCGCGGCGCTGACGCTCTCCAGAGCGGTGCTGATCGGCTGGCAGTGGGACCGGGTCGACGTCACCGACTCTCTGTGGAGCATGCTGCTGCAAGGAGCGCGCAGCGATCTGATCACGCTGGGTCTCTTCGCCGCGCCGAGCATCGTGTTGCTACCGCTGTTCTTGGCAGCGAACCGGTTGAGATGGTGGTCGCGACTCGCCAGTGCCTGGCTGAGCATCAGCATGATCGCGATTCTGTTGCTGGAATTCGCGACGCCGCAGTTCCTGTACGAATACGACAGCCGCCCGAATCGTCTGTTCGTCGAGTACCTGGTCTATCCCCGCGAAGTCTTCGCGATGTTGTGGACGGGCTATAAAGGCACGCTGGCGTTGATGGTGCTGGGACTGAGTGCGGCGAGCTGGCTGACGGTGCGCCACTTCAACAAATATCGGGACAGCAGCGATCCCTGGCCGGCGCGCACCGTCATGCTGGTGTGGCCCATCGTGGTCGTCGTGCTGTTCGTGATGATCCGATCCAGCTTCCAGCATCGCCCGGCCAATCTCGCGAGCTTCGCCTTTTGCGACGACGCCATGGTCAACAGCCTCGTGACCAACTCGGCCTACTCGGTACTGTCCGCGATCTATGGCCTGAAGAACGAAGCTTCGAGCGAGATCTACGGCGACATGCCGGCGCAGGAAGTCATTTCGCGCGTACGCCATGGCATGGCCGCTGGCCCGAGCAGCTTCACCTCCGATCGGTTCCCGACGCTGCACAAGCAAGTGGCCAGCGTACGTCGCAAGCGGCCGCTGAATCTGGTCATCGTGCTCGAGGAAAGCCTGGGCGCAGGTTTCGTCGAAAGGCTCGGCGGCATTCCGATCACGCCGAATCTCAATGGCCTGGCGGATCAGGGCATCTGGTTCGAGCAACTGTATGCGACCGGTACACGGTCGGTGCGTGGCATCGAAGCCATCGTCGCCGGCTTCCCGCCGACGCCGGCGCTCAGCGTCGTCAAGCTCAGCAAGTCACAACGCGATTTCGAAACCCTGGCCTCGGTGCTGCGCCGGGCCGGTTATCGCAACGAGTTCGTGTACGGCGGCGAATCGCACTTCGACAACATGCGAAGCTTCTTCCTCGGCAACGGCTTTCACGACGTGGTCGATCGCGACGATATCCTGGCGCCCACGTTCGTCGGCAGCTGGGGCGCGTCCGATGAAGATCTGTTCAACAAAGCGCATGAGCGCCTGCAGGCGCTGCACGAGTCGCGACAGCCCTACTTCCTGCTCGTCTTCTCCTCGAGCAATCACTCGCCGTTCGAATTCCCGGATGGCCGCATCGAACTGCACGAGCAGCCCAAGCAGACGGTGCACAACGCCGTCAAATACGCCGACCATGCGCTCGGCGGATTTCTGAAACAGGCTCGCGCCAGCAAGTACTGGCAAGACACGCTGGTGATGGTGGTCGCGGACCACGACACGCGCGTCTACGGCGACGAGTTGGTGCCGGTCAACAAGTTCCACATTCCGGGCGTGATCCTCGGCGCCGATACGCAAGCTCGCCGCATCGAATCGACCGTCAGCCAGATCGATCTGGCGCCAACGTTGCTGTCACTGATGGGCGTCGACAGCGAGCACCCCTTCCCGGGCCGCGACCTCACCCGGACGCTGGCGGAATTCGGCAATCAGGCGCCACTGCCGGCGCCCCGCGCCATGATGCAGTTCGACCAGAACTTCGCGTGGCTGCAGGACAACCTGGTCACGGTGCTCATGCCCGACGGCGACGTTCGCTACTTCACCTACGATCGACGCGCCAAATCGCTCGAGCCCGCACTCACTCAGAACGCGGAGATGGCACGCAACGCGCTCGCGAACGTGCTCATGCCTTCGTGGCTGTATCGAGATCAGTTGTATCGAATCAAGTGACCCGGACGGCGCGCTCAGTCGGGAACCAGCGCCGTCAGCAGTGCGATCAGTAGCAGCAGGCTGACGATCTGCCAGAAGCGCACGGGATTGCGCTCGTAGAGCGGCAGTTTGGCCAGCGACAGTGGCGCCGCTCGCATCGAGCCGTGCTCCAGCTCGAAAGCGAACTCCACGGCGTCGGCATAGCGGTCGCGACGATCCAGCGACACAGCCCGCGCCAGACAGTGATCGAGCCACGCCGGCAAGTCGGGTCGATGCCTTGCAATCGGCGTGAGACGTCCGAACCTGGGCTGTGCGAAGGCTTCGACTTCTCCGTATGGATACGCGCCACCGGAGAACATTCGATACAGAGTGACGCCCAGCGCATAGATATCGGAGCTCTCTTCGGCCTGCGCACCACTGAACAACTCGGGCGCCATATAGCTTCGTGTGCCTGGCGCCTCGAACGACTCCGGCTCTTCGAACTGGCGCAGCCTTGCCACGCCCAGATCGATGAGCTTCAGCCCACCGCCGGGCTCGAGAATCACATTCTCCGGCTTCACATCCCGATGCACGATGCCCGAGCGATGCAGCGAGGCCAGCGCCTTCGTGAGCTTGATGGCAACATCGAGCCCGGCCGAGAGCGACACCTGAGGACGACGCAGCAGGCGTCGCTCCAGCGTCTCGCCTTCGTAGTACGGCAGTACGCCGTACAAACAAGTTCGACGCTCGTCTTCTGGATCGAGCATCTCCGTGACGAACGGACTCCGAACGTGACTCGCGATCCACATCTCCCGTAACAACGCCGAGCGCAACACGGCTTCGAGTCCGGTCCGCGGCTTGGGAAACTTGAGAATCACATTGCGACGCGCCCGCCGATCCGTCGCGCGAAACACCCGCATGTACAAGCCATCGGCCAGGATCTCGCCAAGCTCGTAGTCGTCGATCACCTCGCCAGTACTCGGCGCGTTCCGCAACGGCCACGCAGCGTGCGCAATCTCCAGATCCGCGAACTGCGTTTCAGGCAATGCGAGCACATCGAGCACCAGGGCCGTTGCATTGTCCGATGCGGCATGACTCACCGCCTGCTCGACAATCTGTGTCGCCGTTTCCTGTGGCGCTGCTCGTCTGGCGAGCGCGACGAATATTTCCGATCGCGACAACTGGCCATGCACACCGTCGCTACAGAGCAGATAGCGATCGTGTATCTGCAACGTCTCGATTGCGTGATCCGCACACAAGCGGCTTTCCGCTCCCATCGCACGAGTGAGCACGCTCGAGGTGCCGGGAGCGCCCAATGTGTGATCGACCGTGAGCAGCGAGAGCTCGTTGTCACGCAGGCGGTAGACACGCGAGTCCCCAACATGAAGCAAATGAGCCCGGCGCCCGCACAGAACCAGTGCACTCAGAGTGCAAGCCATGCCGTTCAGCTCCGGGTCGGAGCGTCCCATGGAATATATCCATCGATTCACGGCATCCGCCGCTTTGGCACTGATGCGCGGTACGCCGACAGTGATCGGCTGCTCGATGCAACCTTCAATGAAGCCACGAACGCTGAGCTCGGCGGCGATGCGCCCGCCCTTGGCTCCACCCATTCCATCCGAAAGCGCAGCGATGGCGCCGATGCTCGGCTGTGTCAACCGCTGCATCACAAAGCACCCCGCGAAATCCTCGTTCTCTGCCCGGCCACCTTGGTGCGTGCACCTACCCACGCCGACATGCAGGCCCGCAGACGGTGCAGGTTTCTGCCCCAACTGCAGCGGTGAGCCCGTCACGCCCGAGGATGGTGCCAGGCCCGAGTCTTGCACCAGCGGTGCTGCTTCATTCGAAGACAAGACTCGGGTCGGTTCAGGGGGCATTTTGATCAGTCGGGACTTCTTCAAGGCGGGACACCTTCCCACGCTGCTGGCGGCCTTCTTCTACTTTGACATGAGCTTCATGGTCTGGGTGCTGTTCGGAGCGCTGGCCGTGCAGATGTCGGCAGATATCGGCCTGAACGCCGCACAGAAGGGCTTCATGGTAGCGCTGCCCGTGCTCGCCGGAGCACTGCTGCGTGTCGTTTTCGGCATTCTCGTAGATCGGTTGCGCCCCCGGCGTGCGGGCATCATCGGGCAGCTGATTGTCATTGGCGGCTTGAGTACCGCCTGGCTGGTTGGCATCGAGAGTTATGAGAGCACGCTCGCGCTCGGCGTGATCCTGGGCGTCGCCGGCGCCTCCTTCGCAGTCGCACTGCCGCTCGCATCGCGCTGGTATCCGCCACAGTATCAAGGCGTCGCGTTGGGAATCGCGGGCGCTGGCAATTCCGGAACCGTGTTTGCATCGCTGTTCGCACCCGGCCTGGCCGCAATGCTCGGCTGGAACAATGTGCTCGGTCTCGCCGTGATTCCTCTGGCCGTCGCGTTCACGGTTTATTTCTTCGCCGCGAAGGACAGCCCGACGACACCACCGCCGAAGAAATGGGCCGAGTATCTCGCTACGTTGCGAATGAGCGATGCATGGTGGTTCATGTTCTTCTATGCCGTGACGTTCGGCGGGTTCGTCGGACTCGCCTCCTCACTCTCGATCTATTTCAACACCCAGTATGGCCTGGATGCAGTAACGGCAGGATTGTTCACGGCTGGCTGCGTGTTTGTCGGCTCGATGGTGCGTCCCATCGGCGGCGCGCTTGCCGATCGCATCGGCGGCATCAAGACGCTCACCATCATGTACATCGTCGCGGCGTCGATGCTCATCCTCGTCAGCTTCGCTCCACGCAGCGTGCACACTGCGCTCGCACTGTTCGTTACAGCCATGCTCGCATTCGGCATGGGCAACGGCTCCGTCTTTCAGCTGGTGCCGCAGCGGTTTCGACACGAGATCGGCATCATGACCGGGCTGGTCGGCATGACCGGCGGCGTTGGCGGATTCTTTCTGGCCTCGAGCCTGGGCCTTTCGAAACAACTGACCGGCAGTTATCAGACCGGCTTTCTCGCCTTCGCCTCGCTGGCATTGCTCGCGCTCGTCAGTCTGACGAGCATCAAACGAAGGTGGCGTACGACCTGGGGCGCGGTGGGAGTGGCGGCCGCGAGAATCTAGACCGCCCGATCTCGCTCGAGATCCTGCTGCCGCAGGACCTCGAGCTTGCGATATCAGATGACGCCGAAGGCCAGCATGGCCTGGGCAACGCGCCGGAAACCGACGATGTTGGCGCCGATCAGATAATTGCCCGGGCTGCCGAACTCCTTGGCGGTCTCGAAACAATCCAGGTGGATGTGCTGCATGATCTCGTGCAGGCGACGCTCGGTGTGTTCGAACGTCCACGCATCGCGGCTCGCGTTCTGCTGCATTTCCAGCGCCGAGGTTGCGACACCGCCGGCATTGGCAGCTTTGCCCGGACCGTAGGCGATGCCCGCACCGATGAATGTCCGCACGCCGCCCGGCGTGGTAGGCATGTTGGCGCCTTCGCCGACAGCGATACAACCGTTGCGAACCAGTGTTTTGGCCGCAGCTTCATCGAGCTCGTTCTGAGTCGCGCAAGGCAGCGCCACGTCGCAAGGAATGTCCCAGATGACGCCGCCCGGAATGTAGGTAGCGTCCCGGTGCGTAGCGTAGTCGCTGATGCGACGGCGCTCGACTTCCTTCAACTGCTTCAGCAGCGCCAGATCGATGCCGCGCGGATCGTGAATGACGCCGTTCGAGTCCGAGCAGGCGATGACTTTCGCGCCAAGCTGCTGGAGCTTTTCGATCGCGTAGATGGCGACGTTGCCCGAGCCGGACACCGTGCAGCGCTTGCCTTCGATCGAGTCGCCGCGCGCCTTGAGCATCTCCTCCACGAAGTACACGGTGCCGTAGCCGGTCGCTTCACGGCGCACCAGGGCGCCGCCCCACTGCGGGCTCTTGCCGGTCAACACGCCGGACTCGTAGCGATTGGTGATCCGCTTGTACTGGCCGAACAGATATCCGACTTCGCGGGCGCCGACGCCAATGTCTCCCGCCGGTACATCGGTGTACTCGCCGAGGTAGTGATACAGCGTCGTCATGAAGCTCTGGCAGAAGCGCATGATCTCGTTGTCCGAGCGCCCCTTCGGATCGAAATCCGAGCCGCCCTTGGCACCGCCGATCGGCAGGCCGGTGAGCGCATTCTTGAAGATCTGCTCGAAGCCGAGGAACTTGATGATCCCCAGGTACACCGAGGGGTGAAAGCGCAGACCGCCCTTGTACGGGCCGAGCGCGCTGTTGAAACCCACCCGGAAACCTCGCGCGATCTGCACGACGCCTCGGTCGTCCTGCCAGGGCACTCTGAAAATCAGCTGCCGCTCGGGCTCGCAGATCCGCTCGATGATCTTCTGATCGGCGTACTCCGGATACTTGGCGAGTACCGGCCCCAGACAGTCCAGAACCTCTCGAACGGCCTGGTGGAACTCCGCTTCGCCGGGATTGCGCCGCTCAACCTGTCGGTAAATATGCTCGATCTGCTCGCTCGGGGTCACCACTCACTCCACGTTCGCCCGCGACATTGCGAGCTGCCCTTTCGCCGGTGAAAGGGGGGCGGCGACCATACCAAACCGCGGCGGGAATGAAAAAGGTCGAAATGGGGGAAAGCGGCCGGCCAGGGTTCCGCCGATGGATCATTCGGGGTCGGCCCTCGCGACCCTGGTTCGCAAGCCCGTACGTTCACTGACAGCTTGTCAGGCTGTCGATCCATCGCGAGACCAGCGCTACGCCACTGGAGTCGACTGTAGTCGACGCCAGTGGCGGCATCGCCGCAGTATCACGCCGATTCATCCGGTTCACGATCAGGGAATTGGCCGCCTGCCCCGGCGCCAACAGCCTCGCATCCGAGCCCATGCCCAGGTCGCCCGATTGAGGCAATGCGTCGCAGGCATACGTCGCCAATAATTCGGTCGTATAACGCAGATCCATGGTACTGGGCGTCGGACCGCCTGGTCGATGACACTGCGAGCAGTTGGTGTGCAGATATGCGCGAGCGCGCTCTGCAAGCGTTCCAGTATCGCCGAAGGGATTGGGCAAGGCAGGCTGACTCGCAACATCGGTGATCGCGGGCGTCAGAATGCCGATGTGATTCAAAGTGGTCAGCTCGTTTGCCGTGCGACCTGTTTGCGGATATAGGTGCGATCGATTGAGCTGCGCAGTCTCCAGGCCGAGCGCACGCCCGGTCACCTGAGTGTGACATTGCAGACATTGCGATTCACTCGGGAAAATCCAGCTGCGCCCGGCGCCGATATCACGCACGGCTCCGCCTCTCAACAAGGTCGCGTCGGTCTGCTCGGCATTCCATTCGTAGCTGAAACCGCCCCACACACCGTCCGGATGTCGCACGAACAACCTGCTCTCGATGAGCCGCGTGCCGACACGGAAATTCTTCATCAGCACCGTGCCCTCAGGGAAGGTCCAGTCGCCATCGGCTTCCACAGCGACGTTCTGGCCGTCGGGCAACGCCATCCAGCGATCTTTGGAGGCGCCATCGGACCAGAAGGATGCATTGATGGTGTAGGGAATGAGACCGGGGGCAGGCGAGCGGGGATCGTTGCTGCTGACACAACCCGTCTCGCTCAGTCGCTCCGGCGCCAAGTCGACCGCGGGAGCGCCGCCAGCGCCGGGCTCGAAATTGATTCGATACAGCCTGCCCGCGTAATAGTCGGTTATATAAAGCTCGCCATCGTGATCCTCACCAAAGGTGGAGATCGTAAAATTGGTATCGAGCAATTGCGTCGGTGCGCGAGGCGCAGTTGCGTCCTCAGCGAGCCAGGCCCAGATGCGACCGGAGCCGAAGTCCGCGAATAGATACCGCCCCTGCAGCCCCGTGCTTTGCTGGCCGCGATACACATAGCCGCCGGTGATCGCGCTGCCCAGCGTGTGATCGAATTCCACGATCGGATCGATCAGAGCGGCCGAACTGCAGCCCGCAGTGCCACTGCTGAAATAGTCATGCGCGCCTTCGCGACAGCGCCAGCCGTAGTTGCCCCCTAGCGTGATCTGATTCACTTCTTCGTATTGGCTCTGACCCACGTCGCCCAGCCACAACTCGCCGTTGGCGCGGTCGAAACTCCAGCGCCACGGATTGCGCAAGCCGTAGGCGTAGATCTCTGGGCATTCGCCAGTAGCGCGCCCCTCTGCCGGGCAAAGTGCATTCCCCGCGAAGGGATTGGTGGGCGGAATCGCGTAAGGCGCGGCGCCGTTCACGTCGATGCGCAGCATCTTGCCCAGCATGGTCGTGAGTCGCTGGCCGTTTCCGCGATCGCCGTGGTCGTCACCGGCGCCGCCACCGTCGCCAACGCCTATATACAAATACCCATCGGGCCCGAAGGCGATGTGACCGCCGTTGTGATTGTCATGATCCTTCGTGATCCGTAGAAGAATGACTTCGCTGGCCGGATCGAGGGTTGCTCCACCATCGGCGCTCGTGAACACGGAAATTCGTATCTCCACCTGCGGAGTAAGCGCCGTGTACGACAGAAAGACCCGATTGTCCGTTGGAAAATTGGGATGAAAGGCCATGCCCAACAGGCCCATCTCGCCTGCGGTCTCGACGCGCGAATCGATATCGATGAAGTTGCTGGCGCTCGTCGGGTTGCTGGCGTCGAACTGCCGCACGATGCCGTCCTGCTGGACCACGAACCAGCGTGAGCTGTCACCCGGGGCCTGCAGCAGCGACACCGGTTGGTTGAATAACAAGTCGGTGAATCGAGTCGTGGAAATCTGACCGCCTCCCGTGGCGCGCGGCCAAGCAAGGCAAGTAGCATTGGCCGGTCTCGCATCGAGGCCGTTGGCCGGCGGGGCGGGCGGCGGCTCCTGAGCGGGAGGCATGGGCCGCATCGAGGATCCACCGCTATCGCAACCCTGCAGAGCCACTATCAGCAACGCCGCCGGAGCAAGTCGCCCGATCCAAGACTGGTTCATGCGTCGAGTGTCCTCACAAGTATTCGTACGATGCGCGCCCACTGACGAGGTCGACGCAGCGGCATTACGCCGAGACGTCGGGATATTAACCGTTTATCGGGTCAATGACGGCGGTGCTCGCCGCGCTGGGCGTCCGCCGACATGAAATGCCTTCGCACAAGCCCCATACTGACCGCCGTATCGACAGAACCAGGAGCGATCCCGCCTGATGCAACATATCGGACGCACCGGCAACCCGCCGAGCCTGCTTGCGAAGATTCTCACCATCATCGCAACTACAGTGCTGCTCATAGGCGCCGTAGCCATGTCCATCGTCGTGTTCGCGGTGGCGCTGACCGGCGTGGCGCTGTTCGGCGCCTACCTCTGGTGGAAAACCCGGCATCTGCGCAAACAGATGCGCGATCAGATGCGCGACGCCCGGAGCAGCGACAGCACCGTGATCGAAGGCGAAATCATCCGCCGCGATGAGGAGGCGCCTCGCATTCGCGACTCGCAGCCTTAGGCGATCGTGCGATTCCCCTCTCGCCTGCCCTGAAATACCGGAACGTCGCCGTCATCCAGATGCTTGCCGAGCGCAGCGCCTATGTCCGCGCCGCTGGGTTGCTGGAACACCCGGAGGCCGAACTCGGGAAGGATGGCGTACAGGTGATCGAAAACGTCTGCCTGGATTCCCTCGTACTCGACCCACGCCGTCGATGATGTGAAGCAGTAGATCTCCAGCGGCAATCCCGTCGGACCCGGCTGCAGTTGCCGGACCAGCATGATCATCTCCTGGTGGATGCGCGGATGCGACTGCAGGTAAGCCTGCACATAGGCGCGAAACGTGCCGATGTTCGTCACGCGACGCGAGTTCACCGGATCCTTGCCTTCGGCGATGAGTTTCTCGTTGTACTGTTCCAGCTCGGCCTGCTTGCGATTCAGATAGCCATCGATCAGCGCGAAACGGCGCAGTCGCTCGCGCTCTTCGGGAGCGAGGAAGCGCACCGACGTCTGATCGATATAGATCGAGCGCTTGATGCGCCGGCCGCCCGACTCGAACATCCCGCGCCAGTTCTTGAAGCTCTCGCTGATGAGCCGCCAGGTTGGCACGGTCGTGATGGTCTTGTCCCAGTTCTGGACCTTGACCGTGTGCAACGAAATATCGATGGCGAAACCATCCGCATTGAGCTGCGGCATCTCGATCCAATCGCCGACGCGCAGCATGTCGTGCGTCGACAGTTGCACGCTGGCGACCAGCGACAGCAGCGTGTCCTTGAACACCAACAGCAGCACCGCCGTCATCGCACCCAGACCCGAGAGCAGCAGCAACGGATCGCGATTGAACAGCGTGGCGATGATCAGAATGGCCGTGACGAGGTACACGACGATCTTGACGAGTTGCAGATAGCCCTTGATCGGCCGGGCTCGAGCACGCTCGGGATCGCGCTGTTCGTATACCTGGCCGAAGGCGTTCAAAAGATTGCCGATTGCGAGCGCAACGGTCAGCACCACATAGGCGCTGGCCACACCACGGACGACGGGAACTGTCAGGGCCGGCAGCCCGGACACGAGCGTGATGCCGTAATAGACCGTTAGCGCCGGCACAACTTGTGCGAGCCGTGCGATCACACCTCGGCCGAGCAAGGAAGCATCCCATTGCGTCAACGTGGCCTGCACCGCTTGCGCGAGCAAACGCGCCAGCAGTCGGCGTGTCAGCAGGTTGACCAACCAGACGAGCAGCGTGAGCGCCGCCAGTTGCAGTGTGGTAATCGCCCAGGGATAAGGTTCTAGCGAGGCAAATGCGCTGGCGAAAAAGTCCATGAAAATCGATCGGAATTTCGAGAGGTCGGTTGGTTCAGGGCAGCACTTGCCGCAACGAGGACAGTGCTATCAAACGTTCCTGCACGTGCGTATCGTTGCACAACACCACGCAGCCGCGCTTCGCACCGGTCTCCTCGGCAGCCTGCAACGACGGATAGAATCGGTGCATGTCGGTGCGCTCGAGGCGATCCAGATACTCGTCATTGAGCGCCGCGCCCGGCCCGTAATCGTCGTACGCATACGAATCGCCGGGTACGGCGAAATCGTCGATCATGATCACCGCCTGCTGCCAGTTCGCGAAGATCGTCGTGATCTCCTGCGCCAGCGGCAGGTCGGCGTTCCAATGGGCGTCGAGATAGAAGAACACGTTGCTCTTCGGCACCGTCGGATCGGCTGCGAGGCGATTCAGGAAAGTGCGGCTGTCGCCCAATGTGAGATGCACCCGATCGCGCAATTCGCGAAAACGGTACGCGGCAAAGGAATGAAAACGCGGCTCGGCTTCCACTGTATAGACGGGAATTGCGAACTCCGCGAAGAACTCAGTAGTGGTGCCACGGAAGGTGCCGGTCTCCACGATGGCAGTCGGCGAGAGCGTCGTCAGTATGTCGCGGCAGATGCGCAGACGCCCGGCCTGTCCGTTCATCGGGCCGCCCCAACTCGCCCGCCGCCCAGGCTTGAGCCTGTATTCCAGGCGACCGAACTTCTCCGGACCGACGGCACGCAGGACCACGGATTCAATCCACTTCGAAAGCACGCTCATTTATAGCCCTGCAATCTGGGTTGCGACGTATCTGACGTATTTTTTGGCGAAGTGGCCCCCGGCCGACTGCGCTCTTGACGGGACTGCGCTGAGCCCGCGCCGCCGCGGAATCGGGAATCATACGACGTAAACTGATGGAGGGGAAAGTGCAGGCCGGCGATTGGCCGAACACGTGGCGATCTGATTCGCATCTTCCTTGCGATAGACGACGACCCCCCTGTTACGCAGATGCCCCTGCGCCGGGCCGCCATCCCACCGAAACGACCATCGGGAAATACCTGAGCTCGTTGCTGTCACAACGGCGCATACGCCAAGGCTGTGCACACAGGGTGCGTGGCGTTGGATAGTATCCGGCAGACATGCTCGAACCATTCAACACCCTGGTGCACCAGATCTATGAAGGCGCCACCAATCCTTCCGCCTGGAGCCGCATCATTTCCGCGCTCGCCGAGCGTCTGGATGCCGAGAAGGGGCTGCTGCTGACGCCCTTCAACGCGCCGGACAACGGCGGCTTCATTTTTCCTCACGGCGTCAGCCAGCAACACATCGCATTGTGGAAGTCGCGATATCTGCCAGAGGATCTGTGGGCCCGACGGATCAGGGAGCGCAACCTCGCTTTCGAGGGCAACGTGATCCTCGGCCGAGACATCGTGACCGACGAGGAACTGCTCGAATCGAAGTGGTACCGCGAGTTCCTGGTGGAGATGGATCTGTTTCAGTTCATCGGCGGCATCGCACTCGAGTGGGGCCGCCCCGACGTACCAGCTACGGCTTGCGCCTTCTATCGCGGCGTGAACTCGCCGCCCTTCGATGAGGAACATCGAGGACGACTGCGAGCACTCATGCCACACATCTCGCGCGCGATGAGTGTGATGTTTACGCTGCGTGATGCGGAGTTTCGGATAACAGCATCCCTCCAGGCGCTCGATCGAATCCGGCAGGGCATTCTGCTGCTGGATGCCGCCGGCGCAGTCTGCTTCGCAAACTCGACAGCCGAGCGGATCCTGCAACAGCAGGACGGTTTGAAACTCACCGTCAGTGATGGCGCCGTGCGCATGCTGGATGCGGACGATCCGCTGGCGCAATCGACACTGGAACGAGCGCTGCGCGCCAGCGTCTCAACACCGGACGCGGAGGCAAGCCAGTTCGCGCAAACCGTCCTGGTCCGTCGGCCATCGGGTTCGATCAGCTATGTGGTGCAGGTCTCGTATCTGCCCGAGACGAATCCATATCACTTCGACTCCCGGACGCCGCGAGCCATCGTCTTCATCAAGGACGGCACACTGCTCTCGCAGTTGGAGCCGAGACTGCTTCAGCGCCTGTACGGCTTCACGCCCGCTGAAGCCCGCGCGGCGCTTGCGTTGTGCGACGGCGGCAGTCTGGATACCGTCGCCGCACAACTCAACATCAAGCTCAATACCCTCAAGACTCACCTGAAGAGCATCTACCTGAAGACATCGACGGACAGCCGCGCCGCGCTTACCAAGTTGATGCTCTCCCTGGCCAACGGTTAGTCGAAGATCGTCACGAAGGCGCGGCGGTAGTTGTCGTAGGTCCCCACCCGCAGGCTGCGCCACAAGATCGGATCGTCCGGCGTCAGCAGGCTGGCGGTTTCGTTCAACACGCCCTCGGGCGAGGCGTGCGTCCACAAGTCGGCCAACTGGCTATCCTCGGCTGTGCCGATGCTGAAGAACACATCCGCGTACTTGTTCGGGTTCATGCCGGTCGCAACGATCGACAGGTCGCCACCCGTGTAGTTCGCCAACGCCGCCGGGGACGCCGGCGAGGTGATGACGGGGAACGCGTTGCTTGCGACGGCTTCCGCAGTCGTCAGCGGCCGCTTATCGATATTCATGACGTACGCGCCATGAGCGAACTCGCCGGGCAGGTTGACGCCGCCTGGCAGATTCACGCGATTGCCGTCGCCGTCGTAGGCCACTGCAATGTAGGCGGCGTCGTCGGGAATTGCAGCGATCGCAGTGTCGCTCACGGGCTGCGAATCCCCGCAGCTGCTACCCATCAGGTAGAAGTTGTTGTTCGAGGATCCAGCGATCGACCACCAACCCCCGAGTTCGGGCCTGACATATTCAAGGCCGCCCGGCGGCAGCCCGCGACCGTAGACCTTGATCGACTCGATGGCCACGCCGCCATTGTTCGACGGATCGTAGTCTTCGATGAAGAACTCCAGACCGGTCGCCAGACAGGCGCCCTGAATGAAACGGCTCGAGCTGCGGAAGGCTTTCGCCTCGGCGCTCATCTCCATGATCTTGCGATCGCCGTGCAGGCGCCACGTGCCATCCAGCCCCTTGAGCAGCCGGAA
>Ga0182742_1000485_pt1 | contig 62642 bp, 53 predicted proteins | sample eDN5th37CBELigMG_FD_128880 | JGI IMG/M metagenome (GOLD analysis project Ga0182742, IMG submission 128880) | Enriched Miracle-Growth compost microbial communities from Emeryville, California, USA - eDNA 5th pass 37_C BE-Lig MG (version 2)... ...
AGTTAGATAAATTTGGTTGGCGAACCAAAATTTATTTTAGCACTAAGAGGGGCTTTTTTTAATACATCGCTATAAGCTTTCCTGAACCATACGCCTAGCGTATGGTTTTATTTCGATAAAAAGAAAAACAAAGCATACTATGCTCTGTTTTATTCGTTCCTAGTATTTCTTAAAATAAAGCCTAGACCGAATGTTATCATTCCGATGACAATCATGATAAACTTCAGATCATAGGTAGGCTTATACTTGGTACTTTTGGGAGTAATCTCGTATACACCTAAAGGCGAAACAGAAATATGCCCACCACCTCCGCCACCTTCAGCAGCTGGTGTTTTGTCCGTCCCATCTGATGTACCTCCTCCACCACCAAAGAAATAATTTACTTTTGCAACAGGAATTACTTTCTTATTCTCTACATCCACTGGTTCTCCAAAAACGAGCGAAACATCACGGGATTGTGAGAATTTATCAAATAGCGGTTTTACTGTAGGGACAAGTTTTGGCTTCTTCGAAGCATCCAAAAGGGTTCCTCCTTACATATTTTATACAATAGTATTTCTCCACCTATTCGAGAAAACCCTACTTCCGAAAATGATTTTTAGCGATATCCAGCCTAGCTTCCAAAACGGATTCACTACCCCATCGTGTGATTCTTCCTTCCCTTAGATTCAGCCCCTACTTGTCAAGGCCTTTCTCACACCGATAATCCCCGCTATCAAAACTACTCCAATTGCAACATATACGTAAGTCATCTGTGACATTTTAGTTTCATCGGTAGTTTCAGTTACTTCATCAAGATTTGATGTTGATGTTGCCATCCCTGAGTCAAAATCTGAATTGAATGTAACGGCCTGAATCCCCTCGACCACTTGGATTTTTTCTTTACCAAATAATTGATAAAGATAATTTGCATTTTCTTCAGAAAAAGGTGTAATCCCAACTTCCACCTTGTCTCCAAGTGGTCCAGTATGCGTAACCATAATACCTCTTTTCTCAAAATCTTCACTGTTAGTTGTAAAAACGTACTCATCAACCTCTGCCTGCATTTTCAATACCTCTTCTGGTATCTCCTCATCATTAGCATTGACACTGGTAAGAAAACTACACAAAACTCCCACAAACACTAGTAATGTAAAAAATAGTCTTATTTGCTTCATAAGAATTAGTCCTCCCAAAAATATTCTTCAATAGAATAGACTGCATAGCATCCCAATTTGTTACATTATTTTCAACTATTTTCAAGCACCGGGACGGTTCTCGTGCCTCATTCTTCTCGTTAATGCTTTAAAGTACAAAACCAAAAAAAGTGGACCCCTCTCAATGAGAGAAATCCACCATGTTTTATATATTTACTTACTCAAATATTATTCATCGTCGTCATCATCGAAGTCTTTTTCAATGATAGCACCACTAGTAGAGTCTATTTTGAATTCCACTTCAGTACCATTTTTCTTTATTTCAATTTCGTAATGACCATCATCATATTCAACCTCTGTTACATTACCAGGTGTATCTTTAGTTGCGATTGCAACAGCTTCCTCTTGTGAGATTTTCGACTTACCTACTGATTTGTTTTCATTGTCATCATCATTGTCATCGTCATCACGATAGTCTTCTAGTTTTAACACTTCGCCTGTCTTCGCATCAATCTTAATCTCAATATCATCTTCATCATGACGATCTACTTCAATGTCATAAATAAGAACACCGTCATCATACTCCAATTCGATACTATCTAATCTAGAACCTTCAACTTTGTTAATTGCAATTTCCTTTGCTTTTTCAAACGAAATACGGTTTTCTTTTTTCACCTCAACCTTACTACTAGCATCGTCATTATTTGACATAGCCCCTACACCCAAAGCTCCTCCTAACAATACCATTCCTGTAACAGTAAAAATAACTACTTTTTTCTTCATCTTTATTTCCTCCTTTATTTAATCTACTTACATCATAGACAATGAAAATGAGGAAACTCAGATAAGAAAATGAGAATTCGATGAGAAATTGTTAAGAGAATTGATAATTTTTAAAGGTAATTAATACTTTAAACATATTCAAAATTCTCCCTAAATAAAATATTCCAGAAAAAGGGAAATAACACCTTTTACCTGGCTTTAAATTGTATAGCCCTTTAATCGTCCCAAGATACAGATAGCACTTTTCCCGAAATCGCATGAATCTGAACTGTTGCTTCTTCCTCAGTGTGTTCTTGTTCAATTTCTACTAAGTAATAAGGGAATCCGTCTTCATCTTCATACTCGATATCATCTATTGATCCACTAACAGTTTCTAATGCTATTTCCTTTGCTTCTTGTACAGTAATTCGTTTATTGGATTGTGCATGATCCTCTTCTGGTTGTGGAGCTACAACATCTTCTTTTTCGATATCAACGATTTCTCCGTTAACTGAGTTAATTTTAAATATTGTCCTTTCTGTTTTTTGCTCAACTGCTGCATAATAATACGACTGGTTATCTTCCGTTATCTTTTCAAGACTAATTAATTTACCTTTTTGTTGCGACTTTACAATTTCAAGAATGTCCGCTTCTGTTAATTCTTGTTCTTCTTGCCCTTTAGCAATAACCTTTTGCAGGCTTTCGACATCACCTGTTTTTCGATTAATTTCAACGAAATAATCACCTGTATCTACTAAAGATATTTTAATTTTATATACATTAGCATTTTTAATGATTTCAACTACATCACCATTATATTTGTCTTCCACCAGTTTCTTAGCTTCTTCTTCGGTTAGTGGCTCAGCCGATGTAACAAAATTCATTAATTGCCAACTTACAACAGTGATTAAAAGTAAGATACCCGCAGTAAAAATGGCCTTGCGATATTTTCCCATAAGCAATCACTCCAAATCGTCTTTGCTCCCACTATACATTACCTTTATGAGAATTTACTGAGAATTAATTAATTCTAAAATAATCTGTGCTGTTGTGCCGACCCTTTCAACACTATCTAATCTTATTTCAGCATCCAGAGCATCAGCAATATCTTTTGCAAGCGAAAGCCCAAGACCATACCCACCATTATTTCTTGTTCTAGATTTATCCACCCGATAAAATCGGTCAAACACCTTCTCTAAATCCTCACTTGGTATGCCGATTCCTTTATCAACAATCTCGATTACTGCTTTATTATCTTTTCGATACACTCTAACTATAATGTCATCTTCACTATACTTACGTGCATTATCCATTAAGATATATACTAATTGTTTTAGTTTCTGTTCATCAGTTTTTACAGTCAAATTCTCATCCTGAATAAGTTTTACCTCTCGATTAAAACCCGTTTCAAATGAGCGTCTAGACTCCTCAACTATTTTATTAATTGAAATTCTCTTTGGTTCTATTTTCCATTGTGCATTGTGCCTAGCAAGGAATAGTAACTGTTCTGTTAACTCCTTCATACGAATTGCCTCAGAATGTATGGCATCAACTGCTTCTATAGCTACCTTTTTATCTTCCATTCCGCGACGCTTTAACAGATTGGAGTATGATTCAATGACAGTAAGTGGTGTTTTTAACTCATGGGAAGCATTGGACACAAACTGCTCTTGCTTCTCAAAATTGTCCTCAAGTAAATCCATCATCTCGTTAAATGTTTCCCCCATTTGATACAGTTCATCTTTTGCCTGCTTAGGAAGCTGTATCCGTTTGTACTCCCCGCTTTTCCGTATCTCTCTCATTGTTTTAATCATGGAAGTAATTGGACGTGTAATGAAGTTACTTAACAAGTTTGTTGAGATAATCACAGGTATGGTAGCAATCGCTGTAACAACAATTAATACTAGCTGCAGCCTTTGAATATTTCGATCTGTTGCAGATAAATCTTCAATGATTTGTAATTCAACAACATTGCCATCACTCCAGATAATTGGAGTTGAGACAAACGCATGTGGAATACCTTCAACTGTAATAATTTCCTTTTTTTCACTTCGTTGAAATGCATCTGGGAGACTCTTAAGGTTTTGATGATTTCTTGCTGTTACCGCATTACTTGCTGTACCATCTTCTCTTACAATTTGAAGCATACCGTTGATAGGGACGTAAGCACGCAATAAATCGTCTAAGGGAACTGTTGTATTTGCTTGTGTAATATCCTCAATTGTTTGCGAGGCCTCTAAAGCTGTTCGTTCCAACTCGCTATTTAACATCAACTTGCTAAATGCAATGTAAGATGCCACATTTATTAATAGAAGCAACCCAATAAACATGACTGCTGTATAAAGGTTTATTTTTGTTCGTAGTTTCATTTTGAACCTCTAATAACATAGCCTACCCCTCTTACAGTATGGATAACATTGTCGGCGTAGGGTTTGTCAATTTTATTACGTAAATACCTTATATATACATCAACAATGTTTGTGTCTCCATAATAATCATAGCCCCACACTCCTGTAAGAAGCTGCTCTCTACTTAACACTTGCTTTGGATGCTTCATTAAATAGACTAGTAAATCAAATTCTCGTGGTGTAAGTTCTATCTGATTGTTCTCACGAAGAACTTCCCTAGTAGTTTCACTAACCCTTAAATCGCCTACTGTAAGCCATTCCTGTTCATCCACAACATTTGCTGTACTTTGGCGTTTCTTCAATCGTAATGAAGCACGGATTCGAGCGAGTAATTCCTCAATTTGAAATGGCTTTGTGATATAATCATTCGCCCCTAGATCAAGTCCTGATACTTTATCCTCAACAGAGTCTTTTGCTGTTAAAAGGAGAACAGGGGTATCCATATCGTTAGAGCGTATACGCCTAAGTACCTCTATCCCGCTAAGTCCAGGTAACATAACATCAAGTAGAATAAGGTCCCATTGTTGCTCTTGGTACATCCGTAAACCCTCTAACCCATCAAATGCTTTTTCTGTCTGATAGCCTTCATAAGTAAGTTCAAGCTCTAAGACTCTTGCAATCTTTTCTTCATCTTCCACTATTAAAATACTTGGTTTTTTCTCCATTCTGTATCCCCATTTCAATTAATAATGACAAAAATTTTTCTGAAAAATGAATGAGATTCTTAAACAATCTTTATTATTAATAGTAGGTTTCTAAAGATTAAGTTGTCAAACAGTTGGAATTATACTTTTATAATTGTTTGTTAAATCGATTGAAATAGGTTCTATACAACTAATCCTCTTTATGCATACTCATTAAACTAGACTTTCAAAACTACTATAAAAGTCACCACATTTTTTCTTGATTTTACCTAGTAAATAGAAGTACGGAAAGGAGCTAGTGACTATGAGGAAAACAGTTATCGGAATAATAAGTATTGCGTTCGTTTTATAGGGGCTGGCTCGTTTACCTATGCTCATGTAAGCGGGTATGAAAAGGATATATTTGACTTTGATCAAATGAAACCTTATATGGAGAAGATGCATCCACACAAATGAAAAGTTAAAAGAAATGTTTTAATCGGTGTCATGGAGAAGGAGGTATGATGTAAACAAACAGTCCTAATAGCATGATGAACAGGTTTTAGAATACAGCAAACAGGTTCGTTTTAATAATATCATTCATAAAGGATTGGCCATTTTCAATCCTTTATGAATATAAACGTTGGATAGCTGGTTAACGTTTATCAAATATAAAATCTACCTCACCCTTACTGACAATAACCTTCATACTGTACTCATCTAGAAACCATGAATCATTATCATTAAAGTAAAAAGTAATTCCTGAGACCGTATCTTCTATTGCAATAGTTCCTTCTTTCCCTAAAGAAACCCCTAATGAATAATTAGGATTAACGGTCGGTATACCTCCGTATAGTTTTACAAAAAACTGAACATAGTCTCCATCTTGTAAATCCATTTCATTTTTATACCATTCGGCCGCCTCTTTACTTACACTAAGTTTCATCGTACACACCCCTAGTCCTTTTTATAGTATTCATTTATTTTACACTAACATAAGTAAGATATCAGTGAATCAACACACACATTTACGTATGAACAGATTGTTCTTCACTCAGGTAGTTTTAACGTAATGTTGGAAATTAACCGAATTAGGGTAGAGGTTTGTTATAAATTTTTGAATTGATTATGCTATATTAACAAGAACTATTATTTAAAAGGGTGTGTGAATGCTGACATTTGACAGAAAAGCTTTTATTGTCTCCATTTGCTTGGTAGCAGGTATTGTAATTTTGGTCTTTATTAGTTTAAATTCTCTTATATTAAAAGTAGTGCTTTCTTTACCCGCACTTTTGATATTGATTCCAACCTGGTACCTATATAGATGCGTTCAACAAGAGAAAAATAACCTTAAGAAATCCAATAATAATGTAAAAAAATTAGAAAAACTGATACTCGGTTATGAAGATAAGTTAGAGTTTTGTCAATCGAAAGCGACATTGCTAAAGAACATGATAGAGGGAATCGACCCAATTGTCTTCTCTTACGAAGGAAATGAAAGAAATGAGTGGTACATTTCAGCAAGGTTTAATGAAATTTTTGGAATCGAGATGGAAGAAGAGCAAAATGATATCTTCTTGCTTGAAAAAATAGTACATCCTGAAGATCAACATTACTTCTGGAAAATGAAAAATAAATGGTTTACTCAGGAGTCAATTACATTTGAATGCCGTGTGCTAAATTCGAAAGGTGAAATTGTCTGGATTGAAATCCGTACTAAAGCTACTATTCATTCGAATGAAAAAATTACAACTATCTATGGTGTGATTATTGACATAACCTCGCGTAAGAAAAAAGAGGAGCATCTAGAACAGATGGCTTTTTATGATACATTAACAAATTTACCTAACCGCGCAATGTTAAAAAGTCACCTTACAAAGGTTATATCAAGAGCAAAAAGAAAAGAACATACCCTTTCAATTATGTTTCTTGATTTAGACGGCTTTAAACATGTGAATGATACCCTAGGACATGATGTAGGCGACTCTTTGTTAAAAGAAGTTGCAAAACGCATTGACGAGAGTATTCGGGATGAAGACTTACTTTCCCGTTTAGGCGGAGACGAGTTTATCATTGTTTTTGAAGAGACGAGTAAAGATGAGCTAACATCGATAGCCGAAAGAATCTTAACAAATGTGTCAATTCCATATAACATACAAGAAAGCTCTGTTACAATTACACCTAGTATAGGAATTTCCAATTATCCAGAAGATGGGACAGACATTGAAACATTAGTTATCAACGCTGACAAAGCAATGTATGTGGCAAAAAACAATGGCAAAAATAATTTTCATTACTTTACACATGAACTAAAGAACTATGAGCTAAAAACTTCCGTCATTGAAAGGATCAGAAACTTGTTGTTTCATAAAGGGACCACAGATTCGTGATATGGTAAGATGAGAAACCTGAATAGACAACATAAAGGCTCGTGGACTTTCGCATGTCCCTTTTCTTAATGATTATGATTTTGGGTCAAGATAACGGCAATCAGAAAAAGACTCATTTAAAAGAACTTCCTTCAAAGCTAAAAACGGACTTACCGCAATTGGCAGGTCCGTGTCGTTTATAGTTAAACCACCAAGATATGTATTGGTGGAGACGGTGGGAGTTGAACCCACGTCCAAAGATATTGGCACTTAAGCATCTACGAGTGTAGTCGATATATTAGCGCTTCGCTTACCACTAGGCCTATCGACAGGCTTCGTTGGCAGCTAGTCTGATTGTTCTCTTCCTTCGTCCTCGAGACGGCGAACTCCGGCGTAGCCCACTGAGAGTGAGTCCGCTACCCTACCACATGGGCGATGGAGGGGCGAACCGCATTAGACTGTTATTAAGCAGCTAAAGCGAAGTTATTGTTTTCTTTGCCAGTTATTGGCTTTGACGTTTTAACGAGGCCGATCCCCTCGACTCGCAACATAAGCTCAAACTATCCTTGTCGAATCCGTAACGTCCCCATTTGAAAAGCGTAAGCGCCTTGTTGGTCATCCCCGACAAGCATAAGACAAGCCAGCGAAAAGGTTGCTTTTTGACCTTTTGATTGACTCGAGGGGCTAGGCGTTGGAGCTAGACACAAGACTAAATTCATATTGTTATGGATAGTTGGTTGTATAATAAAAAGTCCACACGACTCCACTGTTTACGGCTGCTGCATTCCTGCCCTGACCTATTCACACCTTCACCGTTGGACTTTTTCGGTCTTCATGAATGTCATGAAGATAATTAAAAAGTTTACTTATTTTTATAATCATACAAAACCTCGTAAGCCGTGTTTTGTTCATCAAGTGCTGCAAACGGAATGTATGGTTCCTCGCACCAAATGGAGAATCATCTATCTCACAACTCATGATGAGTCATGGTGTCCTTTGGTTTAATTCCCGCTAGACACTTCCCCTACCTAATTTTGGGTTTCTCGCTCGTGGGGTTTACCTCGTTCCACCTTTAAGGTTTCCCTTAAAGCTCCGTCACTGTGGCACTTTCAAGGTATTCGCACCATATCATTTAACATGACTTAGGCTGCTTTCCCTGCCGTCAGCTCAGTTTAAATACCAAGCTGCCCTAGCTTACTGATTTCGCTAGGCACGAACACTACAGGCATCTCAGCCTGTGCGAGCACGGACTTTCCTCACAGAAAAATATCTGCGCGATTCTCTCTGGTTTTGTATGGAGTTTCATTCATTTACTGTGTGTTACATTTATTATCTTACCAAACATTTTCATTTATGTCAACTTCCGTGAAGTTATTGCTTCCTCTTTGTGTTCATTTGTTATTACATGACCTATCATACACCACCATTTCATCTTTGTCAACTTCTACGAATAAAAGTATTTTGAATGCCTATTTACTTACTTAAAATTTTCTATTGAACATTATTTAATTCCATCAATAAAGTAAGATAGAATAAAACTACAAAACAATTATAAGGATGTGAGATAAAATGGAGAAAGTATTCCATCTAAGAACAAATACTCGTGATCAGATGATTGAAATTACATCATTGATTCAAGAGTGGCTTGATGAACAACAGGTGCAGGATGGTATCGCGATTGTTTCTTCCTTACATACAACTGCAGGTATTACTGTTAACGAAAATGCAGACCCAGATGTAAAAACTGATATGTTACGACGTTTTGATGAAGTATATCCTTGGCACCACCCAAAAGATTTACATATGGAAGGAAATACTGCCGCACATTTAAAAACAAGTACAGTCGGACACTCTCAGACACTAATTATATTAAAAGGAAAACTTGTTCTAGGTACTTGGCAGGGAGTTTATTTTTGTGAGTTTGATGGTCCAAGGAATAGAACATTTATAGTGAAGATAATGAAAGGATGAGGATGCTCTTATTCTCTTATATTAGACAATAGAACATCTATCCGTTATTCTCTTAATAAGTAGCAACAAGACAGAAGAATAGACTACCTTACCTTCTTCTGTCTCAAGTTTTACTTAATGCTATCTAGTACTAATACCCAGTCATTTCCTCGTCCTCGAGACGGCGACCTAAAACATTTTTCATCCGCATTTTTAAAAACTCCGATGCTTGTATACTCACCTGTCCTTGGATTAAACCAACTTGCTTGAACATTCTCACCATTAATTACACCCATGCGTACATTTACATCCAAACCATTTGGACTATATATAAGAGCATATTTTTTGCCTCGTGTTGCAACCATATAATTCGCTCCAGTACGATTCTCTATAATTAATTGCTGATCTGGTATACGGTCTAGAAATGAACGAGATTCGATTAATTTTTTTAAATGTTGCATCTGTGCTCCCCCAGGACGTTGGAGGGCCTCTTCCCAGTCCATTATAAAATAAGAGCCCGGCTTAGAAAAATCTACAGAGTGAAATTGGCCTGTGCTCATTGACCAAATGGAATGATGTCCATAAGTATGGCCGAACCCACCTGCAAAAACTGCATAATATGCGGCTTGACGAACATCACTCTCATCAAAGTAGCCATTGTCTGGATTAAAGCCAATCGGATGGTCCTCATAGCACGGTTCTGCATCAAGGGTTGGTTTAATTGGTAATTTTTCGTAATCCTCTTTAACTTTGAGATAATTTTGTTGTACACCTTCACCATGACCTGATTGAATCATATTAAAATCAAGCCAACCTTCATTATGTACATGGCGTGACGAAGAATATCCCCCAGGAGGATGAAAGGTAAGTAGGTGGTTGCCTTCATCTCCCGCTTTAATTCCTTCGGCCAATGCGCGATTGACTTCAAAATGTTTGTACTCGAGTAAATGCCTATCTCCGCCAAGTACCCAGATAATATTAGTCCTATCCTTGTACCGCTCACCTAACCACTGACCAAATACCTTTGCATTTTCAGCATGAAAGATTTCTGGTCCTTTCCCCCATGCTTGATGGTATTTATCACCCCAAGTTGGTAATAAGGCTATATATATTCCGAAATCGGCTGCCTTGTCGATGATAAAATCAAGATGATCCCAATAGTCATATGTCCCATCTTCAACATCTGGCATTGTGGGATCAAATACTCCACGATCATTCCTTTTTAAGGGCCTGCGACCGTACGCGTTTGGTGTTTGTAATCCCTCTAATTCTGCAAGGGCAACTGCTTGTACGACATTAAATTGACGTTCCGCACGATTTTTTAAATATTTTTCAGCATTTTCACGATTTAATTTATGAATTAATTCCCACGCCGTATCGCCAAGCCAAAAGAATGGAGTTCCATCCTCTTGAACTAGAAACCTTCTGTTCTGACTTACCCTTATCCTTTGTACCCTCCCCATGGACCATTACTCCTTTACTACATTATCAGTAATCGCTTTCAATATAAATGCTATATGTGTGTCACGAGAGAGTCAATGATTACTTTTGATGCCTCGAAAAATCATTCTCATTGATGTAGTGATATCATTTCTATTAATGTTGACATGCTTGTAAACAGCTTGTATTAGGATTTTTCCTGCTTTTATCGAAAGAAATTCTCGATTTTTATCCGCGGCATCTCCGCATATGTAGGAGAAAAATACGTCGTTATCGCGAATGACTGACTTTAAGAATTTTCTTCAAACTAAAACGGACTAACCGCATTCGGAACTGTTTCATCATGAAAAACGGACACACAAATGACGTATGTCCGCGTTTAACGAATGATCATTCTTATTTATTTCGAAATCATCATCACGTTTTGCTGGTTGTCCATTCATCAATCAACCAAAATTTTAAACACAACCGGCTTATCACTTTCCACACGTTTCGTTGTAATGATAAGTGCTTCTTCAGTACGATCCCACTCTGGTTTTTCATCAAATCCTAGAATCGCTACATCCTTAATAATTCCATGAAAATGGGGCAATTTGGATGCATTCTTTTCAGCTAACGATTTAATCCTTATTTGTCCATCCGTTGGATAACTCAATATGGTTGCATATAGATAAGATCCATTCAATGTGAAGCGAATATCTTCTGAAGTGAATACTTTTGAATGACCATCTGTAAATTGTCCTTCTTCTATTTGTGTCGGACCTTCTCCAGAAGTTCGCCATACACTGCTTCCATAAATTGCTTCTCCATTAACCTTTAACCATTGACCGATTTCCAACAAGATATCCTTATCTTCATTAGGGATGGTTCCATCTGATTTTGGTCCAACATTTAATAATAAAGTTCCATTTTTACTGACAATATCGACAAGATCACAAATAATTTCTTTTGCTGACTTATAACTATTATTCTCCGTATAGCACCAAGAGTTTTTAGCTACTGCCGTATCAGTCTGCCAGAAATATGGCTTTTGTTCCGCAAACTGACCGCGTTCAATATCAACAACAGCAGTCCCGAACATAAAGGCATCATGCTTGTAGTTGATGGCCACTTCAATTCCCCATTCGGCTGCACGATTGTAATAATAGGCAGCAAATTTTTTTAAATATGGCTTTGCAGCACTATGATGGATCCACCAATCAAAATAGACGATCTTCGGACGATATTGATCAACAATTTCACAAGTGCGCAGCAACCAATCTTCCAAAAATTCTTGTGAAGGACTTGGACTAAACAAATCCTGATGGTCATGTTCAGGCATTGCTGGCCAATAAAAATCACCACAGACAAGCGGCTCTTTTATATCACTGTCAAATTCCTTACCATGTCCCATGAAAAACCAGTGTTCCATTCGATGAGTGGAAGCACATAGTGGGATACCCCGTTTTTCTAAGGCTCTACCTAGTTCACCTACAACATCACAGTTAGGTCCCATTTCAAATGAATTATAATGAGATAACTCACTTTTATACATTTGAAAACCATCATGATGCTCAGCAACAGGCATCACATAACGAGCTCCTGCATCCTCAAATAACTGTGCCCATTCCTCTGCATCAAATTCTTGAGCTTTAAACATAGGGATAAAATCCTTATATCCAAATTCCTTATGATTACCATAGGTGTTAAGATGATGTTCAAATTCCTTTGAGCCTTGTATATACATATTTCTAGGATACCACTCATTACCAAATGCAGGGACAGAATAAATCCCCCAGTGTATAAAAATACCGAATTTTGCATTTCTGTACCAATCCGGCACTTTAAATTGTGAAAGTGAATCCCAGTCATCAGAAAACGGCCCCTTCTTAATGACATCATCAATTTTCGCTAAAAATTGCTGTCTATCCATACGCCAACTTCCTCTCTCTGCAAGATTTTGTATATTTTCAAATTTTTGATTCCCATTTTTCCTCTGAGACCAGCCAAAAAAGTCACACTAAACTTCCGATTACTTTCTTCTCACAATATAGCTTCTTCCAGAAATTGTACGAAATGATACCTTTCCATTCTCTAATTCTTCTAAAGGTATTTTTTGTCCATCTTCCTCTACGTCAACCATTTGATTGGTTACTAACGTACAAGTACCTCCTTTAGAGGAATATATTTCTGCGAGTTTCAAAGCGCTGTCTTCCCATACTAGCGAAATTTCAAATCCGCCGCGAGCACGTAATCCCTTAATGGAGCCATTTGACCATTCTCTAGGAAGTGCAGGCAACAATTCAATTACTCCTGCATGAGATTGAACTAGCATTTCCGCGAGTCCTGCTGTAAATCCAAAGTTTCCATCAATTTGAAACGGCGGGTGAGCATCAAACAGATTTGCGTAAACACCACCTTTATGGTAGTCGTAATCATCTCCTTTCACCAATTGGAGAAGATTAGAGATTAATGTAAGCGCCCGATCACCATCTCGAAACCGTGCCCATAAATTTATTTTCCATGCTAGGCTCCAACCAGTTCCGCCATCTCCTCGCCGTTCAAGTGCGTTACGTGCAGCTTCAAAAAACTCTGGAGTATCCTGTTTTGTTACCTGACGACCTGGGAAAATTCCAAAAAGATGTGAAACGTGTCGATGATGTATATCTTCATCCTCCCAATCCTTCATCCATTCTTGCAGACGTTCATAGTTACCAATTTGCATTGGATATAATTTTTCTCGAGAAACCACCAATTCCTTTCGAAACTCCTCATCAATCTCAAGTAGCTCTGCGGCTTCTAGACAATTCGTAAATAGATCCCAAATAATTGCCATATCCATGGTTGTTGCCATACTTACTGCTGCAACTTTTCCCTCTGGTGTAATAAATTTATGCTCTGGTGATGTTGAAGGAGCTGTTACTAAACGTCCGTTTCCATCTTCAATTAGCCAGTCTAAGCAAAATAAGGCTGCTTCTTTCATAATTGGATATGCTTGATCACGGAGATAATCTTGATCTTTTCCAAAGGCAAAATGCTCCCATAGATGCTGTGAAAGCCACGCACCGCCTAATGGCCATAATGCCCAAACAGGGTCTCCATGCCCATAATCTCCTGCTGGTGCGGATTGACGCCAAATATCGCCATTATGATGTGCCGTCCAGCCTCTACTTCCATAATTGACAGTCGCCGTTTCACTTCCATTTTGGGCTAATTCTCCAATATAGTTTAATAGCGGTTCATGACATTCAGAAAGATTACAAACCTCAACAGGCCAATAATTCATTTCCGCATTAATGTTTAGGGTTAAATTACTGCTCCATGGTGGGCGAACGTCACGATTCCAAATTCCTTGCAGATTAGCAGGCTGTGTACCCTTTCTGGAACTGGCAATCATCAAATAACGACCATAATGGAATAGCAATTCCACAAGCTTTGGATCTTTTGCACCATATTCAACAATCCATCGATCTGTTGGGATATTTGCTGGTGCTATCCTTGGTCCAAGATTGAGATCAACACGGTTAAATAACGACTGGTAGTCATGGATATGATTCTCAAGCAATTCTTCATACGTCTTACCCATTGCTGCATCTAAATACCTCTGAGAAAGAAGAGAACAGTCCTTCCCTTCAATTCCAGGCGATTTATCAAAACCATTAAAGCTTGTCGCTGCACTAAAAAACAAAACAACCTCAGTCGCACCACTTACATGCAAACCATTTTGATCTATTCGATATGACCCGTCCACTGTTTTGATGCTTAACCGGCCTTCAAATTTCATCGCTTCAGTCGTTGAAGGATTTCCATATACAACAGGATTATCAGTACGATAGTATGTTGGATCTACATGTTCAGGGCAACATCCTGTTAAAATAACGTGGTCATCATCTTGAGTTGTTGTGTATTTCAGCGAACTACTAAGTCTAGCTGAAAAATGTAAATGACCCACTTTACTAGTTTTTAATCGAATCGCTAAAATTTGGTCTGGAAACGAAGTAAACATGTCTCTTGTATAAAGAACATTGCCAATTTTATATTCAACATGTGCAGTTCCAGTTTGTAAATCCAGACTACGCTCGAAAGCATGAGCAGTTGCACCATGGTAAAATTGCAAGTGCAAATCTCCAAGTGGCATATAAGATTGATTATATGGACCCATCATCTCTTTACATAGATTGGTAGCTTCAACATAGTTTTCTGCAAAAAGTGCTTCACGTACCTTTGGTAAGATCTCTTTTGCTTTTGGATTATTAAAATCTTTCGGTGCTCCCGACCAAAGGGTATCTTCATTTAATTGCAAATGTTCTGTCTCGATTCCCCCAAAAATCATTGCACCGAGCCTTCCATTACCAATTGGAAGTGCTTCATTCCAATCAGAAGCAGGCCGGTTATATTGTAACTTCATATTATTCCCTCCTCAAAAACGATATTTTCATAGAATTAGCAAGATGATTTATCTTCCTTAAAAGAACTTTCGTTAACTAGTTCTTCGATTCTATTTCACCTATAAAACATTACCTTCGAAGTACCTCATATGCTTGCCCAGGCTTTGTTTGAAATTCAATCACTCCGTCTGACCCTTGTTTTACAGGAATAGATTCATTATTTTCAATAACTGTGACTTGTTCTGCGCTCCGTAAACGGCAACGTTCACCATTGGTAGAAACAATCGTGGCCTTTTCTATCCTGCTATTACGCCATGATAGCGACACAGTAAACCCACCTCTAGCACGAAGTCCTTCAAAGTCACCGTTTTCCCACTCTTTTGGCAATGCAGGTAATAAATGAATTTCTTCTGCATGACTTTGTAACAGCATTTCAGCAATCCCTGCCGTTCCACCAAAGTTTCCATCAATTTGAAATGGTGGATGATTATCAAAAAGGTTTGGTAATGTTGAACTTCTTAACAGCTCTTGCACATTGAAGTAGGCCAATTCACTTTTTTCCAATCTAGCCCACATATTAATGATCCATGCCCTGCTCCAACCAGTGTGTCCACCGCCAGCCTGTAATCTGCGCTCCAAAGTAACTTTTGCCGCTTCAGCAAGCTCTGGAGTGGTTCTTGTTGTAATTTGATTTCCAGGATGTAAAGCATATAGATGAGAAATATGGCGATGTCCAGGTTCAGCCTCTTCATAATCTTCTGCCCACTCTTGAATTTGTCCGTATTTTCCGATTTGCGGTTTAGGAAGACGATCAAGCAAATTAACCAATTCGCTGCGCAAATCCTCATCTTCACCAACAATTTGACTTGCTTCGATACACGCACTAAACAGTTCGAAAATTATCTGACTATCCATCGATGGCCCTGCACATAATGTTCCCTGTTCCCCATTTGGAAGAATATACGTGTTCTCAGGGGAAACTGATGGACATGTCACCATGCGTCCTTCTGAGTCTTCAACAAGATAATCTACGAAAAACAGTGATGCTTCTTTTAAAACAGGATACGCTCGTTTTAGAAAGCGATCATCTTTTGAAAATTGGTAATGCTCCCAGAAATGTAACGTTAGCCATGCTGCACCTAACGGCCAAATTGTTGCTGGCATATACATATCTTGTGGGGCAGTATCTGCCCAAATATCAGTATTATGATGAGCAACAAACCCTCTTGCATTGTACATTTCTATTGCAGTCATTCTGCCTGGCTCGATCATTCGTTCAACATGATCAAATAAGGGAAGATGGCATTCAGCTAAATGACAAGTTTCCGCCAACCAATAATTCATTTCTGTATTAATATTGATCGTAAATTTACTGTCCCATGGCGGCATCATTTTGTCGTTCCAAATGCCTTGAAGATTCGCCGGGAGTGATCCTGGCCTGCTGCTAGAAATCAATAAGTACCTTCCAAAATGAAAATATAAACTAATAAGACCGAGATCCTCTTCACCCTTTTGAACCAATTCCAACCTTTTATTTGTCGGAAGAAGCTCCAATTCTTTGTTGCCTTTTTGGTTATATATTTGTAGGGAAACTCTAGAAAATAAAGATTGATAATCAGCCTTGTGATTATCGCAAAGTTCTTGGTACTCTTTCTTACTCGCTTTCTCAATCGTATGTAAACAAGCTTGTAATGGGTCTTTTTCTCGAAATGATGTTGCTGCCGATAAAATTAATGTAACAGCATCTGCATTTTCAACTATCATATGATTTCCTATCGTGCGTACTGATCCATTTTCCGGAATTGCTTTAACGGCGCTTCTAAAGGTAATTCCATCCTGCCCCCCAGTGACTCCACCCATAACCAACTGATCGATACCCTCTGCTTGAATCGTATCTAAATTACGACTTCGATCCCTGTTATAGACCACTTTGAAAGACAGAGCACCTTTCGTTGATGAACTTAACCGGATTATCATTGATTGATCGACAAAACTTGAAAAAACGTCCCGTTTAAAGAGGGTTTCGCCAACTTGATAACTAACTCGAGCAATCCCTGATTCTAAGTCTAATTCTCGATTATAATCTGAAATTTCACCCTGATGATTGAATCTCAATAATAAATCACCTAACGGCTCATAATGACGTTGACCTTCGGGAACTCCTGTCATTGCCATTGCCGTTAGTTCATGTGCTTCCTTTAATTTTCCATCGAAAATCAACTCTCTAATCTGAGCTAAATATTTTAACGAATCAGGATTATTGCGATTGCGAGGTCCCCCTCCATACCACACTGAATCCTCGTTAAGCTGGATTTGTTCATGGATTGGATGCCCATACACCATACCACCTAGTCGGCCATTTCCAATTGGTAATGCTTCATTCCATTCTTTTGCTGGTTCGTTATACCATATTTTTAACGAATGATTATTGTTTGTCATCTCGCTTCATATCCTTTCATACATATTCTGTACTTTCCAAATAACTTAGGAGTTGCTCTGACGAAATTCCTGTAATTATCCAATCTATTTCACAAAATATTTAGCTATTTCTGGGGTGAATTCTAAGCGATTCACCAATCTCAGTCTCTAGTTGAACTACATTTCCTTGTGTATATAGAATGTCATCACCTTCCCTTATAATCTGCCATTCTCTTAAAAAAGGTAGTCTAAGGGTTAATGGATTTCCTTTCTCACTAAAAATAGAGATTTCTTGTATAAGCCCATTTTTCATTTCTGCTGAAATTAGAAACGCACCTTCTGTTCGAATACCAGAAAATGAAACATCTTTAAAACGGTCAGGCATTCCTGAGAATATTTGAATTTCCCCATTTACAGACTGAACAAATAATTCTAGGACTGCTGCAGAAGCCGCAATGGAGGCTTCAATCTGCATAAAATCCTTTCCTCCGCCAGTAAACAGTGTTACACCAGGAAATTGTGCGTTATGACTTGTACTAAATCCTGGCATCATAAAGACATCCTGTAATACCTTTAGGCAATAATAAGCCATTTCTTTACTTCCTATTCGCCCATGTAAAATCGATGCCCATGGCATGGACCAACCTGCCCAAGCACCCATCCCTTTCGTAATCCATGTTTGATAGGAGTTTTGGATAATTTCCTTATGCTGCTCATCTTCTGCCGTGATGGTTTCAAAAGGATAGATACCCGCCAAATGGGAGTGATGGCGATGGCTTTCATCTAGCGCTTGACCTTCCCAAAGGTAAATTTCATCTTTTCCATTGCTTCCTTTTCCTTTTGTATATGGTGGGAGGCTCATCTTTATCTCACGAATTTGCTTGCTATACGCTTGTTCATCTTCTAAGTTATACATCTCTACCACTCTGATTATTTGATTACATAAGAAGTGGACATTTGCCAAAAAGAAACTAGAGTTTGCACCCCATGCATTGTTTTCAGCTCCTCCGTACTCAGGGGAGACTGTCACTGGCATAATATAGCGGCCCCCGTCCTTTTTCATCATTTTCATGTAGACATTCATGGTCTTTTTCATAAAAGGATACACTTCTTCAAGTAAATACTTTTCATCACCAGAATACCTAGTATACAGCCACATCATCTGAGCAATCCAAGAGGTATTCCCATGATCAATCGCTCCTGTCCAGAAGCTATCAACAGTTGTTCCCCGATCATCACAAGCATGGTTCAGCTGATAGCCATCATTGGTACCAATAAAAGCTTCTGCTTTCGTAGCCATTAATGGCTTCCATTGCTCAATCAATTGAAAGAGAGGTTTTAAACAGGCTAAGTTATTTGATGCATAGGCGGGCCATAGGCATTCTTGAACATTAATATTAAAGTGATAGTCACTGCTCCACGGTGGCATGCGAAATTCTTCTACCCATGGTCCTTGGAGAGTAGGAGCAATTTTCCCCGGCATAGAGTTTCCTAGCATCTTATAGATCCCTAAGTAATACATTTTTTCTAACTCTTTATCTGGCAACTCGATATCAGCTGTGCGCTTCCAAATCAATTCCCAAGCTTCTTTCGTTTTCCCTGTCATCACTTCATAGTTCATTTCTGATATATCCTGTAATTCTCCTTTTGCTGCTAAAACCGCTTCTTCACTGTGTTTACCATAATTACTCGTAATTAATAAAGAATCTACCCCAAATTTTTGTAAAACGGCACACGGCTCATCTTCAGGTAGTTCTTGAATCCATCCACTAACGTCTTCTTCCATATACTTGAGCGGTTGAGAAATACCAAAGTGGTCAAAATAGGCTTTAACCTCTTTGAAATCATATGCAGGTCGTTCATTAATCGATTTAATCAATTCTTTGTCGATTGCAACTGCTACTACAGGATTCCCCATTAATACTGAGAACTTAATCACTTTTTCTTCGGCATTAATTAGACAGATGAAATTCGCTTCTGCCTTCAAAAGATCGAGATGGGCTGCCTTAATTTTCACATGATCTTGAAGCTGAATTTCAATTCTTCCCATCGGCAGTCTTGTTGGGCGCTTTTCAATCCCTTTATGTTCAGCAGTATGAAATAGTTCTTTCGCCTTTGAAAATTCCCCTTTTTGAAGCAAGTTTGTTAAATTTTCATAGGTACAGTCCTTTGTCCAAACTGTACCTCCACGATGGTCCCAAAAGTCAGCTCGGTTAATCGTAATCATAATTTGATTTCCTTGAAACCAAACCAATGCACCAAATACACCGTTTGATAGAGGAATACCATGATGACAGAATTCAGTTTTAGTTGGCCAATGGATTTGGTAGTCGGGTGATATCTTTATATTTTCCACGAGTATTTCCTCCAACCTGTAATTCTAAAGCCTTTACAGTTCTCTAACATAAAAATCTATTGACACTCTTTTTTAACAAAACGAACACTTTCATTAATACTTGTCTCGATTGAAATGACGGTACCACCAATAACCTTTTCACCAAAAGAGCGAATACAAATGGCTTCATTATCCCAAGGATTGTAAAGCTGTAACCGAGATCCTGCTTCACTGATTATTTCTACCCATTTGACCTCGCCATCTTCGTAAAGTGCACTGACCAGAAAACCACCGACTGCACGGAGAGTTTGGAACTCAGCTCGCTTTTCTTTCTGCCAATTTGGAAATAAGCGAATCATTCCGTTATAGCTTTGCAACAAGCATTCATTCACTACTACCGGCAGTGAGAAGTTCTCAAACCAGATTCCCATCCGTGACATGAAATCAAAACTAAGAGTATCCTTATATCTTCCACCTGCTTGCAATACTCGGTCTGTACAGGTTCCATTCGGCAGCATACAATACTCGATTTGGCGTTTAAACCGCTCTAAGTCTAGTTTTCCGAGACGTGCTCCTGCTAGATTATAAAAGACTAGCTCGTTACCACCTTCATTGCGGTGATTTTCATAGGAGTTGACAGCTATTTCATATTCCGCTTTAGAGGAATGTAGCCCATGGTCTTCACCAGGAAAAATGGTCGTAATTCCATCTGGGACATTGTAGATCACTTCAGAATCTTCATCTGGTACCGATACAAATACTGTTCCTCGCTGTGATTCTGTTGTTGGATAATTAGGAAAATGAGCTAAAATATCGTTGACATCATCGAGTAATTCTTTTTCGTCCTTATGATTCTCAAGTACTGTACAAGCTTTTATATAGGCATGAAATAAGAATTTTGTTAGGGTTAAATCGACTAGACAATCATAATTCATTTTAAATCCAGGAGTAAGTTCATATAATTCTGGTACTACGGTTGGGAATATATGATACTTATCATCTCCCCACCCTTCACCATGAGCTTCCACGCGCTTCATATAATCAACCATAAATAAAACAGCATCTTTCATAAGTGGAAATGCTCGTTTTTGTAAAAAGTCTTTATCCATTGTATATAAGTAATGCCACCATAAACTCTGCACAGTCCAAGGCGTTTCGCAGATCTCCCAGCCCCAATGTGGTACAGGAAACGGCATCATGTTCATTTCCACGGGATAAGCTGAATGTGGAAAATATGCTCCACGAAGCTGATAATATTCTTCAGCCCATTTTTTACTAATCGAATGGACGTGATCAACCATATCAACATATGCTAAATGCTTATCTATATGGTTACTTGAGAATGCTAACCAAAATGGTTGTTGGGTGTTATAATTCATGTGGTAGTCACCATGCCAGTTGGACCCAATCGAACCATAGCTCCAATTGGCAAATAATCCTGGGCACGTGACACCAGGTTTTATTGAACAATTGTAGAAATATAAATTTGTATACCAAATCCTCTCTAGGAATTCATCCTCTAGTTCTACCCCAGAACGTTCCCAATACGCTCTCCATTTTTCATCATTCAAATGCATAGTGTTCTCGAAGACATGATTAGTTGGAATTGGTAGCTTTTTAGATAAAGATACAGAACGGTGAAGTCCTTCTTCTAACTGAATACATGCGATAAATTCGTTTGCAGGTAATAACTTGACTTCCAACGGATTATTAGTAAGATTGTTTATTGAAGTCTCGGAAAGATTACATACTAATCGAAATGCTTTATCATTTGGATGTCCATTTTGCTCTCTATTTTTTACTTCTTGATAGGGAAGTGTTTGAAAGAATGATAGCTGCTGATTATCGATATCGATTGTTGATTGATGTGTAGGGAATTCTTTCGGTGTTTGTGGATCGGGAATTAGTTTTACCCGCTCAAATAATGCTCCGTTCGTAAGCGTATGATATTCATCAACCAACCTCATCCACAATTGATCCTGATCTAAATCGATAAATAACTGTAACGTTACTCTAGTACCTTCATAAAGAAAAAATACTTCACATAAACCATTTTCAATGTGTAATTCATGACCCAAAACTTCAACCTTTCTTCGATCAAATCCCAACAGCACTGAACCACACGGCATCGGACGTGGATATGGTTTTCGGTAATTCTCTTGTGTCATATCACAGTACTCACGATACCAAGGATCATCATGAAAAGATGTAAGGTCAGTCGTTGCAGAGATTGTTTTTAGTTTTTCAAAGATTTCTTCAAACGTACCAATCTTCTCCTGATTATCCTCAGCAATTCGGATATCCCACACATTGTTATGTCCAAAATGAATAACCACAGCGTCAGGGCGAGTGGTTACAACTGCTCCTAACCCACCATTTCCTAATAAAGCACCTTCAAAAAAATCTGGAGCTGGTTTGTGATATTTGATTGAATGCTTCTTTACTTGTTCATATATCTTCATTTGTCTCACCACTTTAATATAGGGTATTAAAAAAGAACCCTCTATAATTTCCACAACAGTCCGAATTTATAGAGGGCACTTATATCAACTAATCTATCAATCTTAATTTAAATTAGAATTATCGTAAGACTCTTGCATAATTTCTAGGTAGCGTTGTAGATTTAAGTTTTCAAATCCTTTTACATAATCATCCCAGTCTTTATCAAGATCCTTATCGCCAGTAATAAACTGCATTGAGTTTTGTTCTAAGTAATCTTCGATATTTGTTCTCATCATACTTAGTTCGTCAGAAACATTTGGATCGACCCAAACTGCCCAGTGAGGGAATACATTAGATTGTGATGGTGCTTTTGGTTCGTACATATTTGATGCTTGTTGTAATCTTCTTTCATAACCAGCAGGCTCATAAATTTCCATACTAGTTACCCATCCATCACGGAATTCTCTTGGTTGATAGTACTGTGCCATTGCTCCCCAATTATCATTACGAGGCTCTGCTCCTTCTTCAGCAGGAATTGTAAAGAAGATTGGTTCTGCTCCTTCTTGGTTTGCTACATCACCCTCAATCGGTCTTCTCCAGCTAACATCTTCTTCCCCGAAGTGAGCACGAAGCTGACCTTCTTCAGTGAACATATAGTCTACCATTTTAATTGCTGCGATTTGTGCTTCTTCACTAGCCTTGTTTGTTAACACAAATGTACCACCTGCATAACTTGGGAAATCATATGTTGTAAAGGATGCATTTGGACCTTCAAGAGGTGGGATAGCATCATAGTCAGGTCCATATTCACCTGCTGTATTTACAAACATACCAGGGTGCATCGCAGCCCCAACCCCAAGTAGTTGTGCATCCGCATTGTCACCTAATGCTTGATACGCATCTCCATTTTGAGTAAATGCTCCTGGATCAATTAAACCTGACTCATAAAGGCCATGAATATATTCTAAGCCTTGTTTCCATTCGTCTTTATTTGCTACAAAGTCTACTTTTCCGTTATTTAGAACTAATCTAGTTTTAGCATCATCATAAATGAAACCGTTCATTAAGAATGGCATGATGGAACCATGAAAAATATCTGCTTGACCACTCAATGGAACTTCATCTTCTTTTCCATTTCCATTTGGATCTTGTGTTTTAAATGCTGCTAAAACAGATTTAAATTCCTCATGAGTTTTAGGCATTTCCAATCCTAATTCTTCTAACCAAGTATTATTAATCCAATACTTATTTGGATACGTACAATGATAACATTCGTTTAATTGCGGAAGACCATAAATATTTCCATCTGGTGCTGTAGCCATTGATGCATAGTATGGATGCTCATCCAATACCTTTTGAATATTTGGAGCATGCTCCTTAATTAAATCATTTAAAGGAATCGCAACCCCTTGCTTACCATATTTCATTAAATCTGTTTGACTAAATTGATCCACCCATGGAACTAACAGATAAAGATCTGGGTAATCCCCACTAGCAAGTGATATATTTCTAACTTCTGCTGCAGAAGTCGCATCATACGTAGTCGTTTGCCATTCAAAATCAATATTAAATTTTTCTTCTACTAATTTTGTGAATGAGTTTGTTGCTAAATCAGCTTCCGCATCTTGTGGGGCAAATACAGAAATTTTAACCGGTCCTCCTGCTGTGCCGCCACCGCCTTTTGAATCCCCTTCATTAGAAGATCCTCCTGATTCTTTTGATGTACATCCTGCCAATAGTAAAGCTAAAACAAGTCCAAAGGTAAAAAGCAATAGCCATTTTTTCTTCAAAACAAATCCCCCTTTTTCAAGTAAAATTGAACGTAACTGCATAAATCCCCTCTCACTTATGAACCGTACTACCCAGAATCACCCCCTTGAAAGTAAAAGGTATACTTAACCTTTAATTGACCCAATCAACATTCCTTTCACAAAATGCCGTTGAACAAATGGGTATATCAAAAGGACTGGAAGACTTGCAACCACAATCAATGAATATTTCATTAGGTCCGCAAGTTCTTGTCTTCTTAACATTTCGGAAGCTTCCATTGAACCACTAGAGCCTGTATTCAGGATAATAATATTCCTTAGAACAATCTGTAATGGTTGTAGGTCTACTGATTTTAAATAAATTAACGCATCAAAGTACGCATTCCATTGAAATACAGCATACATCAAGACAAGAACAGCAATGATAGGCTTAGCTAGAGGAAGAACCACAGACCACAAAAATCTGAGATCACTACAACCGTCCATTTCACTAGCTTCCACCAATTCATCCGGGATTGAAGCTTGGAAGAATGTTCGAGCGATAATTACCTGCCACACTGCAACAGCATTTGGAATAAGCATTGCCCAACGTGTGTCAATCATTCCTAATTTCTGAACCACTAAGTAGGTCGGAATAAGCCCCCCATAAAAAAGCATCGTAAATACAATAAAGAACATCAAGAAACCTCTTCCAAAAAACGTTTTTCTTGATAACGGATAAGCAATTAAAACTGTTAATGTAACGCTAATAATTGTTCCGAAGAAAGTGTAAATAAGTGAATTTGTATATCCCGTAATAATTTGGGGATTTTTAAAAACAACTTCATATCCGCGTAAGGTAAAATCCACTGGCCATAACCAAACTTTTCCAGATGAAACAGCAGCAGGATCACTTAAGGATGAACTAACGATATAAATCAACGGGTAAAGGACTACCACTAAAGCAATTGTTAAAAAGGTATACACCCCTGTTAAGAAAAGTTTATCTCCAAACGATTCTTTAATCGCAGTACTACTTCTTATTCCTCCCATTTGACCACCTCTTTCCTTTCTCTTCTACCACAGACTTTGATTTGAGATTCTTTTAGCAAGAGCATTGACTAGTATAAGTAGAACTAAATTGATGAAGGAATTAAACAATCCGACAGCTGTAGCGAAGCTGAAATTAGCGTTTAATAATCCAATTTTGTATACATAAGTAGCAATAATTTCGGAGGTTGCAAGGTTTAGTGGATTTTGCATTAAATAAACCTTTTCAAACCCAATTGCCATGAGATTTCCGACATTTAGAATTAAAATAATGACTGCCACTGGCATTAATCCAGGTATGTCTACATATAAGATTTTTTGAAACCGTGATGCTCCATCTACTTTTGCAGCTTCATAAAGTTCAGGATCAATCCCAGATAATGTTGCTAAGTAAATAATCGCTGAGTATCCTGCATATTGCCATACATCTGACCAAACATAGATATCACGAAACATTGATGGTGCACCAAAGAAATTGATTGATTCAATACCCAAAGTTGCTAATAATTGGTTGGCAATTCCATCTCTTGCACCTAGTAGAAGGAACATCATTGAAACAAGTACAACGGTTGAAATAAAGTAAGGTGCATATGTTACCATTTGTACCGTTCTCTTAAAAATTCCATTACGAATCTCATTCAATGCAAGTGCCAATATGATTGGAATAGGAAATCCGACAGCTAAGGAATATAAACTTAAATAAAACGTATTTTTCACTAGAGTCCAAAACTGTGGATTATTAAAGAACAGCTCAAAATGCTTAAAACCAGCCCAAGGACTGCCCCATATTCCTTCGATTACATTGTAATCCTTAAATGCAATAACAGAATTGAGCATTGGAATGTACTTAAAAATTAGAAAATATAACACCGGTGGTATTATCAATAGATAAAATTGCCAATGCCTCTTAAAACTCTTTCGCGCATTTTTTAGTAATGATGATTTCGTTTCTATTGTTTGCGCACTACCAGATACAGTTGTGGTTACTGTCTTCAGAAAGATCCCCCCTATGTTTATAAGTTGAAAGCGCATTCAGTTTAGTGCAAAGTGTTTCTAGTCGCACCTTCTTATACAAAAAGGTAGCATGTAAACTACAAACTTGTATAGGTACAACTAAATTCATGCGGTACATTTGAAGATTCTTTGGATTTAACATGACGTATTGCCCACAAAACTAATAGTTGACGAAAAAGGTACAATTGATTTTTCACCGTACAAAAGAGAAGCACTGGATATGATTCTATCCAGTGCCTCTATGAAGATGTTCTTTGATTGACTGTTTTGCGATACATATTTGGTGTTACATTGAATACTCTTTTAAATGCCCTTCTAAAAGAGTGTGGACTATTATAACCAACGTCGAGGGAGATCTCTTCAATCGTTATGTCAGTAGTTATTAATAGTTCACTAGCCTTTTTGATACGTATTTTTTCAATATACTCTGCTATATATTCCCCCGTTTGCTCTTTGAAAATCTGAGAGATATACTTTTCTGGCCGCCCCACATGTTCAGCAACAATATAAAGTGTTAAGTTGGGATTGTGATAATTTTGTTCTAAGTAATCCAAAATAGCCTGAAGAGTATCACAGTCTGCTTTTCTTTTCTTTGTTACCATTAAAGCACAATATCTAGATATTACATGATTCATAGTGTCTATTACATGATCAAGACCATCTGATAACTGAATTGAGATAACGATATTTTTTAATTCTTCCGACTCACTGGTATTTTGAAAGATACTAGCAGTATCAAATGATTTAAGGACTGTAGCTTTCAATTCGATAAGTAGCTGTTGTGCCAAATCGACGGATAAATCTTTATTTTGAAAGTTTTGTTCGAAAATTTGTGCTAAAATCCGTTTTGACTCTTCTTCCTCTCCTATTTTTAAAGCGTTTAAGAGACGGATTTCGATATCGATCGGATAATAATACATGTCGGTTTCCTTCTTACTATCTTCATACCAAAATATAGATTTATCATTTAATAAGTATGTGTACTCTCTAGTCGCATTAGCGTCATTATAAGATTTGCTGATATCTAACAGGTTAGTAAATAAACTTCCAAAAGATATTGTGAACGAGATTTTATAATTTTCTTTCATTGTATGAATAAGAAATTCCATTGTTTCATTAATATGAACTACACCAGTTTCTGGTACTTGAGTAAAATTAAATATGATTACAATTTTATCAAATCCAATATCTGTCATATATAGTTTTGGGTCAATTTCATGGAGAGTCTGCTTAATAATTAGCCGAGTAGCATTTAGTTCATTAAAGATTTCCTTACTCCCCATTTCTCCATACCCATTTATTTGAACAATACCAACATACCCATACTTTCCATTTAATATTACTTCAGCTTGAGCAGCTGCGGCATCTATAGTTTGAACAGACTGAAATTCACCATAGATAAGCCTTTTCAAGAATGTATCTTTTAAAATAGGAATTTGTTTAGTTAACTCTTCTTGTAATAATTTATGATTTGAAATAAGACAAGCAATGTTTCCTTGAACAAAATCGTAATCATCTTTACCGTTTATGTCCGTTTCTTTATTTCCTATCTGTTCATCATTAAGTATCTTAATCAACCGATTCATAGGAGCACTATTTTTATATGCTAAAAACAAACATAATAAGAGTCCAATACATAGTGTGCCAATTGTAACAAACCAAGTAGTATATTTGATTACGTTAGCTTTTTCCATTAGTGCTTTGTTTGGAATTCCGGCTACATACAACCAACCATTGTAATCGGAACGTGTTGAAATGATTAATGTGTTATCACGCATAAAACTTGTAGAGTCATGCTTGTCAATATCAAGGTTTAAATTATTAACCTGTGATTCATCTATCCCTGCTAACGCAATGGTATTGCCTTTAGAGTCAGCAATATATGCCCAGCCACCAGAATTACTTGAAATTCTACTTAGTGTGTCACTTAATTTCCTATGATCAATGGTTATGACAGCAACACCTTTAGGTGAATTATTACTATTTAATGGCAACGATTGGATATACGTAATGACAGATGAATTTCTATTATTACTTGTGTATGGTGTTAAAGGAAGAACTGTTCGTTGGTGGTAATCCTCTAAAATTTCGGTTTTCCATTGATCCATAGAGAGATGTTGATAGTTGTTAACTTCATAAAAATGTTCGAGTCTAAAAAATACAGAATTTGGACTTATAATTACATCATAGTTTTTCAGATAAATATAAAAATCCTGTAAAAAGTCATTTGTATATACATAATTCGAAATATCTTTTACAGTCTTTGATAAACCATAAACGTTATAGGATTCACCAGTTAAATCTTGATTGAGAAGATTTGTTAAATCATAATTAGTTGCCATCTGTCTAGTAAATCTATCAACTTCGATCATACGCTGATCTAAAATATCTTTACTTTGATTTAAGACCATCAGGTTATTTTCGATTGAGCTTGATTCTGTAACATCAATTGAGATATGGTATGAAATAAACCCTGTAATTAATGGAATAAGTAAAATAGCAATATAGGAAAGGAAATATTTTCGAAATGTTTTCGTTAAATGTGCTTTGTACGTTTTTATATCCAAAACAATTACTCCTTTCTTAGCGGCTACATTGCCTGGTTACTCCCTTGATTAAATGGTAAGAAATTATGATTTTCAATAACATAAAGCATGCACCAAAAATCGTAAGAAATCTTCAAATTAAATGTAATCGTTTACAATGAGACGCACAAAAAATCTGATATCTAAATGGCCTACGCTAGAATCAATATATCAATCACGACAAATATCGTCAATATGTTTAGAATATTAATATATTACAAAATAATAAAAATATTATTAGGTTATAATTTAACGAGTGAGTAAACAGGGTAATAAATTGAATGTCGCATTAATTGTATTGAACTCGAGAATTATAAGGTGAATTGCAGACAGCTCCCTATTATTGTTGGAAGAAACATCATCTCAAATGGAAGTTTACGTATCAAACTAAAAACGGACTCACCGCAGTCGGTAAGTCCGTATTATATGTATAGTAACCACCAAGATATGTATTGGTGGAGACGGTGGGAGTCGAACCCACGTCCAAAGATATTGGCACTTAAGCATCTACGAGTGTAGTCGATATATTAGCGCTTCGCTAACCCCTCGGCCTATCGACAGGCTTCATGAGTAGCTAGTCTGATTATTCTCTTCCTTTGTCCTCAGACGGCGAACTCCGGCGTAGCCCACTAAGAGTGAGTCCGCTACCCTACCACATGGGCGATGGAGGGGCGAACCGCATTAGACTGTTATTAAGCATCTAAAGCGAAGTTATTGTTTTCTTTGCCAGTTATTGGCTTTGACGTTTTAACGAGGCCGATCCCCTCGACTCGCAACTTAAGCTCAAACTACCCCTGTCGAATCCGTAACGTCCCCATGTAAAAATGATAGTCGGTTATTATACCGATATCAGGGAGTAGGAAAGAAAAGCTCATTGAGCATCGTTACAATTTCTTATTAAGTTGTTAACTACAATGAACATTATAACATATGCAATAAAGTTTGCAATTGTAAGTTACTGTAAAGATTGGCAATAATGACCCTAAATCTTTTGGCGTTCCCGAAAAGCACGCTCAATATCACGTTTTGCTTCTTTTTTCTTTAAATCTTCACGTTTGTCGTACTTTTTCTTACCCTTACCAAGACCAAGCAAGAGTTTTGCATACCCATTTTTTAAGTAGATCTTAAGTGGTACTAAGGCATAACCTTCTTCTTTTGTTAATCCAATAAGCTTTGAAATTTCGCGTTTGTGCAGCAAAAGTTTTCTCGTTCTTAGTGGGTCATGATTATATCGATTGCCTTGCTCGTACGGACTAATATGCAAGTTATAGAGAAAGACTTCACCATTATGAACGCGTGCATAAGAATCCTTTAAATTGGCTCTTCCAGCACGTAATGCTTTAATCTCAGTTCCTTGTAATACCATACCTGTCTCAAATGTCTCTTCGATAAAATAATCATGGTTTGCCTTTTTATTTTGCGCTATCACTTTTCCTGAACCTTTTGGCATCGAACTTCCCCCTTACAACGATGAAAACATTATAGCAAAAAAATGCCATTTTCTCAACTAATCCTCATAACTGAATTAATACCATTACCATTTTATTTCTATTTTTCTTTAAATTGACCATTTATCAATTGCCTTCATTTCATGTTCTTTCATTTTTTTTATAAGACACTCTGGGTCAGATTCTATAACTACATTCTGTATATACTCAGGTTTTAAGAAGCCTTCCTGGATCATATGTGAAAACAGGTTTTGCAGACTATCATAAAATCCATTCACATTTAATATTCCAATCGGTTTGGCATGATAACCAATTTGGTACCAAGTAATTACCTCAGCAAGCTCCTCTAGTGTACCTATTCCACCTGGTAATGCAATGAATCCATCTGCAAGTTCATACATCTTTGCTTTACGTTCATGCATATGCTCCACGACAATTAACTCCGTTAAGTCAACATGGTTAACATTTTCATAAATTTTTTGGGGGATTACACCAGTTACACGACCATTATGTTCTAGGACGGTTCTTGAAAGTTCCCCCATCAAACCGACATTTCCACCGCCATACACTAATTCAATTTTCTGAATTGCCAATTGTATTCCAAGTTTTATTGCATTTTGCTTATAACTTTCGTTGATACCAAAACTTGACCCACAGAACACACATATTTTGTTAAACTTATTCATGCAACATCCCCCCAATTGCCTATTTATTCTTATTTTACATTTAAAAAAATAAGAATGAAAGGTGCGTTATTTTCAGGGCGGGTAAATTAGTAATAAATTGAAAAGCGCGTACATCAAATTAGTACGCACTTTCATGAAAAGAGATTCACTTATCTTCTACGCTTTTTCTTTTTCTTCTGTTTCGGTACATTTTCATAATGTTTCTTTTTCTTTTTACCCGGTTTATTTGTTGACCATTCAGCTTCTTTTCCAGTTTCCTTTTTGCGGCGACTTCTGCCTTTTTCTGCTTTTATCACTTGTGGCGCTTCTTTAGAAAGCTTTCTCCGTGATCCTTTCATACCGACGACTTCAAAATCCACTGAGCGTTCATCCTTATTTACATTAACTACACGAACAGTGATTTCATCCCCAATTCGGAATACATTCCCTGTTCTTTCACCTATCATGGCGTAGTTACGCTCATCATAGCGATAGTAATCATCTGTTAAATAACTTACATGGACTAAGCCTTCAATCGTATTTGGCAACTCAACAAACATACCAAAATTGGTAACAGAGCTAATAATACCATCATACTCTACACCAACTTTATCCTCCATGTACTCTGCTTTCTTCATGCTGTCTGTTTCACGTTCAGCCTCTACAGCACGTCGCTCCATGTTAGAAGAATGCTCAGCAATGTCAGCCAATTTGTTTTTCCATTTATCCTGTGTGGCATTATCAATCTGACCATTAATTAAATACGTTCTAATAAGTCGATGAACAATTAAATCAGGATACCGGCGTATTGGTGATGTAAAGTGAGTATAAAAATCAGTTGAAAGTCCAAAGTGCCCGATACTCTCAGGATCATATTTTGCCTGCTTCATGGAACGTAACATTACTGTAGAAACAACCATTTCCTCAGGTTTTCCTTGAACAGCCTCGATAATTTCCTGCAAGGCCCTTGGATGAATAGAATTACCTGAGCCCTTTACAACATAACCGAAGTTTGTGATGAATTCTAAGAATCTTCGGAGCTTTTCTTCATTTGGGTCCTCATGGATACGATAAATAAACGGAACATTCATCCAATGGAAGTGTTCAGCAACCGTTTCATTTGCAACTAGCATGAACTCTTCAATAAGTCGTTCAGCAACCGAGCGCTCTCGTAGTATTACATCCGTTGGTTTTCCTTCGTCATCAACTAATACCTTTGCTTCTTTAAAGTCAAAATCTATTGCTCCTCGATTCATTCGCTTCTCGCGAAGAATAGACGCAAGTGTCTCCATCTCTTTAAACATAGGTACGAGTTCATCATATCTATTCATTAGTTTTTCTTCTGCATCAACAAGGATGCTATTAACATCCGCATAGGTCATCCGTTCAGTAGTTTTAATTACACTTTGGAAGATTTCATGTTTAACTACTTGACCTTCGGGATTAATTTCCATTTCACAAGAAAGCGTAAGCCTGTCTACTTGCGGGTTAAGTGAACAAATCCCGTTAGAAAGACGATGCGGTATCATTGGAATAACTCGATCGACAAGGTAAATACTAGTCCCTCTGTCTGCTGCTTCTTTATCAATAGGTGAACCTTCTGTTACATAATGTGAAACATCAGCAATGTGAACTCCTAATTTATAGTTTCCATTTTCAAGCTTGGTTACTGTTACAGCATCATCCAAATCCTTTGCATCCGCACCATCTATTGTTACAATTACTTGATCCCTCAAATCACGGCGATTTGTAATTTCGGCCTCACTAATGGAATCAGGAACACTATTTGCTTGTTGCAGAACATCCCCTGGAAACTCTTGGGGTAAGCCATGCTTATGAATGACAGAGATAATATCAACACCAGGGTCATTTTTATGACCTAAGATTTGAACAACTTCTCCCTCAGCACTCATTCTTCCTTCTGGATAAGTCGTTAGCTTCACAACCACCTTATGGCCCTCAGCTGCTCCATTTGATGCATTTTTAGGGATAAAAATATCATTTGCAATCTTTTTATCGTCAGGTATGACGAAACCAAAGTTTTTACTTTCTGTATACGTTCCGACAATCTCTTGAACGCCCCGTTCGATAATACGGACAATTGTCCCTTCCTTCCTTTGTCCGCCAGTTTCTGAACTTAATCGAACCAAAACGGTATCACCATGCATCGCGTTGTTTAATTCATTGGGTGGAATAAACACATCATCAAGTTGTTTATCATCTGGAATAACAAAGGCAAATCCTTTTGAATGACCAGTTAATTTTCCACGTAATAAGTTCATTTTTTCAGGTAGGCCGTAGCGGTTACTTCTTGTCCGTACAACCATTCCTTTTTCTTCCATGACCACTAATGCTTTTACAAATTCTTTGAATGTTTCTGAATCAGCAATTCCAAATGCTGCTTCTAATTCTTGTACTGTTAATGGCTTATAGGCTTCTTCTTTCATAAAATCAAGAAGCTTATCAATATGTAATTGAATTTCCTCATCCATATACGTACCCTCCTTTACGTCGTCCAATCTAATCCTTCCAAAAATTCATACACATCTTCATGTAATTGGTCTCGTTCCTTATCAAGAGTAATCACATGACCTGATTCTTCATACCATTTAATTTTTTTATTAGTTGATTCAACTTCGTTGTAGATTATATTTGCGCTTTCTGTGTTTATCATATGATCATGTCTGGCTTGAACAACGAATGTCGGCGCATAGATCATATCCACATTATTTCTAACATCTGAAATTAACTGTTGCAGAGCTTTTAACGTTTTCATTGGTGTTTTTTGAAATTCAAGCATTTCTTGTTCAATTACCTCATCTGATTTCCCTTCGTACTTCTTATATTCACGTGCATATTCCAGAATGCCTTGGTACATGATCTCTTCACTTTTGATATACATCGGAGCACACATTGGGACAATTCCCTTTATAGGTACAGTGTATCCCAATTTTAGTGAAAATACCCCACCTAGCGATAAACCAGCAACTGCAATCTCACTATGACCTCTATCTTTTAATAAATTGTACCCTTCCATGACATCCTGCCACCAATTATCAGGACCAGTATGAACTAATTCTTCTGGTGGAACACCATGACCTTTATATTGAGGAGCGTGACATGTATACCCCTTCTTTTCTAAAAACCTGGCAAGCATTCTACAATCGGCAGAATTTCCAGTAAAACCATGTAATAATAATACCGCTCTTTCCCCAGCTTCAAATGTAAACGGCTTTGGTACTAACTTCTTCATTTTATAACTCCTTTAGATAGTGATATTATATGATTCCCTTATTTAGGACAATGAATAGTTTTATTTTAAACAAATGGTTGATGAAATAGCAAAAATTCAATCCTTTGATAACAAGATGAAGTGGGTTACTTTAGAAAAGTAAATAATAAAGAGACTAGACACCTCTAAGTGTCTAGCCTCTTATCTTAACGGCTGATTATAAACCAAATAATGATACAAGAATGGTTAGAATGAAAAATAGAATTGCTAAAACAATCGTAATCTTTTGTAAGACTGCGTCAAGTCCCCGTGCCTTTTGCTTCCCAAAAAGTTGTTCTGCTCCACCAGATATAGCACCTGAAAGACCAGCACTTTTCCCTGATTGTAATAGAACAACAATAATCAAACCGATACTTACAAGGACTAATAACGTGATAAGTAATGCATGCATGAAACACACCTCCTGAGAAAACGAAAAATACCTTATTATTAATGTACCACAAAACGAAGCAGTGGACAATACTATCAAATAGGTCTTATTGTGTACAATATTTACCTTAGTAAAAGTTTGGCGAAGTGCCAATAATATAACATGTAGCTAAAGGGGGGAACCACACTTGATTAATGAAAACTATGATGCCTTACTAAGATCATCTAAGCTGCATAAAAGTGAGTATCTAGATGACCATACAACAAATGATTCCATTCAAAGCGCTAATAATGAAAGAAAAAGTGAAAGCAAAACATTTACTAAAAAGAAAATAACATAAAGGAAGGTTTTTTATGACTGGGTTCATTCTTAAGATAATTTTGTATCCACTAATTTTAGCCATAGCATCTTATATCTTTCCAAATGTCGATTATGCTACAATGTTCCAACCAATCATAGTTGGTTTAATATTAGCAGTTGTAGCACATTTAATGGAGATTCTCTTATTGAAACGAGAAACAACCATTCTAAGTGACCTCGCAGATTTTGTTGCAGCAACCTTGGTTGTTTATTTTGTTTCAAATTTATTAGATGGCGCAGCTGTGACATTTGCTGGTGCGTTATTAACATCCATCATTTTAACTCTAATTGAAATTCCAGTACATCGTTGGTTAGTGAGAACTGGTAAGACGCAGAAGTCAACAACTTAAGGAACAAAAGAATGTAAGTAAAGAAAACAATATCTGTTATTACAATACGAAGCTGGCTAGGACAAGTCCTAGCCAGCTTCATTTTATATGATTAACCTCTTAAGTTGTAAAATGCATTTTTACCAGCATATTGAGCCATATCAGCTAATTGGTCTTCAATACGTAGTAATTGGTTATACTTAGCTACACGATCTGTACGAGATGGTGCACCAGTCTTGATTTGTCCTGCATTTGTTGCAACAGCGATATCTGCAATAGTGCTATCTTCTGTTTCACCAGAACGGTGAGAGATAACAGCTGTGTATCCAGCGCGCTTAGCCATTTCAATTGCATCAAATGTTTCAGTTAACGTACCGATTTGGTTAACTTTGATAAGGATTGAGTTACCTACTCCTTTTTCGATACCTTCAGAAAGCTTCTTAGTGTTTGTAACAAATAAATCATCACCAACTAATTGAACTTTCTTTCCAAGGCGTTCTGTTAGAAGCTTATGACCTTCCCAATCATTTTCATCTAAACCATCTTCAATTGAGATGATAGGGTATTTTGATACGAGATCTTCATAGAATGCAACCATTTCTTCTGAAGTAAGTACTTTACCCTCACCTTTTAGATGATATTTACCATCTTCTTTATTGTAGAACTCAGAAGATGCAGCATCCATTGCAAGTTTTACTTGCTCACCTGGTGTATAACCAGCTTTTTCAATTGCTTCAATGATTGTTTGAAGTGCTTCTTCGTTTGAACCAAGGTTAGGAGCAAATCCACCTTCATCACCAACAGCAGTGTTTAAACCTTTTGAGCTTAACACTTTTTTAAGGTTGTGGAAGATTTCTGCACCCATACGTACAGCTTCTTTGAAGTTTTCAGCACCTACAGGCATGATCATGAATTCTTGAATATCAACGTTATTATCAGCATGCTCACCACCATTGATGATGTTCATCATTGGAGTTGGAAGAGTTTTTGAGTTAAATCCTCCAAGGTATTGATATAAAGGTACTTCAAGGAAGTCAGCTGCTGCACGAGCTGCTGCCATGGAAACTCCAAGAATTGCGTTCGCACCTAATTTTCCTTTGTTTTCTGTACCATCAAGCTCGATTAATGCTTGGTCAATTGCAACTTGATCTGTTACATCGAAACCAATGATTTCTGGAGCAATATGTTCATTAACATTATTAACAGCGTTTAATACACCTTTTCCTAAGTAACGGCTTGCATCACCATCACGAAGTTCTACTGCTTCATATTCACCAGTAGATGCACCACTTGGAACTAATGCGCGACCAAATGCGCCAGACTCAGTGTATACTTCTACTTCAACTGTTGGGTTACCACGAGAATCTAATACTTCACGAGCATATACATCAACAATAATTGACATGTTAAAATCTCTCCTTTTTCATTCTTGTTATTTTATAAAATTTTTATCACTTAGAGGATGGCCATCCTGTATTTACTTAATTAATGTGTTTCCTGTCATTTCTTCAGGTTTGTTAAGGTTTAATAAATCTAGCATGGTTGGTGCTAAATCACCAAGAATACCGTCTTCACGCAAGCGCAAACCTTCTTTTGTTACAATAACTGGAACTGGGTTTGTCGTATGAGCTGTCATTGGTGTATCTTGCATGGTAATTACCTCATCAGCATTTCCATGGTCTGCTGTGATAATCGCTGCTCCACCTTTTGCAAGAATTGCATCTACGATTCTACCTAAGCATTCATCAACTGTTTCAATTGCTTTTATAGTAGGCTCTAACATACCGGAGTGTCCAACCATATCAGGATTTGCAAAGTTTAAAATAATTGCGTCTTGCTTATCATTTTCAATCTCATGTAATAGTGCCTCGGTTACTTCGTATGCACTCATTTCAGGTTTTAAATCATATGTAGCAACCTTCGGTGAATCAATTAAGATTCTTTCCTCCCCAGGGAATGTTGCTTCACGTCCTCCACTTATAAAGAACGTTACATGTGGGTATTTTTCCGTTTCAGCGATCCGTAGCTGTTTTAAGCCATTTTGAGATAGTACTTCACCCAACGTATTATCTAAGTTTGTCGGCTTAAAGGCCACATATCCATCAACCGTTTCACTAAAGTGTGTTAAGCATACGAAATGTAAGTTTTCAGGATGCTTGTCACCACGATCAAATGAACGGAAGTCTTTATTCGTAAAAGTATTTGAAATTTGAATCGCACGGTCTGGACGGAAGTTATAGAAAATAACTGCGTCGTCATTGCTAATGGTTGCAACAGGTGACCCATCTTCCTTTTGAATAACTGAAGGAAGAACAAACTCATCATAGATTCCATTTTGATAAGAATCTTCCACACATTCCTCTGCGCTCTTATAAGCTGGTCCTTCACCGTAAACCATTGCACGATAAGCTTTTTCTACACGTTCCCAGCGTTTGTCTCGATCCATGGAATAATATCGTCCTGAAATTGTCGCAATCTCACCAACACCATACTCCTCTATCTTCTCACTAAGCTCTTTGATATATTCTTTAGCCGATTGCGGACTAACATCTCGTCCATCTAGGAATCCGTGGATGTACACTTTTTCCACACCTTCATCTGCAGCTAGCTTCATCAAGGCATACAAATGATTGATGTGACTATGAACACCGCCGTCTGAAAGAAGCCCAAAGATATGAAGGTTCGTACCTTTTTCTTTTACATGGTTAATTGCTTGGACAAAGGTTTCATTCCGTGCAAATTCACCCTCGCGAATGGCTACATTCACACGTGTTAAACTTTGATAAACAATTCTTCCTGCACCAATATTAAGGTGACCTACTTCAGAATTTCCCATTTGACCCTCAGGTAACCCAACAGCCTCGCCACTAGCTTTGAGTGTAGCATGTGGATACTGATTCCAATAGCGGTCAAAGTTTGGTTTGTTGGCTTGCACGACTGCATTACCTTTTGTTTCATTTCTCAGTGCAAAGCCGTCTAAAATAATTAATGCAACTGGCTTTTTACTCATTAGACCCAGCCTCCAAAAGCTGTAAGAAAGACTGTGGCTCTAAACTTGCACCGCCAACAAGCGCTCCGTCAATATCAGGTTGTGCCATGTACTTAGCAATGTTAGCAGGCTTTACGCTTCCACCATATTGAATACGAACTGCACTAGCAACGTCTGATCCAAATTGATTAGAAACAACACTACGGATATGTGCACAGACTTCATTTGCATCCTCAGCAGAAGATGATTTACCAGTTCCGATTGCCCAAATTGGTTCATACGCAATAACTGTTTGTTTTGCTTGATCCTCAGTTAAACCAGCAAATGCCTTTTGAATTTGTCCTTCAACCAACTGGTTAGTTTGGCCAGCTTCACGCTGTTCCAATGTTTCACCACAACAAACGATTGGGGTTAAGCCATGTTTAAATGCTGCAAGTGTCTTTTGATTCACAGTTTCGTCTGTTTCTGCAAACATTTCACGGCGCTCAGAGTGACCGATAATGACATAACTTACACCTAAATCTGAAAGTGCCACAGGACTGATTTCACCTGTAAACGCCCCACTTTCTTCGAAGTGCATGTTTTGTGCACCAATCTTTACATTTGTTCCATTTGCACTATTCACTAAGCGCTCTAGAAATAGAGCAGGAGCGCAAACGACGGAATCTACCTTATCAGCTGAAGGTACTTGACCTTTTACTTCATCAACAAAACTAGTTGCCTCAGAAAGTACTTTATGCATCTTCCAATTTCCAGCTATAATTGGTTTTCTCATTTTTTACACCGTCCTTTAAAGATACATTGAGGTAGGTATCTATCAAATCCACCTCAATGTTTTTACTTATCGTTTAAAGCAACAACACCAGGCAATTGCTTACCTTCCATAAACTCTAGTGACGCTCCACCACCAGTTGAAATATGACTCATTTGGTCGGCTAAGCCAAACTTTTCAACCGCAGCTGCAGAGTCACCACCACCGATAACAGAATATGTATCTTTTGCATCTGCTAATGCTTGACCAACTGCTTTTGTTCCGTTTGAGAATGCATCTAATTCAAATACTCCCATTGGTCCATTCCAGATGACGAGCTTTGAATTGGCAACGACGTCCCGGTAGATTTCTCTAGTTTTCGGCCCAATGTCTAATGCTTCCCAATCACTAGGGATTTCTTCAATTGGAACAACTTTTATGTTTGCATCGTTTGAGAAATCATCGGCAACCACAACATCAACAGGCATATAGAAATTAACGCCTTTTTCTTTTGCTTGAGCCATGAATTGCTTTGCAAGGTCAATCTTATCTTCTTCTAGTAATGACAGACCAATCTCGTGTCCTAATGATTTAACAAAAGTATAGGCTAGACCGCCACCAATGATTAAGTTATCAACTTTATCTAATAGATTTTCAATAACTCCAATTTTGTCTTTTACCTTTGCACCACCAATAATTGCCGTAAACGGACGCTCTGGATTTGATAAAGCCTTTCCTAAAACCTCAAGCTCTTTTTCCATTAAGAAACCAGCAACTGCAGGAATGTGTTTTGCAATTCCTTCTGTAGATGCATGTGCACGATGGGCTGCGCCAAAGGCATCATTTACGTAAACATCTGCAAGATCTGCAAAGCTAGCAGCTAAATCCGGATCATTTTTTTCTTCTCCAGGATAAAAACGAACATTCTCAAGAAGTAAAACTCCACCTTCTTCAAGTTGTTCAATTGCTTGTTTCACTTCATCACCGAAAGCTTCATCTGTTTTACTAACAGGCTTACCAAGATGATTGCTAAGACGCTCGGCAACTGCGTTTAAGCGTAGTTCTTCAACAACTTGACCTTTTGGACGACCAAGATGGCTTGCTAAAATTACTTTTGCACCTTGCTCACTTAAGTATTGAATGGTTGGTAAAGCTGCACGAATTCGTGTATCATCAGTTACTTGTCCATCTTTCATTGGCACATTAAAATCCACACGACAAAATACTTTTTTGCCCTTTACATCAATATCTCTAACAGATTTCTTATTCATTTGAAAAAAGGCCTCCCTTTGCTGTTTTATATGGAAGATTTAGACCAAACCAATCCTCGCCCTAACATAGTGAAGGGGAAGGGGGGAACCCCCCCTTCCCCAAATTAAGAACAATTATTTACTTAAATAGTGTTTAGAATTAAAGACCTTTTGAAGCAATGTAGTCAGCTAAGTCAACAACACGGTTAGAATAACCAGTTTCATTGTCATACCAAGAAATAACTTTAACCATGCTTCCTTCCATAACCATAGTTGATAGAGCATCGATTGTTGAAGATGCTGGGCTACCATTATAGTCACCAGAAACAAGTGGCTCTTCACTATATTCTAGTATACCTTTTAATTCGTTATCAGCAGCAGCTTTTAATGCAGCATTTACTTCTTCTACTGTAACTTCTTTATCTAACTCAGCTACAAGGTCAACTAATGATACGTTTGGAGTTGGTACTCGAACTGCTCCACCGTTTAATTTACCTTTAAGTTCTGGTAGTACTAATGATACTGCTTTTGCAGCACCAGTAGATGTAGGAATCATGTTTTCAGCAGCTGCTCGAGCACGACGTAAATCTTTATGTGGTAAATCAAGAATTTGTTGGTCATTTGTATAAGAGTGGATTGTTGTCATCATTCCACGTTTAATACCAAACTTATCATTTAAAACTTTCGCAAATGGTGCTAAGCAGTTAGTAGTACAAGAAGCGTTAGAGATTACATTGTGACTAGCCGCATCGTACTTGTCTTGGTTTACACCCATAACGATTGTAATATCTTCATCTGATGCAGGTGCAGAAATGATTACCTTTTTAGCTCCAGCTTCTAAATGTTTTGCAGCGTCTGCACGCTTAGTGAAGAAACCTGTTGATTCAACAACGATTTCTACTCCTAATTGACCCCAAGAAAGTTTAGCAGGGTCACGCTCTGCAGAAACTTGAATTGTAGTTCCACCAACAACTAAGTTGCTTCCGTCAACAGTAACGTCTGCATCTAATTTTCCATGAACAGAGTCATATTTTAATAGGTGAGCTAATGTATTAGCATCAGTTAAATCATTAACTGCTACAACCTCTACATTAGGATTTTTTAGTGCAGCACGAAATACGTTACGACCGATACGGCCAAAACCATTAATACCAATTTTTACAGCCATTTGTTTTTCCTCCTTAGAATTCAAAAACTATTTTAAATAATTTATATTAAGGGTTACCCCTTAGTAACTCATTTGCGGCACCTTCATCTGTGATGAGAATCGTGTGCTTAGCTTGTTTCAGATAGGCCTGAATCGCTTTAGACTTAGAAGATCCACCTGCTACAGCAATTACGTTCTTAATATGTTTTAAATCCTCTAATTGAATTCCTATCGTTTGTACTTTATGTATGACCTTTCCATCTTCTGTAAAATAGTAGCCAAATGCCTCTGCAACTGCCTTCTCATCAATAATTTTCAATAAATCTTCATGTGTTGTTTTACGGCGCTCTGCCATTGTTATAGCATCTCCTATACCATGAATAACCATACTAGAAGATTTAATTAAATGAAGAACCTCTCTTATTGTAGGTTCGGAAATCATTGAGTGATATGCATCGTTGCTAACAACATCTGGTACATGTAATAATCTATACCTCCCAGATGCCTTTTCAGCCATTTTTGCGCAAATCGTATTTGCTTGGTTTTCTACTTGTTCACCAAGCCCACCTCTTGCAGGGACAAACAATAAATTACATTTATGTAGATTTGGGGTCATCATTTCGGCGACAGCAGCAAGTGTGGTACCGCCAGTAACAGCGACGATATTTTCTCCAGAAAGTGACTCTTTTATTCGTGAAACACATGCTCTTCCCATTTCTTTTTTTACCCAAGGGAAATAATCACTATCACCTGCAACAACAATTACATCTCTTATATTTAATCTTTCCTTAAGCCTTGCCTCTAAAACCTTTAAACCAGAAACTTCTTTCATAAATTCTTCTAAACCTGCTAGGAGTTGCGCACCATCTTTCGTCAAACTCATGCCTGAGGCATGGATTTGTACAAGGTTTTGGTCCTTTAAAAATTGAACTTCGGCCCTAACCGTTCGTTCACTTTGTCCAATACTAGCAGAGAGCGTTCGTCTGCCAACCGGCTCCATCACACGTATGTATTTAAGGATTTCATAGCGCTTTTGCATAACGGTTAGAAGATCAGGTAATAATTTGCTCTGTACCTCCATTAATGATCGCATGTTTTTAACTTCCCCTTTAACGTTAGGGACTATATTTGTCCCTGTGTGACATATTATGTCCCGGGTACAGCAAAAAAAAACATTGCTTCCACTTATAAAGAACATGATGTGAATCTGTAACTACACACAGAAAACACGTACCTAAGAATATAGGCGAAAAATGTAGAATATCGCTGCTACCTTTTTTATTCTAACAGTCTTCAGATGGTTATTCAATAATATGATTTCTATTTTTTTGAAGTAAACGTTTTCTTATTACATCTTTGTGAAGTATTCCAAAATCCACCTCTTCACCATCAATTTCAACAACAGGAATCATAATTTGATATTTTTCAAGTAATTTCTCATCTTTATATATATCTATTTCGTTTATTTCAATAGGTATTTCTTCATTAATTTCTTGCAAAATCTTTTTCCCTTTGTCACACAGTGAACAATTCTCTTTCGAGTACATAATTACTTTCATTCTATCCATACACTCAACTCCTTGTATACATTTCCCATATGAATTCTCTGAAACCATCACATACATATCTTTCCCATGATTATCTATTTCTAGTTTATTTTACAATATTTATATTGGTATGTAATCTCATGTTTTTCCCATTCTAATAACAAACACTCTTGCAACAGAATGCTTGCTATCTTTTATATAGTAAAAGGGGATTACCTAATGAAGAAACAAAATATAACCTATACAGGACCATTAACCGGTACAATCGGAGAAGCAAAGGAAATGTTAAAAGAGACAAACGCAACCGAACTTGGAGCCGAGTTTGATCCAATCCAGCAGGTTTGGTCGGTTGATTCAGTCGATACCGTGGAATACGATGGGGTAATTGGATACAAAGATTCTTAGAAGAAACTAATGCAACAAGACATTGCAACCAAATTAACAATTATTCACTGTAAAAAACTTTTATAAAAAAATGTCAGGCACCATGTGTTCACATGGTGCCTGACATTTGAATAAACGCCCTCGGCAGGATTCGAACCCACCCTAAGAGAACCGGAATCTCTTGTGCTATCCACTACACTACGAGGGCAAATAACTAACTGATACTGCTTAATTATTATAGTAGAGAATCTTCTTCTTTGCAAGTAGATTCATGTTTAAAATTTTTGGAAAAGGATATGATGGTGGAAGGAAGAAAAAGATAATTGAGCTAAGTTTACTACTATTTAATTATCTTTTAAGAGGTATGAACTAGGCATAAATGGAATATGATAGTTATGGTAAATGCTTTTGTTTGACCTTTATTGACCTTAGTTGTATGATGGAAGTAAGAAATACATAGTAATGGTGATGTATCACCATCTAATTTCATTATTAAGGAGGAAGGAAAATATGAATTTAATTCCTACAGTTATTGAACAAACAAACCGCGGGGAACGTGCATATGATATTTATTCACGTCTATTAAAAGACAGAATTATTATGCTAGGCAGTGCAATTGATGATAATGTAGCTAACTCTATTGTATCACAGTTGTTATTCTTGGCTGCTGAAGATCCTGAGAAGGATATTTCTTTATATATTAATAGCCCAGGTGGGTCAATCACAGCTGGTATGGCAATATATGATACTATGCAATTTATAAAGCCACAAGTTTCTACAATCTGTATTGGTATGGCAGCTTCTATGGGTGCTTTCTTGCTTGCAGCAGGGGAAAAAGGAAAACGTTACTGTTTACCAAACAGTGAAGTAATGATCCATCAACCACTTGGCGGTGCACAAGGGCAAGCAACAGAAATTGAAATTGCAGCTAAGCGCATCCTGTTCTTGCGTGATAAGTTAAACAACATTTTGGCTGAGCGTACAGGTCAACCTCTTGAAGTTATTGAAAGAGACACTGAACGTGATAACTTCATGACAGCTGAAAGAGCGCTTGAATATGGCTTAATTGATAAGGTTATTTCACGTAATCCAGATACAAAATAATATAAGAACAAAAGCGCAAGTGCCTTGGTCAGACCCGACAAGCATAAGTTAGGTCAGTTAGAAGGTCGTTCTTTGACCTTCTTGATGGACTGGGCTATCTAGATTTTCGGGTCTAGAGGCTGTAGCTGTACGAGGTCCCTATACTAGAGAGCTATCCACAGTCGCTAATTTCCTAAAACATAAAAAAGGATGTGTGTTACTCTTAACGGGTTCCGTTTCCCGTCGCAAAAATTTGCACAGGTGAATGCAAACCAAAATATAATCCTTTTTGTACTATATTATGTAGGGCAATTTGTAACCTTAGTGGGATTTAAAACCATTAGAAATAGCAAGGGTTTAACCTTTGCTATTTTTGTTTTTAATTGCTAATTATCCGGATTATTGTGAAGTTTGCAAACCATTACATCCTTCTCTAATCGACTTTTGCATAGGTATTGAGCATTTCATAGGGGGAGAATTTCCTCTTATTTTATTTAAGAAAAGCCTGAGAAGCAGAAATAAGCGTAGAAATTCCCGTTATCTGTTCTAAATAAGACAAAATCTAAAGATTTGGATAATATAGGCGGAAAAACTCCTCTTATATTCTAGGATATATGGGTATTTCTCAAATTAGCGGGAATTTCTCCACTTATTTTTTCAAACACAGTGAAATCAACATTCAGATTAAACAGAGCCTAACAATATTATCTGTGTATCAAATTACAAGTAAGAAAGTAGTGTATGTTGCTGAGGTAAACTGGCTATTGTACCACCACATATTACTATACAAATTGCATGACAAATGGCAAATTCTCCAAAAATAATGTTCTGAATCCCTTTATGTCAACACAATTAGACCTCCAAATTAAGATACAATTTGAAGGTCATTTGCATTCCATTTTTAATGTGTGCGATAGGAAACGGAACCCGTTATGTTACTCTCACGTTCTTTTTTATGTTTCTATAAAATGCGAAGGCCCGACTTTACCCTTTTTTGTGCGTTCTTTGTCAGTAATAAAAAAATAAGGCGTGAATCCCATTGAATTTACGCCTACAATATTATTATTTATTTTTTGGTCTAAATTTGTTGTTGTACAAAATTAGACAGTGCCTCTAGCGCTTCTTCTTCATCTTGACCATCTGTACTTAGTGTAATCGTAGCTCCAGAGTTTACAGCTAGGCTCATTAAGCCCATAATGCTTTTAGCATTAACCTTTTTTCCGTCTTTTTCCAAAAACACATCAGAACTAAATTTATTTGCCTCTTGAACAAATAATGCTGCTGGTCTAGCTTGTAAACCAGTTCTTAAAAGTACCTCTACTTGTCTCTCAACCATTTATCATTTCTCCTCCTTATTTTAACTCACTTTGTGATTGGTTGCCCTGCTCGTAGCTTGTCAGCTATTTCATCTATTTTCCTAAGTCGATGGTTAATGCCTGATTTGCTAATTTTACCTGTTGATACCATCTCTCCTAATTCTTTAAGAGTAACATCTTGATAAGTGACCCTCAATTCTGCGATTTCACGCAGTTTGTCCGGTAGAATACCAAGACCTACTGTTTCGTCAATTAAACGAATGTTTTCTACCTGTCTAATTGCAGCACCAATTGTTTTATTTAAGTTTGCAGTTTCGCAATTCACTAAACGGTTAACCGAATTTCTCATATCTCGTACAATTCGAACATCCTCAAAGCGAAGTAATGCTTGATGAGCACCAATAATATTTAAAAACTCAGCAATCTTTTCAGCTTCTTTTAAATAAGTAATATAACCTTTTTTGCGTTCCAATACTTTACTGTTCAAGTCAAAGGAGTTCATTAATTCACAAAGAGCTTCATTAAATTCCTTTGTGAGCGAAAATATCTCCAAGTGATATGACGAAGTTTCGGGGTTATTAACTGAACCGCCCGCTAAAAATGATCCTCGTAAATACGATCGCTTACAACACTTTTTTGTAACAAGCTTGGGGTAAATCTCTTCGATTTTTGTAAAGTCTTCATTAATAATCTTTAAATCCTCAAGGATCTCTTTTGCTCTTTCAATCACACGAACGATGTAAACATTATTTTTCTTCAGTCGCATCTTCTTACGGACTAGTAACTCTACAACAATACCGTATTGTTTTTTTAATAATATATATATTCTTCTAGCGATAGCAGCATTCTCAGTTTGAATATCGACGACAATTTTTCGGTTGGAGTAGGAGAGTACACCGTTCATTCGGATAAGTGCTGAAAGCTCTGCTTTTGCACAACAATCTTTCATTTCAATATTTGTTAATTCTTTTTTCGTCTCCGATGCAAATGACATGTCAGCTCCCCCCATTCTTAAAGCTATAATATCTAACATGACAAATTGGTAGTCCACTGTGCTTTACAAGTTATTTAATGTGTGATTCCTCTATTAACTGGTATAGTAAGCTTGCAACTTTATTTGTATCATGTCTAATTACATTTCCTTCATAACTAATAATTTTATCGAGTTTCACTTCTAAGCCTAGAGATTTTAACTTTTGAACATCATATACTACAGGCTGCGCAAGTTCTTTTGCATATGTCGCTTTAATCTCTTCGGGTATTTCTTCATCATTCACAAAGATTGTATCAATAAAAGAACTTTTCATATGATCATATAATGCTTTCACATGATCACTTGCTGTGTAGTTTAACGTTTCTCCTGCCTGTGTCATGACATTACAAATATATACTTTTTTTGCTTTTGATTTAACGACCTCTTCACCGATATTCGGTACAAGTAGGTTTGGTAATATACTTGTATACAAACTGCCTGGACCAATAATGATTAAATCAGCATTTCTAATAACAGAAATGGTTTCATTAAGTGGTTCAATTTTTTCAGGCGACAAGAATACTCGTTTTATTCTTTTACCAGAGTACGGAATTTTTGATTCGCCAGAGACCACTGTTCCATCTTCCATTTCGGCATGTAAAATAACGTTTGTATTGGCAGCAGGTAACACTCTTCCCCTTACATTTAACACTTTACTCATTTCACTTATTGCATGTGCAAAATCACCAGTAATTGTTGTCATTGCTGCTAGAATTAAGTTTCCTAATGAATGCCCTGATAAGCCATTACCATTCTGAAATCGATGCTGAAACAAGTCTTCAAGTAACGGTTCAACATCAGAAAGTGCGACAAGCACATTTCGAATGTCGCCTGGAGGCGGAATGGCCATTTCTGTACGTAAACGGCCAGAGCTTCCTCCATCATCTGCTACAGTCACAATCGCTGTTATATCCACAGGAAGAAGTTTTAACCCCCTAAGCAATACAGATAAACCAGTTCCCCCACCTATGATTACAATCTTAGGCTGTTTTGGTTTTGTCATTACGTTCTTTCCTTTCTCCTCTCGATATCACGATGGTATACATGTGTTTTATATTCTTTTTCAAAATAGCGAGAAAAATATTCTGCTAACGTTACGGAGCGGTGTTGCCCCCCAGTACATCCTATTGCTATAACAAGTTGACTTTTTCCTTCCCGCTTGTAATAAGGAAGCATAAAGGAAAGCAAGCTTGAAAGTTTTTCAATAAATTTTTGAGTTTCACTCCATTTTAATACGTAGCTCGAAACTTCCTCATCCAAGCCTGTTTTTGGCCTCATCGTATCAATGTAGTGTGGATTAGGTAAAAAACGAACATCGAAAACCAAGTCTGCATCGATTGGTATTCCATATTTAAAGCCAAATGATTGCACATTAACTGAAAAAGTATCGTCTGTATGAGTAGAGAATTGTTTAAGAATCTTTCCTCGAAGATCCCTTGGTTTAAGGTCAGATGTATCATAGATAATTTGAGCTCTTCCTTTGAATTCTTCCAACAATTCACGTTCTGTTTGGATTCCTGCTAATGGTGAGCCTTTGGGTGCCAACGGATGTGAGCGTCTTGTCTCTTTATAACGACTTACAAGTACTGAGTCTTTAGCATCAAGAAATAGAATTTGCGGAGTAATCCATGATTTTTCAGCAAGATCATCGAGAGCCTCAAACAAACTATCAAAAAACTCTCTACCTCGTAGATCCATCACTAGTGCCACTTTGTTCATCTTACCACCTGATTCCTTCATCAACTCCAAAAATTTAGGCAGTAATGTAGGTGGCAAGTTATCGACACAAAAGAACCCCAAATCTTCAAAACTCTGAATGGCAACTGTTTTGCCCGCACCAGACATACCCGTTATAATGACTAATTGTATTTCGTTTGATAATCTCACATTCATTTTTTTGCCCCCTGCAACATACATTGGTTTTTTCTACTCATTTGTTGATACGTAAATAAAAAAGGAGATAATGGCTAACTCGGGTCTAGACGATATGCTAATAATTCGAAGTCAGGAGTATAAGTGAATGTACCGTAAATAACACCCGTGCCTTTTACTAAGTAATCGATTATATGATGATCGCCAGGTGCCATAGGTAGCGAAGGAATATCTTCTAAATTATGCCATTGAATTTTTCCTTCTTCAGACTCTTCAACGTTGACACCATCGTAATCTGTTGCTAAAAAGGAAAACATCATCCACTCCGATACAATGACATCCTTCTCTTTTATGATAAATGTAAAAATACCTTTAATGTTTGGGTTTTTTAAATAAAGTCCAGTTTCCTCACGATATTCTCGTATACATGAGTCTCGTACCGATTCTCCTTGCTCCATCTTGCCTCCTGGTGCTACCCACCATCCACGACGCGGTTTCTGCAATAATAATATACGATTCTCCTTAACTAAGACGCAGTTTGTAACCCTCTGCACGTCTTTCACCTCATATCTCCATCAATCGTACTAGGAAATGATATGTAATAGTCTTTTTGAAAAAATCCAATAAGTTATCATACCCAGTTATGTGTTTCTTTTTATTATACTATTTTAAATACCTTGCTACAACGAACAAGAATTGCTATTTTTAGTAACACTAAATTAATGGGTTAATTTTAAGTAATTGTTTAGTTAAGCGGTTTCATTTTAGACTAAAAAAAGAGCACGGAACTGTATTCCGTGCCAAAACTATATATATTTAATAAAAGGGGGTCAATTACTATCTTTATCATACAAGATAATTGTTTCACCCGTGTTACAGGAGAGTTAAATAGAAATTACGGTTAGACACAATTTGTTACAATTCCTTAAACTTTCAATTTCTCCATTAACTCTTCAATATAGTGCTGCGCACTTTGAGCAGCTATACTTCCGTCACCAGTAGCTGTCACTATTTGACGGAGTGTTTTTTCGCGAATATCTCCAGCTGCAAAGATCCCAGGGACCTTTGTTTCCATTTGGTCATTGGTTTCTATATATCCATTCGCATTTGTAATACCTAAGTTTTCAAATGGTTTTGATAAAGGAACCATTCCAATATAGATAAATACACCATCAGCAGAAAAGTTCTGTTCCTCTCCTGTTTGCGTGTTGACAAGTGTTAGGCTGCCCACTTTTCCATCTTTGCCATTGATTTCCTTTACAGTATGATTCCAGATGAAATCAATTTTATCATTTTCAAACGCACGTTTCTGAAGAATTTTTTGTGCACGTAATTCATCACGGCGGTGAACAATTGTTACCTTTGTTGCAAAACGTGTTAAATAAACACCTTCTTCAACTGCAGAGTCTCCTCCACCTACAACGACAAGCTCTTTACCTTTAAAGAAGGCTCCATCACAGACCGCACAGTAAGAAACACCACGACCGCTTAGTTCACTTTCACCAGGGACTCCAATTTTCTTATATTCAGCACCTGTTGAAATGATTACCGCACGGGCTCTATATTCTTTACTGCCGGAAATAACCGTTTTATATTCTTCACCATCAATAATTTCTTTTATATCACCGTAAGCATATTCCGCACCAAATTTCTTAGCATGTTCAAACATTTTATTCGATAAGTCTGGTCCAAGAATATGATCAAATCCAGGGTAATTTTCCACATCTTCTGTATTAGCCATTTGACCACCAGGTATTCCCCGCTCAATCATCAATGTAGATAAATTAGCTCTTGATGTGTATACAGCAGCTGTTAGACCCGCCGGTCCTGCACCTGCAATAATGACATCATAAATTTTTTCTTCAGTCACAATTATCACTCCCTACCAAAACGGATCCTGCTGCAAAAACTTCGGATATCACTATAACAGCAAGTATTGATTCAATTACCTAGTGTTCTGCTTATTCATGTCCGTTTTGTTTTAAAATAAGTAATAGTTTTTACTTCTAGTAGTATTGCCTTTACTTATTATCCTATATAACAAAACAATCAAACACCATTATTTTGCTCATTTCAGGAGGTCTTTCACTGTTTTTACATATTTTGTAACAGTCGCAATAGATAACTCATATTTGGCACCTATTTCTTTTTGAGTTACCGGATTCAATTGATGTTTACGCCACATATATTCTGTTGCTGCGGCCCAGGCTTTTGCATTTCCAAATTTGTAGCCTTGATTAACGGCTTCATCAAAAATCATAAACCACGTTAAGTATAAGCCTTCTGTTGTAGTATCGTTATTTCTGTTATTTTGAAATAATATTTCTGCCGCTTCATAACCACTATAAATATATGTTGGGGGTGTAAAAGCTGTTTTTGATTTCGATAGTTGACACACATATGTTGCAAAATCCCGCTCAATTGTGGCATGGAATGTTATATGTTTAATATCATCTTCATCTACCGATTTATTGGTTTTACTTAGTAAAAACAACCCATATAACCGCTCTTCAATGTAATCACCTTGGAGCCAACGGTCTAACACATCATTAAAGTATTTTGTTTTGCCAATGGCCCATGGCTCTGAACCAATTTTCTCAGGATTTTCAAGAATCACCTTTTCCCATGCCTGTTTTGCAATATCAACATGACCTGTAAAATATGCAGAATGTGAGAGCCAATAGTAGAAGGTCTCATCTCCCTGAAATCCCTGTTTCTGTAAATTACGAAGCCATTTATATGCAAGATCGTACCTTCCAACTAAGCCAAACGTTGCTCCAAGCTTGTAACGGTGTTCAACTAAAATCGGATGAATTCGTTCAAGACGACTAACTAACTCTTTCACTCGCTTATTCTTCCGTTGATAAAAGAGAAACACGAGTGTGTTGCATAACGCATGTAAGTTACCTGGATTTTTTTCTAGGACTTCTTCTAAAATCTCCGCAGCTTTAACAACATCTCCTGTGTAAAAATAGGCTAGTGCTAAATTATTATAAGCGGACCAAAAATCTGGGTACTCACTAATGATTTCTTTTAGCAAGCAAATTGCCTGATCAAGTTCGCCATCCTCAAGAAAATGCCGAGCCTTTTCCTGCTTGATAATCAATTCATCTTTGATATCAAAGATTTCTTCCTCTATCTCTGATTCAATACTTAACAATTCAAGCAGATCCTCTGTATCTTCCGCAAATTCACCATCTGGTTCATATTCCAAATAAAGCTTTGCATATTTCTGTGCTTCTTGGAACAAACCAAGATGTGCATAATTATTAGCTAAGAAATAGTAGCATTCAGACATATCCGGATCAATTTCATCAATTATTGATAATAGGTATTGATTCGACCCTGAATGATCGCCAATTTCCGTTAACACAACCGCTAATTGACAAATAATTATAGGATCTCTCGGCTCTAATGCAATAGCACGTTGAAGATGTTTTTTTGCTTTATATATGTCACGTTTCCGATAGGCTTTTAGTCCTTTTTTAAAATAGTACTGTCCTGTCTGGAGAAACGGTATAACCTTCGCCATTTGCTGTCTTTCTTCAAATGTATTTTTTCCCATGGAAACCTCCAATGTTTAAGTCTCACCGTTGGTAAGTATATCATAAATAGGAAGGTTGAAAATAGGGATAAAGGAAGAAATCTTGGCAAATGTGCGTCTAATTTGAAAAGCACTTGCGTGGCAGGTCTAGACCACCAAAGTTCACACACGTAAAGTTGATAATTTTCTAAAGAGAAAAGAAAAGCTCAAGCCCTTCGTAATCCTCGACAAGCAATTGTTCTATGGCAAAAAAATATCCCTTTGACTTTTCTTCCCACAAAGCTTTGACCTCGTGGGGCTTTGAAGCTGGGCTAGACAGTTTATTCAAACTCCACACAATCTTCCTGATAAAAAAAGCCCTGCTACATTTCATAGCATGGCTCTTGTATTGAATATCATCTTCTCTTTTGTAACGCTGATAAGACCTCATCAAGTGGCAGTTTTTGTTCGCGTAATAAAACTAAAAGGTGATAAAGTAAGTCTGCTGCTTCCCATTTTAATTCCTCGGGGTCACGATTTTTAGCAGCGATAATAACTTCTGCTGCTTCCTCACCGACCTTTTTTAAAATCTTATCAACACCCTTTTCAAATAAGTAGGTGGTATAAGATCCTTCAGGACGCTCATTTTCGCGCTCGGCAATAATCCTTTCAAGCTCATTAATAATTGCAAAGCGATCACTATTTAATTCTATACGATCATTGCTTAATAGGCTATCTGGAAAGCATGAATAGTTTCCTTTGTGACAAGCTGGTCCAGCAGGCTCAACTTGTACCAAAATAGCATCTTGGTCACAGTCATATCGCATTTCAACAATTTTTTGTGTGTTTCCAGATGTAGCACCTTTATGCCAAAGCTCTTGCCTTGAACGGCTATAAAACCATGTTTCTTTTGTTTCCAAAGACTTTTCTAAAGACTCCTCATTCATATATGCTAATGTCAGCACTTCCTTACTGACAGCATCTTGTACAATCGCAGGAACAAGTCCTTTTTCATCAAATTTAATTGAAGAGATTGTCATCGCACATTAACCCCTTTCTCCTTTAAGTATGCCTTTACTTCTTTCACAGACGTTTCTTTATAATGAAAAATACTAGCTGCTAATGCAGCATCTGCTTTCCCCTCATTAAAAGCACGGGCAAAGTGTTCGGCATTTCCCGCTCCACCTGATGCAATAACTGGAACAGATACTACTGAACTAACTGCGCTAGTTAACTTTAAATTAAAGCCATCTTTTTCACCATCGCTGTCCATACTTGTTAGTAATATTTCACCTGCACCTCGTTTAACTGCTTCTTTTGCCCAATCAACAACTTCCCATTCCGTAGCATTTCTACCACCATGAGTATAGACACGCCAAGATCCAAGTTCTTTGTCATACTTTGCGTCAATCGCTACAACAATGCATTGTGAGCCAAAGAAGTTAGCTCCCTCAGTAATAAGCTCTGGATTTAGTAATGCTGCAGTATTAAGTGATACCTTGTCAGCACCTGCACGAAGGATTTTCTTCATATCCTCTAAGGAGTTTATCCCTCCACCAACTGTAAAAGGAATTGCTAGTTCTGCTGCAACCTGCTCAACAACATCAACCATCGTTTTTCTGCCTTCATGAGAAGCAGAGATATCAAGGAATACTAACTCGTCTGCGCCTTCTTTATCATACACCTTTGCAAGCTCTACAGGGTCCCCGGCGTCTCGTAATTCTAAAAATTGAATTCCTTTTACTACACGACCGTCCTTTACATCAAGGCAGGGAATGATTCGTTTTGTAATCATTATTGCCCCACCTCTCTTAAAGCTTCAGAAACCGAGAACTGATTTGTATACAGTGCTTTTCCAACTATTGCACCACTCACACCATTAGCAGTAAATTTACTTAACTGTTTCAAGTCCTCAATCGAACTAACTCCACCAGAGGCAATCACTGACTTACCTGTTGCTTCTGCCATCGTTACTACAGCGTCAATATTTGGGCCTGATAACATTCCATCTGTCGCAATATCTGTAAAAATGAACACCTCCGCACCAGCATTTGCAAGTTCAACACCAAGTTCTGTCGCATTAATAGAAGATGTATTTAACCAGCCTTCAGTTGCAACGTAACCGTCTTTTGCATCAATACCGATTGCAATCTTCGAGCCGTATTTATTAAGCATATCCTTAACAAACTCAGGGTTACTAATGGCCGCACTTCCTAAAATGACACGGTCTACACCATGTTCAATATAATACGCTACGTCCTCCTCCGTACGAATTCCTCCACCGATTTGGACTTTTGCAGGTAGCTTTTGAGCCACTTCAATAACAAAACGATCGTTGACTCGCTTTCCCTCTTTTGCACCATCTAAATCAACCATATGAATCCATTCTGCTCCTTCATCAGCAAACAGCTTTGCCATATCAAACGGTGAATCCCCATAGACAGTTTCTTGATTATAGTCTCCTTGAATCAATCGAACACATTTTCCACCGCGCATATCGATGGCTGGATAAATCATAAAACTCATAATAAATTATCTCCCTTCTACAACCCGGGCATAATTTTTTAAGATTGTTAGCCCGACATCACTGCTTTTCTCTGGGTGAAATTGTGTACCAAAAACATTTCCGCTACCGACTACAGCAGGAACTTCAACATCATATGTACTACTTGCAAGCACGACCTCTTTATCGTCTGTATCTACAAAATAGGAATGTACAAAATAGACATGGCCATTATCGAGGCTCTTTAGTAGAGGGGATGCATTTTTCATAGTTAAATCGTTCCACCCCATGTGTGGAACTTTGTAACTTTCACCTGAAGCTGACACACCTGGGAACCGAACCACACGACCATTTAATAATCCAAGACCCTTTGTTACCCCATTTTCTTCACTTTCTTCAAATAACAACTGCATGCCGAGGCAAATTCCTAAAAGCGGCTTACCGTTTGATACACTTTCATTAATAAACGATGTTAAACCTGTTTCATTTAATATGGACATAGCATCTTTAAAAGAACCAACGCCAGGTAAAATAAGACCCTTCGCTTCATGTAACACATCTTCTGAGCTAGAGATGACATATTGATAGTCCATTCGCTCTAACGCTTTACTGACGCTATACAAATTCCCCATGCCATAATCGATGATTCCAATCATTTATAACATTCCTTTCGTGGATGGTACCCCCTTGACACGAGGGTCAACCATTGTTGCTTCATCTAACGCTCGACCAAGTGCTTTAAATACTGCTTCTATCATGTGATGAGTATTCATTCCGTAATGAACGATAACATGAAGATTCATTCTTGCTTCAAGAGCAAGCTTCCATAAAAACTCATGAACAAGCTCTGTATCGAATGTTCCAACCGTTTGACTTGGAAACTCTCCTTTAAGTTCAAAATGTGGACGATTACTTAAATCCACAACAACTTGAGCAAGTGCCTCATCCATCGGAACAAAAGCGTTCCCGTAACGCTTAATTCCCTTTTTATCACCTAGCGCTTCACGTAATGCTTGTCCTAAACAAATCCCAATATCTTCAGTTGTATGGTGATCATCAATTTCTACGTCTCCATTAGCATCGACTGTTAGATTAAATTGACCATGCTTTGTAAACAAATCAAGCATATGTGTTAAGAATGGGACACCTGTATCTAAAATCGATTGTCCTTCACCATCTATTTCAAATTTCAATTTAATATCCGTTTCGTTTGTTCTACGCTCAACAACAGATTCCCTTGTCATATGTAAACCTCCATTTTCGGTGCCTGGCACCATGTTCTCTTCCTTACTTGCGGTTGCTTACGCTTTTCTATTTCAATCGTTCTTCAATTGCCCTTGCGTGTGCATCGAGACCTTCTAATCTAGCAAAAGCCGCTATTTTCGGTCCATTTTCTCTCATTGCCTGTTCACTATAAGAAATGATGCTAGATTTTTTCACAAAATCATCTACATTTAATGGGCTTGAAAATCGAGCTGTTCCGTTTGTTGGTAAAACATGGTTTGGTCCTGCAAAATAATCCCCAACAGGTTCTGAACTAAAGCGTCCTAAAAAGATTGCCCCAGCGTGGCGAATTTTCCCCACTAATCCAGCTGGATCTACTGTAACAATTTCTAAATGCTCTGGCGCTAACTCATTAACAACCTCTATTGCTTGCTCTAGGGTCTCCGTCACATAAATTGCTCCAAAGTCCCGAATGGACGCTTCTGCAATCTGCTTCCTTGGAAGACGATTTAATTGCTCTTCTACCTCTACAGCAACGGCCTCAGCTAGTTTGATTGATGGTGTAACAAGAATGCTAGAAGCGCGCTCATCATGCTCTGCCTGTGATAGTAAATCAGCCGCAACCTCGTTTGCACGTGCAGTATCATCAGCAAGGACAACAATTTCACTAGGACCAGCAATCATGTCAATATCAACATTTCCATATACTTCCCGTTTTGCTAATGCAACAAAGATATTGCCAGGGCCAACAATCTTATCAACAGGTTTGATTGTTTCCGTTCCATAAGCTAATGCAGCAACAGCTTGTGCGCCACCAACTTTATAGATTTCCTTAATACCTAGCTCGTTTGCAGCAACTAGCACACCTGCTGGGACTCTACCGTCACGATTCGGAGGAGAAACCATAACAATGCGCTTCACTCCAGCAACCTTTGCAGGTATCACATTCATTAATACAGATGATGGGTACGCAGCCTTACCGCCTGGTACATATACTCCAACCGCATCAAGGGGAGTTATTTTTTGCCCAAGCATCGTCCCATTTTCCTGCATCGTCATCCATGATTGCCGAACCTGTCTGCTGTGGAAATCTTCGATATTTGAAGCTGCTTCCTTAATGATTGCTACTAGCTCTTGGTCTAGCTCATCATAGGCTTCGGCAATTTCTTGCTTAGTCACTAGAAAAGTAGAAAGTGAAACCCCATCAAATTGTTTCGTATATCCCGCAACTGCTTGATCACCGTTCTTCATTACATCGTCGATAATTGAAAGAACTATTTTGCGTTGCTCGTCAGTTCCTCCATCAATTGTCCGTTTTAGTGATACATTTTCCGTTACTCTTTCTATTTTCATGTTCTACACTTCTTTCCGTGATATTGATTAGTACCAGCACTTTTCTACAGGCACCGAAACTATTCAATTACGTTTGATAATCTTTCAACCAGTTCATCAATTCGTTTATCTTTTAATCTGTAACTCACAGGGTTTACAACTAAACGTGATGTGATATCAACAATATGCTCTAACTCTGCAAGACCATTTTCCTTTAATGTACGTCCTGTTGAAACAATATCAACAATTCTTTCTGCCAAACCAATGAGTGGCGCAAGCTCTATTGAACCATTTAGTTTAATAATCTCAACTTGTTCACCTTGTTCACGGAAATAGCTAGATGCTACTTTCGGATATTTTGTAGCCACTTTTGGCGCAACATCACTAATCTTCGCACCCGGAATACCCGCTACTGCTAAATGACATTCGCTAATTTTTAAATCGAGAACTTCGTAGACATCACGTTCTTCCTCGAGCATAACATCCTTACCTGCAATACCTAGGTCAGCAACTCCATGTTCCACATACGTTACGACATCCATTGGTTTTGCAAGAATAAACCGAATCGATTCTTCTGGAACATCAATGATTAATTTTCTTGAGTCATCAAACTCAGGTGGAAGCTTATAGCCAGCATCACGTAATAATTGTGCTGCTTCCTCAAAAATTCTACCTTTAGGCATGGCAATGGTTAACAGTTCTTTCATCACTCTGCCCCCCTCTTATTCTTTCCGATAAAATATTTGACATCCTGATATCTTTCCGTATATGCATCAACATCTTTTACCCCGCTAATTTCTTGTAAAACAACTTTCTTCCCATTTTCCCGTTCTGCAGTTGCAAACTGAATTGCTTCATTTCGGCGTTCGCTACTAAAGATAACACAACGAATTTCGCTTTGTTCTTCTGGTAAATCTAATGCCTCAAGTAATCTGTCAACATGAATACCAAATCCAGTTGCTGGTGCTGATCGACCGAATTTTTCCAAAAGTTGATCATAACGCCCACCGTTTCCTATTAGCGCACCAACATTTTCAGCATATACCTCAAAAAGAATACCCGTATAATAACTCATATGACTAACAAGATTAAAATCTATTTTAATATGATCTGTAACTCCAAACGCTTGAAGTTGATTCCATAGTTGATCTAGTTCATCCACTGCTAGCTTACCTTCAGTGCTTTCCACCAAATCTTTCGCATCTGCTATCTTTGTTTCATTTCCCCTCAACTGTAATAACGATAATAAGCGTTGTTTGTCAATTGAAGATAGTGATAACCCTTTTACATGTTCCTTATATCCAACATAGTTCTTTTCATATAAAAAACGGCGTAGTTGATTCGCACGTTCCTCATTACCTACAATCTCTAAAAACAATGCATTCACATAACTAATATGTCCGATTGCCACTGTAAAGTTTTTTAGACCCGCCTTTTTTAATGCAGATACCATTAGCGCAATCGCCTCTGCATCACAACTTGTCGTTTCATCTCCAATACACTCAACGCCAAGTTGCTCGAATTCTGCTGGTTTTCCACCTTCACGTTGTTGTGCACGATATACATTTGCGCTATATGCTAAACGTAAAGGACTCTTATCTTTATATAATCTTGAAGCAGCAACCCTAGCAATCGGAGCCGTCATATCTGGTCGAAGTACTAAGGAATGACCTTGTTGGTCAAGCAATTTAAATAGTTGCTGATCAAGAATAGCTGAGGCCGCTCCAACTGTTTCATAGTATTCTAATGCAGGTGTTTCAATAAATTCAAACCCCCACAAAGCAATTTCTTCTGACATTTGCTGCCTTATCCTTTTCTTTATTTCAAATAAAGGAGGCAATGTATCTCTCATACCTAAAGGCTTTTCAAACATAAATAACATATCGTTATTTCACCACCGTAATCATTATTCTTTATTAGCACACTTTAGTTCGCTAATGTGCTAATAAGATGAAGTTATATGTAGTTTACACCTCTGCTCATTATACGTCAACCTTAAAAACTAGCCTTTCCTTTTATCTAATACGATAATATTCTATATTTATCGACAATTTCCTTTTACCTTGCTTCATTCAGCCGATGAAGCAAGTTTCCCACACCATTTCTTGCACGAACTTGCTTCATGCAAACAATGAAGAGAGTTTCCCGTACCATTTCTTGTTCTAACTCGCTTCATCCATGACTATTATTGCCATAGGTGTTTTGACCTCAAGGGGGCTATGCGCATCTGAGAACAAATTTTCTTATCATCTAATAAAAAAACTACAACCAGTTAGTAACCCTGATTGTAGTTTCCATCATTTTTCATTCTTTTTTCCATTTCTTCTTTTGTGTAAATTACTCTCATTGGATTTCCACCTACAAATGCTCCAGCAGGCACATCCTTATGAACAAGGGTTCCTGCTGATACAATTGCATGATCTCCAATCATTACTCCTGGTAGGATTGTAGAGTTTGCGCCAATCATTACTTCATCACCAATAACAACATCACCTAGGCGGTATTCCTTTATTAAATATTCATGCGCAAGAATCGTTGTATTGTAGCCAATTACTGTATTTCGTCCAACTGAAATCTTTTCAGGAAACATAATATCAAGCATGACCATCAACGCAAAAGAAGTTTGTTCTCCTACATTCATTCTTAAAAAAGTACGGTATAACCAATTTTTCATTGATAAAAATGGAGTGTATCTCGCAAGTTGAATCACGACAAAATTTTTCATAACCTTCCAAAATGGTACGGTCTTATAAATATGCCACAAAGAATTGGCTCCAGATACAGGGTAACGTGTAGTTCGCCTCAACGTTACTCAGCTCCAATGATCTTAAAGAGGTCACTCATATGTTCGAGCATAAAATCTGGTTCATATTTCGCTAAGAAGTCTTTCCCTTTTATTGTCCAAGCTACTCCAGCTGTAAGGGTTCCTGCGTTTTTTCCACCTAAAATATCATGATAGTTATCTCCAACCATGATTGCGTCGTCCGCAGTTGAATCTAATTGTTCTAGTGCTTTTCGAATCGGTTCAGGGTCTGGCTTTGCATTTTCAACATCATCTAAAGTAACAACCACTTTAAAGAACTGATCTAAGTTTGTTAACTTGAGACCCATATTTACTGTATTTCTCATTTTCGTTGTGACTATTCCAAGCTTATAACCCTTTTCATGCAAGGATTTGATTGTTTCAAACACACCATCAAACTCTTCTACAAGAGCATCATGCTGTTCATGATTATATTTCCGGTATGTCGCAATCATTTCTTCATAATTTTTTTCATCCATACTCGAAAAAGTTTCTACTAATGAAGGTCCAATAAATGGAAGAACATCCTCTCTCTTATACTGTCCTGGATAATAGTGTTCAAGAGTGTGCAAAAACGATGAAATAATAAGTTCATTTGTGTCAATTAACGTCCCATCTAAATCAAACAAAAGTGTATTAATTCCCATGAAAAGCTTCCTTTCGACTATGTTCTTCCACCCGCTTCCATATAACAGCAACAGTAATAGTTAGTATAATTGCTGTAAGGAGGCGAATGATTAATAATGGCAGTACTGGTATGCCTAACGGAATAAATATTAATGTATCTTCAACTACAGCATGACACGCTACTAAAAAGATAAACGCGAGTGTTAAATCTTTTTTACTAACATTATCTTCTTTAACAGCTTGAATCATAACACCTGCTCCATATGCTAAACCTATTAATAGTCCTGCTGCGAGTGTTGTTGATGTATTCTCCTTCATACCAAGCAATTTAGTAGCCGGTGACATCCAGCTTGAAAAACGGTCTAACCATTTTAGTTCTTTTAAAAATTGGATCGCAATCATCAATGGAATGACAATTGCTGCTAATTGCAGAATTCCAATGGCTGCTTTCTGTACACCATCTAGTATAATTACAAACCAACCTGTGACCGCTTCTTCTGATTGTGGTATGAGTCCATACTTCGCTAACTCATTCCCACCATTCCAAACAAGATTAATGACAAATGCTGATAGTAGTGCAAGACCAACTCGTACGACAACAATAATCCAAACTTTTATCCCTACTTTAGCAGCGACTGTTGACTCGATTAACATATTATGAGAAAACGACAGCATGACAGCTAAAATAAAAACCTCTTTTACAGTTAAATCTAGTGTTAAAATTGCCCCAATCCCTGCATAGAGGTTAAGAAAGTTACCAATCACAAGTGGGATAGCAGCATCACCTGATAGTCCTAATAATCCCATAAAAGGGGTTATTCCCTTAATAAACCAATCCAAAATTGGCGTGTGCCGTAATAGTGTTACAAGCAATGTAACTGGAAAAATGACTTTCCCCAAAGTCCATGTTGTTTGCAGTCCGACTAGCGCACCTCTTTTTAATGTCTCTCGCACGTTTCTCCCCTCCTAAACTATAGAAAAGCGCAAGCACCAAAGCCTTCGTTACCATTGAACCCACTTTTCATTTACCAAAGGTACGAATCTTTCTCTTTTCGTTCCCCTTAGTCTTGTTTTTTTTACCTCTTAAAGGCACGAATCTCTCCACTCGTTCCTTTTTGTCTCTACGGCACCTTCAGGTACGCATAATAGTAAAAAGAAGACCTGGCCAATACCAAGCCTTTCTCTTCATATTATAATTCTAAATATCGCTCTTTAGAATAACCTTTAGCTCTACGATATGCTGCAATGGCTATCGCAACTAAAACTAAAACAATTGAAATTACTTGAGCGATACGCAATGTATCTGTAAGCATCAAACTATCCGTTCTCATTCCTTCGATAAAAAAGCGTCCGATGGAATACCAAATCACATAACTTAAGAACATTTCCCCACGTCTTAAGTTTACGCGACGTAATAATAACAGTAGGACCACCCCTACAAGATTCCAAATTGATTCATATAAAAAGGTTGGGTGATAATATTGTCCATTTATATACATTTGATTAATAATAAATTCTGGTAAGAACAGTCCCTCTAAAAACTCCCTTGTTACAGGGCCACCATGTGCCTCTTGGTTCATAAAATTTCCCCAACGACCTATTGCCTGACCAAGAAGAATACTCGGTGCAGCAATATCTGCAATTTTCCAAAAGGAAAGTCCTCTCTTTTTTGCAAATACAAGTGCCGTAATGACAGAACCAATTAATGCACCATGGATCGCTAAACCACCTTCCCAAATCTTAATAATTTGTTCAGGGTGTTGAGAATAATAATCCCATTTAAAAATAACATAGTAGGCGCGTGCTGATAAAATTGCAATCGGAACGGCATAAAGAATTAAATCTACAAATGTATCTTTATGCAATCCTCTTCTCTCAGATTCCTTAACAGCTAGAAAAAGGGCGAGAATCGCTCCTACCCCAATGATTAACCCGTACCAATGAATAGCAATCGGTCCAAGTTGCAAAAATACAGGATCTAGCGGCTGAATATTATTTTCCATAAGTCAGCTCCCTTACTAAAATTCGTATTGTCAAAACTTCTATAAGAAATAGGTTATAAAATATCTCCATAGAGGGCTTTATAGGCAAAAAAATTGCCACCCCCTAAATTCTTTGGATAATTGAGGTTACCACACACCCAACAA